>ENA-OWPA01000081-OWPA01000081.1-bioreactor-metagenome-genome-assembly--contig:-NODE-81-length-181413-cov-10.541106_pt1 | contig 181413 bp, 142 predicted proteins | sample MGYA00238139_ERZ651803 | MGnify/ENA primary metagenome ERZ651803 (study PRJEB26909, sample SAMN07631231) | bioreactor metagenome | isolation source: Switchgrass digestor | place: USA: Dartmouth...
TAGGCTTTGCTTTGCTATGCCCATTTTCAGAAAGTTATACAGCATATTCGTTTATCAAGGTTCATTTCGTCAATATGCATTTACTTTTGTCAGTCTCTCAATGTTACTTTATCCCATTAATTAACATTCAGCAGGTTTTCCAGTTACTTTTCGAGACTATTCTAGTTAATTAAATCATTACTGTATTTTATGAAGATAACCTTCCTCCATCTACAGCAATGCTAGTACCTGTAACAAATTTTGATGCATTGCTTAATAAAAATGCGATTGTGTTTGCTACATCTATTGTTTCACCAACTCCCAAGTATTGTCTTGCCATTACATTTTTTGCATCCTCTGAATCTAATCCCTGATCTAAAAATGTATCAAATATTGGAGTTTTTATCAAGCTTGGCATAACTGTATTTACTCTGATTTTTTTAGAAGACAGTTCTTTTGCCATGCATCTAACTGCAGCATCCATTGCTGCTTTTGAAGCACAATAAACTGTCTTACTTTGGTTACCTTGTAAAGAAGCTATCGATGAAACACCGACAATACTCATTCCTTCATTAAAATTACCCTTTTTAGTTATACACCTTACAATCTCTATAAAAGAATAGAAATTAATTCTCATAACTTCATCAACATAATCGGGTTTTAGCATTTTTAATGGGCGGCTACTATCTACTCCAGCGCTATGTACAAATCCATCTAACTTTCCATTCTCAGATATTACTTTTTGGATATACTCGTCAATTCCATTAGTATCTGATAAATCATAACTATAGTATTTATGATCGGTACCTTCAAGATTTGTAAATGTCTCTTCTAATTGGGGTAAACGTCGAGCAATCATTATTACATGTGCACCAAGTTTACTAAGCAATATTGACGTTTCTCTCCCTATTCCTGACGAAGCACCTGTAACTAATATTCTTTTGTCAGTAAGATTCATAGGATTGATCATCTGAAAATCCTCCTATAATTGATTTGGGGAATTTATTATACCTTCTGCAAAATACTCATCAGTTTCGACTACAGGGATAATACTATCAGTATTTATTTTCGCAGAAAGAACCCCCCAAGAAAGGCCCACTCCAAAGCCGCACATTAGTGTATTAATTACTGTACCTTGAACATGACCAAATGTATCACATAAAGTAAGAGGTATAGCTGGTGCAGAAGTATTACCATAATGATCTAAGCAAATTGGTATTTTCTCTTCTGGTATTTTTAATTTTTTGGATAACTGTTTGAGAATAAACTTATTAGCTTGGTGTAATATAAAATAATCATAGTTTTCAACACATGTGTTTGTATGATTGAAAAAATCTCTTATAGCTTTTGGTACATCAGAAATTGTAAAATTAAATACATCTGTACCATTCATATTTGTGTTATATAGTGTTCTTTCATTCCCATCTGGCCACATCATTGGCTCTGTAGAAGCATACATATTTCTAAATCCACCAGCAGGAGCTATAATTGCCTTATATCCACTTCCATCTGATCTTAATAAACCTTGGATTTCTTCAGAACCCTCTTCTTTAACTAGTAAAATTGCGCTTCCTGCATCGCCGAAAAGCATCGCTGTTGAACGATCCATTGGATAAACGATTTTCGATATTGTTTCCGCGACAACAAGCAATGCCACATTGATGTCTGAACTCTGCATAAGTGAACAAACAGCCAGTATACCATATACAAATGCAGAGCATCCTAAGTTCATGTCAAAAGCAACACATTCTTTCGACAACTCTAAACGTTTATGCAGTACACACGCTGTAGCAGGTCTTCTGTAATCAGGTGAGTGAGACACAAATATAATTGCTCCAATGCATTTACTATCAATATTTTTTTCATAATAACTTTTTTGCTGCAACAAACCCTAAATCCGATGCAGTTTGTTTATCATGTGTCTTTCGGTATTCACTTATGCCTGTCATAGTTTTAAACTTATTTACGACTTCTTCACCAAATGATGGTATAAAACTATCTACATTCACTGTATTTGTTGGTACTGCACTTGCTATACCTGCTATTCTTATATTTTGAAATTTAAAAAATGGCATTCTAAATCCCTCCTTACAAATCTATTTTTTTTGCTGGATTTCCGAGTACTTTTACACTTTGCTTAATGTTTGTAATAACTACACTTCCGGCACCAATATAAGCATCATCACCGATTGATCTTGAAGGGATAATTACTGCGTTACTTCCAATGAAGACACGCCTTCCAATATTTACATTTCCATTAATGCCACATAAGGAACTTATTGTAGTAAAGTCTCCTATAGTAACATCATGTCCAACACTTGATGATAGCAGAGTTACAAAATCGCCGATCTTCACATTTACTGTAACTCTTGCTCCTGGATACATGACAAATCCCTCTCCTATAGTGTTGAAATCCCCAATATAAGCATTAGGGTGGATGATTTTTTCAAATTTTGCGCCTCTAGATTTTAACTTATTAACAATAGATTCCTTTATTTGTGGATTAGCAATTGCGCAAGCAAAAACTTGATTATCATCAGGATACCAATCTTGTATTTTTCCAATAATTTCATAGTCGCACTTGTAATTCTTTAGGGCTTCAACGTTATCGTCAATAAAGCCTGCAATATTCCATTTTCTTTCAATTCTATTTATATCTTTTATCCACTGAAGTAGTTCTCGCCCGAATCCGCCTGCTCCAACAATAATTAAATCTTTCATTTTACTTTCTCCTTAATTTGCTTAGTCTTTGTTATCTATTCTGAATGGTTCCATTGTTACTGATGTTGCAGAGTTTATTCCCTCACGTATTAAAACCTTTTTCAGAGTTAAAAAAAATACTTTTAAATCCAATACAAAATTAATATTTCTAACATATTCAAGATCAAGAGCAAATCGCTCTTCCCAGCTAATTGCATTACGTCCATTTACCTGTGCCCATCCGGTAAGACCTGGTCTTACATCATGCCTGTGCTTCTGTTCTTCATTGTATAATGGCAGGTACTGAACTAACAAGGGTCTCGGCCCGACTATACTCATATCTCCCTTTACTATGTTCCATAATTCAGGCAGTTCATCCAATGATGTTGATCTTAAGAACCTTCCGAACTTCGTCAGTCTTACGCTGTCCGGCAGAAGTTCACCGTTTTCATCTCTTTCATCAGTCATCGTTCTGAACTTGTATAGAGTGAATATTTTTTCATTCAGGCCTGGCCTCTGCTGTCTGAAAATAACCGGACTGCCAAGTTTGATCCTGACCAATATCGCTATTGTCAGCATCAAAGGACTTAATATGATAAGTGCCAGAAGTGAAAGGATAAAATCCATGGGACGCTTTATATATTTTTTATAGAAACCGCCTCTGCTCTGTGGATACACAGGCGGTATAATATGTGGGTTTACATCAGCCTGCATGTTGCCTTAACTTCCCCCTGGATTAAATACGATGTCACTTCCATAATGACTTAATTACACCGCACACTCTTTCCAGATCCTCATCTGTCATTTTTGTATCGGACGGCAGGCAAACGCCATTCTCAAAGATATCGCCGGATACACCGCTGCCGATGAAATCACGGTCTTTGTAATAAGGCTGCATATGCATCGGCTTCCAGATGGGCCTGGACTCAATGTTTTCCTTTTCAAGGGCTTCCATGATATCTATCGGCTTTACCCTGCCCCTGACCGTCATACAACTCAGCCAGCAGTTGGGCTCATTCCATTCGTTTATCGGCATGAACTGAACTCCTTCGAGTTCTCCCAATTCTCTTCTGTAGTAACTGAATATGTACTGCTTCTTTTTGACCCTGTCATCCAGCACCTTGAGCTGACCTCTGCCTATGCCTGCGACTATGTTGCTCATCCTGTAGTTATAACCCAGTTCGCTGTGCTGGTAATGCCTTGCCTTGTCTCTTGACTGGGTTGACCAGAATCTTACCTTTGCGATCCTTTCCTCATTGTCGGATACAAGCATCCCGCCGCCTGATGTCGTGATTATCTTGTTTCCGTTGAAGGAAAAAACGCCGTAATCTCCAAAAGTACCGGTGTACTTTCCTTTATACCTTGTACCAAGTGACTCGGCTGCGTCCTCGATCAGCGGTACATTATGCTTTCTGCATAATTCAAGTATTTTGTCCAGATCTGCCGAAAGTCCGTACAGGTGAGTCACAAGGACAGCCTTTACATCCGGGTATTTTGCAAATGCTGTCTCCAGTGCCTCAGGGCTCATATTCCATGTCTCATAATCGCTGTCAATGAAAACGGGTATTGCATTCTGATAAATGATAGGATTAGCTGTTGCAGCAAATGTGAGAGAAGGGCAGAAAACAATATCACCGCTGCCGACCCCTGCTGCCTTTAATGCCATGTGTATAGCAGCAGTGCCTGATGAAAGCGCTGCTGCGTATTTGGCTCCGATCTTCGCAGCAAGCTCTTTTTCAAACTCGTCTACATTTTTGCCCAAAGGAGCTATCCAGTTTGACTCAAAAGCTTCCTTTATATATTGCATTTCATACCCTTCATCACTCATATGAGGCGATGATAGCCAGATTTTGTTTGCTGTCATTTGATCATCTCTGTTCTTTCGTTTTATTTTATGTAAGCAGCAGTATATCCCTTTCAGTTCTGTGCCGCTGCTTTGACAGTCTTGCTTCCTTTTGCTTTTACGGTTTTCATGGCATCGATATCGTCTTTGATTTTTGAAGTTTCTTCTGTATCATCTTCGGCAAGTGTTTTTATCATAGGCTTTGTGTATGTACGTTCATAACGGTATGTAGGAACCAGCTTCGCCATGGTTTCCTTGAGCATTTCATCGTTTTCCATCGAGTTCTCCAGTGCCTTGATGCACATAATGACTTCCTGGAAGCTCATAATCTGCTGTTTGCCAACGAATATCTTCCTGTGAGCTGTCTTTTCAAGGCCTTCCTCAGCCATCAGCAGTTCTTCATAGAGTTTTTCGCCTGGTCTTAAGCCGGTATATTCTATTTTTATGTCCACATCCGGTTCAAGGCCTGAAAGACGTATCAGATCCCTGGCAAGGTCATCTATCTTCACAGGCTCGCCCATATCCAGCACGAATACTTCTCCGCCTTTTGCCAGTGCCCCTGCCTGTATAACCAGCTGTGCTGCTTCCGGAATTGTCATGAAATATCTCGTGATATCAGGGTGAGTAACAGTAACTGGGCCGCCGCGAATTATCTGTTTCTTAAATAGCGGTATAACGCTGCCGTTACTTCCCAGCACATTACCAAAGCGTACCGCTGCGAACTTCGTGTTTCCCATCCTGTTCATGGACTGGACTATGATCTCGGCAAGACGTTTTGACGTTCCCATTATGTTGGTGGGGTTTACTGCCTTGTCAGTGGAAATCAGTATAAATTTCTTTGTACCGTAGTCAATGGCACGCCTGCACGTATTCAGAGTCCCGAATACATTGTTCTTCACCGCTTCGGACGGGTTGCTCTCCATCAGCGGTACATGCTTGTGGGCTGCCGCATGGAACACGACTCCCGGCCTGTAACGCTCAAACACGTCTTTCAGCCTTTCCCTGTCCCGGCAGGAACCGATGACTACTTCAAGATCCAGTTTATCCTTGTATTTGAATACCAGTTCGTTCTGCAGATCGTATGCATTATTCTCATATATATCGAATATGATTAGTTTCTTTGGCCCGAACCTGGCGATCTGGCGGCAGAGTTCCGATCCTATTGAGCCGCCTCCGCCGGTTACCATGACTACTTCATCTTTAAGATACCCCGATATTTCATCAATGTTCAGGCTGACCTCGTCGCGGCCAAGCAAGTCTTCAATGTTGACATCGCGGATCTGTTTTACGTTTACCTCTCCATCCATGAGTTCAAGTACATTGGGCAATGTCTTGAGCCTGCACTTCGTTTCCTTGCTTATGCGTAGCAGTTCGGCTATTTCCCTTCTGGATGCAGATGGTATTGCGACTATGATCTCATCTATTTTATATCGTTTTGCTACTTCCTTTATTTTCTCCCTTCCGGCTACGACCGGGACACCGTTAATGGTAGTGCCGTGCTTTGTTTTATCGTCATCTACCATTACTACCGGTACCATATTCATGTCAGCATGGTTTTTCAATTCTTTGATAAGCATCGAACCCGCGCTTCCTGCGCCAATGATCATGACCCTGCTGGAGTTGCACCGGTTTCTCTCAATACGTGTCCTGAGCCGGCGAACGCACCGGTAACTGATCCTCACGCCGCCGGCCAGCATGCAGATGAATGCCCATGATGCAATATAGATCGATATCGGAAAGGCATTTCCTGTTACCAGTTCTGCGACATATCTGAGAACTGTCGCGGCTGTGGTTGCCATTGCGATCTGGACCAATTCTTCTATGCTTGCGTATTCCCAAAGGCTCCTGTACAGACCGAAAACGAAGAATATTACTAACTGCAGCACTGTAACTGCGAGTGCACTGTCCCTCATATACGATAAATACTGTTGCGGTATATCTGTATCGAATCTGACGAGAAGTGCAAGGCAGAGAGAGAGATTCAGCAGTATTGCATCGATAATTACAAGTGAGACTATTCTGATAGCTTTTTGCATCTCTTCTCCTCCTGGGTATAAGACATAATAGATAAAATACAATATCTGTTTATTATTTCTAATTTTTGCTAATCTGCTGATATGGATCATTTGCAAGAATTTGCGCAGAAAGGCGCAGCTTCGCCATTCGCATATGGCAAAAACCATAAACGTCCCCCACAAACCTGCATTTGACCTCCTTGTCCCGGAAACGGGCCGAAACACCATTTACGGACCTCGGATTTTTTCGTATCTTTCTTCTTTAAGTGTCTTCACTACCTGTCTTTTGTGTGCAGTCCGGTATATGCCGTTATATTTTGCCGCGATCTGTACTATAATTCATTTTCAGATTCATATAAAAGTTTTTGCTTTGTTGGCACATACCGTATATTCACAAAACCCATATTATAGTAATAAAGTGGTTTAGTCAATACTTATTTTTACATTAATTGCACAATTACTTAACAACTGCATTTTATCTGCATTTGTTTCTTACTTATTAATCTTCGCTGCCATAATATTTGTCATAATTGTAATACGTATAGTAACTTCCGCTCCTGGTTTTGTTTATCTTTGTCAGGACTACGCCTATTATGTTGGCGTTAACCTGCATAAGTGCTGCCCTGGCGCGCCTTACCATATCTATGTTCGACTCACCTGATGCCGCAACGAGTATAACGCCGTCTGCCATACTGGCCAGTATAGCACCGTCAGTAAGCTGACCCACAGGAGGCGTATCTATTATTACAATATCAAATTTTTCCTTGAGCTCCTGCAGCAATTCTGCGAGCTTTTTGGATTCAAGTATCTCGGTAGGATTCGGAGGCACCGATCCGCTGCATATAATGCTGAGGTTTTCAACATAGCTGAACTTCTTAATTGCCTCCTCCGTTGAGACGTTCTTTACAACAATATCAGTTAAGCCTATATCGTTTGACAGGTTGAAATACCTGTGGACTCTCGGCTTTCTCAGGTCTGCGTCTATCAGCAGCACATTTTTCCCTGATTGTGCCATACTGACGGCCATGTTTGCGGCCGTCGTCGATTTTCCTTCTGCCATGCGGGAACTTGTTAACACTATCAGCCTGACCTGTTTGTCAATGCCTGAATAGCCTATATTTGTACGCAGTGACCTGTATGCTTCTGAAGCCGGAGCCTTGGGATCCGTTATAGTTATCAGCACATGGCTGACAGCATTTTTGTCCCGTTTTTTGCCGGAACTGTGTTTTCTCTTTGAAAAAAGCCCTTTGCTCTTGCCTCTTTTTTCACTCGCAAACTGTGGTATTTCACCGATCGTATTAAGTTTGAGAAGTCTTTCCACATCATTGGCATTTTTTATCGTGTAATCGAGATATTCAACAAGGATAACTGCGCCTGCGCCGATAAAGGCACCAAGTACCGCAGCTACCAGCAAATTCTGAATTTTATTCGGTTTTATCGGGTTCTCAGGCAGTTCTGCCTCATCGACTATTTTAATATTTTTTACTTGTATGATATCCTGCGCTTTCTCCACCAGTACCTGCGCCAGGGCGTTTGCCACATCCATGGCCATTTTCGGGTCCGTACTTTCGAATGATATCTTGAACAGTCTGGAATCTTCGATCGTAGTAACTTCAACTTTTTTCTGGAATGTACTTACGGTCATGTCAAGTCCCAGCTCATCGATTACCTCCTGGGACACCAGGCGGCTCAATATGAGCTGACGGTAGTCCGATACAAGGCTTTTATTGAGGTTGAACTCACCGAGATCCAGTGACGCGATCTTGTCACTTTCTTTTCCAACAAACAGAGATGTTTCAGCCTTGTATACAGGATCGATCATCGTAAATGTCACGAACCCTGTGATTATTATCGACAATGCCGTGAATATTGCAATTATCCACCAACGTACAGTCAATATATGTATTATTTCTCTCAAATCAAGCTCCTGCTCTTGCTGTTCATATTGCACTTTTTAAACCTCCCATGGCAGTTTATGCGGTAATTTGATACTGAAAAATTTTTTCTTTCGTATTATAACGGGCTCGTCGACATGTACTGCTTCATTTTCCAATATGGACCGGGGATTCCTGGAGAACAGCATCTCCGCTTTTTCGTCTCCTGCCCAGGTCCTTACAGTTTCAAATGCTGCTTTCAGCCTGGGACTCCTCCTGCGGTCCGAATGGCAGTCCGATGCGACAAGATGGGCCATGCTGCTGATTATTACGGTTTTTGCCGTCTCCTGGATTTTCCTGCCTGCCGTGCCGTTTATCGATGTTGCATTTACCTGGGAAATACAGCCCATCTCGATAAATCCCTTAAGTATTTCAATGTCCTTCCGGATATCGGCGTATCGCTCCACATGCGCTATAACCGGTATGAATCCGTTGCTAAGTATCCTGTAAAGGATGCTTTCTGTCTGCTTCGGAAATCCCAGCATAGGCAGCTCAACGAGCACATACTTTGTACCTGCCAGTGTCGGCGCTATACCATTTTTTATGTTGTCCGGTGTATATTCATCAAGAAAGATTTCGCTGCCTTTATACAAACTGATGTCTATTCCATTGCTTTTCAGCATTTCGACAGCTTCGCCGAAACGCTTGTCCAGCATTTGCGCATCATATTTGTTGGCTCCGTAGATATGGTGTGGTGTCGCGACAATTTGGGTTATACCTTCCTCCGCCGCTATATGAAACATGCTCAGCATCATTTCACTGTTTTCAGCACCATCATCCAGTCCATATAGAATGTGTGCGTGTAAGTCAATCATGTGAACCTCATCAGTCCTCATACAGGATCCAGTTGTATTCCGCAAAAAGTTGCCTTGCTGTCTCAAATTCTTCTTCAGTCAGGGTGGCTTTCATATAGTTGTACAGTTCACTCTGTTCCTCTTCTGACAGTCCGCCCTCAAGTTTTGAAGAAATCCTGTATTCTCCCAGTTTCCCTACTATATACCTGAAATTCTCCAAATCGTCAGGGTCTATCTCGTCCTTATGCTCCTGTATCTTCTTTTCAGCCCATTCCCTGCTGTATTTTCTTACGGGTTTGTCTTCATTATTACTGGTTTTACCATCGTTTGCTGCATTACCGTTTTGATAAGCGCCGGATTGATCCCGGGTATCTGATGTACTAACCGGATCATTCGGCTGGTTTCCATCGGTTTTTCTATCTTCATATGCAGTATGCTCTGATGTTTCGTCAGCCTGCTGCGAAGAGCCCTGTGAAGCAATATCTTTCTCTTCTGCCGGTTCCCTGGTCGTATACTGCTCAGCCTGCCCGGACTTACTGGTGTCCGCTGGCTGAACAGGCAGATTATCCCCGCTGTTTATCCGGCCGGCTTCATTTGCTCCCGTATTTTCCGATATTGTTCCAGGAGTCGTTACATAGCTGTCTTTACCTTCAACCTGCTGTGAACGTGGTATGTATACTGCAAGTAATACTGTTATTATAGCCGCGACAGCAATTATCAACGCACCTTTTACGTTTTTCTTCAAATACCTGCCCTCCGCATTTCAGATTCCAGTTCCCCAGGCTTTCCCAGCTGCAAGCTACTGATGCCCTTCTGCATCTGCCCTTATCTGTATGCCTGGTTTCGCAGTACTGCATCTGATTTCATTTTTATTTTGTCGTCTTTTTTACACTTCCTGGCATTACACTTTCTTCCTGGCAATTATACCGTACCGGTATGCATTATGCCGGCTGTAATACTGAAATTGCCAGTTCGACCGTCCTTGCTTCACCTAGGAAATTTATGATTACTTTTGCCCTTCCTTTCCTGCGGTTTATTTCTTTTATATATCCTTCCATTGCAAGAAGCGGTCCATCAGTGATCCTTATCCTGCCGCCCTCATCCAGTGCCTGTGATATGCCTATCTCTTCACCGTTTGACATCAGCCTTGACAATACCCTGATTTCGTCCTCGGTAATGCTGACAGGATCATATCCGCTTCTGATGAGCTTTATCATTCCTGGTATCGACTTCATGCTGTAGTACAAATCTACGTCAATATGACCGTTTATCAGGACGTAACCTGGAAATAATACTCTTTTTACGATACGCCAGCTGCCGCCTTTCCGTTCACGCAGTATTCTTTTTGGAACAACCACGCGGATTCTGTCTTCAAAGCGGTACATTATTCTTTCTTTGACTTTTTCCTCCTGCCCGGTCAGTACGAACAGCGCGTACCATTCATTTTCAGGATGGATATGCTCCATTTTGCCGGATCACCTGTAATTCTTTCTATAGGAATGATATAAAACTGTGTTTTTTTCGGCTTAAAGGAAGAAATACCGTCAATCGATGGACAGGGCGGTATCTCTTCTCTTTTTGCCCGTTTTAATTTTTCAAAGATACATTAAAACAGTTAATATATAAGATTACTAAGCAGTTATATTAACATAATACGTGGTTGGATTGTTTTTGTATTTGCATATCAATGTCTTGCCACTAAGTTTGTCCAGCGTATCACTGTCCAGGTCCAGGTCCCATACTTTCTTCAGGTCTTCCTTCAGTTTAGTTCTCTGGGTCTGGTCGTTAGCATTATTGTAGAAGTACTCACCGTCAAGAGATATCGACAGGTTTGAAAATCCGTCTTCGTTGCCGGTAAATTCGTTCAATATGCCGGCCATATCCAGAAAGAATTGAAGTGCACGATCTTTATAGTCGGCAAACTTTTTGGTTTTCTTGTCTGATTTAATAGCAACAGTAACAGTCTTCGTGTTTGTATCGTAACTGAATGTTGCCCAGTCACTTATATAAGGCAGTGTGCTTTTATCGTTATTTGACAGTTTGATCGTTATATCCTTCGTCACAGGAGAATAGCTTGCATAACTTCCGGTGCCTTTCAGAGTCACTCTCACTGTTACGCTTGTTCCGAATACTTCTCTGAGACCGCCTATGCTGATGCTTTCTCTGTCGCCCATGTACGGAGGCCAGATGTCGCTTACCGCTATGTACTTTGTCGCACTGTCGATTACCCTCTTGACATTAACGGTAATAGTACCGGTCTTTGGAGATGTAATACTTTCTATAGTAGCTTCAGTGGTGGATGCATTGGATGTTGCTCTGAATTTGGCGATCCTTACGCTTCCGTCTGTCTCATCTGACAAATCGAGATCATGTGCCTGGCCGTTTGTGTCGATCAGAGCGAAGTCTGACAGTGTAATTGCCTGAGCAGGAACAGATCCGCCGCCGGTTTCAGTTGTGGTTCCGGGCGTATATGTCTTTGTTGTTCCACGATCTACCTTCTGACCAGCTATGATCGGCTCAACAACTACATTATCGGATACAGTAACTTTTCCGGGTGCTTTTTCCATCGTGACACTGTCGGAATTGATGACCGCTTCTTTAACTGTCCCTTCGCCGGAAACCTGAGTCCTCGCATTAATAGTAAGCGTATCAATGCTTGCGCCTGCTGCTACTTTTACGAAACTGTAAGATGCTTTGCTACCAACTGTCATTTTGCCGACTTTTCCGTCCGTTACTTCTACAGTAACATCAGAAACTTCTATTGATACTTCATCGAAGTCACCGTCGAGCACAAGAGATTCGCCGGCTTTGAACTCAATAACTTCAACAGCGCCGAATCCTTTTCCGGTAAGCTCGTCTTCCTTCAGGATCGCACCTGATGCAGCCTGTACCTTCGCAATTTCTGTGGAACCTGAAGCAACTATCCTTACTTTTCCGCCTTCCTTCAGCACTAACAGTGAACCGCCGACTGTGGTGTTGTTCAGCTTAATGCTGTTCTCGCCGCCGCCAAGGACTACGATCCTTCCGTCTACCTTGACTCCGTCAAGTGTGACATCGCCCTCGCCAATACCCTGAGCCAGGTAAAGGTCGCCTGCTATCTCGATGTTCCTGAGGGTTACATCCTTGGAATTGACCAGCAGGCTCTTGCTGGCATCCTTGGTATATGTACCTTTGGCAGAAACGATACCGTCGAGGATGTTATCAATGATCTTCAGAGCTTCTGCTCTTGTAAGGCCTTTTTTCGGTTCATAGTTGCCGCCGGGAACTCCTGCTATGTAACCTGCTTCATACAAAGCACTGACATATTCTCTTGCATATGCTGCTATTGAGGAACTGTCTGCAAAAGTCCTGTATGCATCGGCATCAGCAGCTGTCAGTTTGAATGCTTCCGCGATCATCTTTGCAGCTTGTTCTCTTGTTACAGGTTTGTTCGGTTCAAAGGTACCATTGGGATTTCCGCTTATTATTCCTGCCTGTGAGCATTTTGCAACTGCATCAGCAAACCATTCGCTGCCATTTACATCAGAGAAGTACATGTCTGCTTTTGTAGTAAATTTAAAAATGTTGTCTATGATCACTGCCAACTGTGCTCTGGTGACAGCTTCATTGGGTCTGAATGAACCGTCCGGGAATCCGCTGATTATCCCGTTATCATACCATTTTGCGATAACTGTTTCCGCCCAGTGTCCTGCAATATCATTCGGCTTTGCAAATACCGGGACTGAAAGACTGATAAGAAGTGCTGCAGTTAAAGCTGCAATAATAATCTTTTTTAACTTCCCTTTCATAATTTTACCTCCACCCGTTTTTTCGTGATTACTGTTCTTGCATTTGGCAGCTGCTTGCAGATAAATTACTTGAGTAATGCCCTAATACCTTATTCTCCGAAAAATTATACTACCTAATCTGGTAAAAGTCAATATCAATGCCATATTTAGCCATATTTATGCCTTTTTACGATAATAATCGTGCTTATTTTGATATATTTATGTAAAATGCCGGGAATCAATGACGTCAGATTCAGACAATCGACTCTACTGCTTTGTTGAACAGGACACGCAGAATTGCCATAACAGGTACGGCAAACAACATTCCCGCTATGCCGAAAAATTCGCCGCCTGCCAGCACTGCAAATATCGTTGCCACCGGATGCAGGCCAAGTCTGCCTTCTACAACTTTGGGAGAAATGAAATTATTGTCTATTTGCTGTACGATGATGTAAACAAGTATTGTCCAGACCGCTTTCATCGGCGATACCGTCAGTGCGACTGCTGCCGCCGGTATTGCGCCTATGTATGGCCCGAAATACGGAATGACGTTCGCAAGGCCGCCTATCATACCCAGGATAAGCGGGTACCTCATCCCCACAAGTATTAAGCCTATGGTTTCAAGTACTGCGATAATCAGGGATATCAGAAGCTGGCCCTGTATAAAGCCTGCGATGATTCCGCTGATTTCTTTTCCCGTACATGTGAGCCAGCTTCTCCAGCGTTTTGGAAATAATGAAAGGAATAAGTTTTTAAATTTATCACCGTCTTTTATCGCGTAATAGGTGATTACCATGGCTACCGTCACGTCAATTATGACTCTGGCTATGTCCACTATGATCCTTAGGCCTTTCTCCAGCATTTTGACAAGGAAATCCTGCAGTTGTGCCGTTGCATTGGATATTTGATCAAATACAGCATTTTTGACCTGTTCCGACCAGTTGCTGGAGTTTATTGCGGCAAGTATGCCGTTGAACATTTCTTCATAGCTTCCCATAAGCTGCGGCAGCGTTTCCATCAGATCACGAATGTTGCCGGCCAGCTCCGGTACGAAATATATGCCTGTAGCAGCCAATGCCGCGATGATAAACATGTAAACCAGCAGAATCGATATCCCTACAGGGATTTTCTTTGCTGTCAGACGGTCTGACAGGGGTTTTACGATATAGACAAGTATTACTGTTATAAAGAATGGAGACAAAATCCTTGCTATTTTTTCCCTGTATTTATAAATGAAGAAAACTGCCGCAACGATAAGCAGCGCCATAATTGCGCTGAATACAAGCTTTTTGTACTTCACAGGTGCTCACCTCCCTGATGGGTTTTGTGCGGGAACGGTCCCTAAGGCAGTTAAAGACCGGGTATGTGCTCCTACCCGGTCTTTTCGAGGATTTGAGAGAATGTTTATTTCCCGTAATACAGCCTGCCGTGCCATGACAGGCTGCGGGTTATGAAAGCCTTTCGGCTGTTCACCTGTTTTATACTTCTGCCGGTCATCCTGTCACCAGATACCTTCAAAACCGGCCGCTGGCATGGGATCTTTCATCTGAACAAATCAACTGCATCACAAATGACATTGCTGGCTTTTCTTACGAGGTTCCTGCCGCTCCTTACCATTTTCCTTCTTGTCCTGTTGGACATAATATCAGTATTCATCATAAAACCCACTGATACGGCAACGAGCCCGCCTATCATAACACCTTTCATAAATCCATTGCGCATTGATATATCTCCTTTCTGTCTGACCATTTTATTTCTTATTGGATGCTGCACCGCCAACAATATGGCAATGTCCATCATCCGCCTGATTTCTCTTTGATTACTGTTGCTTTTGTTACTTCAGCAGCTTGTTGCTTATACCGCCGCCCGTTTCTTTCATTTCTTCAACAGCCTCTGTCCCGACAACTGCAAACTCCTCCCCTATCTCCACCTTGCCGAACAGCGGCAGCAGTTTCCGACCTTTCATCACATCGTGGATGAGGCCGTCCGATATTTCAAACCCTTCGATCCTGCCCGTCCGGCAATCAAATATCACATCTTTGACAGTCCCGATTTCACCTCCGTCTTTTGAATACACTTTAAGACCGATCAGACTGCCTTCGTCCTCAAAAGCCTTTCTGAATGAGGCACGTTCCATGTCCGATATACAGACGCTGTTGTCTATAATAGCAGCATCTCTGCCCAGGCTCAGAAGCTCATTAAGGAAAACGACCCGTTTTTTCACGGACAGTCCCTTCTGTTCGAGCAGCAGTGCTTTTACCTGCCTGTCCCTGATACTGAACAGTATGTCTTTTACGACTCCGGCTTTTTTGCCGGTATCCGCGCATATCACAGGAAGGTCCAGCACATCGCTGTATTTTTGCAGCATAAGTCTGCCTCCGTCGAATCAAGCTGGACTGCTTGCCAGTCATTCATTATTATTTCTTGCTTCAATGAAAAAAATACAAAGGAAAAGATAAGTAATATCTGCCTTCATATATGGACAATATGCAGTGTTTTAGTTAGAATAAACAGTGCAAAAGAAAAAAACCGGAGGTAAAAATGACAGAGCAATTGAAAAAACTTGGCGTACATATACCGGAAATCCTTCTTCCCACGGAAGGAACCGATCTTACGAAATGGGCGGTCATCGCCTGTGACCAGTACACATCTCAGCCCGATTACTGGCAGAATGTGAGCAGAGTGGTCGGTTCAAGCCCTTCAACACTGAAGCTGATTTTCCCTGAAATATATCTGAGGGATGATGATAGAGATCAAAGGATCGAAAATATAAATAAAACGATGGAGCAGTACCTGGAGCAGGGCATACTGGAGTCACAGGGACCATGCTTTATACTTGTCGAGCGAAGTACTCCCCATACACCATCAAGAAAAGGCCTTGTCCTTGCGCTGGACCTTGAGCAGTATGACTACAGGCCCGGGTCACAGACTCTGATACGTGCAACTGAAGGGACGGTTCTTGACCGCATACCTCCGAGGGTAAAAATACGTGAAAACGCGCTCATCGAGCTTCCTCACATAATGGTTCTTATAGATGATCCCGAAAAGACTGTAATCGAACGACTTTATGCCAATGCCTCTGACGGTAAATACAAGGAGCTGTATGATTTCGACCTGATGCAGGGCGGCGGACATATCAGGGGCTGGAAGGTTAATGATGAAGAAAGCTTTTCTATGGTAGCACAGGCTCTTAGCAACCTTATATGCAGCAACTCCGCAGACCTTCTTTTTGCCGTAGGTGACGGGAATCATTCTCTTGCCAGCGCAAAAGCCCACTGGGAAAACGTAAAGGCAGCTTTGCTTAAGACAGGATCAGCCGGATCCGGTAATTCTCCCATTTCACAGAAAGGTTCTGATCATGGGCAGGCAAACAGCTGCATACCGGAACATCCCGCCAGATATGCACTGGTGGAGGTAGTTAATGTGTATGATGATGGTATTGTTTTCGAGCCTATCCACAGGGTACTTTTCAACATTGATCCGTCAACGATTGCCGGCCTCCTGAAAAACTCCTGTAAAAAGCAGCATTGCACTGATTTTATGCTGTATGATTCAAAGGAGGAAATGGAGGAAGCAAAGAAGGAGCTTGAAAGCGATGGTCATATGAATAATCCGAATGGCCATATTATACCGTTCATTCTCGGGGGCAGGTATGGTATTCTGAGCATCGGTAACCCTGTATCGAACCTGGCAGTCGGTTCACTGCAGAGCATTTTGGATGAACTTATCTCCAGGAATCCTGGCATCGGGATAGACTACATCCACGGAGATGATGTCGTAACCGAGCTTGGTTCAAAGCCTGGCGCCATGGGCTTTTATCTGCCTGTGATGAGCAAGCATGACCTTTTTCCTGCAGTAAAGCTGGACGGCGTATTGCCCCGTAAGACGTTTTCAATGGGCGAAGCCGAAGAAAAGCGCTATTATCTGGAGTGCAGGAGGATAAGGTAGAGGAGTGCAGGCGGATGCAGGCGGATAAGGCAGAGCTGACAGAAAAACAGCGGAGGTCATTAGATCCTCCGCTGTTCTGCGATCCGGTTTCAGCGCAATACCGGCGGTGAAGCCTCGGCTATTGTTACATTTCCGCTGAAATCCACTACTCTCGGAACTTGCGTGCCATTTGATGCATAGCTTGTCAATGTCGCCTTCTTTATTCTTATTACCTGTCCGTCAGTTTTGTTAACTTTTATCACCAGGTAATACTTGTTTCCTGCATATGAACCGCTTGCTATTGAGTTGCTTGCATTCATCTGCGTATAGCCATTCAATGCGGCTACTCCGCTTAATTCACCTGAACCGCTGCTGATAACAGCCAGTAAATCACCTGAATTTACAACATTTCCGTTCTTGTCCTTCGTTTCTATTTCAAAATCAACTTTGCGAAGTTCACCTGATGCAAGAGGCTGTATATCAATTGCAGCTACAATGGTGATCGGAGTATTCTTCTGATTCTTAACTGTATTATTAGCATTAGCATTGCCTATGACAAACATATCAGTTCTGGTCATGTTCAGCTTGTAATAATCTATTGTCATCCCCAGAGTGAAACTTACTTTGAAATCTACTTCCCATCTGTTATTGTCATATGTCAGATTGATTGCATTTTCCCTTACTTTTGTGTTGTCTGGCAAAATCCTGTATATCTCTTTGCTTTGTGCACTTGCTGTATATGTGTATCCCGAAGGAGCTTCTATTTCATAATCCTTGTGTCCTGCAACATCATACAGCACAAATTTTCCGGAATCATTGGTTGTACCAACTATTGTACCCGTATTCATATCTTTTACTTTAGCATTTTTTATCGGGTTACCGCTAAAGTCCGTTACACAGATTTCGACCTGTCCGCTTCTGATGTTTACACCGCCGGAAGCTGCTTTCTCGTCAATAAGCCCATTGATCTTTCTTACCTTCGCTGTCAGTACAAGACTGGTGTCACCATCCGATAACGGCCTTATTGTTATATTGTGCACTTTTGTAATATTCTCCGGCTGCGGACTGCCGTTGCTGAATATGACCTGTCCCAGCGGCTCATTGGTTATATACTGTATCTCGCTTTCGTTGTAGTATTCACCTGTGAGGTCGTATGCAGGATTCGCTGTTACGGTCTGAAGTGTCTTTCCGGATACCGCGAAATTAAGTCTTGCTTTTACTGTTTCATTCACCAGGCACCCTGTGATCGGGTTGCCATCCATATCAAGTATCTCTATTTGCGGCGTGATCATAGGAGCATCCACTCTTTCGAGCGTCAAAGTCTGATATGAACCAGCTTCATACTCATCTTCAGCATAAACCCTGATCCTGAATTTTCCGAAGTCCGGCATATCAGCTTTGTTTATGGTGAATGATATTACTTCACCGTTTCTCATGTCTATCTTATTGCCATTCGTCAGAGAAACAAAATCCGAATCGTTCCCTCTGTTTTGTTTATCAATGAATATCTCATATTTCAGATTATCATTGCCGAAATCGAAGTCATACGCCCTGAACTTCAAATTTATCGACTCACTGGTACTCGGTATCTTCTCGTTGTCCTGCGGCTCATAGATTGTTATTTCAGGTGCATGATTCGCTACAGAGTATGCCTTTATTACGGTATTTACAAACAGTTTGGTTTCAAAATCAGGATACCCGTCAATTGTCTTTCTGGTTTTTTCATCATAATACTGATTACTGTGTCCTGTACCTGAGAAAGTGATATTTCCTTTAGTATAGGTATAATAATTGTTCATGGCGTCGTCATTAAACTTGCTGTTTCCATTCACATACAGGTTATACAGCGGAATGACTTCAGGGTCTTCCAGGTCAAGCTTGTACCACTGGTAATGCGTCTTTGCCACTTTTCTTTCCCTGTAGTCATTATATATTCCGCCTTCAAGTACAAATGGATACAGTGTCAGCTGTGATGTATTAACAGGATTTACTGTATTGGCAAAATCCGGCCATGTATTGACTACCTGGTAATGATTTTTGGGGTCAAATTCCTGGCGTGCTTTCTTTGCCTTGCCACCGGGGTCGTCCCAGCCTGAAAGGCCTGACCCTGCAAGTCCGATAGTCCATACACCCTGGAAATCATTGAATACCTGGCCGACATCCTTCGCAAATTCCTTCGTCAGTTCCTGGTTGTACTGGAAATGTATCGTGTCATGTGTAAACATGACGCTTTGCTTGGTATCAACAAACTCTCTCAGCTTCTTTACAGCAGCTTCTCCAAGAGCGCCGGTGTAGTTCGGTTCCATTGTTTTCTTTTCCGTATAGTTGTCATAAAAACCTATAATGACCATGTTATATTTGCCGTTGAGCTGAAGTTTGCCCTCGGCTGCCATTTTGTTGATCTCCGATACTTTCTTTTCGGTAATTGTAATTTCATATTCACCGTCTTTTTTGCCATACCTGGTTTTATTATAAAATTGGTCATTTAAGCTCAGGTTACCGCCGTTGTTTATATCTGGCTTGATCTGCAGGACATTAACCTTTATAGTCTGACCTTTGAGCCTGAAAACACTTTCAAACTCATCCTTGGCGTTTTGTGAATCCCTTACTACAAGTTTCCAGAAATATATGCCGGTAAGGCCCTGCGGCATATTGTAGGTGATAGTACCGCTTCTTCCGTTTAATACTTCGGTTGTATAGTAATCGCCTTCGTCACCGAGCGGATATACTATTTCTGATTCTTCAAACAGGCTGTCACCGTTTCTGTCTATGTACAGAGCAACTTTAAGACTTTCATCCAGCGGGGTGTTGGGATCATATACCTTGAAGCTGAATGTCAGCTTGTTTGATACATATCCTGTATTTTCGCTGTTATATGCTGCCGGATAATCAGTCATCTGCAGTATTGGTCTTGGATTGATGCCGCTTTCCGTATCATTATATAAGTCAGCAAATTTGCCTATGACATTCTCTGCATAATTTGCCGCAGTTTTCGAATCGACAACAGTTTTGAAGTTTTTGTATTTTCCCGGATTGTTTTTATATTGGCTGAATACTTCTTTCAATATAGTTTTTTCTTTAGCGTCATTGCTTGACTTGAAAATGTCATTGTGAAAAACACAGAGCTGCCCTGACTTTATGAACTCTTCCAGCTTAGCTGCGGTCAGCCTTGTAATGTCGCTGCCGTAGCTGTATTCATAGTTGTATTCTTCAGTTCCGTCTCCTTTTCTATTTAAGGTATAACTGGCATTTCTGGTATACTGGCCTTTGTTGAAATAGACTATGTCATATTTTCCGTTTATATCGTCCTTTAAAGAAATAAGCCTGTTGATGGAAATCGTAGTCACAGAATATGCATTGTTGCCTGCCAGCTTCTTGTAGACGGCTTTTGTACTGTTCTCTGTGTTTTTGTCTTTCAACCCGTCCGCATATACCTCAAGTATCTTGATTTTGCCGCGATTCAGGATCTCAGGTCCGCCCATTCCTTCATCCGCAGAACCGGCTTTTTCTGTATCCGATCCTGCTGCGGCTGCACTCATCGGAGTTAATAATGTTATAGTCATTATCATTACTGTCAATAATGCTATCGCCTTGCTGAACTTCACTTTCATAAGGCATACCTCCATTGATTAATCATATTTCACTTATAAAAATTTATCCGGAGTATCTGTCAACAGGCATAATTATCAGATTATATAGTTATTCTTTATATATTATCTCTTTATTTTTGCTGCATGTAAAGTCCTAAATTTCTAAAATAAGTCAGCAAACAAGTTTTTATGCAGTCACTTCTCTCCATTCTTTGATCTTATATCTCTTAATGATCTTCCTTTCACCGCTGCTTGTCGAGTATTCTTCATAATACGCTACCGGTTTTCCCCTGTTTCCTTTATCAAAAAACTTCCTAAGGTCACCGCTGTATTTCAGTTTTTCAAGTATCACGCCTTCGTCGTATATCAATGTCACGCCTTCACGAACAGTGACATTGCCGGTGCAAATTATCGTACCATTAAATGTATTCGTTCCGTGGCTTAAATTACTGTCATAAATTGTCAGGTCACCCCTGCAGTAAACTATACCTCTGTCGTAATCTTCAAGGTCAAGTCCTGCCGGACCTGTAAGACTGATGATATCCGATGTTCCCAGTGCCGAAAGCATCGCTTCATCTACAAAGTTGGAGAAGCTTCCGCTTGCCTCGTTGGTTCCCAGCTTTTTTGTCTTGGCATTAAATATATCCATCAGATAGTTGGAACCGCCCGTAACAAACTGCTGGAACGTATCTCCGTTTGCAGTTGAATTCGGCAAGTTATGCTCGCCCGAATAACCCTCGGGAGAGCTTGTATACAAATCCGCATCAGTAATAGAACCATTAGACATTCTGTGCTGGATGGGCGCGATTTCAGCAGCATAACCGTCAACCCGGGAATCGTCCAGATCTGTCAGCACATTGGTTCTGATACCGCCCTGATTGTCAACGAACTCCCAGAATTTTCTTTTCCTTTCGACTTCATTAGTGGCGGTATTACGAAGATTATATTCAACCCCATCCTCATCAACATATACAATGCCGCTGTTTTCATCAGTTATATAGGCGTTTATGAGCGGAGTTGGCAGAGTCCTTCTGGATGCTACGCTTTCGAGAGACTTATAATACTGATTTCCGGCAAACTTATAAAAAGCAACACCAGGTATATAGAATTTGCTGTTGATATAAATCCTGCTGTCGCTGTTACCGTTGATGTCGAAAGAGTAGTTGTTTATAACAGAACTGCTCGCATTGGGATCATTTAGTGAAGAAAAAGGATTCAGGCCGACATAATATGTGTTTTCCGAAGTACTCCCTATGCGTATTAAAGAGTTCTGGGCATCCATCTGTATATCATCGCTTGTCCAAATGTTGCCGCTTACTGTCAGGCTGGCATTTCTGACAGGTACCGGACTGTCTTCGACTCCTGCAATCAGATCCCTGCAATAAACATTCCCTTTGTCTACGGCATCTTTGAAAATAAAAGGCATCGCACCCGGTATAAATGATTCGGTAAACTTGTCAACATCCAAAACTGTGTCGTCAAAAAAGTCAACAAAGTTAAGGCCGTTTTCGTCATAAATCTTATTCTTTGCCTCATAACTTTCAGTTGTATTCTTAAATACGCCGAGTGTGCCGTTATCACCGACTATCTGCAGGTTTCCGGGCGTATACACATTCCCATAGATATTAACTTTTGCATTGGTTCCGACTTTTATGCCGTAGCCGGATGAAGCGTAAACATCTCCTCTGATTGTTGCGTCGGCACTGCCGGAATCTGCGAATACTATGCTGCCCTGGGCTGATAATGCATTGGCCCATATTGGATTGCCTTTTAATGGCATATATATGTGTTTCAGTATGACCTCCTGTTCCGGCTTAATTATACTGATATACGCATATACCTTCTTCGGATCATCCAGTGAATCACCGCCAAGGGAAGCTTGATTGACCCTGATATACAGACCTATGTCATCATCTTTAGGTTCAATGCTTGTCCATTTAGCCTTTATAGCACTAATAACGGCGGTATCCCTCGGAGAAGAAAGAGCAGGAACCCCTGAGAAATTGTTATACTTGTCGGTAGCAAAATAATCTGGGTTTAAGTACCCAGGAGCCATATCATAACCGGCGTCACCAGGATAAGTATCATTGTCTTTTATTATAATGTCACCATATCTGCCCGATGCAACTAATGAATCAACCAGATTTTCAAGTCTAATCGACAGCATATAGAAGTACACCCGGTCGAACAATTGCGATGCATAACTTTTAATATCACTGGTAAAGGCATTTATTATGTTTTCTCTTGTAGGAGATTCGCCAGGATTCTTCTCAAACCATTCTGATATTTCTGATATTTTTGGCTTGCCGTCATCGTCAAAAACTCCGGTGTAGTCCAGATAATCATCAAGGGTGTATTCGTTTACATCGCTGCCGTTTTCGTATGTCCAGTCGATCAGGTAATAGTCCCTGAAAAACTGCTGTGCACCAGTATTTTTCATGTTGTAGACATTATGATCGGCATAAACACCAGTCAGTTCACCAGGTTTCAGCCTGTCCATCCTGTTTACAACATACTCTCTGGCATCCTTTTCAGCCTGTACCAGCGCTTCATCGATCATCCTTTCATACTCTGCGGCTTTTGCATCAAGCCTGTAGAAATCTTTGGACCACCTTTGCGACTTGCCGCTCATATTGACATTTACAGCGCTGGACATAAGGGCAACCAGGCCCAGGGCAGTCAGAACCATTATAACACTGATTGAAATTGCCAATGCTGAACCTTTCTGGCTATTCAGTTTTTTAATCAGGTAATCATTTTTCATGATTATGACTCTCCTATCCAATATTTGTCCACTTCATACCGCGCAATGACCTCGCTGTCGGAAAGTCTGATCACTTTTACTGTGGCTTCATATTGAACCATAGTCACTGTATTTTCATTTATTTCGTTACTCGTTACTGGTCCGTCAACTGCTGTTACCTCAACATTACGGCCAGACGGTTTGTTGCATATATACAGATCCGCTATCGCCGTCATTTCTTCACTGGTATCCGGATCCCTGAGCTTTCCTATGCTGTTGGTAAACTCTATATCAGCATCAGCAGTTAAGCCGGAACAATCCACTTTTATTGGTATCATCGCAGTTTTGCCGACAGACGAAAAAACTACTTTGTCAAGAGGTATAGATGTAGTATTAAGTTTGACGCCTGTTACTGCATCATATACCAGATTCATTGTATTCGAACCACCTGTTATGCTTTCTTCAGCTGCCGGATCGGGATAATAACAATCGCTTATTTCCTGCCTTGTACCAGGTATTTCTTTAGGTGTAATAACTACCTCGTACTCTGAAACGCCATCGATTTTTGTACTTGATGCCGTATCTCTGTCAAACTCACCATTATAATACAGAACATATGATCCTGGAATATCAGTAGTGTTAAACCCCGAAAGATAATCCGAGGACGGCTGCGGGTCAGCTCTGAATTCCTCGGCTGTTTCAATACAAAGCGCATTTGCTTCATCCATTACATTGGCAATACGGTTAATCTTCGCTGAGGTAACAAAGGTCTGCAAAAGGGCAACAGAAACTATCGACAGTATTGCTATTGCCGTCAGGACTTCAACAAGAGTAAAACCGCCATCTTTTCTGTTTATTTTTAAAGCTTTTGCAAATCGTTCCGAACTGACCACCCTTTATCACCTACTTCAGGACTACATTGCCGGACGTATTGCCCAGAATAAATCTTGGATTATTCGGATCATCGCCTTTTACCGCTATTTCGACAGGTACATCGGTATTATTTGTCAGATTCAGTATTAATCCTACTTTATCATCATCCGACCTTCTCGACTGTACCAGTACCTCGATCCTGATCCTTCCGTTCTTTATATCAGTCAGATTATCCTGTACGATATTAAAGGTACCAAGACTGTATTTGAATGAATATTTTCCGTCACTGCCGTTGATCACCATCGTTGCATTGGCTGTATCATTGCCGTCATACCTGGCCTCAGAGCCCTTATTATATGGATTCGATATAAATACTTTCGCCGAATTATTCAGGTAACTGTTGACTCTCACATAAAAATCCGGTGTTACTGCCTCCTGGCTGCCGGCAGACGATGACGGTGCAGCAGTAGTCATGGTCGAGTAGTTTTCATATTCTTTAAATGGATTGTCCCTTCCTTCGAAGGAAGGCGCAGGATCCATTATGTATGGTTTCTGTCCTTCACTGTCATCCCACATACTAGGATATGAAAGGTTAATTGAACCCACGAGCTTGTTATCATTATTCGTATTGACTGATAATCCTCTAACCGCAATCTTTCTGCTGTTTTTCTCGACATTTTCAAGAAAAGAATGCAATTGAGAATAATCACCCGTGAAGTTCGTCGAAACGAGTTGTTCCACGAACACCGGAGCAGGTCCGGCATTCTCTGTTTGCTGTATTTCTGCTGTCTGCTGAGTCCCTGTTGCAGGCGCAGTTGTGGTTTTCAAGGGTAAATCTGTGGCATTGGAAAAATCCACTACCTTTATCATAAGTCTGCTGTTTGCCGAAAGCTCCTCGACAGAAAGGACAGCTTCCTCCTGAGAAAGGAATGCGGGCAGAGTCTCCCTTAGTTTCTCCAGTTGCCCATCCAAATCCTTAATTTCCTGCTTCATCTCATCCTTTCTCTCATAATCGGCTTTTAGGCTGTTCAGGATACTCTTTTGATCTTTAAGTTCATTTAATGTAACGATATAAGAATCGTAAGCAGGCTTGAGCAGATATGTATACAGCAAGTATCCCTCAATAATAAGCAGCATTACTATCACAAGAATGAATTCTCTTCTCGTAAGCCCCCTCATTTGAGGCTTGAAGTTGATTCTTTCAAGGCCAGTTTTTATGTTCAGCATTTTAAGCACCTGCCTTCTTAATTCCAATGTTCATTCCAAAAGTATAATCTATGACATCGCCTTCATTATCCTGTCTTGCTGTTATATTGGAGATGACAGCACTTTCAATTTTAGCGTTCTGCCGCAGAGTATATAAGAAATCCACCAGTTTCAGACGATCTTTTGAAACTCCTGAAATGCTGACCAGACCTTCTTCACTTATAGAATATGATTTTATAAATACATCATCAGGCATCGACTTGCTTATGATGTCAAGTATTTCTGTATTTTTTACAGTATTCTGATCGTACTCCGCCAGTTTTGAATTAATGTTGTTCATCATGCTTTGCTTGCTTGCAAGTTCATCTTTTATCTCATTGACTACCGAATAAGTAATAATATCCGCCTTTATTTCTGTTATCTCAGAGTCCAGTCCAAGCTTTATAAGCTGAAGTGCAGTAAACGCAGCTATGCCCGCTAATGCAACTATCAGCAAAATTGCCGCGATCCTGGTCATTCTAATTCGTTTCATCCCGGCTTCTATCATTTCTTTGAGCTTCGGCATGAGGTTTATATCTTTTTTGCCGGGTTGCTGTGACAAAGCAGCTCCTATAGCGGCCATCGCCATATCATCCATATCACCGGAAGCTTCCCTGACCTCCGGTTTAACAGTGATCACAGGAAGGTTGAATGTCTCGTTTAGATGTTCAGAAAGGCCGGTAAAAAGGCCACGCCCGGTAAACAGGACAATTCCCGATATTTTCGTTTCATCTGACGAATTATACCTGTAATAGTCCATTATCTGGCGCATCTGATCTTCAACAGCAGAAAACGACAGCTTTATGAAACCTTTTATATCTTCTGCGTCAAGATTATAAATATCATATTTATTATTCTGCCTTGCCCTTTCTGCCTGGTCCAGAGATACGCCTATCTTGTTTGCCACCATGTTGTCAAATCTCATTATGCCGGTAGTTACCTGTCTGCTTAATATCAATTTGCCTGCAGAGACAAGATTCACCTGTGACATTGAGTATCCGATGTCAACAAAAATAAGAGTCTGTCTCTTATATTCCTCAGGCATGAAATAATAAGCCGCCTTGGTGAGAGCATTGGCATTAATATCGATACTCTTCAGCGGGATCATCAGACCTTTTGCCACATCTGCATAAGCATTGAGCAGCTTGTTGGGGCAGAATACCGTTATTCCTTCAACCGGCATACCCGGGTCGGAATATATCTTGGAGCTTATTGTATGTGTCTGCTTTATGCCCGGGAATGACTGCATCAGTTCAAATTCAATAGCAGGGTCTATTTCTTTCTCCTTCAGTATTGGCAGTTTAATTTCCCTTACGACTACATTATGGGTATTTATTGATATGTAAAGCTCCGACGGCTTGAATTTGTAATCGAAAAGAGCACTTCTTATCCTTGCTGTAACAGTATCCAGGTTTTTAATCTCACCATTTACCACACTGTCTTTAGGAGTCGAAGCATATATGGTTTTTAATACTACGTCCTTCTTTCCTCTCCTTATGAAGGCCATTTTTATATACTTTGACCCTATATCAAGTCCCAAAACGTTTTTGGCCAAGTTCTACGACCCCCTCTGTTAGCAATTTAAATAAAAAATCAAGGCTGCGCCATTAATCCGATGGTTTCCTCGATTTTGCCCTCTCCATCATTATATCTGACAGATAATTTTATTTTTGTCTGATCAGTCTCCGACGGATAATCCATAGTTACGCTGTTCAGCCCCTCCGCTACGACACTGCCGTTACTTGTGAACAGTTTTGAAATATCATCTGTTTCGTAAAGGCATGAGCCAAGAAAATATATGTATTCTTTACCAGTGTCACTGTCTACCTGCATATAATTCTTGCCATCATGTACTTTGATCGCAACCGCATTTCTCCATGAATCCGGATCTGCCGGGCTCTCCTGAATCAATTTGTCATTTTGCCTTATCTTTACCGATAAAAAAGATATGGCAATCCGGGCCTCATTCTGTGTCCTGCTGTCATCATAAACTGCATCATATGTTTTATCGCCGGAAAAAAACAGTGAAAAATAAGCTGCAGTCAGGATGCCCATCACTGCCATAGCTGTAATAAGTTCTGTCAGTGTAAAACCTTTTATACTATTTAGTTTTTTCAATACTTTACTTATTTTCATTTCCCATCTCACACAGCTATTTCAATTCTACTTTTATCTTCCTGATGTCTACCTTGCCTGAAATATCACTGCCTTCAGCTTTTATATATTTGTATTCATCACTGTGACTACTGATCAGTGCGCCAGTTCTGTTATTAAGTTCCGCAATCATTGCATCTGCATCAGTTATTTCATCCCATGTTAAGTAATCATCTGCAGGTTTATAATACGCACCAGTCAATGCATAATACTGTATCAGAGCCTTATTGACCAAATATTCCTGGTTTGCCCGGTATGTCTCCTTGTTCGCCCTGATATAGCCTGCTATTCTGGGATAAGCCGCAGATGCCACTATGGTAATCAGGGCCATCGTCACTATCATTTCAACCAGCGTGAAGCCTTTCCGGTTCCTCATAAACACACTCCTTTCAGGCATACAGCTGAGCCCGGATCCAGGCCCACCTGTATGCCCCGGCCGTCTGCCTGAACAGGCGGCCGGAAACATGAATTACGATACGGTGCATTCTACAGTTCCATCAGGCTTTATCGTAACTGTATGTCCATGATGTCTTGTTGTAGCCTGAATTTTAATATCACCTGTTAACTCCACAATAGCGTCCTGAACTGGGCCAATTTCTACTTCAGTATCGCTTTGGTTATGTAACTTTCCTGAGCTATAGGTAAAGTCACCATTCTGGTCAATTGATATTGTTACTCCACCAGCGGGTACTTTGTAAGTTCCATTTGCAATCAGTGTCATGAATGCTCTTTCTACAGTCTTGCATGCATTCCTGTCGTTTGATACCCTGGCGTCCTCAGTAAATCCTGCAAATCTTGGTACCAGCAAAAGTGCCAGGATGCCAATGATGGCAATTACAACGATGAGTTCAATCAGCGTAAAGCCCTTGCTGTCTTTTCCCTTCTTCGCAAAAAGTTTTAACATTCTACATCCCTCCATTTAAAATATAATTAACTTGTTTTGATTAGCTTAACTGTTGATTGTTCCCATGAGGTCTATCATCGGCAGCATGATCGCCAGGATTATCAGTGCGATTACACCTGCCATGATGATTATCATGATCGGTTCGATCAACGAAACCGCTTTTTCGATCGCTTCTTCCACCTCCTCATCGAAAAAGCCTGCTGTCCGGCCCAGCATATCATCAAGTTCACCGGTACTCTCACCGACCGTTATCATGTGTATCAGAAGCGGCGGGAAGATCTCAAGCCTCCTCATAGAAGCTGCTATACCTCTGCCTTCCTGTATCTCATCCCTGGCTTCGGCAAATTTCTGCTCCACCGCCCGGTTTCCAATAAGATTTTTCATTATCTCTATCGCATTCACTATGGGTATGCCGCTCTTTAAAAGGATGCTCATGCTGCGTGCAAACCTGGCTGTAACAGTTTTCAATACCGTATTTTTTATAACCGGCAGCTTCAACTTTAATCCGTCGTACCATAGCCGCCCTTTATCTGTCTTGATATAGGATCTGAAACTGATCACAAGCAAAACCGCTAACGCTATCAGCAGAAGGAAATTTCTCACCAGGAAATTACTGACGGCTATCAAAGCTTTAGTCACACCAGGCAACTCTCCGCCCATATCAGACAGCATGCCCGAAAACATCGGTATGACTTTTACCATCAGGAAAACCACAACTATAACTGTCAGCGCAGCCAGTATTTTCGGATATGTCAAAGCACTTTTTATCTTTTGCCTGACTTTGTAATCGTTTTCATAGTACTCCGCGAGCTGGTTAAGGATACTGTCCAGTGAACCGCTGGCCTCTCCTACCCTGATCATGTTTTTCATGAACTCCGGGAACAGATCGTCATATGGCATTATTGCTTCGGAAAGCATCCTCCCTTTTTGCAGTTCGCTGTGGACGTCATCGAGTATTTCCTTCATGCGCTTCTTTGAAGCCTGGTCCCTGAGTATACCAATTGCCTCTACTATCGTTATGCCTGAACTGATAATAACTGCAAACTGTCTGCAGAATACCGCGATGTCCTTGGCGTTTATCCTTCCTTTAAGTCCTGATACTTCGAATTCCTTTCCCTTTATACCGGATTCCACCAGGAAAAAGCCCTTGGCTCTGAGCATCTGCTCCAGTGCTTCAGTTGACATGCATTCGTATTCGCCTTCCAGTGATTCGCCTTTTAAGTTTTTAGCATAGTACGTATAGACCGGCATCTTACCACCTCTTGTTTATCAGCTGGTACAATATCTGCGGATCTGCTGCCCGCAGCATTGCCTCGTCCTGTGTAATGACACCGTCCGATACCAACTGGGCCAGCGTAGCTTCCAGCGACTGCATCCCGCTGCTTGTACCGGTTTGTATCAAACTGTTGATCTGATATGGTTTGCCTTCCCTTATCAGGTTGCGGATTGCCGGTGTTACCACCATTACTTCCACTGCCGGCACTACTCCGGTGCCGTCTCTCTTTGGTATCAGCTGCTGCGATATGACTCCTTCAAGCACTGTTGCCAGCTGTCCCTTGACCTGGTTCTGCTGAGCAGGCGGGAATGAGTCGATGATCCTGTCGATCGTCTTTGCCGCCCCTACTGTATGGAGTGTTGAGAAAACAAGGTGTCCCGTTTCAGCTGCAGTCAGTGCAATGGCTATCGTTTCTGGATCTCTCATCTCACCTACGAGTATGACATCCGGGTCTTCTCTTAATGTTGCCCTCAGAGCCGACGCAAAGGATTTGGCATCCGTACCTATTTCTCTCTGGTCTATCAGCCCGTTTCTGTGCTTGTGCAGATATTCAATAGGATCCTCTATTGTGATTATGTGGACTTTCCGTTCCTCATTGATCATTCCTATAAGGCTTGCCAGCGTTGTCGATTTTCCGCTGCCGGTAGGGCCCGTTGCCAGTACCAGTCCTCTTGTCTTTCTGGCGAAAGTTTTGATCACCGGCGGAAGTCCCAGTGTATCGAAATCAGGTATATTGAATGGCAGTGACCTTATGGCCAGCGAATATGTACCGCGCTGCTTGTAAACATTTACCCTGAATCTGCCCAGGCCCGGCATCGAGAAGGAAAAATCCACATCGCCGTGCGCCTCAAGCTGCGCCCTTTTTTCATCATCCAGCAATGATCTTACAAGTTCCCATGATATATCCGGTGTAATGACTTCCGTGTCAGGTATCTGCTGCAGTATTGAATTGAGCCGTATCATCGGCTGGGTCCCGACATTGATGTGCAAATCTGAAGCTTTCACGCTGCACGTGTATTTCAGCAGTTCATCAAGACTTCTTACGTTAATCCCTTTCATATACTGTTTTCATCATCTCCTGTATTGATGTGACACCGTTCAGAACCAGTTCTCTGCAGCTTTCATACAAATTGACCATTCCTTTTTTAACTGCTACATCCCTGATCTCTTCGGCGCTTCCTCCTCTTGCGATGATATGTCTGTGTTCCCTGTCCAGCAGCATTACCTCATGTATTGCTGTCCTGCCCCTGTAGCCCGTGTTCTGGCAACTCGGACAGCCTGTGCTTCTGTAAAGCTGAACCGGCTTGTCAGTATTCAGTATCATCATTTCATTGGAATCGGACGTGTAAGCTACCCTGCAGCTCGGGCAAAGCTTTCTCACAAGTCTCTGGGCTATTACACCAACAACCGCGTCTGCTACAAGGTAGGGCTCAACCCCCATATCCACAAGTCTTGTTATTGCACCTGGAGCGTCATTGGTATGGAGCGTCGATAAAACCAGGTGGCCCGTAATTGCTGCTCTGACTGCGATCTGAGCAGTTTCTTCATCTCTTATCTCACCTATCATTATGATGTCGGGGTCCTGTCTCAATATGCTTCTCAGGCCTGCAGCAAATGTCAGGCCGGCTTTTACATTGACCTGTACCTGGTTGATGCCTTCGAGCATGTATTCCACCGGATCTTCTACCGTTACGATGTTTTTGTCCGGGGTATTGACTTCACTTAGCAGTGCGTACAAAGTGGTCGTTTTGCCGCTTCCCGTAGGGCCTGTCAGGAGCACTATGCCATATGGCATCCTGATGATTTTGTCCATTAATTTATTTTCATGCTCCGTAAAGCCAAGGTTTTCTCTTGTAAAATTGAATGTGGTTCTGTCGAGGACTCTGATAACTATTTTCTCTCCGAAAACTGTCGGCAGAGACGATACACGGAAGTCATATTCTCTGCCTTTTACCTGCATCTCGATCCTGCCGTCCTGCGGCACTCTTTTTTCCGCTATATTCATTCCGGCCATTATTTTTATCCTGGTTGATACTGCCGAGTAAAGGTTCTGCGGTATCCTGCTGCTTTCGAACAAAACGCCGTCTACCCTGTAACGTACTGCAACATACTTTTCAAAAGGTTCTATGTGGATATCACTGGCATGCATGGTCACAGCCTGGTTTATTATCGAATTGGTAAGTCTTACCGCAGGTGCAGTCTGGACATCTTCTGCAAGTACATTATCACGTTTTGCTTCATCTGCAGGTTCAACATTTGTAAACTCACGTTTTAATTCCTCAATGGCCATATCTGTGGCCTGCTGGCTGTAATACAGCTCTATCGCCCTTTCAATCTGGGCTTTGGTTGCCACGGCAGGCTGGACTTTACACTGTGTTATGAAGGAAATGTCGTCTATCGCAAACATGTTCAGCGGGTCGCTCATCGCGACCACCAGCTTGTCGTCGCGCATAAAGACCGGAACAGCGCTGTGTTTCTTTGCAACTTCTCTTGGTATTTTTCTGGCTATTTCCTGTTCGACAAAAATCTTATCCAGGTCGATTCTCTCGAGCGAAAGTTGCTGGGCAAGGATATCTGCAATTTCTGACTCGCTTACAAGACCTTCTTCTACCAGTACCTCACCGATTCTCTTCTTGGTCTTTCTCTGGGTCTCAAGAGCCCTGTTGAGCTGGGCAATTGAAATTCTGCCCGCTGATATCAATATGTCTCCCAGTCGTCTGCGTTCACTCATCTAAATATCCCTTTTCCTTTATAGTTAATTTAGATACTTGCAAGGTTCGTCTGTGTAAACAGCCCTGAGTTGGCGACAAACTGCCTTACCTTTTTGCTGTTGTCTATTCCCCGGCTGTATCTCAATCCTCAGATGCACTTTTACGCCCGACTATGTTTTACTGTATTTCATTGCCCGACAAATTGCCTGGTTCAATTTAAAACATTATTTCGTTTGATTTGTAATATTTTGTTATAGCAAAGATACTTTACCATTATATATTATTTGTTGTACTTATGTCAAGTATTGTGTCGATTACCTGTCTTATATATCCATTTTTGTCCAATTTGAGTTGTTGCAATGGAAATTACAGATACTGTTTCGGATATGCAACGATCGTTGATCTGACTGGACTGATTTTTGTGATGTGAAAGTTCCGCTTGCTGCTGTTTCGGTATTTGCTGTATCTCTGAATAAAAAAACTGCTGGCTCTCCACCAACAGTTTATACTTTCATCAGCTTTTAAAATTCGTACACCTTGGTATACTGAGCCGTGTCTTTGGCCATACTGCAGGTCCTGCCTGCAGCCCACTGTTCTGCGTCATAGGTAGTATCCACCGTAATCCATTCACCTGTTTTGCTGTCATATACTTCATTCCAGGCATGGTAACCTTTCACATTTGTCGAATAGCCCATAACAAGCTTGACTGGTATACCCTGACTGCGAAGCATTGCTGCAAATACAGATGCGTAATCATAGCAGATACCCTTGCCGCTCGTGATTATGTTGTCAATGTTCGGCACATAATTGCTTTGTAGTGTCGAATACTTACTGTAGTCGTATTTTATTCTGCTTATGACATATTCATATACTTTTTGAATTTTTTCACTGTCCGTCTTAAGATCTTTTGTGATCTCGCGGGCTTTCTTTATAGCTTTCATGCCATCGTTCCAGTTAATGTTCTGGACCGATGCCAGATATACGGTGTTACCGTTTTCCAGATCCAAAGTAACAGTCTTTTTTGATATGTACCTGTACCTGTTGCCGCCAACATTCTGAAGAATGCTTACGGTGTAATCGCCGTTTCCCATCTGCAGCGGGAATGTCTCTGCCGTTCCGTCATTTTTAAGATCATATATTATCTGCTGTCCGTCTTTATCTACTATTACCTTCAGTCTCGCGTCTGCATTATAGCTTATTGTTACTGTGCCGTTCTTTATATTTGATGTATCAAATAACGGTGTATCGGCTGCAACTGCAGTTACCGGATTTATCAGAACTGCCAGAGCAATCAATATTGACACTAAAAGCTTTTTCATCCGATATTCTCCCTTCGGTAGCTGGCTGCCTTCTCACCGCCCCTTCGGAGGCTGTGGGTTCAGGCCCTTTAGCTTTGCGTCCCGGCCTTTCGTTCCGGTTTGCCTTTATCGGTAGAGAAATATTTAGTTTTCAGAGCTTTTCAGTGCAATTCGTCTGTCTGTAAAACCTCCCGGCTGTATGAATTGGCTTTATCTTTTGTGAAAGAAAAACTTTTCTTCGACAACTGGCTGCCATTCCCGCAGTTTTCACAGTCTGGGATCAGGCCCTTTAGTTTTGCGTCCCGGCCTTTCGCTCCGGTTTGCCCTTATCGTGAAAAGCTCAACAACTAATTTATTTACTCTCTTACCTTTATTTTAACAGTTTAATCTAAATAAATCAATATCATATGTCGAAATTCAGTTTGATTTGTAACTAAATGTAACTTATGTTCTGTTTATGTAAATTCATCCTTTATCTGAGTTTATTGTAACATCACGTAAACGATTAATTCAATAGGACAACTGCTTGTCCCGACATTTGTCATCATAAAATCTGGAATTTTTCAGATAATGTATGAAAAATGCGTCAATTATTGTTAATGCATTGGCGTATGGCATTGACTTAAGCAATCAATACATGCAGTATCGGATAAAACATGCAGGGCCTCGGGTAAATATCATGTATTTTTGCTGACGATAGTGTCAAGAATTGTAAGCAAGGCTGTGTAATTGCAATCGCTGGATCAGAAAGCATGCAGCAGTGTTAAGCTGCTTTATTGATTCTGAACCAGTAAAAAGATCAGAAAATCAAGGAGTTCAGCTAAAGATGAAAGAGATGTTTTGCTCTGTAGTTGTCCCTGTATATAATGAAGAACTTGTTGTATCCGAGTCTTACCGCCGGCTCAAGTGCGTCATGGACTCACTGGGCAGGCCGTATGAAATAATATTTGTGGATGACGGAAGCAATGATGATACCTGGAACATCCTGTCGTCAATATGCTCATGTGACAAGTCGGTGAAGCTCATCGCCTTTTCACGGAATTTCGGACATCAGGCTGCTATTACTGCCGGAATGGACTATTCATCAGGCAGAACAGTGGTGGTGATAGATGCTGATCTTCAGGATCCGCCCGAGCTTATACCTGAAATGCTGAAAAAATGGCGTGATGGATTTGATGTGGTATACGGCGTCAGGTCAAGAAGAGAAGGCGAGACTTTTTTCAAGAAGGCTTCCTCAGCATTGTTTTACAGGCTGCTGAAGAACATGACAGATGTGGACATGCCTCTTGATGCCGGAGACTTTCGGCTGGTGGACCGGAAAGTGTGTGATGCATTGAAAAAGATCCCTGAAAGGAACAGGTATGTAAGGGGATTGGTAAGCTGGCTCGGTTTTCGGCAGACCGGCGTTGAATTTGTCAGGGAGAAACGTTTTGCCGGCAAGACAAAGTATCCGATGAAAAAAATGCTGAAACTCGCTTGTGACGGTATCGCATCATTTTCTTACCAGCCGCTGAAACTGGCGAATTGGTGCGGTGTTATTGTTACTATTGTAAGCCTCTTGTTTTTGCTGACATCATTGTACGCAGGCTTTTTGAAGCCTGCCGTACCGCCGGCAGGAGGCAATGTACGGGATCAGGCCGCAGTTGATACGGCCGGTCAAAATGTCCGTGACGCAATTGGCCGGAGCATTGACGATGCGGCTGAGCAGGCGGCTGATGATGCGCCTGGGAAACCGGCCGGCAATGTGTCTGGGCAGGCAAATGATCATGCAAATGGTCAGAAAGCCGATGATACGGCTGAGCAGACTGTTAGCGGCATAGATGGTCAAACTACTGACGTTGCAGCCATACATACATCTGGCAATGTGGCTGGCCAGTCAGCTGACGATGCAGCTGGCAATATGACTGGACAAAAAAATGACAATGCTGATGATCAGGCAGCAGCAAGCAATGATTTATATAGCAAAGTGAATATACTCGTTGCTGTAAGCATGCTTGTCAATGGAATTGTGCTTATCGCTGCCGGTATTATCGGCGTATATGTAGGAAGGATCTATGATGAAGTCAAAGGCCGTCCGCTGTATGTAGTAAAAGAAACCAGGAATTTTGAAAGTGCAAATGATTCGTACGGTTCAGAGAAGTATGAATCCGGCTGACCGTGAGGACTGTCCCTGACAAAAAGGTGAAAACCGTCCCATGCAAAAAAGTGAGAACCGTCCCTGGGCAAAAAGGAAAAACTGTCCCCCTGACAAAAAGGTGAAAGCCGTTCCATGGCAAAAGGTGAGAACCGTCCCCAACAAAAAAGTGAGAACTGCCTCCATGCAAAAAGGTGAGAACCGTCCCCGAACAACAAAACCGTCCCCGGCAGAGGGGACGGTTCAGCGTTGTGGTTATGGACATTTAGAAGTTCAGGAGTGATACCTTTAATACTCCGTCGATTTGGCGGATTTCGTCCAGTGTTTCCTTGCTGACTTCCTGATCGACACTGACGAACGATACGGCCTTTTCTCCCTTCCTGTTTCTGCTCCACTGCATTGCGGCAATATTTATGCCGGCATTGCCGAGGATGGTGCCAATACGGCCTATGATACCGGGTTTATCAATATTCTGTATGGCGACAACATGCGGTGTCGGTTCAAAGTCCAGCTTGTATCCGAAGAAATCTACGATCCTCATTTCTTCTTTTGCAAAAATAGTACCCGATACGCTCAGTGTCCTCTTCTTCGTCGTAAATTTGACTGTGATCAGGTTAGTGTATTTATCGAGCTGTGATCTCTTGCTTTCGATCATCTCGATTCCCATGTTGTGGAGCATAAGTTCAGCATTGACATAATTGACTTTTTCCTTTATGACAGGATCGAGGAAACCTTTCAGCACTGACAGCGAAAATACTTTGGTTTCCTTGTCGGCAAGGTCGCCGCTGTATACGATCTCTATCTTCTCAACCGTATCTTTTTCCGCCTGGTAGTATATCTTGCCCAGCATCTCAGAAAGGGTGATATACGGTCTGAGGCCATTGATATCCATTTTTATCGGAGGCATATTTACGGCAGCTACCATTTCCCCTTCAAGTGCAGCTGCTACCAGCTGTGTTACAGCCGTTCCAACATTGTGGTTGGCTTCCTGTGTTGATGCTCCGAGATGAGGCGTAATGATCACGTTATCCAGTTCCAGCAGAGGATTTTTGTATGTCTGCTCTTCCGGCTTCTTATCATATCCGGGTTCCGGATCCAGCACGTCTATGGCTGCAGCAGCTACTTTCCCGGACTTTAACGCGTTATAAAGCGCCTTTTCATTTACAAGTCCGCCTCTTGCCGCATTTACTATGCGTACGCCGTCTTTGCAGAGGCTGAGTTCCTTCTCTCCTATCATTCCGTAAGTTTCCGCGGTCTTTGGCGTATGCAGCGTGATCAGATCTGATTGCCTGAGCAGGTCCTCCAGCTTCTCGCATTTCTCTACGCCCAGCTTTTTGAACTTTTCATCCGTGATGTAAGGGTCGTAGGCCACTGCCCTCATTCCGCAGCCTTTCAGCTTTCTGGCGACAATGGAGCCTATTCTGCCAAGGCCTATAATGCCTACCGTTTTCCCTTCAAGTTCATTGCCAATGAACAGGTTCCTTCTGAAGTCTCCCCTTCTTGCTGCCGCATTTGCCTGCGGGATGTTCCTGAACAGGCAGAATGCGTGGCCTATGGCCAGTTCTGCGGCTGCCATTATGTTGCTTTCCGGTGTGTTTACCACAATAATACCTTTCTGTGTGCAGGCATTGACATCAATATTGTCGATACCATTCCCGGCACGGCCTGCCACTTTGAGGTTTTTCGCCCTTTCTATCAATTCTGCATTGACTTTTGTCACGCTTCTTACAATTATGGCATCGTATTCGCCAATTATATCAAGCAGTTCCTCATGGGATATGCCATATTTCACATCTACCTCGTAGCCTTTATCTTTAAGGTATTGTATACCTTCCTCAGCAATTCTTTCTGTTACAATTATTTTCATGAGAACCCTCCTCTTAATGTTTACCGGCAGAACGGATCGTCGTCTCTATGCGATCAGCCTGTCGATCAGCGCCAGTAATTCATGTATATCATCCATCGTTGCATCGGCCATATGTGCTATTCTGAATGTTACTTCCTTCAGGCTGCCATAGCCGTTGGATATCATGTAGCCGTTCTCTCCAAGTTTTTTATTCAGATCGCTTATGCTGATGCCTCTGGTATTCTTTATTGTTGTGAGTGTATTGGATGCGTACCTTTCATCGGGGAACAGTGCAAAATTCTCTTTTGCCCATGCCCTTACGACTTTCGCCATTTCAAGGTGCCGTGCAAACCTGTTTTCCATGCCTTCCTCCATTATCCTGTCAAGCTGGTAATCCAGCGCAAACATGTGTGACAGCGAAGGTGTGGACGGATACTGGTAATCTTTCTTATGTACGTAGTTGTAAAGTTCCAGCAGGTCCAGGTATGTACCTCTGAACTTAACTTTTGACGCCGCAGCCGCCGCTTTTTCAGAGAATGAGCAAATAGCCATTCCCGGCGGAAGTCCAAGACATTTTTGTGTGGATGTTATGCATATGTCAACGCCAAGTTTGTCTACTTCAATTTTCGTACCGCCCATCGAGCTTACTGTATCCATACACCACACTACTTCAGGATATTTCTTCATGACCTCGGCTATTTCTTCTACGGGATTCATTACTCCCGTTGATGTTTCGTTATGTGTGATCGTTATGAGGTCGTATTTGCCTGTTGAAAGTGCTTTGTCCACCATTTCAGGTGTAGTTGGTTTCCCGGGCTCTGATGAAAACAGGTCGGCAGGAACTCCATTGGATTCTGCCATCTTGAACCATCTGTCTCCGAAAGCGCCTACAGAAAACACTGCGGCTCTTTTTACGGTACAGCTGCGTACAGCACCTTCCATAAGCCCGCTTCCCGATGATGTAGACAACAGAATCGTGTTTTTTGTGTACATGAGCTTTTGCATTTTCTCAGATATGTTTCTTTGAAGTGCGGATGCATCCTTTGTCCTGTGGCCTATCATGGGGGTTGCCATTTTTTGAAGAACATCCTCCCGCACCTCTACCGGTCCCGGTATGAATAGTTTCTTATGCATTGATTTTTTCCTCCCAACTGTAGCGCGGTCCGGCAGGAAATCTCATGTACGAAAAACTCCTGTAGCAGTTAAGTTTGATATCTTACCGGGTTTCCGGACTGCAGCAACTTCCTGTCTGAACTCGTAAATGAAACTGCTGCTGAATTTCCAACTTGCTGCAATATCCCCGGCTGCAGAAAATTTCACTGCCTGTGCGCCTTCAATGAGACTTGATTTTGTCTCTGTATAAAATAAAAGATCAAATCCCTAAGACCTGACCTTTTTATGCAAATCACATGCTATCTTCTCCTCTGTCCTTTTGCCTGAGAGTTTAAGCTCATTAGCCTTGCCCCTTCGGCGCCGTCATGGTCTCTCCAGAGATCCGTCCTGACAAGGTTGCCAACCGGCTTCCTAGCCAATCATCCGAAATATGTATTAAATTGAACCCGGCACCTGAATATAATTGCCATTTCCGCCTGTGGATCATGCCTGGTGCCTGAGAAGCCCGTATCACAATATGAACGATGCTCCGCCGTAAAATTATTTATATTATAAATAAGTGATATACATATTGTCAAGGAATTATCAAAAATTCTCCGGTCTGATAAACACCCGGACAGCAATATTCAATTTTCAAGTCTGCGGATTTCTCCGGTCACACAAAACCTCTCATAAGGTCTTCAAAGGTGTCACGTCTCCGGATGAGCCTGGGATTGCCGTCCAGGCCGATAAGGACTTCAGCAGGCCTTAAGCGGTTATTGTAATTGGAGGACATGGAATAACCATATGCTCCGGCATCCATGACCCCTATCAGGTCGCCTTCCTGCACCCTTGGCATTTCCCTGTCATTTGCAATGATATCCCCGGTCTCGCAAATGTTGCCCACCACAGTTACCGGCTCAGTTTTTTCATCCTTTACGATCATATCGTTCCTGTACAGTTCAATATCATGATGTGAATCGTACATCGCCGGCCTGATAAGTACATTGAACCCCAGATCAGTACCTGCGTATGTCTTTGTTCCGTTCTGCTTTACCGCATAAACAGTTCCGAGCAGTACACCGCATTCTGCTACCACATAGCGGCCCGGCTCCATTTTGATCCTGATATTTCTGCCATATTTCACGGTCCAGTTCTCAATAAGTTCCGTAAGTCTGCGCCCTGTTTCTTCCAGGTCCAGCCTGTCCTGGCCTTCCTGTTTTCGGTACGGGATTCCGAAACCGCCGCCCATATCAACAAACTCGACTTCTTCAAACTGGGCTGCGACATCAAGTATAGATTTGACACCCTCAATATACGGAGCCGCGTCCATGAACAGCGAACCTATATGCTGGTTAATGCCGGCCAGTTTTAAATCAAACTGTCTGAGTATGTCACGGACTTCATCCACGTATTCTATGTTTACGCCGAATTTCGTATTTTTGCCTCCGGTCACTACCTTGGCATGATGTCCGGCCCCAACGCCCGGATTGAAACGTACGACTGCCTTCCCTCCTGGATTCAGTCTGCCGTATTGTCTGAGCTGGGAAAGCGAATCACAGCTGACAAGTATTCCCCTGTCGATGGCATACTGCATTTCTTCAGGAGAAACATTGTTAGCGACAAAAAGTATTTCATCCGGCTTGTAACCGGCAGCGAGCAGTACGTGAATCTCTCCCGGCGACATCGCATCTGCATGCAGTCCTTCCTGCCTGATTATTCTGAGCAGCTCAAGATTGGAGTTGGCCTTTATGGAGTAATTGGATTTGAAATTAGGATACGGTATCAGTCTGGCCATATCACGGCATCTCTGTCTCAGGATTGCCTCATTGTAAACATACAGCGGACTGCCGTACTCTTTCAGCAATTCTGACGGCCTGCAGCTGCCGTAAAAACCGGTCTGCTCTGTGAAGTAATATGTCATTCCGAATCCTCCATTTGTTTTGATATATAATACGTTGACAGTGGTTTTGGGTTATATATCCCGGAAAAAATTTTATATTATCATTATACAGAATATAATGAAAAGTCAAGGATTTTTTTGTTTTGCTGTTATTTTTTGCTTGCCTGTGTTATCCGGTATCAGGCATTTGCTAGTTGATGATGGTGCTGTTGTCCCTGGTGGAATTTGCCATTATTCTGCCGGCGAGTATGGCAGCAGAGTAAGAGTTTATGATCAGGGGCGAACTTCGGCGCCATATCTGTATATAGTGCTGATCATGGCTCCTCACCGGGATTTATCGGTTTGTTCAGACTTGTTTCTCCGCCTTCTGGCAGATTACCGTCAACTGATCCATCAGGCTTGCTGACGTTTTGGGTATTCTTTTCTGCAGCAGGGACCGATGCAGTATCTGAACCTGCGTTGCTTTTGGACGCACCACTGCTCTTTGCGGATGATTTATTGCTGTTCGTGTTACCGGTTGTCTGCCCGTCACTGGGCGCAGCGCCATTAGCCGATGCTGACGCCTGGACTTCAGATTTCACAAACGCTCTGCCGTCTCTCAAAAAGTTCAGGGTACAAATGCTCACGACTATCATCAGCAATATAGTCCCAAACGTATAGAAAATCTGCTCTCCGGCTGAACTTTTTTTCTTTTTGTTCACGCCATTCGATCTCATTTGCCTTTTATCAGTACCGGTAACTGCATAATTATTCCTGTTCATATCGATTTTCACATATCCTGTTATCTTTATAATCCGACATTGCTGTATGTCAAATATCAATTGATACTATAAGATACCTGACAAATACCATTATAAAAAAGTCGTTTGTTATTGCCAATATCATTTCATTAGCAGACAGAATATACTGATTAACTGCCTGTACGTGTATCTTTTTTCATCATGCTTAATTGCCTCAGCGCCCAGTTCCTCGTACTGACTGTCTGCGGGTGCAGCAGCTGACCTCTTGCAAGTATATGCCTTATAGTATTGTCAATGCCGGTCACTATTGCTTTCTCAAGGCTTTCATCAGCAGCTTTTCTTATATCGTCAACGCCTTCAAAATCCCTGCTGTCTTCTACATAATCAGCCACAAATACTATGCTGCTGAGTTTGTCCATCCCCGGCCTGCCCATCGTATGATCGGCAATTGCCGACAGTATCTCCGGGCATTGTATGCCGAACAGTTCCTTTGCCATATGGGCGCCTATTTTCCCATGGAGCAGCTGGGGCTGTTCTCTTTCTATGTCATCGACTATGATACCATACTTTTCGCAGGCAGGGATAATGGTATCTTTTTTCATATCCTTTGCACAATCATGCACCAGTCCCGCTATTGCTGCTTTTTCCGTGTCAGCGCCATATTTTTCGGCCAGGCGGATGCTGGCCTCCATCACCTTTAAGGAATGGCTGAACCTGTATGGTGTAAGTATAGTGGACAGTGTTCTCCTCATTTCGTCTATTCCAGTCATTTTTATCATCCTCTGTATAAACCGTTTCTTGAAATGTATTCTTCAACCGCTTCCGGAACAAGGTACCTGATAGATTTTCCGCCTCTGCATCTTTCACGGATATCGGTGGACGAGATATCTACCAGTCTGGATGTGACCGTATGGATCACAGCTCCGTTTTCCCGCTCAAGCTGATATATCGTGTCTTCAAGTGCCTTTTCATCATAGCCGGGACGAAGCACGGCAATAAATTCGCAAAGAGTGAATACTTTTTCATATTCACGCCATGTTTTCAGTTCATGCACAACATCGGCTCCTATTATGAAATAAATGCCGGTGTTCTGTCCATATTTTTCTCTGAGTTCCAGCAGCGTATTTACGGTATATGTATATCCCTCTCTGTCGAGTTCGATTCGTGAGGCTTCAAAGTTCCTGTTGGATGCAACGGCAAGCCGTACCATCTCATAACGGTGTTCTGCTGCGGCAACTTCGCTGTCAGGTTTGTGGGGAGGCTGGCCTGACGGGATAAACAGCACTTTGTCGAGTTTTGCCTTTTCACGTATATCTTCGGCTATTATCAGGTGTCCGTTATGTACAGGATTGAATGTGCCGCCCATGATCCCTATTCTTTCTGTCCTTTCCCCTGGTATGACAGGGCAGGGGTTATTCATGCAATATTCATGATTATTATAAGTCTCATTCGTGTCTGGTTTTGAATATGGTTTTGTGTTTGGCAAGTTTTTTTCGCTTTCGTTTATTCCGGTCTGATTCATGCTTTCAAATTGCCTCTTTCAACTAGTTCAAGGATTCGTCCATTTGCCTCAAAACCGTTTTTTGTTTCCGGTTTCTTGTTTTAGCAATAAACAGAATAAGCCCATGGACAGTTTAATTATACATTCATAAACGCCCACGGGCAACGTTTGCTGTAAGCGAAACTTACCTGTTGTCCTGAACTGAGGACCGTTCTTTCATGAAAGCACAATTTAGCCCATCAAACAGAAGAACTGTTCCTTGTAAGAGAATTGTCCCTAAGTCTTTGTGCAAAAAGTGAGAACCATCCCCGACTGCCCTCATGAATAATGCATCAGCCATTCGGTTTTTGCTGTAAAGGTGAGAACTGTCCCTGGTTTATTTTTTAATACCGATGTCAGTCCGGAAGTGCATATTTTCAAAATGGATCTTTCCGACTGCGTTATAGGCTTTTGTCCGTGCATCGTCTATTGTATCGGCTACAGCTGTTACTCCGAGCACCCTTCCGCCTGCTGTAAAGTACTTGCCGGACTCAAGTTTTGTGCCGGCATGGAAGACCACCACCGACGGATCTTTTTCAGCATCGCTGATGCCGGTTATCTCAAATCCTGTGCGGTATTTTCCGGGATAGCCGCCGGATGCCAGTATGACACATACTGCTGCTTTGTTTTCCCACTCTATTTTGACAGAATCGAGCCTTTCATCGATAATTGCCTCAAATATATCAATAATATCTGTCTTAAGGTGCGGCAGCACCACCTGTGTCTCCGGATCTCCAAACCTGGCATTGTATTCAAGTACTTTGGGCCCGTCCGGAGTCAGGATCAGCCCGAAATAAAGCACTCCTTTGAACTTGCGGCCTTCTTTGTTCATTGCTTCAATGGTCGGCATGAATATGTTTTTCATACAGTAATCATTGATCTCGGATGTGTAGAGCCTGCTGGGAGAGAATGTCCCCATGCCGCCGGTATTAAGGCCTTTGTCATTGTCAAGCGCCCGCTTGTGATCCTGGGAGCTGATCATCGGGACAAGTGTCTTTCCGTCAGTGAAAGCAAGAATCGAAACTTCAGGCCCGGTGAGGAATTCTTCTATTACAATCCTGTCCCCCGCACTTCCAAACACCTTGTCCTCCATCAAACTGTGTACTGCTTTAACAGCTTCGTCATAATTCTGTGCTATGATGACGCCTTTCCCCAGTGCAAGCCCGTCAGCTTTTATCACTGCCGGATAACTGATATCTGTAAGGTATGAGATAGCTTTTTCACCATTGTCGAATACTTCATATGATGCAGTAGGTATCCCATATTTTTTCATAAGATTCTTGGAGAATACTTTGCTGCTTTCTATCACAGCCGCATCCTTTTGGGGTCCAAATGCCCTTATGCCTGCAGCTTCGAGCGCGTCTACCATGCCTGCGGCAAGCGGATCATCCGGTGCTACTACGACCAGGTCAATTTTTTCGCTTTTGGCAAAGCTGACGATTCCTTCGATATCCGTCGCTTTTATAGGAACGCACTGCGCCAGTGATGCTATTCCGCCGTTACCGGGAGCGCAGTACAGTTTGTCTGCCTTCGGGCTTTGCGATATTTTCCATGCAAGGGCGTGTTCACGCCCGCCTCCGCCAACTATCAGTACTTTCATTTTTCCGCTCCTTATTAATTTACATAATGGTAAATGTGGAGACCGCCGCAGCGGGCGGCCTTATCACAGTCCTTACTGCAAAATGTAATAACTGTCCCATGCAAAAATGGGAGAACCGTCCCCCACCAAAACGGTGGAACCGTCCCCAACAAAGTGGAAGAACCGTCCACAGCAAAAATGTGAGAACTGTCCCCACTAAGGCGGGAGAATGTCCCCAGTCTTAGTGTTTGAAGTGGCGCATGCCGGTGAATACCATGGCGATGCCATATTTATTGCATGCATCTATTGACTCCTGGTCCCTGATGGAACCACCGGGCTGTATGATCGCCCTGATCCCTGCTTTATGAGCTTCTTCTACACAGTCTGAGAACGGGAAGAATGCATCGGAAGCCATGACAGATCCGGGAGTTTTATCCTTGCCATAATAGTCTATAGCTATCTTCAGGGCCGTTACTCTTGCTGTCTGGCCGGGGCCTACGCCTATCGTCTGTTTATTTTTAGCAAGTGCGATACCATTGGATTTTGTGTGCTTCACGATCTTCATTGCGAAAATGAGATCCTGCATCTGTTCTTCAGTAGGCTTAACTTCTGTTACGCATTTCAGGTTCTCAGGATTAAAGAGCTCATCGTCATAATTCTGGACAAGCAATCCGCCTGCCACCTTTTTCATATCATAGGTGCCGGCCGGAATCTTTGCCGATATGCTATCCAGCTGCAGCAGCCTGATGTTTTTCTTCTTCTCCAGGATTTCCAGCGCTTCGGGCGTAAAGGACGGTGCAATTATGATTTCATAAAAAACTTTGCTCATCTCTGCTGCCGTATCAGCACCGACCTCTCTGTTGACCGCCACAATGCCGCCATAGGCGGACACAGGATCAGCCTCAAATGCTCTTACATATGCTTCCCTGATATCCCTGCCGCTGGCAGCTCCGCATGGATTGGCGTGTTTGCAGACAATTGCGGTTGGCTCGTCGAATTCCTTAAGAAGCTCAAGCGCGCCATTGGCATCATTTATATTATTATATGAAAGTTCTTTGCCATGGAGCTGTTTTGCGTTGGTCAGGCAGCCGGCGTAAGCTCCGACTTCTTTATAGAACACCGCTTTCTGATGAGGATTTTCACCATACCTGAGATCCTGCACCTTTTCAAATGTAAGTGTCAGCGTCTCGGGGAAGAAGTCTTCGCCAAGCTTATCTTTCAGGTATTTTGCTATAAGCGTGTCATAATGGCTTGTATGTTCAAAAACTTTATATGCCAGTTTGAACTTGGTTTTTACTGATACATCGCCTGTTGCATCGATTTCTTCAAGCACCTTCTGATAATCCGCCGGATCGACTATAACCGCAACATCCTGGTAGTTTTTCGCAGCAGCCCTGAGCATTGTGGGTCCGCCTATATCGATATTTTCTATAGCTTCTTCCAGAGTTGTGTTGTCTTTCAGTATTGTTTGCTTGAACGGGTAAAGGTTTATTACGACCATATCGATTGGGTCGATGCCCAGATCTTTGAGCTGTTTCATATGGTTTTCATTGCTGCGGACAGCCAGAAGGCCGCCATGGATCTTTGGATGAAGAGTTTTTACCCGGCCGTCGAGGCATTCCGGAAACCCTGTGACGTCAGAGACATTGATAACTCTGATTCCTGCATCCGAAAGCACTTTGGCCGTACCTCCCGTCGAAATGATTTCAACGCCCCTGTTGCTGAGATTACTGGCCAGTTCAACTATACCGGTTTTATCCGATACACTGATCAATGCACGTTTTATCATCTTGCTTACCTTCCTTTACACTATTTAATTTCTTAATACTATTCAAATTTAAATTATTTTCACTTTGCGTCCCTCAATCACAAGCCTGCCTTGCTTATAAAGCTTTATAGCTTCAGGCAGCAGTTTCCATTCAGCCTGCTGCATCACCCGCAGCTGGAGTGATTCCGGTGTGTCATCGTCCATGACTTCCACTGCTTTTTGCAATATGATGGGGCCGCTGTCATATTCATAATCAACGAAATGCACCGTTGCTCCCGTTACCTTGACACCATATTCCAGTGCCTTCTGATGAGGTATGATTCCGTAATAACCCTTTCCGCAGAACGATGGGATCAGGGAAGGATGTATGTTCATTATCCTGTTCCTGTATGTTTCGACAAAGGTTTTCCCCAGCATTGACAAAAATCCCGCCAGAACTATAAGCTCTGCACCGCAGCTGCGGAAGTGCTCAATGAGTGCTTTGTCATACTCATCAATTGTGCTGAAGTCCTTTTTGGAAATGACAACAGAAGGTATCCCGCTCTTCCTGGCGCGCTCCAGCGCGTAAGCACCCGGTCTGCTTGAAACGACTGTAACTATTTTGCAGTCATCAAGATAACCGCTGTTTATATTGTCTATAATGGCCTGGAGGTTTGTGCCTCCGCCGGATACCATTACACCTAGCTTAAGCATGATAAATAAATCCAGCCTTTCGTGATATCTTTCCGCTATTTTGCCCGGACAAGTTCGACTCCGGCCTCACCGGGCATGATGTCTCCTATGATATAGGCTTTTTCACCCAGTGATTCCAGATAAGCGACCACATCATCGGCAACAGCCGGATCCACTGCCATTACCATTCCGATGCCCATATTGAACGTATTGTAAAGGACTCCGTCAGTAAGATCACCTAACTGCTGAAGAAGCGCAAATACCGGCAATACGGGCCATGATCCCAGGTTTATCCTGGCTCTGAGCCCTTTCGGTATTATTCTGGGTATGTTTTCGATGAAACCGCCGCCGGTGATATTGGCAATTCCCTTTATTTCATATTTTTCTTTGACTGCAAGTACAGATTTGACATATATCCTGGTGGGCTTTAACAGTTCTTCTCCAAGAGTAGTTCCGAGCTGATCGATGTGCTTTGAAAGTTTCTCTCCGCCTGGATTCAAAATTTTTCTCACAAGGGAAAATCCATTGCTGTGAAGTCCCGATGATGCCAGGCCGATAAGTTTGTCGCCTTCCTTTATGGTTCTGCCGTCTATTATTTTCTTTTTTTCCACGATACCTACTGCAAAACCTGCTATATCATATTCATTCTCCGGATAAAAGCCCGGCATTTCAGCGGTCTCTCCTCCTATCAGGGAACAGCCCGCCATGATACAGCCGTCCGCCACGCCTTTTACGATCTGCGCGACCTTCTCCGGCCTGTTCTTTCCAAGCGCTATGTAGTCAAGGAAAAACAGCGGTTCGGCTCCACCGCATACAATATCGTTCACACACATTGCGACGGCATCTATGCCTACGGTGTCATGCCTGTCCATGATGAATGCTATTTTTAATTTAGTTCCTACGCCGTCAGTTCCTGATACCAGCACCGGTTCTTCATATTTGCTCCTGTCCAGCGAAAACAGCCCGCCGAATCCTCCGATGTCGGTCAGGACTTCGGGCCTGAATGTGCGCTTTACATCATTTCTCATGAGCCTGACAGCTTCATAGCCGGCTTCCACATCGACACCGGCCGTTTTGTAGTCGATCATCAAAAATCATCCTCCATAGTCAGTATTTTTTCGGATGGTCTTACCCTTCCTCCTGCAGGCGTTTTTGCAATTCCGCATTTTTCTTTTCTACCTTGTCTGCCAGTTCCTTTTTATATTGTCTTAACTTCTCCCGCAATTCAGGGTGTGATCCGGCCATTATCTGCAGTGCAAGCAGCGCACCGTTCTCTGCCCCGTCGACGGCAACAGTTGCAACCGGAATACCGGCAGGCATCTGTACTATGGACAGAAGGGAGTCCAGTCCATCCATCAGGGACGACTTGATTGGTATGCCTATAACCGGCAATGTTGTATATGCAGCCAGTACTCCGGGGAGATGTGCGGCTTTGCCCGCTGCCGCGATTATTACCTCTACGCCCCTGCTTTCAGCCTCGGATGCATACCTGGCAGCTTTATCGGGTGTCCTGTGCGCAGAGCAGACCAGCACCTCAACCTCCGCTCCAAAATCCTTCAGCGTTTTTACACAGTTTTTTAACACAGGGTAATCGGAATCACTTCCCATTACCAGTGCAACTTTGGGTTTAGCAGTTCTGTCTGATGAAATGTTTGCCATGATTATTCCTCCATGACTCGTCATTTTATTCATAAGCTAAAAAAATTACAGGTTTAAATATTTCAGTCCAAAGAAGTCAAATATCAGCAGAATCCAAAGGGATCCAAACTGTATCTGTTGTTTTGCCAATTGTAATTTATGTTTATAGCCGGCACAGAAACCAGCTTTATATTCGCCGTAACGATTAATAATATTAAGAGCGGGGCTGATCCACATTCTGCGGGTTTCATGCCCCGCTCCCGGATAAATCCTGCCAAATCATCGGGTTAATTCGTGTCGTAATGAAGTATGATCTGCTACTGTTATCGCAGGTCACGTTTGGAAGTCACATTTGATGTCATATATGAATACAATATCCGAATGTCATATCTGTAACTGTTTTAATCATATTACTGTACTGCCTGTTCCTATACTCCGTTCCCGCCCTGTGTAAAGCATAATACCAAAGAAGTCCGCTTTTTCAGAGCGGACTTCAGGATGTCAGAACAGTTGCAATGCTTTAATCAGGTAGTCCAGCAGGAATACGGCTGTCACGATGTACATGATAGGATGTACCTCTTTCGCCTTTTTCCTGAAGATCATGATGATGCAGTAGAACAGGAAACCTAACTGAATACCTGTCGTAATGCTGTAAGCGAGGGGCATGATCACTATTGTGAAGAATGCCGGTATCGCTATTTCAAGGTTATCCCATTCGATATTTCCAAGAGATTCTGCCATCAGTATGCCAACAACTATAAGAGCTGCTGCTGTAGCTGATGTAGGAACCACTCCTGCAACTGGTGAGAGGACGAGGCACAACAGGAACAGTATACCGACAACTGCAGATGTCATTCCGGTTCTGCCGCCTGCTGCTATACCTGCTGCACTTTCAACATATGTGGTGGTGTTGCTGGTGCCAAGCAGTGCGCCGATGGATGTCGCCGTAGAATCAGCAAACAGGGCCCTGTCAAGCCTGGAAGAAAATCCTTTGCCTTCGCGGAGATTTTCTTCATCCAGCTGGTCGAATATGCCCGATACTCTGCCCGTACCAAGGAACGTTCCTATGGTATCGAATGTGTCAGCAATGCTGAATGTCAAAATAAGAGCAAGTATCTTGAAAATCTGCCCGGGGTCGCTGAAGAGTCCTGCGATATCCAGCTTTAAAAACGTCGGTGCAAGGCTCAGACTGAAGGGTTTCGGATCGTATGTCGTCAATCCCATAGGTATGCCTATCAAAGTCGTGGCTATGATACCAATAAGGATAGATCCCTTGACCTTGAGGATCATCAATATGACGATGATTACTACGCCGATGAGCGTCAGAATCGAATCACGGCTTGAGAAGTTAACGATGGCAGGTACTACTGCGCTGTAGCTGCCAGAAGCGTCTGCTGCACTATTGGGTGCGAAGCTGAGCAGGTGTCCGTCAATCAGTCCGATATATGCGATGAACAGTCCGATACCGCCGCTAATGGCGTATTGCAATGTTTTCGGGATCGCATAGATTATCATTTTCCTGATTTTTGTGACAGTGATTATAATATTGATTATACCGCAAATAAATACGATCGCCAATGCCTGCTGCCATGGTATGTTCATCCCAAGGCAAATGGTATAGGTGAACATGGCATTAAGGCCCATACCAGGTGCCAACGCATATGGCACGTTTGCAACAAAAGCCATGATGAATGTCGCAATTGCAGATGCCAGGATTGTCGCTACAAATACGGCATTCTCATCCATTCCAGTTGCACTTAGGATCGACGGGTTCACGAAAATGATGTAAGCCATTGTCATGAAGGTGGTGAGACCCGCGACCAGCTCTGTCTTGGCTTTTGTGCCATGAGCCTTGAGTCCGAACAGCTTGTCCAACATAAACTACCCCTCCCAAAAAAAATAAAAATAGTTACTTTAACGGGCGTTCTGCACGTCCGGTCGAGTCTGTACTGTAAAATCAGAATGTTCGTACTTTGCTTCCGGATTGGTACATTATGCCTCATCTGTGCCGGGAAGCACCCCACGGGATCCCTTGTACATCCAGATACCCCAAACCCCTCTGATTCGGGCACTTTACGCCCCAGGCACAATCTGTTCATCACGCTATTAATACTATCAAATGAGCAGTCATTTTGTCAACCGTAAAAAGCAAAAAATACGAACATTATTTAAAATAATTAAATTAATATTCGTATCTTTTGCTTTATATGATATGACATATATAATTGCCGGTCAGATACAAAGCCGCCGGTTATATTTTGTACTGCAAGTCAGGTACTTATTCTGTCAGCCAGTTCTTTTTTCAGGCTGCTCTTTCTGTCAGTCAGCTCTTTTCTGTCAAACGGTTCTTATTCTTCAGCCGGTTCTAAATCCGTCAGCCGGTTTTAATCCGCCAGTCCCTTTTTGCCCAGAACAAACATAGCTGCAAACCCCGCAGCAAATGCCGCCAAAGAAACAGGGACCTGCCAGTCCTGCGGTATACCCGGAAAGACTTCTGCCAGCGAGCCGACTACGAACCCAATTATGAGCATGTATGTTTTTCTGGGGTATCGCTGCAAAAACTTCTCGATCAGTTTGGCAGTGCCTATGGTGCCAAGACCTATTCCGATACCCAGGGGGATGAGGAACGGTATATTAAATGTATTGATAGCATTGAGCGTGATTTCATACATTCCCAGCACAAGCAGCATGAAAGACCAGCTTATGCCTGGCAGTACAAGACCTACTGCTATTACAAATCCTGAAACCAGCAGGAATATGTAGCTTACGAGGCTTCCGTCAGTTGCTGTGCCAATAAGTGAGTCGGGTTCCAGCGACATAAGCAGCACGATAACTATTCCAAGGATAAGGAACAGAAAATCAGATACGGCTGCTTTGCTTCTGACTGAAATACCCTCAGACTTTGATAAGTTTTTTGCCGATGAAATGCTTTTGGCCGGCTGAAGAACACTCTTCCCCCCGCAAACGTTATTCGCCTGATGTGTATCATTTGATGACGCAGATATATTTTTTGCCGGTTGTGGAACATTCTTTCCGGCCAAGACTTTTTTTACCTGACGGCTATCATTTGATGCCGCAGAAACACCTTCAGCCGTCACGGCTTCTGCAGGCGAACTGCCTGTTTCATCGGATGCCTTCCTGTAAAGCAGCGGCAAACCTCCTATAATTATGCCCATTATCAGGTAACGCATTATATGCGGATAGTTCAGCATGGCGCCTTCCATAAAGCGGCTGAATATAAGTATTCCGGCAGCACCTCCTGCTCCGACCTGGAGCAGAAACAGCATATTCTTTTTCCAGTCGCTGAAAAATGCTGCCACACTATGTACCAGCCTGTCATAAACTCCCAGTACGATAGCCATCGTGCCGCCGCTCACACCCGGCACCATCATGGAGATTCCTATTGCGATGCCTTTGACTATGTTCTTCAGAAAACCCAATCGGTCCACTCTCCTGTATTGTAATATAAGTACTTATACATTTTATTAAAGGTGGGGGTACCTTTCAAGTACAAATCAGAAATAATGGAAAATTTTATCAGGCATAGATTGTAAATGAATAGATTGAATGAAGGGATTTTTGCGGAATTCGTTTTTATGAAAGATAAGCACAATCGCTCAAAAGATACACTTTTCTCCAAAACCGGGCCAGTCTGTTTGACCCCTCCGGTCATCACGGCTGATCATTAAAATGCTTCAATGCCGAACCATTGAGATAAGCAAAGAGTCTGCCCTGATACCTGCCCTCTTTCTGCATTTTATCTGTAACTGCATCATGGATTTTCCACCAGCTTGTGCCCCAGTTGCAGAATAGCGTCCTTTCCGCAGGTGCTCTGCCTATCAGGCGCTGTATAACGATATCCGGACTCAGGTACTCCAGAAAGCTTATCGTTCTTTCAATGAACTCTTCCTTGCTGAGCGGTCTGAAGGTTCCTTTTTTATATGCTTCGCCCAGCGGCGTGTTTTCCAGGATGTAAAGCGAATGGCATTTGACCTGATCGACTCCAAGTGCAGACAACACCTTAGCTCCTTCAATCACATCCGTTATGTCATCCTCCGGCAGATCATTAATCATGTGGGCACATACTCCAAGACCGGATTTCTTGATGCGAATGACCGCATCAATGAACTCGGCCAGGCCGTGGCCTCTGTTGAGCCAGCGCAGAGTATGATGATTAACTGACTGCAGCCCCAGCTCCAAAACTATATCCACGCCCTTCTTTTCGCTGAGCCGGCTGAGAAAGGCTATCCGCCTGTCATCTACACAGTCAGGCCTGGTAGAAATGTATAAGGCCATAATGCCATCAATACATGCTTCTTCCATGACATTTGAAAAAGTACTTAAAGGGAGGTACGTATTAGAGTAGTTTTGAAAATATGCTATAAATTTACCGGCACCGTACTTTGCACCAATGTACTGTTTATTACGTTCAAGCTGGCTTTTAACACTGATACCGGATGAAAGCATTTCAAAGCCTGCCCCTTCTTCGCCGCAGAATATACAGCCGCAGCATGTTCCTTCACCGGCAGGCCCGCCTTCCCTGTTAGGGCAGCTGACATTCAGGTTTACAGGCAGCTTGTAAACTTTCTCCCCGTACCTTTTTATAAGATATTCCGAGAACTTATTGTACAGCATTTTTCACCAAAATCCTGCATTACATTTATTTTTTTCTGCTAACTGTAAAATTACCAGTATACATAAAATCTCCCTACTGATTCACTGACAGTCAGCAATTTTACTACCAGGCAGCAAACACCGGGAGGCACGCAGCAATGCTGACTCATCATCCAATAATCAGTAATACGGTCTCCCGGTATTTACACCATTGTTATTTACATCTTTTCTGCAATCATGATCCTTTACGGCCCTGAATTGCGTGCTGCCGGCTCCGGTTCCGTCAAGCTGCATATCGCATTTTTTATGCCATCAGACTAAAGACGCCGGCTTTAGTCTATATGCCGCTAAACTACTTACTGCCGCTTTGATCTTAAACTCCGGAAAGTAAATACTGCCGGCTTTAGTCTTTATACCGTCAGATTATATACCGGCTTTTATCTGCACCGTTACCCATTTGCCGGCTTTTTCATCGACAAAAAAGCCGTTATAAACTTGTCAAGGTCGCCATCCATCACTGCGTTGACATCACTGGTCTCGTAGTTTGTCCTGTGATCCTTTACCATCGTATACGGGCAGAAGACATATGACCTGATCTGGCTTCCCCAGGCAATCTCCATCTGTACACCCTTCAGGTCCTCTATCTTCTCTTTCTGCTCCCGTTCTTTCAGTTCAAGGAGCCTGGCCTTGAGCATTTTCATCGCGTTGTCCTTGTTCTGGAACTGCGATCTTTCAGTCTGGCAGGAAACTACGATTCCCGTAGGTATATGCGTTATCCTGACGGCAGAATCGGTCTTGTTTATATGCTGTCCGCCTGCTCCGCTTGACCTGTAGGTATCAACCCTCAGATCATCCGGGTTGATTTCAACCTGTATATCCTCATCCAGTTCCGGCATTACTTCCACTGATGCAAATGATGTGTGCCTCCTGCCTGATGCGTCAAACGGAGATATCCTGACCAGGCGGTGTACGCCCTTCTCTGAACGCAGGTAGCCATAAGCATTTTCACCGATAATATTTATCGTGACACTTTTGATTCCCGCTTCATCGCCGTCCAGGTAATCCAGTGTCTTTACAGTATAATCATGTGCCTCTGCCCAGCGCGTATACATCCTTAACAGCATCTGCACCCAGTCCTGCGCTTCAGTTCCGCCTGCGCCGGCATGCAGTGTAAGAATTGCATTGTTTTTGTCATAGGGGCCGGTCAGCAGGGTTTCCAGCCTCAGCCTTTCATAAATCTGCCTGAGTTTCTGCAGTTCATTACCGACTTCCGGAACGACATCGGGATCATTTTCTTCCATGCCAAGTTCATTGAGGACCTTTAAATCCTCAAGATCAGAGGCGAGCTTTTCATAGCGCTCAACCTTTGCTTTCAGTGTTTTTGTTTTTTGCAGCACTTTCTGGGAATTCTCCAGATCATCCCAGAATCCAGGTTCTGCTGCCTTGTTCTCCAGTTCTTCTATCTCGAGTTTCAGCCTGGCAATGTCAAAGTGAAGCCCCCATTTCGACGATAGCATTGCCCAGGCTTTCAATTTCCAGTTTGTACTGTTCCAGTTCAAGCATCTTAATCACTCCTTCAAATTATTTTTTCTTTTTTCATATATGATGGAATCGGCTATGGATTTCATTGACTTTCTCTCATCCATACTCCTTTTCCTGATCACCCCGTATGCTTCGCTTTCACTTAAGCCATCCTGCATCAGCAGCGTTTTTGCAAGCTCAACACGTTTCCTGCCTTCGTAACTCTCCGTGATCTTTCTCAGTTTTGCATCCATTTCCAGCAGTCTTCTGTGGTTAAGAAGCGCCATATCGACAGTATGCAGCAGTAAATCGCGGTTCAGCGGTTTCGGGCAGAAACTCAGCGTCCTGTACTTCTCCATCATTGATAAAATGGCCGGGTCTTTGTATTCCCCAAGTATTATCACAGCACACAGCATCTGCTCGTCAACAGCTTCCAGCGTGCTTCTGACCTCGCTGACCTGCATGCCGGAATCGACGATTATGAAATCAGGGTGGTAGCTCCTGGTGAGGCGCAAAAGAGCAACAGGGTCGGAGCAGCGCTCCTGAAATACATATCCCATTGGGTTTAAAATATTGCGTACAGCGATCTGGACAGAATGATCCAATGCTGCGACAATATACTTCTCCCCTGCCATATATTCTACCGCCCTTTCTTTCATCTAATTACTATAACAAAAAAAGGCCGGCAATAAAAGACCCATGGGCTCGTTTGCCCATGGTCCGTCTGCATGTCCGCAGATAATACAAAGAATGCCGGTTCATTGCGTTTCGGCGCGCCTGCCTTATGATACGACAGATAGATACCTCTTTGCGGTCGCATGAGGCCTGCTCCGCGGCATCCTTTTTCGCTGTTACGGCAGGCCGGCTGCAGGATACGGCTGCCTGTGAACCTGTCAGGCCTGTTATGATCTGTGCCTGCTCACAAAACGGCTGATCCTCTTCATCGCCTCCGTGATGTTTTCGTAAGAGTTGGCATATGTTGCCCTGATGTAACCCTCTCCGCAGGCTCCGAATGCCGAGCCCGGCACCGTCAGTACCCTTTCTTCCATAAGCAGCTTCTCGCAGAACTCATCCGATGTCATGCCTGTTGACTTAATGGACGGGAAAACATAAAACGCGCCCATTGGTTCAAAACATTCCAGGCCGGCGTTTCTGAAGCCGCTTACCATTACACGTCTTCTCCTGTTGTACTCCCTGACCATCGCATCAACTTCATCGTCACAGCTGTTCAGTGCTTCCGCTGCAGCATACTGTGCCGTAGTGGGAGCGCACATGATGGCGTACTGATGGATCTTGTTCATCGCTTCTATCAGGGCCGGATGTCCGCACGCATAACCGATCCTCCAGCCGGTCATGGCAAATGCCTTGGAAAAGCCGTTTATAAGGATCGTTTTCTCTTTGATTTCCGGATAGCTGGCAAATGATACGTGTTTCCCGCTGTAAGTAAGTTCGGCATATATTTCATCTGAAATAATTATAATGTCTCTGTCTTTAAGCACATCAACGATCTTTCTCTGGTCCTCAGCAGGCATGATGGCCCCTGTGGGATTGTTGGGAAACGGAAGTATAACGACCTTTGTTTTATCTGTCAATGCTTTCTCCAGCTGATCCGGTTTCAGTCTGAACTCATCTTCTTCCTTCAGCTCGATGGTGACGGGAGTTGCTCCGGTGAAAGCCGTACAGCCCTTGTATGCAACAAAACTTGGTTCCGGAATGACAACCTCATCTCCGGGTCCGACAAGGGCACGCAATGCTATATCGATTCCCTCGCTGGCGCCGACCGTCACAAGGATTTCTTTGGCAGGGTCATAGCTGACATTATATTTTCTTTCCACGTATTTGGCGATTTGCCTTCTCAGCTCGATAAAGCCCGGATTGGATGAATAATGTGTATGTCCTTTTTCAAGTGAATAAATGCCGGCTTCTCTTATACACCATGGCGTAACAAAATCCGGTTCTCCTATACCGAGCGAAATCGCATCCTTCATCTCATTTATAAGGTCAAAATATTTTCTTATTCCCGAAGGAGGCACATTTCTGACAGCAGGTCTGATCATCTCCTTAAAATTCATAGTATCAAAGCCTCCCTGTCATCTTTATGCTTTTTCTCAAATATCACGCCGTCATCCTTGTATTTCTTGAGCACGAAATGAGTCGCCGTACTCAGCACCGATTCCAGCGGAGCCAGCTTCTCTGCAACAAACAGAGCCACTTCCTTCATATCTTTGCCTTCAATGATAACCGTGAGATCGAAGCCTCCGGACATAAGGTAGCAGGCCTTGACCTGGGGATACCTGTATATTCTTTCCGCTACCTTGTCAAACCCCTGTCCTCTCTGAGGCGTCACCTTTACCTCGATTAAGGCTGTGACAGTTTCCTTGCTGGATTTTTCCCAGTTAATAAGCGTATTGTAGCCGACTATCACATTTTCTTCTTCCAGCTTCTTTATCGTCTCTCTTACTTCCTCAACACTTTTGTTGAGCATAAGAGCTATTTCTTCAACACTGGCTCTCGCATTTTTTTCAAGGATCTCAAGAATTTCGTCCATTGCACACACTCCTTCAGAATCTGTTTTTCTTTAAATTAAAAATTAAAAAAACCCCTTTATCCCTGTTTAAAGGGACGAAGGAGTTATCCGCGGTACCACCCTAATTAACGACTAAGCGTTCACTTTACGGGTACATTCATACCCATCCCCTGTAACGTGAGGCTACGTCGGCTTTTGTCCGGCCATACATCTTCCGGTTTTTCAAGCCAATGCTCCCAGGCTGCCTTCACCCTGCTCCTTTACCGGATCACACCATCTTCCGGCTCTCTTTGAAATTACGCAGAGCTACTCTTCCTCATCATCGCATGTAACTATAATAATTTTATCATGTAAAATGATTTTTATAGATTATAGCAATTTCTTTCCGCTTCTTCAAGTATTTATTACAACAGCTGAAGAAAATTTTTGTCATTCCTCTAATACCTTATATATCCTGAGTCATAGCTGTTATAGGAATAACCCGTCTCATCCGTCATTCTTGTGTCCATTCCGGTGTCCTGTGATAATGATGACGCTGCTGCTTCTGACTCAGCCTGTTCCTTTTCATCACCGGTCAGGGAAGACAACTGCTGCTCATATTTTCTCAGGAGCCTTACGATTTCGTTTTTCAGGCCTTTTATCTCAGTACGGATATCGACAAGCTTCTCTTTTTCCTTCTCGATTTCCACTTCGATCTTTTTCCTTTCCTCTACTGACTCAAGCCGTGCATTCTCCAGTATTTTCTCTGCTTTCTCCTGTGCCTGAATCAGCACGTCGGCGATTTTTGACCTTGTTTCGGTCACTTCGTCGGTCTTTTTGGAAAGTTCCTCACATTTCGCTTTGAGCTCCCTGTTCTGGTTTCTCAGTGCAGAGATTTCATCATCCTTGGTTTTCATCTTTTCGTCGTATTCCTTGATGATTTTCTCAACATATATATTTACGTCCATTTTTTTGTAACCGCCAAACAAGGAAGTCCTAAAGTGCTTTTCTCCAGGCATAGTCATCCCCCTTCTCTATTGTAAATAATTCCTTTATCTATATATTATTCAATACATTTTGACAAATTCCTGCTTTTTTAGCAAAAATTCTTCACACTGGAGTTTTTTCTTCTAACTGGACAGCAACATTTACTTTCTGCAAAGTCAGAGATTCTTGTCAATCATCCTGATGAAATCATTCTTGGGTCTTGCGCCTACAGTTTTTTCAACGGCCTGACCACCTTTAAAAAGCATGATCGTTGGTATGCTCATTATTCTGAACTTTGCTGCAAGCTCTCCCTCTTCATCGACATTAACTTTTCCCACTGTCACTTTTCCGTAATAATCCTCTGCCAGTTCATCTATGACAGGTGCCAGCGATCTGCACGGGCCGCACCATGATGCCCAGAAATCCACAAGCACCGGTTTGTCTGCTTTATTGACGATCTCATCAAAATTGTCTTTCGTTATGACTAATACTTTTTCTCCTGCCATTTAAAAAACCTCCTAAATCTCAATAATCCATTTCTATTATTGTTACCCCATCTTTTGATAATAAAACAGATTATACCACGTTATATAGATTTTTTTAAGCTCTGCCTGCATAATTATTCCAATGTTTTTAACAGCAGCCTGTTTTTGTCTGTCGTCACAATATAGCTGTCAAGAACAGTTACCAGCTCTCCGTCATACTTAGCGGACCTGTAACTGCCTTTCAGGCACTGGATTTTTTTAAGCTTCCTGTCAGCAGCAAATACATTGCCCTCCGCTGTTATTATTATATCCTCCGGCAGAACAGCCTGTGCCAGCGGAATTTTCTCCCACTGATCATCTTTTGTCCCGGCCTTGCCGTAATAAACGGATATCGCCTTTCCGGATTCATCAGTTTCAGCTGCATAAATATAATCGTTGTCATCTACATCCAGAAGCAGGTTTGCCTCCTTTACCGGCACATGTGTGACTTTGCCAGTCTTTCCGTTTCTGATGCAGATCCTTTCACCTGCAAGCTGGTATATAAGGTTGTCCGTATACATCGTTTCCTTTACAATGGTCGTCAGGTCTGTTTTGAAAATGAGATTGAGGTTGTCCATAATATCGAATTTATAGATCCTCGCTCTCGTATCGCTGGTTTTTATCACAGGATAAACGATGTTGGTCAGCGGCGAAAGTTCTATATCTATCACCCCGCTGCCCTCCGGAAGTTTCTTTATATCCGGATAACTCCTGTCGAGTTCCGGGACAATATCAAAGGTAGAAATCCGTACGCAGCTGGTCTTTCCTTCCGGTTCTTTTTCAGAATAAATCAGCATTTCCCTGTCAGGCAGCCATCCGAAATACGTGAACTCTCCTCCTGTCGGCCCGATTTCTTTAATTGTTTTTTTGCTGTCAATATCTACTATTACCAGATTGTTTCCAAGTTTATAAGCAGCATAAAGGCCGTCATATGATACACTGATGCCTGTCGCGCCTTCAGGCAGAATGATGCTGCGGTCTTTTACCGACGGCATCTCAGTTTCATACATAGTCGTCCTGAAATGTCCCCTGTTTGGTAGGTAAATAAACTCCAGGTATGCCAGTACCGCGGTCTGCAAAATGACCGATATTAGTATCCATTTATATATCATCTTAAGTTTCTTCATGTTTTCACCCTGCTTTACTATACAGCAGCATTATTAAAGTTTAAATGTTTTAGTGCCTGCTGTGCTTATCCGCTGTTTTCAGCATGTTTTTTTATGGCATTACTATGAACGCAGTGGGGACAGTTCTTTCGCCAAGCTTGTCTGAAGGTTTGTTTATAACCTTGCCGTTGTAATACATCGTTGTCGAGGATCCGCCGTCAAGATTAGCGGCATTTACTGCCCCATACTGCAGCAGGATGTCCTGTACGTCCCTGAGTGTGGCCCCGATCGATTCCAGCGATCTGCCGTCTATTACAAGAAGCAGTACTTCGCCGGTCTTTGTCTGTCCTATGGCTGTTCTCGGCGCTATACCCCAGCCACCGTCACCTTTCTTTATTGTAGGTTTTCCATTTACGATCAGCGGTGGCCCGAAACTGACGCCTTCCTTGACGCCATATTCCTTCAGCTGTTCCATAGTATGTTTTCCAACTATCAGCATGCCTTCCTTTGTAAACGCAACAGTTTCCTGCTTTACATTTTTATTTTCATACTGGTCATAAACTACTTCCCCATCATGGATGATAAAGCCGAGCGGCGTACCGCCGGTGCCTGTCCAGCCGGTGTCCAGGAAGCCGCCTGCATTTATGGCTGCAATTGCTCCGTTGTTCTTGGCTATACGGCTTGTGGTCTCACCGGAATCCGGAAACAATGATGAATAGCCAACTTCTATCCTGGTCGGATCATGTACAATCATAAGCTTTCCTTCGAAGTCCGTGCCTTTGATATTGTAAACTTCGATGGTATCGTCATGCTCTCCGCTCAGATCGATTTTCTCCAGTGTCTCACCGCTGTCAGTGGGATCCTCTGCATAAGTGCTGCCTACTATTCTTTTGATGGCTTCATCTGAAAGGAAGAACCTGGCGATGTACTGATGTCTCAGCGTATTCCATGACGCACCCACTATGGTCCCCTTTACTTCCTCAAAAGGTCCGTAGAATATATAAAAAGGCATTGTTATCATCGCAAATATCAGCTGAAACAACAAAAATATCAAAAGACGCCTTCTTGCAGTTTTAGATGACGTTTTCGCAGTCTTGCCCATAATTCCCTCACTTTTCCTGTTATGCTCTTCTCTGCTGCAGGATTATCTCCCTATAACGGGATTATTATCATACATTTTACTTGAATACTGCATTAAACGCAATGTTATGTCACGTATTCCCACATGATGCATCAATACGGCAGGTTTTTTGGTGTAACTTGCTAAAAATCGCTGTTTGAGGGCATGGTAATTTTTAAATATACTGGTTCAAATTTAATCAAAATTTAATAACACTGAAATCAAAATGTGATATCATTAATAGAATCCAACAAGAAAGTATTGGTTGCGGCCAAGCAGTTATGGATAATATATATCAGAAGAGAATTTTACATCTGTTATTATGGAGTGATTGAATGAGACCTGCAGGAAGAATAACCGTACCGACAGTAATACCGGAAAGGCTGTCCAGGCTGAACGAGATAGCAAACAATCTCTGGTGGACCTGGAACTGTGAAGCCGTCGAAATGTTCAGGCTGGCCGATGCAGATCTCTGGGAAAGCACAGGAGGCAATCCTGTGGCATTCCTGAAAAAGATCGGATCAGGGAAACTTGAACAGCTGGCTGATGATAAGAATTTTCTTGATACGTATGATGATGTCGCAGCAAAATTTGATGCATATATGAACCGGACCAATACATGGTTCAACACGACATACCCTGACCATAAGGACCATATGGTTGCATATTTTTCAGCAGAATATGGTCTGAACGAGACATTGCCGATCTATTCGGGAGGCCTCGGCGTCCTGTCAGGCGATCACTGCAAATCAGCCAGTGATCTGGGCATACCGTTCACAGCCGTAGGGCTGTTTTACAGGGAAGGCTATTTCAACCAGAAGATAAATAGTGAGGGCATTCAGGAAACAAGCTTTACTACTCTGAATATCAGTGAGTTGCCCATAAGCCAGGTAGCCGGCGAGAACGGAGAGCCGGTGATGATAAGCGTGGAGCTGCCCGGCAGGACTGTCTATGCTTCTATATGGCTTGTCAGGGTCGGCAAGGTAAATCTTTATCTGCTGGACTCGGATGTACCGGCAAACATCGAACAGGACAGACATATAACCGCCAGGCTTTACGGCGGAAACCATGATACAAGGATACAGCAGGAAATACTTCTCGGGATAGGCGGTGTAAGGGCTCTGGAAGCCCTCGGGATAGAACCCTGTGTATACCATATGAATGAAGGCCACTCAGCCTTTCTGTGTTTTGAACTTATAAGGCGCGCCATGAGAAAATATAATATCAGCTTCTATGAAGCCAGGGAACTTGTGTCTCCGTCACTGGTGTTCACTATCCACACGCCTGTCCCGGCCGGCATAGACGTGTTTTCTCATGATGCTATGGACATGTATTTTACATCGTTCAGGGAATCTATGGGAATCAGCAGAGATGAATTCCTTTCCTTCGGCCGTGACGATGGCAACCCGTATGGCTTTAATATGGCAGTACTGGCAATGAAAATGGCAGCGGCCAGAAACGGCGTCAGCAAACTCCATGGTGCTGTCACCAGGCGCATGTTTGCCAATTTGTGGCCTGGAGTACCTGAGGACGAAGTTCCTGTCACCCACGTAACTAACGGCATCCATACTCTGTCATGGCTGTCCCCGTCATTAAGGAAACTTTTTGACAAATACTTTCCAAAGGGCTGGGAGAACAGGCTTTATGACAGCACAGTATGGGAATCTGTGGAAAAAATTCCGGATGAGGAACTTTGGTTTGCCCATGTAAGTCTAAAGGAGAGTATGGCAGAGTATGTGAACGACAGGATCCGTAAGGGATACATGACAAGCAATACGGTCGGGCCCTGCAAAGCCATAGATCCGTCTGCACTTACCATCGGGTTTGCCAGAAGGTTTGCCACATATAAGCGTGCGGCGCTTATATTCAGGGACATCAACCGTATTAAAAAGCTGCTTGGCATGGAAAACGCCCCTGTCCAGATCATATTCGCAGGTAAGGCCCATCCTGCCGACAAGCCTGCCCAGGATATCATCAAGTACATTAATGATATATCGGAACAGGAAGGCTTCGAAGGCAAGGTTGTGATTCTTGAAAATTACAATATCGCGCTGGCCAGAAAACTGGTACAGAGTGTCGACGTCTGGCTCAACAATCCCAGGATGCCGCTGGAAGCAAGCGGTACCAGCGGGCAGAAAGCCGGACTGAACGGTGTACTCAACTTCAGCGTGCTGGACGGCTGGTGGAGAGAAGGCTATAACGGAAAAAACGGCTGGGCTATAGGCACCGAGACAATATATCCCAATGAGTTCTGCCAGGACAATGCCGACAGCGAGTCGATGTATGAAATACTTGAAAAGCAGCTTATACCTCTCTATTATAAAAGAGATGAGAACGGCATACCCCGTGGCTGGGTCAAAATGATGAAGGAGTCTGTAAGATCAATCGCAGCTTATTTCAGCACCCACCGTATGCTGCAGGACTACACGGCAAAGCTGTATGTGCCGGCAATGAAGAGTATATGCAGCTTTTGCACAGGAGGCAGTATAGACTGTCAGCAGCTTATCCGGCTGGCTCAATGGAAACGGGTCGTTTATGAAAACTGGCACCTTGTGTCGGTACATGGAGCAGGCTGCTGTACTGCTTTGACTGATGCTGAAGGGAATTACCAAGGCCCTGTGTCATCAGCCGGTTTCGATGTAACAGCTTCGCCTGGCTCAAAAACTACAGTGTATGCCACCGTCAGGCTCGGGGTGCTGAAGCCTGAGGATGTCAGTGTTGAGCTGTATTATGGACCTATCGGCGAAGATGGCCATATAGCAGACGGAGAACACATCCCCATGCAATATTGCGGTGAAACCGGCGACGGCGCCTGCAAATACAGCGCTGACCTGTATATAACATGCAGTGGCGAGTACGGATATCAGTTCAGGGTACTTCCGTATCATCCGCTTTTAACAGACAAATTTGAGCTCAGGCTCGTAAAATGGACTGATTCGTAATATCGGCCTCATGTGTTTATATCTCCGGGAGGATGCAATGAGATCAAGAGGTTTGCTGATATTTGCTGTAATCATTTTAATATTTGTAAATATATCATTACCATGCTACGCTCAGACAGATGACGGAGCCGGGCACGGTGCTTCAGGCACGGTGCCCGCGCCTGAAATAACTGCGCCTGCAGCTGTACTTGTTGAGGTTGAAACCGGTCAGACACTGTATTATAAAAACCCGCAGCTTCCTCTCCATATCTCAGCTGCCAACAAGCTGATGACTGTTCTGGTCGCAGTGGAGAACGGCGATTTGTTCTCAAATGTCACTATCAGTTCCGACTCCGTCGACACGGAAGGGTCTGCCCTCAACCTTACGGTAGGTCAAAAATACCTTCTGAGCGACCTGCTCTATGCCATCATGCTCACATCGGCCAACGACGCTACCGTTGCTGTTGCGGAGCACATTTCAGCCGGTGATATCAGCAAGTTTGTGGATCTTATGAACAAAACCGCTGAAAAAATCGGTATGACAAACACGCAGTTCGTCAATCCTACGGGGCTGTATGATGAAGAACAGTATACAACCGCCGAAGACATTGCAAAACTGGTCAGATATGCGGTTAAGAACTCCCAGTTTAACACTATTTTTACCACCAAGGTCAAACTTTGGTACGACAAGGGCAGCGAAGGAAAGATATTAACAAGTTCCAACAATTTGTTCTGGGCCTACGACGGCATCAGGGGCGGCAAGACAGGATACAACGAAAGGGATAAGCAGACGGTGGTCTGTACCGCTGTACGCACAAATCTGCAGCTCATCAGTGTAGTTCTTGATGCTCCGGAAAAAACTATGTATTCCGACACAACATCGCTGCTGGATTATGGTTTCAATAATTTCTGGAAGAGTACGCTGGTCAGCAAGAATGATGTCATAAAAACAGTTGAGTACGAAGGAAAACAAGTCAACCTGGTAAGCCAGAGCGATATCATGTATGTCCATCCCATTGGAGAGAGTTATATAAAAGAATTCGAAGCCACAGCAGACATCAAGCCCCCGCTCAAAAAGACAGCTGCGGCAGGAAGCGCAACTTATATACTGGCTGACGGCACTGAAGTAACCATCAGTCTTTATCCTGACAGTGAACTTGTCCCTTCAGAGGATTTAAAAACAAGTATTCAAAAACGCATTACTGAAAATAAGGATATATTCCTGCTCGTTGCCGTGCTGCTGGTCATCGAGGCAATTTTGCTGCTGTACAATTTAGGCAGGATGTTAGCAAAGTTTATTACTCATATCAGGAGGCGCCAGACAAAAAAGTCATAGGCTGCAGTTATTGGCTGCAGGGTCATTGAACTGCAGCACAAAATTGTTTTACCGGTGCTGCGCAAATTTATTACGTCATGCCGCTGTTTTCAGGATCTGCTTTTGATGCTGGTTAAGAAGGGGCTTTGGGCCCCTCTGTTTCCAGGCACACAACTTAATTGCCAACTGTCCCGGATCAGCAGATAACTGTATCCGTCAAGAGGTCAAGGGTCAGCTTGTGACTGTTTCAGGCTGTTCGTCCTTCGATTTTTTCAGAAGCATTTTTCTGCTGGCCTGACGTTTCTTATCGTTCTCGATATATTTCGAAAGCACATTGCTAAGATTAAGTACATCGGACATTTCATAAAAACCCGATTTTTTATATATAAACTTTGCAGCACGCAGTGCTCCTGATGCAAAGGCTTTCCTTGAGAAGGACTGATGAGATATGCTGATCATATCTTCATTTCCGACTACTTCAACTTCATGTTTTCCTATGATCCCTCCGGCCCTTACCGCGTTTATCGGTACACTGCCGGGTTTTGCCGCAACACCCGATGACGCCAGGGCTTTTTCAATTTCCCCGGCAATTTTCAGTGCTGTTCCGGAGGGTACGTCCTTTTTTTGGTTGTGGTGTTCCTCATTTACCTGAAAATCGTAATCATTCAGTATGCTGGACGCAATACTTGTCAACAGCATCATTACGTTGACTCCCAGCGTGATATTGGGAGCATAAACGATACCGTTATGGTATTTCTTTGTCAGCAAAAATATTCTTTTGAGTGCAATTTTTGAAAAACCTGTCGTCGCTATGACCATGTTCACCTTCAGTTTGGAAAGTATCACAGCATTTTTTACAGTGGCTTCGGGTTTTGAAAAATCGATCGCTACATCCGGCTTGGTCTTAAAGACCATTTCCTCAAGTTTATCGGCTCCGTAAATTTTAATGCCGGTGTCTCTGCAGTCCAGTACTTCTCCCAGATCTTTTCCTTCCTTCGGACTTCCCGGACGGCAGACTGCTGCAACAAGCTTTACATCTTCCTGTTCCAGCAAAAATTTGGCAACTTCGCTTCCGGTTTTGCCAAGACCGATCAGGCAAACCCGCAACATTATCATACCTCCTTCAGATAAATTTTACTTCATATAAATTTTATTGCCGCAGCTGTTTTGGGAGTATTCCCGGCTGCGTGGGTCCGGCATCCTGAAAATACCGGTTCTGCCATAATCTTTTACAGGCCATGATAGACAAAAAGCTGCAGAGAAGATCTGCAGCTTTAAATCAGCCTTTTTTTATAAATTCACCTTCTCCTCCAACGCTTACGAGGTTAGCTGACGGATTCGGATCGGAAAGAGATTGACCCTACCAGCCGCTGATGTTTACGGCCGGATTCACCCCGATTAAGAAGTTTGGTAGTTTTGCCGCCTTGCTCCCGTTCATGGCATTCCTTTACGTAATTATATGCCGCGAACGATTTATTGGTTCCCCCGTTCATTATGATTAAGCGCTTACAGAATTATTCAGTTTTAGGGCTTCACATACATATAAATCAGCCCATATTATTATATCTTATTTCCTAAAGATTCTCAAATATCCAAATCATTGTAACAGCCAAATATCTTATAAATTCTTTCATGTTCTCAATATTCGTAGATAATGCTCACATTTGCGGTGATCTCTATCGAACCGGCCTGTATTGGCGTTGCGGCATTATAATCATCCGCAGCTTTCATGTCATATACCGCATAATTAGTGAGAGGACTGTATCCGCCGCCCTCATTTACCGTTACAGGACCTTTCAGTTTGACTCCAAGTGCATCAGCCACAGTATCTGCCTTTTTCTTCGCAGCAAGCACGGCATTTTTAAGGGCTGTGTTGTAATAGTCCTCATAATTGCTGATTCCAAAACTTATACTGCTGCTGACATTTACACCGCTGTCAGCTGCTGCATCGATTACACTGCCTGTCTTTTTCAGATCCCGGACGGTTACACACACTGTATTGCTGACAGTATAGCCTACTATCTTGCTTTCACCGGTCTCCTCGACATAATCATACTTGGGATAAATGGAATAGTTTACTGTTTGTATGTCCGCTTCGTCAATTTTCAGGTTTTTGATTGCGGCTATCACTTTATCCATTGATTCCGCATTAGCCTTCTGTGCTGCTTTCGCATCCTTGTCTTCCGTGATTACACCTAGGTTGATTGTGGCATAGTCTGGTGTAGCACTTACCTTCGACTGGCCTGAAACATTGATGGTTCTCTTTTCTGCAGTTTCTTCCGAAGCCTGTACCGGCGCATCTGTGAAAATACCAAGGACCGCTGCAAACAGTGCAGCTGCAGCAAGCAATATTGCTGCCGCAAATACTTTGCTTTTCACACTAAATGATTGTACCATTTTGACACCTCCAATAAAGCAGACGGCCAGTCGATATTATCGCCCGCCACCCGCATCTTTATTGGATTAGACGAAAAGGCATGGCAAAAGTTCCTTGTCCGCAAAAAACCGGTTCTGCCATTTGTACTGCTTTTTGTTTTTCTGTGTCGCCGTATAAACTTGCGTTGTCCGTTATTTTTACGCTGCCCTATGATATCGTTTTTTCGTACTGCACTGTTGATGACCATTTGCCGCAGCGGTCACCCCATCTTGCCTGTATGTTTCCGTCCATCTGCAGTTCGACTACTTCGCACATACCCGAACAGCCGCTGCATTCAAAGCTCCTGGTTTTGTATTCCCTGTTCATGATTTCAAAGCCATTGAATTTAGTGAAGGAATTTTTTTCTTTCATCATTTTCCGGCGGGCAATGAGGGCAGCACCATATGCTCCCATCACTGCGTATTGCTCAGGAATTATTATCTTCATTCCCAGTGCTCTTTCAAATGCTGCAGCGATGCCTTTGTTTGCCGCAACTCCGCCCTGGAAAACAACCGGCTCGCATATTTCCTTCCCCTTGGCAAGATTGTTCAGGTAGTTTCTAACAAGAGCTTCGCACAGGCCGTTTACAATATCTTCATTGCTGTGCCCTGACTGCTGTTTGTGTATCATGTCAGACTCCGCAAAAACAGCACATCTTCCGGCAATTCTGACCGGTGAACTTGAGCGGAGCGCCATTTCTCCGAATTCTTCTATGGGTACGCCCAGTCTGGCCGCCTGTCTGTCAAGAAATGATCCGGTTCCTGCAGCACAGACCGTATTCATGGCAAAATCGTGGACAACACCGTTTTTTAAAATGATGATCTTTGAGTCCTGGCCTCCTATCTCAATTATTGTTCTGACACCCGGCACGATGGTCTGGGCTGCTACGGCATGAGAGGTGATTTCATTTTTCACTATATCTGCCCCTGCTACAACACTGGCCAGTTCACGGCCGCTTCCGGTAGCGCCGGCTCCTGATATTACCGGATAGCCGGTCTGCTCGGCAATTTCCCTCAGTCCTGCCTGCAGCGACTGTATCGGTCTGCCGCCGGTACGCCTGTACACCTGGGCTGTTATGTGTCCCTCCCTGTCTATAATAACCAGGTTCGTACTTACTGAACCTATGTCAATTCCAAGATAATAAGAATTTTTCTGCGTATTTCGCACTCTCCCTTCTTTTTTCCAGCATATCGACAAATGCCTCAACTCTGGTCATGTATCCGGCTTCACCGGTCATCTCATCTATTATCAGAGACAGCACGGGTATGCCGGTATCTTTTTCTACTGTTGGCAGCAGGCTTTCCGCGACTATTTCGGGCATGCAGGAAAACGGGAATATCTGGATGACGCCATCGTAACCGCTTTTTGCATACATTGCCGTATGGCCGATCGTCTCCTGGGCATGTCCGCCGATCATCGTTCCCAGCCATGGCTTTGCAGCATGTGCAAATTCCATGTCCCGCGGCAGATGGAGTCCTTTTTTTATCATGTGTTCAATGATCCAGTTGCTCACGGTAACTTTTCTGTCCACCTCGACTCCAAGTCTGCCCAGACGTTCCTGGATCATGAAGCTGGCAAACTGTTCAATGCCTGTGTAGATCTCCCCGACGATGCCTACCCTTAATGGGTTTGCATCCGGATCCTGTTCCACTTCCTTAAGCATTCTTTCAGTTTCGTTCAGCAGCCTCAGTATGTTTTTGGTTCCCCGTGTCTTCAGAACTTTTTCACGAAAGTCCCTGTATATTTTGTCAGTAGTGCCGCGGACACGTTCACGGGCTCTTACACGGAAAGAGAGCATTTCGAGCTCGTCAGCCCGCATGGCTATTTTTACTGCACGGCAAAGTATGGCTGGCAGCTTCACGAGGGCTGCGTTGTCAGGGATAATTTTCCGTATCTTTGCTATTAAATCTGCTGCACCGTTTGTTCCTTCCAGCGTGATTATTTCCATGTCAAAGCCTGCATCACGAAGTATTTCCCGATGCAGCTGGGAGTAATACCCGAACCTGCACGGGCCGCAGCCTCCTGCCATCAGGATCGTGTCAGCGCCCATCTCATATGCCTGTATGTAGTTGCCTATATTGATTTTCAGCGGCAGGCACACCATTTCAGGGGTGTACCTGGTTCCCAGTTCCAATGCTTTTTTGTTGCTGAAGGGCGGGATGACATAATCGATCCCGAGATCGTCCAGTATGGATTTTACGCATATATATGTGTTACCCAAATGCGGAAATGTAATTTTCATTCTGATTTCTCCACTGCAGCATATCGACGAAGGCTTCGAGCCGTGTATTGAATCCTGCTTCGCCTGAATGCTCATCTATTGTCATAGTAATAAGCGGAATGCCGTATTTTTTCCTGATGGCTCTTTCTATCAGGTCATGAACAAATGAGTCCACACCACAGCCAAAGCTCGAGATGCATATGAATCCGTCTACCTCCCCGGCTTCAGCCATATGGAGTGCCGCACCGTAAGCAAGCCTGCCGTAGTTCCAGAACATCGGTTTTGGCAGCTTTGCAGCCTGGCAGTTGATGGCATCCTCATCGACCATCTCAACAGTCCTGACCGCTGCCCCATACTTCTCCAGTTTTCCCAGCAGATCCATGCTTATATACTTGTCATACACATTGTATGGATGCCCGATCACACCAATCCGCAGCTTCCTGATTCTTTTTCCCCGGGGACAGTTCTCACTTTTTGAGCAGCTTTGGGGACAGTTCTCACTTTTTTGACAATCCCAATTTTGGGGACGGTTCTCACTTTTTTGGCTGTCATTTTGGGGACGGTTCTCAACTTTTGAACAACTCCAGTTTACGGGACGCGTTTCATTTTTTGAGTTGATTTGCCACGGTATTGGCAATGCACAGGTGTTCTGCATATATTCGAGTGCAGTTCTGTAGGCCGTTACAGCTGTGCGCCTGTCCGCCCCAAGAATCGCTCCTGCCTCTATTGCAGCTTTTATACCACCTTTATCGGATCTCCTCATGTTGATCTCTGTGTCGATTATTTTCGGAATCCCTTTCAGATTATGCCTTATCATGTCCGGCAGGCCGCCAAATTCAGGACATATGTACTCATTCCTAGAAATACTCGTAAACCTGGGTATAAGGATATAGTCAGCCTTGTCTGCCAAATTCAATACATGCCCGTAAAACAGCTTGATTGGCAGGCATGCTTCATCAACACAGGATTTTACTCCATCATCAAGGATCCTTTTATTAGTTTGGTCAGATATCACGACTTCAGCTCCCAAAGCCGGAAAAAAGCTTTCCCAAAATGGCGCAAACTTATAATAGAATAAGCTTCTGGGAATCCCAACTTTTAAGCGCAAAAATTCAGCACCCCTTATAACTGCTTTTAGAGTAATATTTGCCTCAACCTATTATTCTCATATTAGATAAGTTTATGCATACAGATTGCAGAAAAACAGGCTTGGTTTCTGTTCTGGAATGGGAAGGTGAGAACTCCCCGAAAAGTAATAAAGATGAGAAATGTCCCCGAAGACAAAATGGTGAGAACCGCCCTAAAAGCGAAAAAAGTGAGAACTGTCCCCAAAGGCAAAATGGTGAGAACTGTCCCCAAAACAAAAAGGTGAGAACCGTCCCAGAAATTGCAACAAAAAATCCGGTATCGGTCAGGATACCGGATGGTTTTTGTGCTGTATGGATCAGGCTTTGCCGTCGCAGCCAAGAACGTTGACTATCTTGTTCTTTACGAGTTCCTTGATGGCCTCTCTTGCCGGTCCAAGGTATTTTCTCGGGTCAAAGTCTTCAGGATGCTGTGCCAAGTATTCCCTGACCGCTGCAGTCATAGCAAGCCTCAGGTCTGAGTCTATGTTGATCTTGCAGACTGCAGATTTTGCTGCCTTCCTGAGCATTTCTTCCGGAACACCCTTTGCGCCGGGCATATTTCCGCCGTACTTGTTGATCTTATCGACCAGTTCAGGTATGACTGATGAAGCTCCGTGGAGAACTATCGGGAATCCGGGCAGTCTCCTTGCAACCTCTTCCAGTATATCGAACCTGAGCTTCGGTTCACCTTTGAATTTATATGCGCCATGGCTTGTACCTATCGCAATTGCCAGTGAATCAACGCCTGTTCTGCTGACGAACTCTTCAACTTCATCCGGCTTTGTGAAAGCTGCATCTTCGTCAGAAACGTTGACAGCATCCTCGATGCCTGCAAGTCTGCCAAGTTCGCCTTCAACAACTACGCCATGAGCATGCGCATATTCAACGACCTGCTTTGTGAGTTTGATGTTCTCATCGAACGGAAGGTGTGAACCATCGATCATAACGGATGTGAAACCGCCGTCGATACAGGATTTGCACAGCTCAAACGAACTGCCGTGATCAAGGTGCAGACAGATAGGCAGACCTGTTTCAATAACTGCGGCCTCAACCAATTTCATAAGGTAAGTATGATTGGCATATTTTCTTGCCCCGGCAGACACCTGAAGGATCAGCGGAGCATTGACTTCCTTGGCGGCCTCTGTTATTCCCTGTATGATCTCCATGTTGTTCACATTGAAGGCGCCTATGGCATAACCGCCTTCATAAGCCTTTTTAAACATTTCAGTTGTTGTAACCAATGGCATAAAAAACAACTCCTTTGCTTTATATAGTATAATATTGCTTATAAGCGATGCAAAATATGTACCGCAGCAAAATGAACCACGTATCAGTGATACCAGCACTACAGATCAAAGAAAATTTTCTGCAGGAAAATTTTCTTAAACTGCCAGTGTTCAGCGGGGCGAAGATATACCCGCTGCATCCAAATCATTACATGTTCTCTTATATTGGTTAGTTATATCATATTCATTCTACTTCATTCTACCAGATTTATGCTCAAAATCAAGTTAATTTTATAGGCTGCGCTGTTCACGTTTATCCTGCAGAAAATCAGCTTCTCCTGCCGGAAAGATCCTTCATCTGTGTGCGTTTGCCGCCGGCACAGAAAAACTGCCCGTACGCCTGCATTCCTAAGCATGTTTTCATGCATTGCGTATCGGACAGTTTTACTCTAGGACTTCTTTCTCGGATCAATATTCAGCCGGACAGTACCTTCCTTTAAAGCAGTAAATGGTCCTGCTGTTCTCGTCTCACCGGCTGCATTACCGAAATAATCCGTACCGGCCTTCTTGTCTGAAGCCACCTCAGGCAAAGGAGACTTAAGGCTTATTTCCATCATCAGTTCATCACTGTCGATGTCTATATCAATATCACAATTGCAGCCTGTCCTGTCAAATCCGCAGAACTCCTGCCATGCAGCAAGATCCAGGCACATTTCGGGTTCGGGATACATAACTCTCAGGTACCCTCCGGGCATTTTGGAGTACACATTCCCCTCTGCCTCATTATGTTCATTGGGCAGGATTATGGCCGCTTCTCCGCATTTGTAGAATAAGTTGTTATAGAATTTATTCTCCCTGGATGTACCGCCGCGCTGCGGTGCAAGCCGGAATGCCACTACCTTTGCAAAAAAGCCGGCTTTGTTGCACTTGCCGATGAGGTTGTTGACGATACGGAGCCTGTCAGTTCCCTCAAGGTAAATGCCATATCCATTGGTGAACTCTGTCTCTGTCGTCTTATACCACCCCGAAGAGCCGGGCTCTGCCGGCACCTTGCTTCTGTCGTACCTTCCTTCGACATTCCAGATTATGTTATTGTCTATGAGGTTTTCTTTATCCCGGGTACATTCAATAAAAATATGCTCCCTCGATTCGATCCCATCCAGGAACAAATTGGATGTTATCCTGTTGTTCTCATTCCCCACATCCATCCACAATGCATCACAGCCATAGCACTCCTTTATAATATTGCGGCGTATCAGCGAATTGACACAGTGGTGGACCTTTATGCCTCCTGCCTCCCAGGAAAGCTCCATCCTCTGCCAGCCCGTACCAACGATCAGATTATCCTCGATAAGCATGTTTTCTACAAACATGCCGGCGATCCCGCATACACCGGCGTTTTTTATGATGTTCCTCCTGATGATGGTATGCCCTATAATCTGCCCTTCCATTACAGGGTGATGCCAGCATTCGTTTCCGCAGTCAATTCCTGTGGCATTGGACCAGTCTATCATGCAGTCCTCAATGATCCAGTGATGTCCCCTGTAACATGACAATGCGCCACGCTGCGGGACAGGTGCCCCGGTGGCCGCATGAGCCAGTGTCAGCCCTTTCACTTTAATATAGGACAGGAACGGGACCCTGGGTGCAAAGCACTGTTCCCTGTTGGTGACCTCTATAGTGTGATTTCGCGGATCATCGTCATTGTACAGACGGATATGGACTTTCTGTCCATTTGCTTCGACCCAGTAAGCGTTCTCGTTTTCACTGAGCATATAATACAGCGGTACCTGTTTCATCGGTTTACCGTCAACAAAGACCATTCCTCTTCTGTTCAGGTAAGGAGTCATATCTGTCTTGTCATATTCGATGTAAAGCCTGTCATGCAGTATGTTTACAGCACAGAACGGATTATAGCCTTTGAAATCTTCCGGGTCCAGTTCGATTTCCCAGGCCCTGATTCCTTCCGTGTTTATGCGATTATCACCAAAACCTCTGGTCAATCTCCAGTCGGTGCTAGGCTTAAAATTTTTCACTTCCACCGAAGCCTTGATGATTACCTTTTCACCCTCAAAAGCCTCATAGCTGATCATTTTTTCCGGACTGGTCCCGCCCATGGCAGGCTGGACCGTTTCTCTGTATGTACCGCCATGGATCAGAACCCTTGTCCCCGGGACAGCGATACGTGCCGCAGCATTAATCGTTTTCAGCGGCATAGACATTGTTCCGGGGTTATCATCGGATGCATACGGGTTGTTGGTATCAACATGGATCTCCCGGTCATATTTTTGCGGTACTTCCCAGAAATCAAACATCTGCCCGTCCGGCAGCAACGCAGTAGGATCTGACTGGATCATAACTGTATTTTCCTTTCAGTATATTTTAAGCTATCAGAAGTTTTTCTTAAAATACTGATTTACCAAAAACTCCATGATTTCGCCCGGTTTTTTCCTCTCAAACACCGGTTTGTCTGCAAATACCATTCTGTATGGTGCCTGTTTGGTGTACGGTTCCCAGCGTTCCATTTCTTCACCGGTTGAATCCGTTCCATTCGGATCTCCGGTTTTGATGAAGTTGCACCAGTAATTGCACATCTGGCGTGCCAGGTCATAGTGTTTTCCTACGAAAGGTCTCCAGCATTTTGCCAGGGTCTCGAATGTAAACCAGAGATCCACAGAGTGGAAAGTACCCGGATTATCCCAGCCCGGTATCTCCGCATCAAAATTGTAATAGTACAGCGGAACGCCGGTCCTGCTTTCGTCATTTGCCCTTCCTGCTACACGGATAGCATATTCCAGGCCGCTTACTGAAGCCTTTTTAAGTACTTCCTCCAGGTTTCCCGACTGCGCATTACAGAGTGAAAGGAATTCATCTGCATCTTCACCGAACATTTCAGCGGCAATATTTCTGAATTCGCCAATCGTATTCACCTGCGGGACACTGAAAAATTCTGAAGAAGTGTGTCCTGCCAGTACAGGAACCATTCGCCGTTTGTTCTTTATGAAAAGGTCAAATGCATCGCCTGTACAGAAAATATCATCCTGAACGGGACACCAGATCATGCTCCAGAAGTTCTTGTAATTAAGCGCTTTATCACGGATGTACCTTGCGTCCAGTTTGCGGGCTTCAGCCAGCGACTTCACACCCAGGAATTTAAAAAATTCCACACCTTCCTGTTCAGCGTCTGCCAGTGTGCGTCCAAGCCTTGGCAGCGGATTTCCGGGATAGACCGGGAAAATGATGCCGCTCTGTATGATTGCCCTCTGGAAAAGGCCTTCTTCGTTTTTGGGGGAAGTGAGCTGGCTCATAACGCTTCCGCCGCCTGCCGACTGCCCGCCTATGGTAATGTTGTCAGGATCACCGCCAAATGCCGCGATATTGCGTTTGACCCACCTGATACCTGCCTGTTGGTCGAGGAAGCCAAAGTTTGCAGGCGCTTCCGGTGACTCAGCAGTTATTTCAGGATGGCACAAAAAGCCAAAAACATTCAGGCGGTAGTTTACCGTTACAACAACGATACCCCTTCTTGCAATGCGTTCTCCGTCAAATTCCATTTCAGACGTGTATCCCACCTGAAAACCGCCGCCAAAGAACCATACGAATACAGGCAGTTTTTCATCGGGGCTTTTGGCAGGCGTCCACACATTGAGGTACAGGCAATCCTCATCCATCGGGGTATCAGGATCCACATGCCATTCCCTGACGTATATGTCCTTTTCATCTACCCCCATCTGAGGCTGCATTGATACAGGCGCGAACTGAAACGCCTTGAGGACACCGTCCCAGTCTTTTGCCGGCTGTGGTGCACGCCATCTGTTTTCCCCGACAGGCGGAGCTGCAAACGGTATACCTTTGAAGCTCGTAATACGGGGATCGGCCGCAGGAAGGCCCTGCACAATACCATTTTCTACTTTTACTGTTCTAAGCATAGTTGATCACCCCATCATTCTGTTATAAGATTGGTTCCGATAATTAGCTGATTAGCTGCCAAAAAACATCAGGCAGATTTACTCAATCAAATGAAATATCGATTATATCAGGCCATGGGCCGGATTTCTTTTCATTAAAGGACAACCTGACAAAGTTATAGGCGCCATGATACCATACGTAGAAGTCATGTTGTCCGCTTTTTATTTCCACTCTGTAGAAATCACCGAGGTTCGTGCCCGCTGCTTCTGCCAGGCCTTCAACCGCTCTCCGGTATCCAATATCATAAGCAATACCGTCATCACATCCGCAGGTCGTATACAACAGATGCAGCTTATATCCGCAGGACTTAATGCTCGCACCGATGACACTGCCGTCACTTGATGTCGGGGCATTTGAAAATGCGCCTATGTAAGCAAACAGGTCCAGCATGCCCGGAGCCTTAACAGTTCCGTCAAGCCCGTTATCCCAGGCGCTGACTCTTCCGGTATACAAAGTTGAATCGCATCTGTATCCTCCTGCAATCAGGTTCAGTGTCTGCATTCCTCCCATGGACAGTCCGCCCAGCGCCCGATGCATTCTGCTGCGTTCAATGCCTTCCGGAGAATTGTCCCTTATGTCAGCTATGGTACGGTATTTGGATTCTATGAAAGGAATAAGGTCGTATCTCAGTTCATAATCGAAATAATAGAATCCAAGCAGGTTAGTTCCTGCGGTATTGAAAGAATCGTCGGTCCAGTCATGCGCACTGCGGCCTTCAGGGAACACTATGATCATTGGATCTATTTCTCCGTTTGCAATAAGATTATCGAAAATATTGCACAATATGTAATTGTCTCCGGATTTTCCGGCGCCCATCCACTCATAGCGGTTTCCCCCTACTCCATGAAGCAGATAAAGCACATTATACCTGGTGCTGCTGTTTTCACTGTATCCTTTTGGCAAGTATACACAGCATTTTTTAATGATCGGATCACCGCTGACGGTTTTTCTGCCTGCCTGCTCAGAATCGATGTTCTGATCCGTCACCAGCTGCCGCTGTGCATTGATATAGTTCCCGACACGGTATGACTCTTCTGTGAGGATGCCCCTCTGCTCCGCCGGGACCGGATTCTTATACTCATCCGGAATCATCGACACACTGATTCTTTTCATATCCATACCCCGATTCATTAGTTTTTGTTTTTTCCATGCACGTCCAGTTAACAGATACATATTTATGCACCTGATAATAAGCCGTGGGGGAATTGATCAGAAGACCAATTCCCCCGTACTGACGCGCAGCAAAATTTTTCTATACTTTGTTTATTATATCATATTTTTTAATCAATTGCCCGATGAAGCAGTTGCTTTCTTTGCATCCAGTTCGATCTGCCATTTCTGCCTGTCAAATTCGACAACCTGGTCAAAGCCGTTGCCATCCATCTCTTTCACCATCTCATCCCACAGGGCGTCAAACTTGTCGTCGCTGCCGCAGAAAATCATCTTCCATGAATATTCTTCAAGGATTTCCTCGCAGGAGTTGCGTATAATAGCTATGTCATTAGGATCTGTAGGCAGTGTCACACAGACGTTCGGGCTGATGAGCAGCTTATTGTTCTTCTTCATCCACTCCGCAGGTTCTTTGGCGCCGAACTTTTCTTCCCACTGTTTCTTCATTTCAGTCTGCGTAGCTGCCTTATATGTGCTCCAGTAAGTCCTTGAATACGGTTCCCCGCTGTTCGGATTTATGCTGATGGAATCCACGATCCACTGGTTGATAGCATTATAACCGTCATTAAATCCGCCGCCGCCAAATTCTTCGGGAACAGGAATGTTATCCATCAGAGCATTTTCGTTCATTATTGTGAGCTTGCCGTCAGGTCCTCTCGTATAATTGAAGCCTTCTATACCGATGTGCTGATATTCCAGGCCTTCGGGACTTGCATACCAGTCAAGGAATTCCATTATCCTTAAGAACTTCTCATCGTCCACACCGGAGCCTATACCGAATACACGGCCGCTTCCGTAATATGTGTCAGCATCGGCATAATAAAACTGATCCTGTACCGGTATGAAAATGAATGCCGTACCATCAGCAAGTCTTTCCGCTGTGTTCCAGAATCCCTGCTGCCAGCTGTACCAGAGCAGATGTACGCGGCCGGATGAAATCTTGGGATGAACAGCATTCCAGTCCTGATCCATTGAGTCGGGATCGACGAGACCTCTGCGCTGTGCATCGTAAAGGAAGCGCAGCATCTTGCGGTAGGTTCCGTTCTTATCAGTCAGCTTATAGAATGTTCCATCGGGCTTCAGTACGACAGAACCTTTTATCTTTTCTCCATACCAGGTCGTAAGCTGAACGACGTTGGCAATGCCCATCATGTTGTCACCGCCGTCCCAGTCAGGCCAAAGAGTCATTGCATATGCCGGATCACCGTCTTCATTAGTCGGATGTACCTTCTGTATTGCTTCCAGCGCATCAAGAAGTCCATTCAGGTCTTTAATTTCCGGCGCCCCTATTTTCTGGTACAGATCCCAGCGAAGCTGCGGGCTTGAGTATATAACGTCCTGGGAATATGATGTCGGTGATGTGTTTGTCATCTGGCAAGGTATGCCGTAAATCTTTCCCGCATCATTTCCGGGAAGGTTGCTGTTGAATACCTTTATCTGATCCATATACTCCATAAGATTAGGCCAGTTAACAATCTCATCGCTGATGTCCTTAATCAGGCCATTTTGCACACAGTCTGCAAAGTCCGAGCTCTCAAGCAAAACTATATCGCCGAGATTACCTGAGCTTATACGTGTCTGATACAGTGCGTTGCCTGCTACCTGTGGTGCCAGTATACTGAGTCTGATGTTGAATTTGTCTTTTAAAACTTTGCCAAACCAGCCGGTCTGTTCTCCCTGATAATTCGCAGCCACATTGTAGTTTTCGATTACCAGTTCCTTATCATGAGAAATAACTCTTTGTCCTCCGCTGCTGTCAGTATTTCCTCCGCCTGTGCTCCCATTGTCAGTACTTTCTCCGCCAGTTTGCGATCCGTTGTCGGATACATCACCCGACGCAGGATTGTCCCCGCCTGCTTTTTTCCCGCAGCCAGTCAGGGCCGCAGCAGTGATAAGGCATACCACAAGCAGCAGTGATAGAAACCTTTTCATATTCGGACCTCCTTGATAATGATTTTATAATCAACAATGAAGGGCTGCTTCATTGTTCATTATCATCCTTTTACAGCCCCGATCATGATGCCTTTTACAAAGAATCTCTGGAAAATCGGGTAAACAAGTATGATCGGCGTTACAACAAGAATTGTGACAGTCATTCGTACAGAAGTTGCCGTTTGTGCCTTTGCAAGGCTCGCAGCCAAATCTATGGTGCCTGAAGCATTGTTTACCAGGCCCTTCAGCGAGCTCGCCTGGTTGATATACTGATATAGTACAAACTGCAATGTATAAAGTCTTTTATCTGTCATAAGCAGCAGTGTGTCCTGAAAGGAGTTCCACTGAGCCACCGCCGCAAAGATGGCTATCGTTGCCAGGATGGGCTTGATAACAGGAAGCATGACCTTAAAGAAGATTGTCAGCGTCCCCGCACCGTCTATTTCTGCCGCTTCCTGCAGTTCTTTCGGGGTGGACTCGACAAAGGTCTTACATAATACGATATAGAAGGGCTGTACGACCATCGGCCAGATATAGCCCCAGAAATTGTTTGTCAGGCCCAGGTTCATCATTGTGATAAACCACGGTATGATTCCTGCATTGAAGTACATGGTGACAACTACGAACCTGTACCAGAATTTTCTGTGCCACAGAGTCTCTCTCGTAAACATGTAACCAAGAAAAGCCGAGAAAAGAACCGTTAATACTGTTCCGACCACAGTCCTTCCTACTGAAACTCTCAGCGCATTGAACAGGTCGGGGATCTTCAGCACGTTTACATAGTTCGAAAAATGCACCTGCAGCGGCCAGAACAGTACTTTCCCTTTTTCACTCAGGTTATTTGCGCTGATTGAGTTGATAAATATATAATAAAAAGGATAAACACAAACGAATGCAAAAAACGAATATATTATGTAAGTAATTACACTGATAATTCTGTCAGATAAATCTACATGCATTTTGTGCTTCGGTGCCTTTTTCCTGCTCATTATAAAATCCTCCGGTTTCAATGGGATAATATTGCTGTTCTCGTACCAATGCTGTATTCCCGCAGCAATTGCTTATTCCGGCTGAAAACAATAGTTGCTTCCGTTTTACCGATTGTATCGATGCAATGCCTGATTGTATTGATCCAATGCTGCTGCCTTCCAGTTTCAACAGCGTTGCTGATACTGCTTTAATTGCCGTTTCTTTTCAATAGCTAAATGAATCCCTGCCCCCTTACAAGTTTCGATAACCCGTTAGTAGTACACAACAGCACGATACTGACTAGGCTCTTGAGAATGCTGACTGCTACAGAAAGCGAATAACCCCCGTTGCCCATTGCCAGGTTATATACATACAGATCCAGCACCTGAATATAGTCCTTGTTGAATGCGTTCTGGAAGACATAGAACTGCTCGAACCCGTTGGAAAGGAAGTTTGCCAGGTTCAGCATAACGATAACAAAATATGTGGGCAGCAAACACGGAATAGTTATATGCCAGATAATTTTCATCCTGGAAGCCCCGTCTACTTTTGCTGCTGTAATCAGTTCCTCATCGATACCGGAAATAGCCGCGATGTACATTATCGCTGCCCACCCGGCATTCTTCCATGTCAGCCACAGCCACATTTTGAACCAGACATGGTCAGACGATGCAAGGAATACCTTAGGCTCATCAAGCAGTCCCAGGCTCATTGCCACTGTATTGACAGCGCCTGTGCTGCTGAATATGGAATAAGCTATTGAATATACCAGTACCCAGCTTATGAAATTGGGAAGTGTAGTAACTGTCTGCACGAATTTCTTAAACTTCGTACACTTGATTTCATTGAGAAAAACTGCAAATATCATTGGAAACCATGAAAAGGCAAGACTTATTCCGCTTATGGCAAATGTATTTCTAAGGACCTCCAGCAGCTGATTAATCCTCACTTCATTCGATACCATCGTGGCAAACCACTTGAATGCTACAAACCTGTCCCATGTCAAAGGAAAGGGAGGCTTGTAGTCAAAGAACGCATAAAACCATCCATACAATGGATAATAAGAGAAAATCGCTACAATAACCAGGAAAGGCAAAATGTAAAGAAATTCGCGCAGGGATCTGACTTTCCTTTTGTTCTCCAACAACCTCATCTGCACAGCCCCCTCGGAATCAAGCTTTAATGGTGCTTATGATGATTGGGTCATGATATGAATTATCTGGTCAATCGTTTTACCTGCTATTAATTATACAGACACTTGGAAGTAATTGTCAATAATTAAATGCTATTTTTGGTTACCTTTCTAATTTTTTCTTTTTACCGCTGAAATGACTCTCTGCTGCTTTGTCCGGCATGCCGCTCCGCCTGGCGCATCAGAGCGGCCTGTCCTGCTTCAGAATACACAGGACAGTATAGAATATGCTCGCTCAGCATGATCTGTTACTATACTGAATGCTAACCAGGCTGCAGGTTTAACTGCCGCAATACGCATGTATCACGCCACATGGGTTTGACCTGCGATGTGTGGAAGTGTCCTGAACTGCGGAAGATTTGTGATTACGGATTCAGCTGCTGTGTTTAAATTACGCTGTAGTGTTCAGTTGCCGGAAAATTATGCAGCATGAATTAATTCAACAGTGAAAAATGTGATTGTCTGCTGCATCACCCTGCAACTGCGATACGGAACCGGAATAATCACTTTCAGTTGCCTGATCTGCCTATATCTCTTTGCTCTTATTGGCAGCATCTGCACAATTTCCATGAATCCCGTTTTTATAGCGCTTATAATATTTTTATCATTATTTGTAGAATTGAGTCAAACGTTTTACTTGGTTGTGAAGTTTTTTATGCACATGTTAGTGACCCGGTGTTGTATAGTGTTTTCCGCCTTTTGCACCGGAGAATTATTATCCGGGTCAAAGTTCGCTTTCCGAAACATCGCCGGATTTTACTCAGCAATGCGCAGGATGTATAATATACGGTATGCTTTGACTGCATAATGTACTGGAAATAAACTGCAACTCATGAAAGATATTCACATTCGATTGCATTTTGGTACACTTTATGTTATATTTTATCTTGATTTCTAACAGGAGGTATGATTATGAACGAACTCAAGGGAGCAGCATTGTTCGGTCAGTCTGGTGGACCGACACCAGTCATAAACGCCAGTGCCGCAGGCGTTTTTCATGAAGCATTTAAGCAAAGCGCCATAACGGCAGTATATGGTGCAGCATATGGCATCAAAGGCGTACTGAATGAAAAATTCTACGACATAAGCAAAGAAGACCCATACGAGCTGGAACTTCTGAAAACTACTCCCTCATCTGCGCTTGGTTCGGTTCGTTACAAACTGAAAAATGCAGAAGATGACGATACTGATTACAAAAGACTTCTGGAAGTTTTCAAAAAGTACAACATCAGGTACTTCTTTTATAACGGCGGCAATGATTCCATGGACACCTGCAACAAAATCAGCAAGTACATGGAGAAGTCAGGCTATGAATGCAGGATCATAGGAATACCAAAGACCATTGACAATGACCTCTGGGGAACAGACCACTGTCCCGGATACGGAAGCGCCGCCAAATACATTGCAACTTCCACAATGGAACTTTACCATGAAGCTCACGTTTATGACAAAGGACAGATCCTGATTCTTGAAATGATGGGCAGAAATGCCGGCTGGCTTACTGCTTCATCCGCTCTTGCCTCTATTGCAGGATGCGGGCCTGATTTGATTTATCTGCCTGAGGTAACATTCGACCTTAACAAGTTCATTGAAGAGACAATGGAGGTGTACAGAAGGCAGAACAACGTTATCATAGCTGTATCAGAGGGCATTAAGGATAAAGACGGCAAATACATATCAGAGTATGGCTCAGATCTGGCAAAGTGTAAAGATGCATTTGGGCATGCACAGCTAGGCGGGTTGGCAAATACCCTCGTCGGTATACTGAAAGAAAAAACAGGTATAAAAGTTCGCGGCATTGAATTCAGCCTTCTGCAGAGATGTGCAGCTCATCTTGGATCACTGACCGATGTGAATGAAGCTTATTGGGCTGGTCAGATGGCGGTAAGGCTCGCCGTCGAAGGCAAAACCGATTATATGGTGGCTTTTGAAAGGTCTGCCGGTCCTGAATACAAATGCAATATCAAGCTTATCAATCTTACAGACGTTGCAAATGCTGAGAAAGTTATACCACGAGAGTGGATCAATGAGGCTGGCAACGGAGTCAGGCAGGAATTTATCGATTACGCTCTGCCGCTTATTCAGGGCGTGTCGACCCCTCCGCTGGAAAATGGCCTGCCCAGATTTGCAAAACTTAAGAAGGTCCTGGCGACAAAGTAATCGCCATTATGCGCTGTTCACAACAGCTGCAGCGGGGTGCCTGACGGCACTCCGTTTTTTTGTCCCTGTCGGGGTGGGGACAGTTCTCACCTTTTGGACAGGTGCAGGGATAGTTCTTCCATTTCTGTTTATTCAGTCATTTCTGTTCAGGCAGGAGTGTCTGGAGTTTTTGTCTGAAGTGTTTTGTCTGGAGTGTTTTGTCCGGAGTGTTTCATCGGTATTCTTTAGGCTGATTGCTTAATACAAAGATGAAGAAAGATCCCGTGGTAAAAAAGTGAGAACTGTCCCTACTGAAAAGGTGAGAACTGTCCCCGCTAAAAAGGCGGGAGCCGTCACAATCGCAAAAAAAGTGAGAACCGTCCCCCGCTGAAAAGGCGGGAGCCGTCCCAATCGTAAAAAAGTGAGAACCGTCCCCCGCTGAAAAGGCGGGAGCCGTCCCAATCGCAAAAAAGTGAGAACCGTCCCCCGCTGAAAAGGCGGGAGCCGTCACAATCGCAAAAAAAGTGAGAACCGTCCCCCGCTAAAAAGGCGGGAGCCGTCACAATCGTAAAAAAGTGAGAACCGTCCCCATCGCAAAAAGTGAGAACCGTCCCCCGCTGAAAAGGCGGGAGCCGTCCCAATCGCAAAAAAGTGAGAACCGTCCCCCACTGAAAAAAAGGACCGTACCGCTGTCTCAGGCAGGGGGACGGTCCTTTGCAGCACGGCCGCGTTAACGCACTATGTTCTTTTTCTTTGCTACTGAGTAGCCGAAGAAGCCGAGCTCTTTGCCCAGCGACCAGTACTTTCCGTGGGAATAGCAGATGAGATCGGCTTTTTCCATGACCAGCTTTCCTTTTGCATCCAGCAGCGATTCATCCGCCTGAACTGCAACTACCTCAGCCAGGAACATGTCGTGGCTTCCAAGCTCGATCACGTCTTTGACCACACATTCCAGTGAAACCGGGCTTTCCTTTATTATGGGCACGTCTATGACAGATGCCTTCTCTGCGGTCAGACCTGTCAGTTGAAATTTGTCAGTATCGCGGCCGGATTTTACACCGCACAGATCCGTAGCAAAGGCCAGTTTTTGTGTTGTCAGGTTTATTGCAAACTGACCCTTCTGCCTGATAAGATTATAGGAATACCTTTCTTTTCTTACAGATATGGAAACCATGGGTGGCTCCGAATTTATAGTGCCTGCCCATGCTAATGTTATAATATTGGGCTTTCCTGCCTTATCGGAACAGGTCACCATCACCACCGGCACCGGATTCAGCAGTGTTGAAGGTTTCCAGATTTGCTTTGCCATAATTCTTACCTCCAAAGTTACTTTATGATAAATAGTCTATCCCATATTACTGTAATGTTGTCAAGCTTCAATTTCGCGGTATTTCTTTTCAGCCACTGCAAACAGCGCAAATATCGACGCTGTACCGATGAAAACCGATGCAGCAAAAACTGCCGCCAAAACACCCGGCAACGGAATCCCGATAAGCAGAGTACCCACAGCAACGGCGCCCAGTATAACCAATATAACAAAGCTTAACAGCATTCCCAGCACTCCGTTCATGTTTTGCTTCATGGCTTCCTGCTCACTGTTCCAAACCAGCTTCGGGTGAAACACATCTATAAGCAGACTAAATGCAGTCATCGGTACAGACCCTGCCAGTCCAACAATAGTAACCGCTGTTACCCAAAGTACCGGCAGTTTTAAAAAGATGAGCACTATAAGGCCAGTAGTCAGCACTCCTATGGCGGATACTGAATAACTGCACAGGAATTTCGCAGTGACCTGCTGTTTTGCAGGCACCGGTATCATTTTTGCGATCCATATAGTTCTGCCTTCCCGTGATACGGCCGTCGATGAAACAATGTTCATACCTCCAGTGAACAGCATAACACCGGCGCATATAAGCACAGCGTAAGGAAGAATCTCCGGTTTCGACAGCTGTGCTAACAGTTCAGCTAATTCCTGATCATTGTCCTGTGCCATTATCATAAACAGCAAAATGATGGGACCTGTTATACTGCCGACAAGGCCGTTCAGCACGTACAGCGGCGTGCGTATCATTAGTTTCCATTCACGTCTGAAAAGCGCCATAACAGGACTTGTTACATTGCTGAACTTCTTTTCCATCTTTGATCCGGTCAGAGTTTTCCTCTTTCTCCTTACTTCCTGTCCGGACAGCAGAGCCTTATAGAATATCCTGTCCGAAATCCAGAACATCAGCAGTATCAAGGCAACGCTGACCGCGATATACAGCAGAAAATATCCGAAACCCGAAGGACCTGTTTTATAAAGACCTTTTGTTGCCCATATTGCCGGCGGGAACCTGCTTCCTATCATATCTGTCAGTCCGCCCTGGCCGGCAAAGAATTCCTGGATGTCTTCGGGATTTTCAGGTATTTTCTGAAAGAGCATACTGCCAAACATGCTGCCAAATACCAGCACAATACCTCCCACTATGGCAAGGAGATCTTTATACCGCCCTATATTTACGATCCTCATCAGCACAATAACAAGAACCGATGCAATGGCAAGAGGCATCGCAGGGATCACCGCCATCAGTATGAGACTTTTCAGCCAGTAGAGTATCCCCTGAGAAGTACCTGTGCCAAAGATGATGACTGGCGGCAGTAATATCGGAAGTGAAGTAAGGTATTCATTTACCATAACCACGGCAAATTTACCGGCTATGACCTCATAAGGCCTGAGCGGCAGTGGAACGAGCATTTCCAGATCCTTTGAAAAATAGAAGGCTCCCATTATGTAGAAAATCCCAAATATCAGTATAACCAGCTGGGCAAATACAAAGGATATGGCAAGAACCATTTCCGGCTGGCCTATCTGTAACCCGCCGTTAAAAATGGATATCATCCATCCCGTATACATGGCCAGAAGCGGCAGCAGTGAAACCAGTATCGCCGCAGCGATCAGCACAGGCTCCCACAGCTTCTTTTTTTCCCTTGTAAACCTGTACTTAAGGGCAGAAATTCCGTAATTCACATTAAGCTGCATTTTTATAAATGATATAAATGGCTTCATTTTTCAGTCAACTCCAGGAATATGTTTTCAAGTGAGTCTTTGTTGTCACCTTTCCTGAGCTCATCTATGGTCCCTATTGCTATGAGCTTTCCCCTGTGTATGATTCCTATCCTGTCGCATAGCTTTTCCGCCACCTCAAGGACGTGGGTGGAAAAAAACACCGTATTACCCTTGTCGCAATGTTCTCTCATCTGGCTCTTCAGCAGATGGGCAGACTTAGGATCGAGTCCTACCATCGGTTCATCCAGTATCCACAGCTTAGGATCATGCAGCAGCGCCCCCGTCAGTGCAATTTTCTGCTTCATGCCGTGGGAATAGCTCTTGATGAGGTCAAAGGCCGCATCCTTAAGTTCGAACATTTCAAGGAAATATTCTATCTTCTTCTTCCGTACAGATACAGGAACCTGATATACATCCGCCATAAAATTAAGATATTCCATTCCCGTCAGTCGGTCGTACAGATTCGGATCATCCGGCACATAGCCCATTTTCCTCTTTGCTTCGATGGGGTCCTTTGCTATATCAGTACCGTCAATGATTATACTCCCTTCATCAGGGTTCAGAAGGCCGACAATCATTTTGATCGTAGTGGTTTTTCCTGCTCCGTTGGGGCCAAGAAAGCCGAAAATTTCTCCATTGCTGACATTCAGGTTCAGGCCGTCCACAGCCTTTATCTTCCCCTTGCTATAGCTTTTTGAAAGATTTTTTATTTCAATCATTAACGTTCCTCCTTGGCATCCTCCTGGAAAATATTCTATGCAGCAGAATACCAGGCGCACAGATTTTCTGCCGCAACGTGCGAAATCCGGTTCGCTTGCTTCATGCACCAAAACAGGTGTAATCAGGGTTGTCATATGCACAGTAACCGGTAAATCAGGCTCATTGCCTCATGCACCGCAACCGGTCAACATGGTTCGCTTGTCATATACACCGCAACCGGCAATCGTACTATTGCCTCATGCACCGTAATAACATGAACAGCCCTGCTGTCCGCTTCACAGTAATCGCTGTCTGCTTCATTCTAATTCAGGAAACAGTCATGCAGATCTTCTTTACGGCAGTGCCTGATACTGGTCGTAAAGTTCATTCAAGTACAATGTATGAAGAACCGTCTATCCTTATCATTTTATCACTGTTTATATTCTCCAGCACTATTTCGTAATCCTTGGTTACAATATCAGTAGCAAGACCTATATACGTGCTCAGTACGTCGCCAAGCCCTATGCTGTGCTGTATGTTCCTTCCAAGTATTTTTATTATGCCTGGTATTTTCCCTATATTCTTGATCGTTCCTTTCTGCCTGATCAGCTGGCGGAGGAAATTAAGCTGGTTTTGCTTCCTGCCTGTATCCCCTATTTCAAAAAAAGTTCCGTCATCCCTGTATCCCTGTCTGAAACGTACGAAGCCCTCCGAATCATTACCGTCAAGGTGCTGGTTTCCCGGCTGTATATCTATTACCAGATCCTGGGTCGGATCCCTGTAGTTCATCCTGTAGGGCACATATATATCAACTCCGCCCAAATAATCAATAAGCTCTCTGAAACCTTTGGTATTTATTTTTACATAATCATGTATCTCAACATTGAACTTCTCTTCAACAACATCGGCAAGAAAACTGATGGAGCTTGACTCGAATCTGCCTTCGTAATTTATTTTGCTGCCGATGTGGTGAGTATAATTGATCTTGAATATTCCGGGCGAGTGGAGCAGACCTGCATTTTCGAGGACGGCTCTGATATCGTCATTATACTCTATATATGTGTCCCTGGGGATCATAATTATCTTTACTTTTTTATTACTGCTGTCTATACTGACTATGCCGATGGTATCGTAGAGGCTGTTCATTTTATCCTCGCCGATGATGAGTACATTTCTGGAGCCTTCTTCAACAAGATTTACAGAATAAGGCTTGCCCACAGTAAGTCTTTTCTCTTCTTCTGTATCCGCCTGTTCTGATGAATCCGCCGCTGTTTCAGCATCATCTGCGGTTTTGGTCTGTACCGGTTTGCTGTTTTGGACCTCCTGTGCCGGGACAGGTTCCGTTTCTTCCTGGCTGGACTGTGTACCCTTTTCACAGGCCGCCATAAGCAGAATAATGACTGCAAATATCAATATGCATATCCTTGCAAGTCGTTTTCTTTTTCTGCCCATAGCAGAATCTCCTTTTAAATTTAACATATATTTTATTTGGTCTTTCCTGATGTTGCCTGTTAAATTAGAATTTTACGTTCGTTTATTATATTATAGTTGGGTTTTTCTGCGTATTCAAATCAAAACATATTAAAATTTGTTAAAAATTTGCCTGGTGCAGACACCGTTTCATAAAGCATATATGTATAAAACCTCCGGAGACCGGGTCTCCGGAGGTTTTGTCAAAAATCGTGTCCAACGTCAGTTATTTGTCTTCGGGATAGTTTTCCCTTGCCATATAATGCGTGTGGAGCAATTCATGAGCCTTGTGGCTTCCAGGCTGTCCGAGGTATTCCTCATACAGTTTCTTTACGAACGGATTGTCCTGGGACTTTCTCAGCGGCAGATTCTTGTCCTCTTCATACAGTGCCTTCGCCCTCTCAGCTCTCAGATCGGTCCAGCTTCTTACCTGTGAAGGCTGGATGGGCTGACCACCGCCATTTACACAGCCGCCCGGGCATGCCATTATTTCAACAAAGTGATACTGTTTCTTTCCGCTCTTTATCTCCTCGAGCAGTTTCTTTGCATTTCCTGTGCCGTTGGCAACAGCAACATTTATTTTCATGCCGGCAACTTCGATTGTTGCTTCCTTGATTCCGCTGATTCCTCTTACTGCTTCAAACTCAACATTTTCAAGCGGTTTTCCTTCCAGAAGTTCTGCCAGGTATCTCAGGCCAGCTTCCATAACACCGCCGGTAGCACCGAATATAACGCCTGCACCTGTGGCTTCTCCCAGAGGATCGTCGAAATGTCTTTCCGGCAGTTCGGTAAAGTCAATACCTGCTTCTCTTATCATCCTGGCCAGTTCTCTTGTAGTCAGAACTACGTCGACGTCCGGATAACCTGTTGACTTCATTTCAGGCCGCTTCGATTCGAATTTCTTGGCGGTACATGGCATTATCGACACAACAAATACCTTCGACGGGTCGATTCCCATCTTCTCTGCATAGTATGATTTCAGCACCGCACCAAGCATCTGATGAGGCGATTTGCAGGTTGAAAGGTTGTCAAGGAACTCCGGATAATTGTGTTCACAATACTTAACCCAGCCCGGGCTGCAGGATGTAATGAGAGGCAGCTTGCCGCCGTTCTTTATTCTGTCGACCAGTTCCGTTACTTCTTCCATAATAGTAAGGTCTGCTGCCGTATCTGTGTCGAATACTTTTCTGAATCCAAGACGTCTGAGAGCTGCAATCATATTGCTCGTGCACCTGGTTCCTATCGGCATTCCGAACTCTTCACCAAGAGCTGCTCTTACGGCAGGAGCCGTCTGAACAACAACATGCAGATCCTTGTTGGCCAAAGCTTCCCATACAATATCCGTGTCATCACGTTCTCTCAAAGCGCCTACAGGGCAAACCGTAATACACTGTCCGCAATTGATGCACGGTACATCGGCCAGTGATTTTTCAAAAGCTGAACTCACTATGGTCTTGAAACCTCTGTTAACAGTACCTATTACACCTATCTTCTGTACGTTCTTGCACATATTTACACAACGTCTGCAAAGAACGCATTTGTTAGGATCTCTCACTATTGAAGTCGACAGATCATCGATAGGATAGTTTATCATTTCGCCTTCGAACCTTATATCCTTTATGTTAAGTTCTTCAGCCAGTTTCTGCAGTTCACAGTTCCTGCTTCTTACACAGGTAAGGCATTTTTTTTCATGATTCGAAAGGATGAGTTCCAGTGTTACCTTTCTCGATTCCCTGACCCTCGGGGTTTGTGTATATATCTCAAGTCCTTCGGATACAGGGTAAACGCACGCCGCCTGAAGACTCCTTGCTCCCTTGACCTCAACAACGCACATCCTGCACGCGCCGATCTCGTTTATATCCTTCAGGAAACAAAGAGTAGGTATATCGATGTTGGCATATCTGGCTGCCTCCAGAACGGTATATCCCTTCGGAACCTGAATCTTCCGCGAATCTATTGTAATATTGACCATTTCCATCTCTTTAGCACTCTCCTTTCCTCATCACGCATTCTTGAATATTGCCTTGAACGGGCATTTTTCCATACAAGCGCCGCACTTGATACATTTTTCCTGATTTATCACATACGGTACCTTTTTCTCTCCGCTGATAGCACCGACCGGGCAGTTCCTTGCGCAAATACCGCAGCTCTTGCAGCGGTCTGCAGCTATAACATAGCTCATCATGGACTTGCAAACACCGGCCGGGCATTTCTTATCCCTGACGTGAGCAATATATTCGTCCCTGAAGTACCTCAGCGTACTGAGTACAGGCTGCGGAGCTGACTGTCCGAGTCCGCACAGTGCTGATGAGATGATGTTCTTTGCCAGAGTTTCAAGTTTGTCGATATCTTCCATTTCGCCTTTGCCGCTTGTGATCTTGTCCAGTATCTCAAGCATCCTCTTGGTACCGATACGGCATGGCGGGCATTTTCCGCAGGATTCGTCAACTGTAAACTCGAGGAAGAATTTCGCTATATCGACCATGCAGTTGTCTTCATCCATAACGATCATTCCGCCGGAACCCATCATGGAACCCAATTCTCTTAATGTTTCATAATCTATCGGAGTGTCGATATGGCTTGCAGGGATACATCCGCCTGAAGGTCCGCCTGTCTGGACTGCCTTGAACTTCTTTCCGTTTGGTATACCGCCGCCTATATCGTAAATAACTTCTCTCAGCGTTGTTCCTATCGGTATTTCAACAAGTCCTGTGTTGTTTATTTTTCCGCCGACGGCAAACACTTTTGTGCCCTTGCTCTTTTCAGTACCTACGGATGCGAACCAGTCTGCGCCCTTGTTAAATATAACAGGGATGTTGGCATATGTCTCAACATTGTTGATCAGGGTCGGTTTTTCCCACAAACCGCTGACAGCCGGGAACGGCGGCTTCGGCCTCGGCTCGCCCCTGTGGCCTTCTATGGAAGTTATGAGTGCTGTTTCTTCACCGCACACGAATGCGCCGGCTCCAAGCCTGAGTTCAAGATCGAAGTTGAAATCAGTGCCGAAAATGTTTTTGCCCAGCAAACCATAATCCTGAGCCTGTTTTATAGCTATCTGCAGTCTCTTTACCGCAATCGGGTATTCAGCCCTGACATATATATAACCTTGATCAGCACCTATGGCATAAGCTGCTATGGCCATAGCTTCAATTATGCTGTGGGGGTCGCCTTCCAGGATACTTCTGTCCATGAATGCTCCCGGGTCGCCTTCATCGGCATTACAGCAAACATATTTTTTGTCGCTTTGGGACTTTCTTGTCAGTTCCCATTTGAGACCTGTCGGGAAACCTGCGCCGCCTCTGCCTCTCAGGCCTGATTTCTTCACTTCGGCGATAACTTCTTCCGGAGTCATCTCAGTAAGTACCTTGGCAAGTGCTTTATAACCGTCGAATGCAATATATTCATCTATATTTTCAGGATTGATCACACCGCAGTTCCTAAGTGCGATCCTATGCTGACGCTTGAAAAAGTCTACATTTTCCAGCGACTTAGTAGTGTCGGCCGACTCGGTGTCACCTGCCATAAGCCTTTTGACAGGTCTTCCCTTTATAAGGTGTTCTTCTACGATTTCCTGCACATCTTCGACCTTTACCATCGTATACATAACGCCTTCAGGATAAACAACAACGATCGGTCCCTGGGCGCAAAGTCCGAAACAACCTGTGGTAACAACCTTGACTTCGTTTTCCAAATTGTTTTTATTTAACTGAGCTTCAAGCTCCTGTTTTATCTTCTGAGAATTTGAAGAAGTACATCCGGTACCTCCGCAAATCAGCACGTGAGCTCTGTAAAATTGCATTTTGCTCCCTCCCCGCAATTGTTAAAAATAATTTTTAATTATCTGCTGCCTTTGCCTTTTCTGCCGCTTCTGCAGCTCCAATGGTAAGATCCTGGCAAACCCTGCCGTTGACTATGTGCTCGGCAACAACTCTGGCTGCCTTTTCCGGGGTCATTTTTACGTATGTGACTTTTGAGCCATCCGCATTATAGACTTCCACTATGGGCTCCAGTCTGCAGACACCGATACACCCTGTCATTGTGACTGACACGTCCCTTAATTTCCTTTTGCCGATCTCTTCGACCAGTGCGTTCATTACCGGCCTTGCTCCGGCTGCTATGCCGCATGTCGCCATACCTACGACTATGCGGATGCCGTCTTTGTTCTTTCTCATCTTTATCTGATCCAGAGTATTCTTTCTTATCTCTTCCAGTTCAGCCAGTGATTTCACTTAAAACACCTCCGAAAATCTCATTTATTCCTTCATTGATATAATCTTTAAGCCATTTGACTACCGCCGGTTCCGAGATCGGAACTTCACCCAGTATTCGTTCCGTCTGTGAAGAGCTGTATAAAAACTGCTTTGTCCCGCAAACAAGTTTAAGTGTGATATCCATTGATGGGAAAGCTGCTGACATGTCTGCTACAACACCTGCAAGATCACCCAGAACCGGTCTGTCTATGTGATCTATTCCGAATACTGCAGTCACTGTCGTGCCTGAGCCTTTTTCCGATGATATATGAAAATTTCCGCCGGATCTTTCACAGGAGGCTTTCAGTAACGGAATTCCCAGGCCTACTTTTCGTGTGGTCCTCGATGTTGTAAAAGGGTCAGCCACCTTCTCAAGCATCTCTTTGTCCATTCCGCATCCATCATCTTCGACTGTTACCGTCAGTGTCCCTGTTTCATACTCAGCTGTCAATACTGTATCGATCCTGCTTGATCCGGCTGCCACAGAATTCTGCATTATATCGAGTATATGCAGCGCAATTTCTCTCAAAACCCAGATGCCCCCTGTGTATTCAGTTCTTACTGATCCCTGTATTTTTCCAGGATGCCTTCTACGTCATCAGGAGTCAGTCTGCCGTAAACATCGTCATTTATCATTATGACAGGTGCAAGGCCACATGCGCCGACACAACGGCATGCCTCCAGTGAGAACTTCCCGTCTTCTGTGCAGTCACCAACCTGTATGCCTAGCTTTTCCTGAAGCTTTTCAAGTATCAGGTTAGAGCCCTTGACATAACATGCTGTTCCAAGGCATACATTAATGCGGTACTTTCCTTTTGGTTTGAGATAAAACTGGGCGTAGAATGTTACGACTCCATATACCTCAGACAATGGGACATCGAGCCCTTCCGCAATTTTTTTCTGGACGCTCAGCGGCAAATATCCGTATAAATCCTGAGCCTCATGGAGTACAGGTATCAACGCTCCTTTGGAATTCTTGTGCTTCTCAATGATTTCCTGCAGTTTGCGTTCCTTTTCATCAACGCATCCGCAGCAGCAGTTGTTACTGCTCATCTTTCATGCCCCCCAGTCCTTATTCTGATTACAGTTTGAATGGTTGTTAACTATTTAACATTCGATGTCATTATAACAAATATGCAATACTTAATCAACTGTTATATCAATATTTTTTCGATGTTAATCTGTATACATTATACAATTTACTCCCTTTTCTGTGTAAGATGCCGGATCACCGCATCCACGCTTAATTCTTCCAGATCAAGCATACTTTCCCTTTCCAGAATATCTCCCAGATAATGGGCATCAGATGATTTTATCAGGCGGTAGCTGTCCAGTTCCGGCCTGGTGGATCTGAATACAGGTGCGTCACAATCTTTCGATATTTCAAGGTATTTTAAGTCAAATTCCTGTGGGATAAAACCGAGATTCGAAATTATACTGTATGACGACCGGTCTATATGCGCCGGAACAGCAGCACCGTTCAGTCCTCTTACCATTTCGATCACTTCGTCCGCAGACAGGGCTGATGCTGTCAGAAGCATCTGCTGCTCCTCACCTGTTATATTGTCATATTCATCCATGATAAGCTGTCTGCCGAAAATTTCAGGCCGATTGCTGATGGGCGGCAGTGAAGACTGGACTTTTTGGTGGAATTCCTGCATTCTTTCCAGATCGGGCAAAAGACATACGATATGGATTTCTTCTGAAGTTTCGACTTCCATTCCGGGTATGAACAAAAGGCCGCATTTTTTGGCGCACAAACTTACAGACCTCAGATTCAGTGCTGAGTTATGATCAGTAACAGCTATGACATCAAGACCTTTAAGAACAGCCATATTGACTATGTTGTTCGGTGTCATGTCATTGTCGGCGCATGGTGAAAGTGCCGAATGTATGTGAAGGTCTACTGCATATTTCATTTTTCATCTCCATGGCAGGTCCTGTCTGTCAGGACCTGTTTGTTGCCGGCCCGGTTCCTGTTCAGGCCGAAGGCAGCAAAACTAAAGCACCGGGCCATTCTTTTGCTGAACCCGTATTTATGTGTTGCTAAATTCCGCACTCATGTGCTATGCAGCAAACTTCATAGGCACTAAGCGGTGTGGACAGTATTGCAACACCCTCTTCAGCTGCTCTCTTTACAGTGTTTTCTTCCGCTTCTATACCTTCCGGTATTATGATGCATGAAACATCTGTGAGTAAGGCTACCGCAACGATGTTTATATGAGTATGCACCGTTATCCATGCAGATCCTTTTTCTGCATGGGACATAACCCAGCTGAGCAAATCACAGCAGTACATGCCTTTTATCTGCCTGTCACAGGCAGTATCTCCGGTGACTGCAACCGCATTGATCTTTGATGCAAATTCTGATACATTCATCTTGTTTAACCTCCGGATGCTGTTAACTTTTATAGTCCATGTTCTGAATTCTATGTCAGTATCAAATAAACTTTCATTCACTCATCAGCAGTTCTGTAAATCGGATGAGATCTGCCGATCTTGTAATCACGTTTTTGAATTCTGCTGTCAGTCAGCTTTCCATGATTATCTCTGGTCAGTGTTAACTTACCCCATAGTCGGCGGGGTCCTTTCCTCAAGTTCTTTCATCTGAGCAGCAAGATCACGGACTTTTTCACGGAGTTTGAAAATACAGTCAGTCTCTACTGCAATACCACGGACAATATCTTCTGCCAGCGCCCGGCAGCTCGGTGCGCCGCAGGCTCCGCAGTCCAGGCCCGGGAGACCTTTGTGGATCTTTTCGAGGGCTTCCAGTTTTTTCATTGCCTTTTCAATATCATTATCAAGCTTGAGTACAGGCTTATAAGTTATCTTCTCTGTCCAGACCATGTTTTCTCCGTATGGCCTGAGCGGACGTTTGCTGTACTTTGATGATTTGGCATCAGCAATATGCTTTTTGAGCCTGGCCTTGGCCACATATACGTTTTCAACGTTCAGCGGCCCACCGAGGCATCCTCCCGTACAGGCAAGGGCTTCTATGAAGTCAACGCTTTCTATCTTGTCATTTTCCACAGCTTCAAGTATCATGATCACATTGTGGATTCCGTCAACAGCCAGAAAACTGTCAGTTCCTGCAGCAAGGCCTTCCCCGCCTGAATTGGCCCATCCGATGCCTTTAAAACCCGCCTTGACATGCTGCCCTGAATCAACGGTCTTATCCAGCTTTGAAAGGAGCTTAAGGTATACATCTTTTATGGATATGACACCATCTACGGCAGATTTTTTGCTTTCATACGGCGCTTTGACACTTGTTGCTTTCGCTGCACACGGCGTAATGAAGAAAACACCAATATCTTCAGGATTTATTCCATTTTCGGCTGCTTTCTTTTTTACGATCTTTGCTGCTACCTCCATGGGAGATTCCAGCTTCACAAGATTATCGATGAGATTCGGGAATCTTACCTGTATAAGCCTTACTACCGCCGGGCATGCTGAAGATATGAGAGGTTTTTTCACACCGGGATCAGCTATAATTTTCTTTGTAGCTTCTGACACGTATTCAGCAGCTCTTGCCACTTCAAAAACATCGTCGAAACCTATCATCTGAAATGCGTTCAGTATCCTGTTTCTGCTGTATTCCGGCTTGAATTGCCCATATATGGACGGAGCTGGTATTGCAACCTTGTATTTGTATGCATCGATAACCGAGAATGGATCTGTTATCGCTTTTTTGGCGTGATACGGACATATTCTTATGCATTCACCGCAGTCGATACATCTTTCATCGATAATACGGGCTTTGCCCTGCCTCACTCTGATTGCTTCTGTAGGACACCGTTTTATACAGTTGGTACAGCCTTTGCATTTTGCTTCGTCCAGTGTCACGGAATGAAAATATTTCCCCATTTTCTCACCTCTTGAGCTTTTTGAAAGCTTTACTGGCGTGCATTTTCGTTGTCCCTGAGAATGGCAGATCATATTTGCGCAGGTTAAATGGTCCGAATATGCCGGAAATGTTTTGCCTGCCCGGTCTGCCCGTCTGCCTCCGCAGGTTCGCACCTTTCTTTGCCGGACTTACACAGGTACTTATGTACGCGGGGCATTTAACATTACTGTTATAGTTACCTTTGTTCCCTCACCTGGTTTTGTATCTATTTCTAATATATCAGCATATCTTTTCATGTTGGGAAGTCCCATCCCTGCGCCAAAACCCATTTCCCTGATCTCGTCAGACGCTGTCGAATAACCTTCCTGCATAGCAAGATCGAGGTCTGCGATGCCGGGTCCGCTGTCACTGATATCGATTTTTATTTTTTCCCTGTCTATAACGATATCAGCCGTCCCCCCGCCGCCATGGATGACAGCGTTCAGTTCTGCTTCGTACATGGAGATGGCCGCTTTCTTTACACATCTGGGATCGATCCCCAACTGGACAAGTATTTTCTTTACATTGCTTGAAGCTTCACCTGCATACGTTAGATCATATGATGGTATATCGTAATGCAGATACATGCGACTCTGTTCCAATTATCTGACACCCTTTCCAGTCAGTCCCTCACTGTATAATTTGCCGCAGGCAATAAACATCGGATAGTTGGTGGACATAACGGCAATGCCCTTCTCCCGCGCCAGTTCCAGAATGTTTTGCGCCGGCACTTTTCCTCTTACGAATACAACCGCCCTGATATCCATCATTTCCGCTGTCCTTATCACCTGGGGAGATACAAGTCCTGTGAGCAACAGAACGTTTTCCTTGACAAACGCCATTACATCACTCATAAGGTCTGAGCCGCATGCGGATTCGATTTCTATGTCTTCGCCTCCGTCATACAGGATCTCAGCGCCAAGTATTTCTGCTACTTTGCTTAATTTCATTTTTTTGCTCCTTTCTTTACGGCCAGGCTAAATCCCCTTTCAGTTTGCCTGACCATACACACCTTTGCAGGCGGTATTGCTCGAAGGTAAGATGTGCCTTATTACATTATACATCAACGTCAAATTTTTAACAATATCGTTTCCGAACAGACACACAAAAAGGCGCACAGCTTAATTTCAAGCAACACGCCTTATATTTCTTTTATCTGGATTGTGGTATCGCAAACTACCAGTCTATCGCATTCCTGATTACATATTCCGGTATTACTATTTCGAAGGCTCCGTCATAATCATAATATTGTCCTGTTATGCTGATTTCAGTCTTTTTTGCTCCCTTTTCGGTTTTATCCTCTGCGGAAATTTTCATGATTATTTTTTTCAGCAAATATGTGTTTTTGTCGATCACGAATGTCATGCTGAAATCATCTGAAACCAGCAGGTCATCCATATTTGTGCCTGTGTCTGATGACAGTGACTGTTGTGAAAGTATACTGTTAAACAGATCTTTCAGAAGTACATTTCCGCTGAGTATAATTTCGTCCTCATTTTCACTGTCAACAAAATTCAGTCCCGCAATCAGTGAATCATCACTGAAATCCGACTCCTGCTCTTCAAATAAGCTGTTATATTCATCGTCAGTATATTTTGTCCTGTACCAGTTATTATCCAGCGGGTTAAGGGTATATTCCGCACTGTCGGTGTAATATGAAGAAGTTTTCACTTCAAACCCTGCAAATTTCATTACCATATCCATGCTCATTTTTTTGCTTTTTACGTCGATGCCACCGCTTGATCTGATCTCTACGGTCTCACTTGCCGTCCCTGTTGTTTCTTTCGTGCTTATCGTCATGTCCATTTTGTACTTCTGTGCTTTTGATGATGCTTCTGAATTCCTGACCATAATTTTCCTGATCTCGTTGTATTTATCAGCATCACAGATCAGTATCGTGCGCAATTCCCCGTTCCACACCACTTTTTTGCCGAAAAGTTCAGCTATTGAACGTACCGGTATATAAGTCAGGTTATTATACAATATCGGTGCCGTGTTTAAAGTGACAGGCTCGTTATTTACATAGGCTGTATTTTTAGCAATGTAAAGCACTACTTCGGTTTCCTCATACTTTATGTAAACGGATTTGTCTTTTGTATTATACCTAATATTATTGTCGTTATCGGGTACACCAAGATTGACAAGATACTCCCTGAGCGGAAGCAGCGTATTGCCTTTCACTGAAACAGGCACATTTTTAAACTGCGTATAGGTGCCTTCCAGAATAATTTTGATATCAGGAACCTTCGTCACAACTGCAGAAGTATCTGACGTCTTTGATGCGGCCGCTCCGGCTGATGAAGCGAAAACCGTCCCGGTCATCATAAAAATCAGCAAAACTGCTGCAATTACTGATATTATTGATTTTTTCATTGTAAAACTCTCCTTTTATTAAATAACTTGCTAACAACATACCATAAATGCCATGCTAAGTCAATGTCTTCCATATTTTGTGGTGTTATAACGCTTTTACGGACTTCGGAATCAAGAACCCGCAGAGCTGTTCTGAAATAATATGGTATGTTTTCTGCAAAAGTTTCCTTCTACGGTTCTGAACTGCAAAAACACAGGCGGTGATGCGCCTGTGTTCACAATTGTATCACAAAAACCTGTTTCATCCCATTACTGCTTCAACTTTGTGGACTTTGCCGTCACTGAATATCGGCAGTACATTGCCGATAAACTCCTTGCCGTCTATGGTAAGCTTTTTTATGCCTTTACTTATGTGATGCGGGTTTTCTATGCTGATGTCATAAACCGCGCCTCTGAAATACCTTCTGACACTGAATCCGTCCCAGCTTTCAGGGATGCACGGATCGACGACGAGTCCGTGGTAATCAGGCCTGATGCCGAGTATGTACTGTGATATTGCTACGAAATTCCATGCCGCAGTTCCTGTCAGCCACGAGTTCTTTGCCTCGCCGTGTCTTCTTGCATCCTTGCCTGCTATCATCTGAGAATATACATATGGTTCCATCCTGTGCAGATCGCTTATATCTTCCCTGTATGCAGGAGCTATCTTCGCATACAGTTCAAATGCCTTGTCACCTCTGCCGAGTACTGTTTCGGCGCACATTATCCATGGGTTGTTGTGACAGAATATTCCCGCATTCTCTTTATATCCGGGCGGATATGATGAAATTTCCCCTAACTCTGTATGGTATCTTGTATAGGCAGGGTTCACCAGTACCATGCCATGTTCCGTATCAAGATATTTCCACGCAGAATCAAGGGCTGCTTTTGCTTTGCCGTCTTCAAGACCAATGCCGGCCATTACGCAGAAGCCCTGTGTTTCGATAAATATCCTGCCCTCTTCATTTTCCCTGCTTCCGACTTTGTTCCCAAAGTCATCATAGGCTCGCAGGAACCATTCTCCGTCATATCCGTATTTTAAGACCGTTTCTTTCATTTGCCTGATATGTTTCCTTGCCTCTTTTGCTTCATCGTACATGCCGATGTTTTCGCAGATTTTTGCAAACTCATTGCCAATAAAGACAAACATGCCTGCTATCAGGACTGATTCGGCCACTTTGCCGTCTTTACTGGTAGTTGTCTGGAATGATTCATCCGGCTCCGTTGAGAAGCAATTAAGGTTAAGACAGTCATTCCAGTCGGCACGGCCGATCAGAGGCAGTCCGTGTGGTCCCAGGTTGCCGACGACATGATAGAATGACCGGCGCAGATGGTCAAACAGGCTTGCCGCCTTTGACGCATCATTGTCATAAGGTACTGTTTCCTCAAGAATATTGAAATCGCCGGTTTCTTTAATATAAGCCGCGGTGGACAGTATCAGCCACAGAGGATCATCATTGAAATTGCTGCCGATTTCATTGTTGCCTTTCTTGGTGAGGGGCTGGTACTGATGGTACGCCCCGCCGTCCTCCAGTTGTGTTGCTGCAAGATCAAGTATCCTCTCTCTTGCTCTTAACGGTACCTGGTGCACAAAGCCCAGAATATCCTGGTTGGAGTCTCTGAATCCCATACCTCTCCCAATGCCGGATTCAAAGTATGATGCACTCCTTGACATATTGAATGTTACCATGCACTGATACTGGTTCCAGATATTCACCATGCGGTTGAGTTTTTCATCTTTGCTTGAGACCGTATACCTGGAGAGAAGATCGTCCCAGTATTCCTTCAGTTCATTGAAGGCAGCCTCCACCTGCTGTACAGTCGAGAACCGCGCTGTCATTTCTTTTGCTTTTTTCTTGTTGATCACATTCGGGGCTTCCCACTTCTCATCCTGCTCATTTTCCACATACCCCAGGACAAACACGATATCCTTCCTGCCGCCGGGGCGCAGTGTGATATCAAAGCTATGGGACGCAATCGGCGACCAGCCGTCAGCCATCGAATTTCCCGATTTTCCGCTGATAACTGCCTGCGGTGCGTCAAAACCGTTGTATTGGCCAATAAAAACGTAGCGGTCTGTATCAAAGCCATCGGCCCTGGTATTTGACGAATAAAATGCGTAATGATTCCGTCTTTCCCTGTATTCCGTTTTATGATATATCGTATTGTCTTCGTACTCAACTTCACCTGTACAGAAGTTGCGCTGGAAGTTGGTCATGTCATCATATGCATTCCACAGGCACCACTCGATGAATGAAAAGAGTTTGATTTTCTTTTCCTGGCTGCTCTTGTTTGTTATTGTGACCTTATGGACTTCTCCGTTGAAGTTCTGCGGCACAAATATCAGCACCTCTGCTCCGATGCCGCCGCGTTCGCCGTATATGCGGGTATAGCCGAGCCCGTGCCTGCATTCATATTTATCCAGTTTCCTCTTTACCGGAGCCCAGCCCGGTGACCAGAAATCTCCGTTTTCCTCACGGATGTAGAAATACCTGCCGCCATTGTCAACCGGTACATTATTGTACCTGTACCTGGTGATCCTCCTCAGCCTGGCATCCTTATAGAAGCAATATCCGCCTGCCGTATTTGAAATAAGCGAAAAAAAATCCTGGTTTCCGGAATAATTGATCCATGGGCTTGGCGTTTCCGGTGTGGTAATGACATATTCCCTGTTTGTATCATCGAAAAATCCGTACCTCATATGTACCTCCGCAAGAACTTTTTTACAGCAGCTGCAGTTATTTCAGGCCGGTCATGTACCGTTTCCGGCACTATACGGTTAACGCAACACACTTCCAGCCTTTTCTGAACGCTGCCGGCCTTTTATAATCATTGTATCTTTTTTCAATGATTATAAAAATCCGTCAGCAAATCCTGCATCTGATAATACCTCATTTGCCTTTAAATCAACAGGGGCAGGAAAATTTCCTACCCCTGTCCATTTTCAGGCTTTCTTATTATTTGCCCATCTTGGCACGCCAATCGTCATACTGTCTCTGCATTTCGGCTATCAGCTCGTCAACTCCGGAATCCTTGAGTTCTTTTTCAAACTTCTTGATTATAGGATCCACATCAACAGCACCGCACATCAGCTGTCTGCTGTATGTGGTGACAACGTTCTTACATGCAGAAGACTGCGAGCTGACAGGCTCTTCATTGAATACGAATCCAAGGCTGTTCAGGACAAGGCCCTGTTCGTTGTAAGCTTTGAATTTCTCCCACTTGTCAGGGGCTTCATTGGAGAGCAGGTAATCTTTGAACTGGTCGCCATATCTCCAGCCGGGGCCCATATTGTATCTGTCAACGCCAGCCTGAGTCTGAGTGATCCTGCCGTCATCATTTTTTGTGTAATGAACGCCTTCTATACCGAAGTTCAGCATGTTTCTGAGAGTAACGTCGGTGTAGAGAGCTTCGATGAAGCGGAATGCCCTTTCAGGATTTTTGGATGCTGCCGGAATCGCCAGCAGAGCACCTGTTGTTTCACGATTGGACATAACCGGTTTTGTGATGTCTACCTGTACCCACTCAATACCTGTGCTTGAAGACATTTCAGCATCTTTACCGGGTTTGAGTGACTGTTCCACTGCAAAGAACTTGCCGGTCTTCATCTGTTCAGCAGTATTTTCCATGGTAGCTGCATCAGGATGGATCCAGCCCTTCTTATAATAATCACGGAGCTTCTTGTACATGTCGATGGATTCAGGCGCAAGGAAATGGTTAATGATGGTGGTGTCCCTGTTGTCCGAATACAGAGCGCCGGGAACGTTATCATCGCTGACCCTGTCCCAATCGAGGAACTGGAACGGTGAATCTCCGCCTACTATAAGAAGAGGAGTGATGTCCGGTTTTTCTTTCTTAACTTTTTCAAACCATGGCTCAAGGTCTTCCATTGTTTTGAGTGAAGAAACATCGATGCCGAATTCGTCAACAATGCTCTTCATGATCAGGTATCCCCAGTTGTGGGCTTGTTCCTTGTTTGTCGGAACGCCATAATTTATTCCGTCTATAGCTGAACCGTCAACAAAGTCTCTGCCGCAGATTTCATAAATTGCAGGATACTTTTTAAGGTAATCGTTCAGGGGCATGAAGTAACCTGCTGCAGCATTTTTGTAATAGTTTGCTACCCAGTTGGCAGTGAAGCAAATGTCAAACGGCTCACCTGAAGCCAGCATGGTGTTGATTTTCTGTTCGTAAGGATCTCCCCATCCGTAAACCTGCAGGTTCAGTTTGATATTGAGCTTGTCAGCCATATACTCATTGATCTTTTCCATGACAAGTTCCGTGTCTGTTTCCTGCTTGTCGCCTACCAGAGTCATCGTAAGCTCGACAGTGTCCTTCGGAACATCTGGTGTCTGTACAGTTGTATCAGTACTGTCGTTACTGTCGGAAGCTGTGTTGTCAGTGTTTCCAGCATTAGCCTGCTGATTGTCATTGCTGCTGGCCGGTTGCTTTTTTTCGCCGCAGCCAGTCAACATTAACGACAATACCAGGGCAATTGCCAGTACAAGGCATAAACACCTTTTCATACCATGCATGAAAAAATACCTCCTTAAAATATAGATTTTATCTGATGCACAAATACCTCCATCCAGGAGGCACCGGTGCTATCATCCTTTTACTGCGCCTACTGTCAGCCCTTTAACAAAGTATTTCTGGAAGAAAGGATAAGCCAGGACGATGGGCCCTATTGACAATATCGCGATGGCCATTCTTAAGCTTTCACTTGGCAGATTTGCCAGGATTTCAGTCAAGTTCGATATTTGGTTGCTGTTATTTAACAAGTTCTGTACTGCTACCAGTGTCTGATACATAAGATATTGAATATTGTAGTTTTTGCTGTCATTGACGAACACCATCGGCAGATAGAAATCGTTCCAGTACCCGAGCGTACAGAAGAGTCCTACTGTCGCAAGCCCGGCTTTGCACAGCGGCAAAACTATTGTGAAAAATGTTCTGAATTCACCGGCTCCATCGATCCTGGCTGACTCAATGATAGATTCGGGAACAGTTGTTTTGTAGAACGTCCTCATTATCATCATGTACCATGTATTCATCAGGTACGGAACGATCATTATCCAGACTGTTTTGCTTATCGGTATCAGCTGTGTGTATACGATATACCACGGAACCAGGCCTCCACCGAAGATCATTGTGAAGAATGCAAAGAATGCAAACTTGTTTCTGTATTTGAATGAGCTTCTTGACAAAGGGTACGCATACATCGTTATGACACAGAGACTGAGCAGCGTACCTACGACTGTAACAAATATGGATATTCCATATGCTCTCCAGATGGCATCGCCTGCTCTCATCAGGTAAGCATATGCCTCACCGCTGAATTCGCTTGGGAAAAACTGATAGCCATGTTCCCTTATGGACGTTTCACTTGACACGGATATGGCCAGAACAAGCACAACAGGAGCAATGCATATCACGGATATTATAATAAACAATATATTGAATATGACATTGGATACCATGCTGATTTCATTTTGCTTTCTGACTCTTTTCGCACTCAATATGATAACCCCCTTAGAACAGAGCGCTGTCTTTATCTATTTTCCGTACTATCAGGTTAGCAGTGAATACAGTGATACATCCGACAACTGCCTGGTATGTACCTGCTGCTGAAGACATCCCTATGTCATTGGTATTTCTCAGGGCCGTATAAACATAGGTATCAATAACCTGTGTGGCAGGCTGCAGCGATCCGCTGTTTCTCGGTACATTGTAGAACAGGCCTATATCTGCATTGAATATTCTTCCTACAGCAAGAAGTGTCATTATTATCATGAGATTACGGAGCATCGGTACGGTTATGTGCCGTATCTGCTGCCATTTTGTAGCACCGTCTATCGCAGCAGCCTCATAATATTCAGGATCTATTCCTGCTATGGCAGCCAGATAGACGACTATGTTGTAGCCTGTATACTTCCACAGATGGAAAAACACCAGTATGAAAGGCCAGTATTTAGGTTCGCTGTACCACTCAACAGCGGGAATGCCCAGAGGCTTAAGCACATTGTTGTTAATAAAGCCGTTTTGCAGGCTGAACATCGAATATGCCAGGTAACTTACGACTATCCAGGAAAGGAAATAGGGAAGGAACGCAACGCTCTGATAAACTTTGGACAATCTTTTGTTACGCAGTTCAGACAGTATTATCGCAAAAGCGACCGGAATTATAAGGTCAAGCAGAATAAATGCTAAATTGTACAGGAGCGTGTTTCTGGTCATCTGCCATGCGTACGGCGTTTTTATGAAAAATTCGAAGTTTCTGAAACCGACCCATTCACTTTTGATCACGCTGTTAATAAAATTCCCATGGAAACGGTATTTTTTGAACGCAATAATCACGCCAAACATTGGTATGTAATTGTTTATGATCAGTATTATAACGCCTGGAAGCAACATAATAAAAAGGGGCCAGTTCTTCCTGAGTTCATGGAAGAAGCCGGTCTTTTTTTTTCTCTTTACCTCCGCAGCGCTGGATACTACAACATCCATCTGTTTATCACACCTCTTTGCAGAAAATAGCCATGCAAAAGCAATGCAGGAATCCTGCATGTCATCTTCCCAGTTATATGTTATAGAAATTTCAGAGGTGGATGAATAGAATGGATTGCATAATTGTGCATATATTTGCTTTTTAAGGATAGCAAAATATTACAACAAATAATTACACATCAGTTTACCTGTTCACGGTATTCTGTCGGAGTCACTCCGACATATTTTTTGAACAGCTTTGAAAAGTAATGAGCATCCGGTATCCCTACTTTTTCCGCTACTTCATATGTTTTATACCTGACATCCCTGAGCATTTCCTTTGCTTTTTCTATTCTGAGCTCATTCAGATAGTCAACAAAATTTTTCCCCATTTCTCTTTTAAACATCCTGCTGATGTAATAGGTGCTGACAAAAGTATGTTCAGCGACCTCATTGAGCGTCACCTGCTCATTATAATGCTCATGCAGGTATTCAACAGCTTTTCTCAGGACGAGCTTTATACTCTTATTGTTGAAGTTGTTGACTTTGGATACCACACTGATCGCTGCCTCTTCCAGCAGTGTGTTCAGTTCTTCTGCGTTGGTGCATTTTTCGATCAGGCTGTAAAGGCCTGTCAGTTCACTGTACTGCAGCTTTTTACCGTTTTCACCCGACATAAGTGAAAGCCTGATATTGTTTATTGAAGTGATGGTGTTCCAGTAAAAATTTTTTACGAACTCCTTTCTTGCGGGATCTGTATTCCTGATGTAACTGAATATATCCTGCAGTCTTTCCTTAACTGCCGATTCATTTCCTGATTTTACCCCTTCTATCAGTGCTTTTTGCAGCTTCTCCAGCATGGAATGATCATCGTATTTGAAAAATGTGTTTACATCGCTGTGGAATATGACAGAGTTGTTTCCCATGTAAAATTTATGCTCCAGCGCTTCACGGCACTCCGTGAACTTCTGCGGCAGTTCTGTCAGATCGTTTCCTATAGAACTGACTGCAATAGTAACAGTAAATCCGAAGCAATTGCAGATGATCTCCTGCAGGTATGTGCATTTTTTGTCTATAGCCTTCAGCAGCTCCCTGTCATCACCGTGGGGCATGATGAGAAATGCGATGCCTATGTTGTTGAGCGTGATATGTATAACTTCAAACTTGTCTGAAAAAACTTCATTGAAGGTATTTATTATCCCGAACTGATAAAGGTGCCTGTCATACTGGCTCATTTCGCCGCCATTCTTGTCATCTTCGGCATCGTTCTGAACCAGCAGCATACAGAAAGTTCCCTGTCTTATATTAAACAGCTCGTATTTTTCCTTTATATCATCCTGATTCGTATTGATCTCATATATAACGTCATAAAGCAGTTTTTCCCGCAGTACCGATATATTCTGCCTGAACATCTGATTAAGCTTCTCGAATTCTTCTGCCCTTTCTTTCTGGAATTTCAGCTCCCTGACCGCTTTTGTTATGACCGCAGTCAGTTCCTCGATTTTCGATGGTTTGAGCAAAAAGTCAGTAACTCCTATTTTGAGAGCTTCATGGGCATATTCAAAATTCCGGTACCCGGTCAGTATGATGATCTTGCTCTGAGGCACTACCGTCTTAATTTCCTTCAGCATAGTAAGGCCGTCTGTTTCAGGCATCTTTATGTCTGTTATGATGATGTCAGGCAGGAGTTTTTTAATCAGTTCTGTGCCTTCGAATCCGTCCGCAGCTTCTCCCACGACTTCGCATCCGAAATTTTTCCAGTTGATGATGTTTTTCAGACCTTTCCTTATTATAGGTTCATCATCAATTATCAGAACTTTGAACATCCAGACCCTCCTGTTCAACATTTGCATCACATGGTATCGTGATAGTCACTTTCGTGTAAGAGCCCACTTCACTTTCTATATGCAGGCCATATTTTTCGCCGTAAAACAGTTTGATCCTCCTGTTTACATTTTCGATCCCTATACTCCGCCTTTTACTTCCGAGAGTTTTGAAATATGTGTCATTATCCACGGAAAGTCTTGCGTTTAACGCCTCAAGTTCGTCAGGATCCATGCCCGCGCCGTTGTCTATGACTTCAACCGATACATATCCGTCTTTCTTGTATGCTTTGAGTGTAATGATCCCTTTGCCCCTGTTTCTTTCTATTCCATGATAGACCGCATTTTCTATGAGGGGCTGTATGAGAAGTCTTGGAATTTTTATACTGTTTACATCAGGATCTATATCCTTTATCAATTCTATTTTATCACCGAATCTCCTCTTTTGAAGTGATATATACTTGTCTGCATATGTAAATTCCTCTTCTATCGTTATAAGCCGGTCATCCCTGCCGATACTGGCTTCCATCAGGTCCGAAAGGTCAGAGACAGTGCTGCTTATCTCCGGCACATTATTGAGCTGGGCCATCCAGTTAATTGCCTCCAGAGTGTTAAAGAGGAAATGAGGGTTAATCTGTGACTGAAGGGCTTTGAGCTCAGCTTCTTTTCTTGTCAGCTGCTCCCTGTATACCCAGTTGACCAGATGATGTATTTCGCTGGACATCTCATTGAATGCCTTATGCAAAAATCCAAGCTCATCTTCTCTGTCGACCTGCAACTGTACGTTGCTTTCACCTGCCTGTACCTTCTTCATTCCGTTTACAAGCTTATTTATCGGCTGTACGATATCAACCGCGATAAACATGGTCAATACAGTCAGAACGATCACAACTACGATACAAAGCATAATTATTTTATTTTTAAGTGAGTTGGCATCCTCATATAATACGTCAAGAGTCTGATAAGCAACTATTTTCCATCCTGTGCTTTCCTGTGTGATATGCGACACGAACAGTCCGGATTTCGTATCTATGCTTTCTCCTACATCGCTTTCGATATTTTTATACAGCATATCCGACAGAAGAGTAAGATCATTATAGTCCCTGCTGGCCACAAGTTCCATATCAGGCGTCAGTATCAGAATATTACGGAGATTTCCCGTAAGGCCCTGATATACCTGATCCAGTACTTCCTTTTTGACATGCATGACCATAATGCCAAGTTCGAAAAAACGATCCCTGTCATTGATCTGCCTTATCATGTATATATCTTTTACTTTCCGGTCATCTGACACTACGTACAGGCATGGTTTGCCCTTAAGCTCCCTGGCTTTCTCAAACATCTTTTCGTATGGTATTATATCGCGGGAACCTGCATCAATCGTATTATCGTCCTGATAATATATCCTGCCGTCATTCGTATAAATGCTCAGTGAACGTATTTCCGGCCTTGATATGACCACCATTTTGAGATGACTGTTTACGGAGTTTTCATACTCATATTGCTTGATGGGATCTTTAATGTCTCTGCTGCTTTTTATGGCTTCATAGATTTTTTCTTCATAGAGCAGGTCCTGTGATATCTGTGTCAGGTTGCTGACATAGTCATCAAGGCGGAGACTTATCATATGCAGTATATCTCTTGAATAGTCGGCGGCATTATCTTTAAGGATGCTTTCGGAATTCTTATAGCTCAAAAAACCAATAAGAATCAATGGTATTAGTATCTGTATGAACAGGACCGATACCAGCTTTACCTTTATAGACAAATTTCGATAAAACTTAAGCAGGCTCCTGAGAGATTTCTTCATAAGTTTAACCCCCGAAAAAGGCCGGCCGGACTGCCGCGACAAACGTTATATCCAAGGCCCTGGCCGGATATAAAAAGCACTCTTCATCAATAGTCAAGAATAATGCCGTTTTCTATTGCCGTGTCCCACATTTCTTCAGCACTGATGCTTCCCGAAAGGAAGTACGGAAACTGGTCTGCAATGTATTTTTCCCACGCAGTCCTGTCTACGAAAGAATCAAGCGGACCTACCAGTGTTTTAGCCTCTTCAAGCATACGCATTCCCTTGATGGCCATGTCTCTGTATTCTATATTGTAACCATTAAGGCTTACGTTGCTTATCATGCCGGTTTTTGACGCAAATACAGCTGCGGTTTCAGGAGATGTCAGATAGCGTAACAGCCTGACGGAAGCTTCGCGTTTGTTAACATCCTCCCACGCCGCGGTGCTCATATGGAAGGTGCCTCCTCCAAGTCCATACACCATCGTATTTTTATATTCTTCATAACCTTCGATGTATGGGAAAGGTATTATGTCAACTGTATCGTCACCCGCTTCAAACTCACCAATATACCATGACCCCTGGACGATCATAGCTGCCTTTTTTTCTTTGAAAAGAACGTTCCTTTCATTGTTTGAAATGGTAAAGCAGTCCCGTGGGAAAGCTCCGAGGTCATACAGTTCTTTTATGATATTCATTGCTGTTATATGGCTTCGCTTTATCTGTCCGTTCTCAAACGGGTGCTCGGTATCATCTTTTCCGCCGACGAGGGGCATAAGATTCTGATAAAGATATGTTCCTTCTGCTTCCGTGTTGAAAGCGATGGGTATAATTTTATGCCTTTTGAACTCAGATACCGCAGCCTTAAGTTCATCATAATTTTCGGGGATTTTGACTTTATATTTCTGAAACAGGTCCTTATTTACGAACATGCATTCAAAAATGATCTCGAAAGGCAGACCATATATTCTGCCGTCATATGTGGTGTAACTCCACATTTCGGGATCAAAGCTCATCTTCCATTCCGGATCATTCGTGAGCAAACCGGTCAGATCCGCGACCTTTCCTGCCTTTACAAGCAGCTTGATATCCGAGCCGGGCCATAAACCGAATACATCAGGATCATTTCCCGATGCAAAGTCGGTTTTTATTTTCGGAAGGAAATCCTCTCCGAATAGAGATTCATTGATGACAGTGACATCCGGATTATCATTTTCAAACTGATCAAGCACATATTTCAGCGTTTCTGCCTTACTGTCGACTCCGCCCCAGCTGCAGATAAACCTCAGAGTGATATTCGACCCTTCAGCCGGCAGGAAATCATCATCAGGCACAGAAACATCCGCCGGTATCTTTGTACATGCACTGGTTAAAACTGATACGGCTGCCAGGACCAATAAAATCCGGAAAACGCGTGACATCTCCATTGCTTTCGCTCCTTGAAGCCCGGATCCGTTCACATCTGAACCTGCACTGTCACCAGCTGTCCGTCACTGCCGTATGTTTTTAATTCAGTATATGCGGCATCCGGATCTGCCTGTTCTTATATCTTCCCGGTTAAATGGAATTTCCTGTATGAAGAAAACTTCCTGTTTGCAGGAAATCTCCTTTCATCGGCAGTGTTTCAGCGAGGCGCCGGGGATACATCGTGCTTATGAAAAGCACTCCGGTATCCCGCGATTCGTCACCTGCCACTTATATTGCGTGGAAGCATCTTTCGCCCCGTTATAACCCTGCGTCCCGCTATAGCACTTCGGTTATGATCCCGAAGTCAGTAAATTGCCTTCCTGCTTTATGAATATTATTCCATCCTGTTCTGCATCTGCTGTAACATGATCTCCCGGTTTTATCCGACCCATGAAGAACTGTTCTGTCAGTTCATCTTCTATATATTTCTGAACAGTCCTTCTTAACGGTCTTGCTCCATATTTGGGATCATACCCCTTCTCAAGGATAAAATCAGTTGCTTTATCTGTAAAGCTGATATCTATACCTTTCTGTAATGCTTCATCACGTACTTCGTCAAACATCAGTCTGACTATCTGCCTGAGTTCATCTTTGCTCAGTTCGGTGAACACAATGATTTCGTCAATTCTGTTGAGGAATTCGGGTCTGAAAGTTTCCTTCATAACATCCATGACTCTGCTCTCCAATGATCTGTAGTTGTCATTTCCGAATCCTACACCATTGGCCTTCAGCGTTGTGCCTGCATTGGAGGTCATAATGATGATCGTGTTCTCAAAATTGACGACACGGCCATGACTGTCTGTAAGCCGTCCGTCTTCCAGTATCTGCAGCAGCATGTTGAATACATCCGGATGCGCCTTTTCAATCTCATCCAGCAGTATTACCGAGAATGGCTTCTTTCTGATTTTTTCGGTAAGCTGCCCTCCGTCATCGTATCCCACATATCCCGGAGGTGAACCGATCAGCTTGGATACAGTGTGTTTTTCCATGTATTCAGACATGTCAAGCCGTATAAGTGCATCCTCGGACTCAAACAGCTCGACTGCCAGCGCCCTGACCAATTCGGTTTTACCTACTCCCGTGGGTCCGACGAAAACAAAGGATGCAGGCTTTTTCTTTTTCCTGAAGCCGGCTCTGTTCCTCCTGATAGCCCTTGCTACACTTTCCACTGCCTTATTCTGGCCTATAACACGCTTATGGAGCCTCTCCTCAAGGTTAAGAAGCTTTTCGGCCTCTATTTCGGTCAGCCTCTGAACCGGTATCTTGGTCCATGATTCTATTACATAAGCTATGTCTTCGACTGTCAGCACATATTCCTTATTTTTTTCTTCAAGTTCCTTAATTTTCTGCAGCAGCTTGCATTCCCGCACCTTCAGGTCGGCTGCCTTCTGATAGTCCTCGATGGAGTCAGCTGAAACGGCATTCTCTTTCTCTTCCTGAACCTTTTTCAGTTCTTCCTTGAGTGATTCCAGTTCCACCAGCCTGGTGTTTTTAAGATTTGCCCTTGAGCCTGCTTCATCTATGACGTCTATGGCTTTGTCAGGCAGGAACCTGTCAGATATATACCTTTCGGACAATTTTACCGCTGCTTCTATGACCTCATCGGATATTTTAACTTTGTGGTACTCTTCGTAGTAATCCCTTATTCCTTTGAGGATTTCTATGGCTTCCTCCACTGAAGGTTCTTCCACGAGCACAGGCTGGAACCTTCTTTCGAGAGCAGAATCCTTTTCTATATACTTGCGGTATTCATTCAGAGTCGTGGCTCCGATGATCTGTATGTCTCCCCTTGACAAAGCCGGCTTGAGAATGTTGGCAGCATTCATGGCACCCTCGGCTTCGCCCGCACCCATAATATTGTGCAGTTCATCTATTATCAGGATAACGTTGCCAAGAGCTTTGGCTTCTTCAATGATGCCCTTCATCCTGCTTTCAAACTGTCCTCTGAACTGAGTGCCTGCAACTATGCCTGTCATATCAAGCAGATATACCTCTGCGTTGAACAGTTTTGCAGGCACCTGGTGCTTTGCTATCCTGACTGCAAGACCTTCGGCTATGGCTGTTTTGCCAACACCGGGTTCGCCGATCAGGACAGGGTTGTTTTTTGTCCTCCTGTTGAGTATCTGCACTACCCTGTCGATCTCCCTGGTTCTTCCTATGACACGGTCTATCTTGTCTTCACGTGCCAGGTCAGTCAGGTTTGTTCCATACATATCCAGGTATTTCTTTTTCCTGAGGCTCTTTTTCTCCTGGGTCTTTGTGCGCGTCCCGCCCTTGTTGTCCTTATTGTCTGACGGACCTTTCACATCAGGATTTTCAGCCTGGTCATTGTTTCTGGGAAAGGCTTTGCTCAGAAAGTTAAAAAATGGGTTGGGCTTAGTGTTTTCAGGCATCTCCGTGGAATCAGCGCTGTTATCGATATCCTCATCGATGCCGCTGAACAGTCCGCTCATCTGTCTGTTCAGATTATCTATGTCTTCTTCGGTCATACCTGTCTGTTCAATCAATTGGTTGATAGGCTGTATGCCCTGCTTTTTTGCACATGAAAGGCAAAGTCCCTCCTGAATCTGCTTGCCGTTTATTATCTTGGTTATAAAAACTACTGCATAATTCTCTTTGCAAATTGAACACATGGTCACAGTTGATCAACTCCTTTCGTGCTGTCACCCATGTTTATTTCACCAACGCTGCATGCAGGCTGTATTGCCTGCTTTGCTTCCTTATTATATTTTAACGCTTCATTTCACTATTGACAAATCATGTCTGTTGTTGGCCTGTCTCATCTGTATCTTCTGCCAGTTCATTACTGTTTTCGCATGCATGTTTTCGCCTTTGTTTGCCGCTTTCATTGATAAATCTCGTCTGTTCTTTCCCTTTTGCCATATTATTATATACGGACATTTAAAAGGTTTTGTCGGTTGTATTACAGACCTGACGATGCAGCTTTATCACACACGGCCAACATCCTGATGAATTACAAATCCTGACTTGACGAGTCATAAGCCCTGCATTTACAAATCATGAACCATGGCTTTAGGAGTTGCGGGCCAGCTGTCCATCCTCACCTGGTTAACCGTATACGCCCGTTCTGCCTGTTGTGCATAAATTCATCTGTTCCATTAGTATAACACATTCCACCATCGATGGTCTACTTTTGACAAAAACCTTTTTACACAGATTTTGTAACCTATTAGTAAACCCGGGAATATATTTATATTAGCAACAGACATAAGTTTAACATAATTGCACAAAGACATGAGGAGGTGTTTTCTTAATGGCAGACAGAGGAGGTATACTCGGCGACTTTTTCAACGATGATTGCGCCATTTTGTTCTTTATACTTGTATTCCTGTATTTGTTCGTAGGCCCGCGCAGCTACGATTATGCAAATCCCAAATAAGCCGGAGAAGCAGAAATTTCAGGTGTACAGCACTTAACAGTGATGACAGCTCATTGCGATACATCTTGATTAATTCTCCCCCATCTTTGCATAGTGTTAATGATGGGGGATTTTTGTCTGTTTGAACAGTATGCTGGTACTGTAATCCCGCGTACAGTGATGCTGCCATACAGATCAAATATGGGATTTTCTGCACACCGGCTCATATTGCTTCGTCTAAGGTTGATTATACCTTAGATTAGGTTGTCTGCCCGGACAATAATTATTATCGGGACAATGTAAGTTACCTTGTCCCCGATAACATCATTTGTCTTATCCTGACATCTCTGTGGTTTTTCCGGGACTTGTAAGTTATTTTGCTCTGAAAATGCCATCTGCCTTGTGCCAGTAATAACGTTAGTACTGCTCTGATAATTTCACTGCTTTTTGGCAATGCCGGCTGTTTTGACATGACACGTCAGATATCTTATCAGTATAAACTTCAGTTGTTCTGTCCGGACAATATCGCCTTTAAAAACTGCCCGGTATATGAATTTTCATTGGCCGCCACCTCTTCCGGTGTGCCCTTTGCAATAACAGATCCTCCCTTGTTTCCTCCTTCAGGGCCAAGGTCTATTATATAGTCCGCCGTTTTTATGACATCCAGATTATGCTCAATGACAACAACCGAATTGCCTGCATCCACCAGGCGGTGCAGTATGTTTACCAGGCGGTGGACGTCTGCAATATGAAGCCCTGTTGTTGGCTCATCAAGTATATAGAGGGTCCTTCCCGTAGCTTTTCTCGACAATTCTGTAGCAAGCTTGACTCTCTGAGCCTCTCCGCCGGACAATGTCGTGGAAGGCTGTCCAAGCTTGATATATCCAAGGCCTACATCGTAGAGGGTTTCTATCTTTTTGTAAATCCTTGGTATATTTTTGAAGAAATCAAGGGCATCTTCAACTGTCATATCAAGTATATCAGCTATGCTTTTACCCTTGTATTTTACTTCAAGAGTCTCTCTGTTGTAGCGCTTTCCTTTGCACACTTCACACGGCACGTATACATCCGGCAAAAAATGCATCTCTATTCTGACAATACCGTCTCCGTTGCATGCTTCACAGCGTCCTCCCTTAATATTGAAGCTGAACCGGCCTGATTTATAGCCTCTCATTTTGGCATCGGCCGTTTCTGCAAAAACTTCCCTGATTATATCAAACACACCTGTATAGGTAGCAGGATTGGACCTGGGAGTTCTGCCTATCGGCGACTGATCTATGTTTATTACCTTGTCAAGGTGCTCTGTACCCAAAATACTGTCATGGTCTCCGGCTCTGGTCCTGGCATTGTTCAGCTCCGCTGCAAGCTTCTTGTAGAGGATCTCATTTACTAGAGAACTCTTTCCTGAGCCGGATACACCTGTTACTGCCGTAAATACACCCAGTGGGATATCTACATTTATATTTTTCAGGTTGTTCTCCCTCGCCCCGATAATTTTAAGCCATTTGCCATTTGGCTTTCTTCTTTGCTTTGGGATCTCTATTTTCTTTTTACCGCTCAGGTATTGGCCTGTCAGTGATTTCTCACACTTTTTAATATCATCTACGGTACCCTCTGCTATAATATAGCCTCCGTGTATTCCCGGACCGGGTCCCATATCAATGATATGGTCAGCAGCATACATCGTATCTTCATCATGTTCAACTACGATCAGTGTATTACCTAGGTCCCTCAGTTTTTTCAGTGTTTTGAGCAGCTTGTTGTTATCACGCTGGTGCAGACCGATGCTGGGCTCGTCCAAAATATACAAAACTCCCATAAGGCCTGAACCTATCTGCGTCGCCAGGCGTATTCTCTGGGCTTCGCCGCCGGAAAGCGTAAATGAAGACCTGGACAGAGTAAGATAGTCAAGTCCCACATCCACCAGGAAACCTATCCTGGCTTTTATTTCTTTCAATATCTGGTGTGCTATCAGCTCTTCCCTTTCGGTCAGAACAAGATTGCTGAAAAATTCATTGATCTCGTCCACGGGCTTGCTGGTCAGCTGGTATATGTTGAGACCTCCGACAGTGACGGCGAGGCTTTCCTTCTTCAGTCTGGCTCCTTTGCAGTCAGGGCATGGATTGATACTCATGAACTCCTCGTAATACTGTTTCATCCCCTCGGACTGAGTCTCACGGTAACGGCGTTCCATACTTGTGATTACGCCCTCGAAAGCAGCTGTGAAAGTTCCGCTTCCATACTCTCTGTCATATTCTATTTTGATTTTTTCTCCCTTTGTACCATAGAGAATAATATCCACTATGTGCTCCGGCAACTTGTTCAGCGGAGTCGATGTCTTGAACCCGTAGTGCTTTGCCAATGCATTCAGAAACATTTTGGCAGTACTGTCGCCGTTTTCAAAGTTCCATCCTCCGACCCTGATGGCACCTTCATCCAATGATTTTGTTCTGTCAGGTATTACCAGGTCAGGATCTATCTTCATAAGCGTTCCGAGGCCGCTGCATGTCGGGCATGCTCCGTACGGGTTGTTGAACGAGAACATTCTTGGCGTAAGTTCCTCGATGCTTACACCGCAATCACTGCAGGCAAAATTCTGGCTGAAGAGCATTTCTTTTCCGCCTATAACATCAACTATCAGCAATCCTCCGCTCAGCTTCAGCACAGTCTCGATGGAGTCAGTAAGCCTCTGGGTCATATCCGGCCTTACAATGAGCCTGTCCACAACTATCTCGATTGTGTGCTTCCTGTTTTTGTCAAGGATGATATCTTCGCTGATATCCCTCACTTCGCCGTCGACCCGTATTCTGACATAACCGTCTTTCCGAACGTCGTCTATCAGTTTATGGTATTCGCCTTTTCTGCCTCTTACCACAGGAGCCAGCAGCTGTATCCTGGTCCCTTCGGGGAGAGATGCGATCGCATCGGCCATCTGGTCAACTGTCTGCTGCTCGATCTTTTTGCCGCAGACAGGACAGTGAGGCACTCCTATTCTTGCATAGAGGAGCCTGAGATAATCATATATTTCAGTTACAGTCCCCACTGTGGAACGCGGGTTCTTGCTGGTAGTTTTCTGATCTATTGAAATAGCCGGCGACAAGCCGTCGATATAGTCCACATCCGGCTTTTCCATCTGCCCGAGGAATTGTCTTGCATAGGCCGAAAGTGACTCCACATATCGCCTCTGCCCTTCAGCATATATGGTATCGAATGCCAGTGAGGATTTGCCCGAACCACTCAGGCCGGTAATTACAACAAATTTGTCTCTCGGTATCGTTACATCGATGTTCTTCAGGTTGTGTTCCCTTGCGCCCTTAATGAAAATGTTGTTTCTGTCCATTTCCGCACCTTTTCTAAGCTTGTATATTATGATTTTATTTATGTCACTGCCTTACAGGCTTAATCCAATCAATCCATTGCTGTAATTTGCTTCAGACCGGCAAGCAGTGAATATGGTCTCTCCCGGCAGCCGGCAACAGGCCATTGACCGGCAGCAACCGGCAGGCATTGTCGCTCTGTCAGCAAACTATACTATCAAGACGGCCAATATATATCAATGGAAAATCTGGTTCGTCCTGTGCATATGATTTTCAGATTTTGCGTTATATATTTCATATTATATACAATGCATATATAAAATGCAAACACTTGTTCGATATTCTTAAAAAAATTCTTGCAGGCTCTCTGACATGCCCGACCGCTGCCATTACCCGGCATCCTGATCATATCCGGCTCACCAAAGATATGTATGAGACTGCGATGAAATATGTAATTGGGCCTTTGCACCAGCTAATGTTTTTTTATCAGGCATGCAATTACGTATAATTGGTTGTATAATAGTGTTGTATATATAAGTTAATAATACGAACTTAAAGTTTCCTGCATTGCAGGTACACCGCTATCAGGTGTAAGAATAAAAAAGAAAGGAGGGAGGAGCATGAGTAATGGTAAAGAGTTAATAAAGAATTATACTGGAGGTAGTTATGAAACTTAAAGAGCTTGATAATGATTTCCGAAGTCTTGTTAATCAGTACATAAAAGATGAATGGTGCGGCCCAATAATCGTCACACGGGGTCATGCCTATGATTCAAGTAATTTGCCTGGTTTTGTCGCTGTTGACGGCGATAAGCTGATTGGTGCTGTACTTTATCAAATTGAAAATGGAGAATGTGAAATTGCCGTTCTCTTTAGTTTGGTTGAGTCGAAGGGAGCAGGAACTGCTCTTATAAATGCAGTTACAGATAAAGCGAAGGAAGAAAACTGCAGAAGAGTCTGGCTGGTCACAACCAATGACAATACACATGCAATAAGGTTTTATCAGAAGATGGGTTTTAATATCGCGGGTATTCATTTGAATGCGATGCAGAAGGTCAGAGCCATAAAGCCCCAGGTTCCTTTATATGGCATCGATGATATTCCATTGCTGCATGAAATTGAGTTTGAAAAAATTCTATAGAACTTCTGCATTTTTCATAAAATATAACAAAAAAATGGAACCTTATTTTGAGGTTCCATTTTTTTATCTCAATATCAAATTATTCTTTAAAATGGCCTGAGCTAAAGGCAGTGTTCCAATGTTTGTGTAAAACTCCGATCTGAGTGCAGAAACCGTGAAAAGCAGCGCTGCCCTTAAGTAATAGCAGTGAAGACTTGCCTTACTTTTTTAAGTTTACATAAATCTTGAAACAGCCTTAAGCAAATTGAGATTTGTATCCGCCGCTTCTGCTGTCGGTAATTATTGCTAACCATTTGCATCAATAAGCTCAGTAAATTTATCCTTTTATTTTCTCCTGAAGCTCCTTCAGTCTGTCCCTGAGTGCTGCTGCTCTTTCAAACTGCAGCTCCCTGGCAGCTTCCTTCATTTCTTTTTCTATCTTGTCCATCAATGTCCGGATATCTGCCTCATCCATCTGATCAATATCCTGTGTAAACGAATACCTGGTATCCGTCTCGGCAGCCCTGATCGTTTCAAATGTATCCCTTACACTCTTTTGTACGGTAGTAGGCGTGATTCCATTCCTGACGTTATATTCCATCTGTATCTTTCGTCTTCTGTTGGTTTCACTTATCGCTTTCTGCATTGAATCCGTTATCGTGTCAGCATACATTATTACAGTACCTTCAACGTTTCTGGCAGCCCGCCCTATGGTCTGGATAAGAGAAGTTTCCGAACGCAGAAAGCCTTCCTTATCGGCATCCAGTATTGCGACAAGAGTCACTTCAGGCAGGTCGAGACCTTCTCTGAGCAAATTTATGCCAACCAGCACATCAAATACACCAAGCCGGAGATTTCTTATCAGTTCTACCCTTTCAAGGGTATCGACATCTGAGTGCAGATATTCTACTTTGAAATCAAGGTCCTTAAGGTAAGCCGTCAGATCCTCGGCCATTTTCTTCGTCAATGTGGTCACAAGCACTCTTTGATTTTTTTCAACACGCTTTGTTATCTCACCGATCAGATCATCTATCTGGCCTTTTACCGGACGTACTATAACCTCAGGATCTACCAGCCCGGTTGGTCTGATTATCTGTTCGACAATTTGCTGTGAATGGCATTTTTCATATTGTCCCGGAGTGGCGCTGACATAAATGGCCTGTTTTACCTTGCTTTCAAATTCATCAAAGCGTAGCGGCCTGTTGTCATATGCCGAAGGAAGTCTGAATCCATACTCTACCAGAGACTCCTTCCTTGACCGGTCGCCATTATACATACTGGCGATTTGGGGGATAGTTACATGGGATTCGTCTATAATCACCAGCATATCCTCAGGAAAATAATCGAGAAGCGTGTATGGCGGGCTGCCTGGGGCCCTGCCGCTTATATGCCTGGAGTAATTTTCTATGCCCTGGCAGAAACCAATTTCCTGAAGCATCTCCAGATCATATCTGGTCCGCTGCTCAAGCCTTTGAGCCTCCAGCAGCTTGCCCTGGGCCTTTAGTTCTTTGAGTCTCTCCTCCAGTTCCTCTTCAATTGATGCGATTGCCTTTTTCATTTTTTCACTGGTAGTCGCATAATGATTGGCAGGAAATATCGCAGCGTGCGACCTGACTCCAAGTACTTCGCCGGTCAGATAATTTACTTCGGATATCCTTTCAATTTCATCACCGAAAAATTCGACTCTCAGGACTCTTTCAGATGAATCTGCAGGAAAAATTTCCAGGACGTCTCCTCTAACTCTGAATCTGCCTCTTTTAAAGTCTATTTCATTTCGTTCATACTGGATATCTACCAGTTTTCTTATCACTTCGTCCCTATCTTTTACCATGCCCGGTCTCAGAGAGATCATCAGGTCAGTATAGTCTTCCGGGTCACCCAGGCCGTAAATGCAGGATACGCTGGCAACAATGATCACATCCCGCCGCTCGAACAGTGCTGCGGTGGCGGAATGTCTCAGCTTGTCAATTTCGTCGTTTATCGACGAATCTTTTTCTATATAGGTGTCCGTTGCGGCGATATATGCTTCCGGCTGATAATAGTCGTAGTAACTTACAAAGTATTCAACCGCATTGTTGGGGAAGAATTCCTTGAACTCACTGCACAGCTGAGCTGCCAGTGTTTTATTATGGGCGATTACCAGCGTCGGGCGCTGAACTCTTTCGATAACATTGGCCATGGTGAATGTCTTGCCCGACCCCGTAACACCCAAAAGGGTCTGGTGCCTGTAGCCTCTGTTCAGCCCTTTTACAAGCTTATCCACAGCTTCAGGCTGATCGCCGCACAACTTATAGTCAGATACAATCCTGAACTCCGCCATAATTTCTCCTTTCCATTCACGGGGACGGTTCTCACGTTTTTGTCACGGGGACGGTTCTCACGTTTTTGTCACGGGGACAGTTCTCACGTTTTTGTCACGGGGACAGTTCTCACGTTTTATCCAGATTCACTGTGATTCGCCAGGCAACAACAATTGCCGTGTTTCTCCCTGTCTAACCGGTCACCGGGGACGCTTCTCACATTTAAGTCAAACGTATTGGCCAAAGAACTTCTTCTATTCCCATGATTGACTCATTTGCCGCAGAATAATCCCATGTTTTACTTTGGGGACGCTTCTCACGTTTTCAAGATAAAAACACAGGAATTCGAAAAAGTGAAAACCGTCCCCAAATCAGTTCTCATCCAATCGCCAAAGACACTCAAATTATAAGCATCCATCCATGAACGATAAAAAGGTGAGAACTGTCCCAAACCATTCGTGTCAAAAAAGTGAGAACTGTCCCCACCCATTATAACATAAAACAAATGTTCGCAAAACATCTTGTTTTTACAGAATTTATTCATTATTTTATTGACACATCCTTTTATATGGTGTGATAATAGGAGGAAGTAAAAAGTTTTGGGAGTTGATTGAATGAAAGTTGCAAAATTTGGAGGGACCTCTCTGGCATCGGCCAGTCAGATAAAGAAAGTATGTGCGATCATCACCTCTGACCCGGATCGCAGGATAATAGTTGTTTCGGCGCCGGGCAAACGCAGCGAAGATGATGTTAAGGTAACCGATATGCTGATCGCATGTGCAAAAGCCGGCCTTGAAAAAGGAAATTCTGAAGCCGAATTGCAAGCAGTAGTTTCCAGATATGCAGAAATTGCAGCTGAACTCGGTCTGAGCAACGACATTGTCAACGCTATCGCCGCTGATATTAAAGCGCGTGTAGACAGCGATAAATCAAACAAAGACAGATACATAGATAACCTTAAAGCAGCAGGTGAAGACAACAGTGCAAAACTTGTTGCCGCATATCTGCAGAGTATCGGCGTCAATGCCCGTTATGTCAATCCCAGGGATGCCGGTTTGCTGCTTAGTGATGAATTCGGAAATGCTCAGGTGCTTCCGCAGTCTTACGATAATCTCAGATCGCTGGCTGATTATCCCGGAATCACAATATTTCCCGGCTTTTTTGGCTATTCGCCGAAAGGTGAAGTAGTTACACTTCCAAGGGGAGGTTCAGATATTACAGGCTCCATACTTGCTGCCGCTGTAAATGCTGATCTTTACGAAAACTTCACTGACGTTGACAACGTATACTCTGCCAACCCCCATTTGATTCAATCACCAAAGCCAATTTTTGAAATAACATACAGGGAAATGCGTGAGCTTTCATATGCAGGATTCAGCGTATTTCACGAGGAAGCTCTTGTCCCTGTATTTCAAAGAGGGATACCAGTGAGAATAAAAAATACCAATAACCCCAATGCTCCGGGGACTACCATAGTAAAAGAACGACACAACATAACAGATCCGGTCGTCGGGATTGCCGGTGACAGCGGTTTCTGCTTCATTTACCTCAGCAAATACCTGATGAACCGTGAAATCGGATTTGGCAGAAAATTGCTGCAGATCCTTGAGGAAGAGCACATTCCTTTTGAACATATGCCTTCCGGAATCGATAATATTACAATAATACTACGGCAGTGCCACCTGGACGAGCTGAAAGAGAAAAGAATTATCGAACGGATTAAAAACGAGCTGGATGTCGACGATATCTCGGTGTCAAAAAATCTTGCCCTTGTAATGATTGTCGGAGAAGGTATGCGGAACACAGTTGGTATAACCGCGAGAGCCTCCGGTGCATTGGCAAGAGAGAATATCAACCTGGATATGATAAGTCAGGGTCCTTCCGAAGTCAGCATGATATTCGGCATTAAGGAATATGAACGCGACAGGGCTATTAAAGCACTGTATAAGGAGTTTTTTGAATAGCCGGACAGGATTGGACAGCCGGATAAGAATTGCAGACTTTTGTTCACACTTCCCGGTTGTGCAGTCCTTCAATGTATAACTTCCGACAGGGTAAACATGAAACAAAAGATATCCAAAAAAGTAATGGCGGAAGTGAGTAATCTCACTTTCGCCTATTTAATAAAAAAACGTTATAGTTAATTATCACCGCTTTTTCCCAGGTTATTATAAGGTTCAGCATCTTTGTCTTTTTTTATCAGTCTGTGTGTCCAGTCAATTATTTTATCCTTAAATACCAAACCGGCCAAAAAAAGCACAACAGCAATTGCCGATACTGCAATTACAACCCCGTAATTGCCCATTTGCGTATTATGTCCGATATATGATGAGCCCAATAAGGCCGGCAGCCTCCCTATGGTAATGATCACAAAGAATCTCAGCGGTCTGACAGGCGTTAAACCGGCTATGTATGTCAGGATGTCTTTAGGAATGCCCGGTATCAAAAACAATATAAACATTGCTGCATCAGATTTACTGTTGTTAAGCATGAAGCTGAATTTCTCAAGCTGTTTTTCCGATACGAGAAGCTTGACTACGGGATAGCCCAGCAAACGTGCTGCAAAAAAAACTATCACAGAGCCAAGCACTATACCCGTCAGTGAATATAAAGTACCAGGAACAGTGCCGTATATATATCCGCCTGCAATTTGCACAATCTCGCCCGGTATTGCAGCCACAACGACCTGCAGCACCTGTATGCCTATAAATACAATGACCCCGGCAGGTCCGTAGGAGTTAAGCAACTTCCTCAGTTCATCCGGCTTTCTGGCAAGTTCAGTCAGCTTAGGGCCAAACTTTATTCCCAGAAAAGTCAGCAATCCTGTAAAAATTGCAATCAGCGTTATGTTAAATGCAAGTTTAAGCTTTTTATTCCTTTTATTTTCATTGTTCAGCTGCTTGTCCCTGTTAAACTGCCTGTCCCGGTCCGAATCAATGCTTTTCAATTCATTGCTGTTTAAATCTCTGCTATTTAAATCATTGCTCATCAGATTCGTTACCTCATTATCTCAGTATTGCTTTAACCACTTTTAGATAACTATCTAATTCTGAAAAACCACGTATCTGGAATAAATATGGCAATTTAGTGCTGTGTAACCTTTACAAATATTATACACATAATTTTTGTTAATGCATCATTGTCCTGGTTAATATTAAGGAAAACTTTTCTTTATAATAATTCGTCTGTAATCCGTCTGTATATTTTATTTGCAGAGGCAATGTTTTCTACGGGTAGGTATTATATTTGCAACACGCGTATGTACTATGTTTAAAAGGTGAAAGGTGAATATTGGAATCAATGTTTTTATAATTTATTGTGTCCCCCATTCCGTATAGGAACGGGGGCTCTCTACTTCTCCGCTATATGGTATCAATAGTCATCTGTTTGTCTTCTGCATCCTCTTCCCTGAAATAGCAGCCAACCGCAGGTATTGTTCTCGTGCGGTAATAATCAGGATTTTTTATTCCGGATTCCTCGACCGTCTTTATCGAGCACATCCTGCTGCCTTTCTTTTCCTTCATAACCTGTACCCCCTGTGAGTCACGCGTGGTCTTGGGGTTTATACTGCATGTATTAAATATCAGTACCTTGTTTATGCTGCTGAAGGCAACAAGGTCAGTGTCGGCCTCGAGGTATCTTATATCCACAAGAGGCGAAAGACCCGAGTAAGCATTCGCTAGCTTTTTCCTGTTGGTTTTGGTGGCATAGCTTTCCATAGTAATCTTGGCACATTTGCCATTTTCAAATGAAAAAAGCATCCAGCCTGAATAATTGTCAGTTGCAGTAATGTAAACTATTTTTTCGTCATTTTCCAGGTGAAGCAGGTTAACCAGGTACTCGCCCAGGACGCTGGCTTTACAGTCCGGTATATCGTATACACGGAGCTTGTAGACAGTCTGCTTATTTGAAAACAAAAGCAGCTCTGCTTTATTGTGAGTCTCAACTTCCTGTATTATTGCGTCGTCATCCTTCAGCTTCTGTTCAGGATTCGCACGCAGTGAAACAAGCGGGATTTTCTTGATATAATTCTGCCTCGTAAGGAACAGTTTCAGATTATAATCCTCTATCATATGTTCTTCTGTAATTTCTTCAACATACGTTTCCGGAATAATTTCTGTTCTTCTCGGCTGTGCGTACTTTTTGGCGACTTCGGTTAACTGCTTTACTATTATCTTTTTTATTCTTTTTTCATTGACATAAACATCTTTCAGATCTTCTATATCACGCTGCAGGGTGTCGACTTCCCCAACCTTGTCAAGGATGTATTCACGATTAAGGTTTCTCAGCTTTATCTCAGCAATATATTCTGCTTGCAGCCTGTCAATATCAAAACCTTCCATGAGGTTTGGGATGACCTGTGCATCATTTTCCGTATTTCTGATTATTGCTATGGCTTTGTCGATGTCCAGCAATATCTTCCGCAAGCCAAGCAAAAGGTGAAGCCTTTCCTCCTTCTTCCGGATGTCAAATAATGTCTGTCTCTTAATGCAGTTGATCCTGAAATTCAGCCATTCGCTGATAATGCCCTTTATGCCCATAACTTTGGGGCTTCCTGAGACAAGTACATTGAAATTGCAGCTGAACGTGTCCTGCAGGGCAGTCAGCTTATACAGCTTGTTCATAATTGAATCCGGGTCTGCACTTTTTCTGATATCAATTGTAATTTTCAGTCCGTTCAGGTCAGTTTCATCACGTACATCTACAATATCCTTTATTTTACCGCTTTTTACGAGATCGACAATTGAGTCTATGATTGCCTCTGAAGTTGTAGTATAGGGTATCTCATATATTTCAATACAGCTGCTTTGCCTGTCATATTTGTATCTTGCCCTTACTTTGAAGCTTCCTCTGCCGGTCTCGTAGATTTCGCGCATGTCATTCTCATTGTATATAAGACTGCCTCCCGTTGAAAAATCGGGTGCCTTGATGTATTGCATCAGATCAGCTTTTTCATCGTTTATATAAGCTATTGTCGCGTCGCATACTTCTTTCAGGTTAAAGCTGCACAGATTGCTGGCCATGCCGACCGCGATCCCCTGGTTGGCATTGACAAGAATACTCGGGAATGTGGCCGGAAGCAAAGCTGGCTCCTGTAATGTGCCGTCGTAGTTGTCGACAAAATCCACTGCATCTTTATCAAGATCACGGAAAAGCTCTTCGCAAATCTTTTCAAGTTTAACTTCAGTATATCGCGGGGCAGCATATTGCATATCCCGTGAATACTGCTTGCCCATGTTGCCCTTCGAATCTATGTATGGATGAAGGAGTGCACCGTTTCCTCTTGTCAGTCTGACCATAGTTTCGTATATAGCCTGGTCGCCATGCGGATTCAGCTTCATGGTTTGACCAACCACATTTGCAGACTTAGTACGGTTTCCCGACATAAGCCCCATTTTGTACATAGTGTAGAGCAGCTTCCTGTGCGACGGTTTAAAGCCGTCTATTTCAGGAATTGCCCTTGAAACGATAACACTCATCGCATATGGCATATAATTCTGCTCAAGTGTATCCGGTATTTTCTGCAAAACTAAGTTTTTATCAGCCATATCTAGCACCTTTCTTTTTGGGGACGCTTCTCACCTTTTTACCTTTTCACGCACCTTTTTGTGGGGACAGTTCTCACCTTTTTAACTTTGATGGAAACAATTTCACATTTTTTCAGGAACATTCTCCAAACAGTTTAGTAGCTAAGCACTTTTTCTTTTAGCTAACTCTCTTCTGTTCTGCATCATATCATAAAAGATGAAAAAGTGAGAACTGTCCCTATGAACAAAAATGACTTCACCGCAAAAAAGTGAGAACCGTCCCCCTGAGCCGTCCCAATTCTCAGCTCACATCGATCATGTCCAAAAAGCGCATACCGTTCTCTTCTATATAGTTTTTCCTGCCCTGGAGATTATCACCCAGCAGCAAGTCAAACATGTACTCAGTTCTTTCAACATCATCGGGTACTATTTTTATGAGCCTTCTGGTCTCAGGGTTCATAGTAGTCATCCACATCATTTCAGGTTCATTTTCGCCGAGGCCCTTTGATCGCTGTATCGTGTATTTGCTTCCTTCAAGTTTGGCCAATATCTGAGCTTTTTCTTTTTCAGTATAAGCAAAGTACGTTTTTCCCTTGCATGTTATTTCGAATAAGGGTGATTCTGCTATAAATACTTTACCTTCCTGAATAAGTGTCGGCACAAGTCTGTAAAACATGGCCAGTATAAGCGTCCTGATCTGAAACCCGTCCACGTCAGCATCAGTACAGATTATTATCTTGCTCCACCTGAGGTTATTTATGTCAAATGTATTGAGGTCCTTGTTATGTTTGGATTTGATCTCAACTCCGCATCCCAGCACCTTCAGCAGATCTACTATTATCTCGTTCTTAAAAATACTGTCATACTCTGCTTTAAGACAATTGAGAATCTTTCCCCTTACAGGCATAATAGCCTGGAATTCCGCATCTCTTCCCATTTTGCACGAACCAAGTGCAGAATCGCCCTCAACAATGTAAAGCTCGCGCCGGTTTACATCTTTAGTCCTGCAGTCAACAAATTTTTTGACCCTGTTTGAAATATCAACAGATCCGCCCAGCTTTTTCTTTACGTTTATTCTGGTTCTTTCTGCAGTCTCACGGCTCCGCTTGTTGATCAGTACCTGTTCAACTATCTTGTCGCTTTCAAGTTTGTTTTCTATGAGGTACACTTCAAGCTGCTGCCTGATAAAATCGGTCATAGCCTCCTGAATGAACTTATTTGTAATCGACTTTTTTGTCTGATTCTCGTAACTGGTTATTGTAGAAAACGAATTAGTTACAAGTATAAGGCTGTCCTGTATATCTGCAAATGTTATTTTAGATTCGTCCTTATTATATTTGCCTTTGTTTCTGATACACTTGTCAATTTCATTGACAAATGCAGCTTTCACTGCACGGTCAGGCGATCCGCCATGCTCGAGCAGACTTGAGTTATGATAATATTCAAGCAGGTTCACTTCATTATTAAAGCAGAATGCTACCTGCATTTTTACCTTGTATTCCGGTTTATCTTCCCTGTCCCGGCCTTTTGCCGTCGTTTCGAAAAATTGAATACTGGTAAAGCCCTTATCTCTGTTTATTTCTTTGATATAATCAGTAATGCCGTTCTCATAGATAAACTCATAAGTGCTGCCGCTTGCTTCATCGGTCAGGATAAACTTCAGGCCGGCATTGACTACTGCCTGCTTTCTGAGTGTGTCCATGAAGTACTCCAGCGGTATGTCAATATCTGTAAAAACTTCCAGGTCCGGTTTCCACCGCTGAATAGTTCCGGTACTCTCATAACTGCACTTCTTTTTGATAAGGCCGCCGATATTTTCGCCTTTTTCGAAATGCAAATCATACCTGTAACCGTCTCTGAAAACGGTAACATCCATATACTCAGAACTGTACTGCGTTGCACAAGCGCCAAGGCCGTTCAAACCAAGGCTGAATTCATAGTTTTCACCGGTGTTGTTTTTATACTTGCCGCCTGCATACAATTCGCAGAAAACCAGTTCCCAGTTATAACGGTTTTCCTTCGGATTGAAATCAAGGGGAATACCTCTTCCGTAATCTTTTACCGTAATGGAATGGTCACTGTGGCGTATGACCTCTATTCTGTCACCATAACCTTCGCGCGCTTCGTCTATCGAGTTTGAAAGAATTTCAAAAAAAGAATGCTGACAACCTTCTATACCGTCTGAACCGAATATAACTCCAGGCCTCAGGCGGACCCTGTCCGCTCCCTTTAGAGATGAAATGCTCTCATTGTCATAGACCCCAGGCTTGTTACCCTTTGTCATTTGTATCCATCCTCCGGATCATCTGTTCTATCTTCTCTGTAAATATTATTCATGAAAGGCTTTTTAAAGTCAAGTGCAACCCATGTACCTATTTCAGGCTCTTTGACGTAATGCATATACATTCAGATTGCATGTTCTGGAAAGCAAGATTTATATTGCCAGCATTTTAGCCGCACTATTATCAAATCATATCGTTGAGGTGATTTTTTAATGAAAAAGAGAGCAGTTTTAATTTCAGTTTTGATTCTTACGATGCTGTTTTCTTCAGCAGTGTTTGCCCAGACGACCTATACCGTACAGAAAGGCGACACTATCTGGAAAATTGCATCAAGGAATCAGGTCGGTATGAGTGAGATCATAGCGGCCAATCCGCAGATAAAAAATCCAGACCTGATATATCCCGGACAAAAGATTACAATACCGACCGTAACAACAAGCGCACAGGAAGAAGAAGTAGTCAGGCTCGTTAATCAGGAAAGAGCAAAGGCAGGTCTTCCGGCACTGAAAATCAACTGGCAGCTTAGCAGAGTGGCGCGTTATAAATCCGCGGACATGGCCAATAAGGGCTATTTCTCCCACAACTCACCGACATATGGCACTCCATTCCAGATGATGGAGAACTTCGGGCTGCGTTTTTCAGCTGCCGGTGAAAATATTGCCTATGGTCAGAGGACACCTGCTGAAGTCATGAGAGACTGGATGAATTCCCCAGGCCACAGGAGCAATATCCTTAGCGGCGCATACACCGAAATAGGTGTTGGGCTGGCGAAAAATAAAAATGGTGTTTGCTATTGGACGCAGCAGTTCATGAAACCGCTGTGAACGTGGAAAACCGGTTCATGGAACTGTTGTGGTGAGCCAAAATGCAGGCATTAATGTTCTTTTATTGATAACGTTGATACCTGAATAAATGTTATTGGGATGCTGAAAGGGCAAAAAGGTGAGAAGCGTCCCCGAAAACGAAACGTCCACGAAAATGGCCCGTGAAAAAGTGAGAAGCGTCCCCGTCCCATGAAAAAAGACTGTGTTGGCAGTCAGTGACCAACAGCAGTCTTTTTTATTGCGCTGCTTTTTTGTTTGCTGTGTCCATTTGTTTCCTCTTTTTAATTCTTGATATGAATCTGAAAACTGCCGCAATAATCATGATGCCAAATGCTATTGCACCTGAGCCCTCTGCGGTTTCGATCATTTTGCCGGTTGCTGCTGATGGTTCATTACTCACAATGAACTGCATCATTTCATAAGCAGCAATTCCAGGTACAAGAGGAAGAATACCCGGTATGGAAAATACTGTCGCAGGTGCCTTCAGCAACCTTGCAGCTGTTTCACTGTATAAGCCGACTGCGATTGCACCAATAAAAATCGAAATAATGTTATGTTCAGTATGCTGGTACATCAACGTATATACAGCAAAGCCAACCAGACCTGAAATCCCGGCAAATATCAGCTTTCGTCCCTTTATATTAAATAAAAGTCCTGAAGTCACGCTTCCTATATATGCTAATAATACTGTCAGTATCATATTACCTCCAGCCCGCACCGATAAACAATGATATAGCCACACCGGCCGCCAGTATTGTAACAAGAAGGATCGCTTCGCCCAATCTCGTCAGACTTGCGACAATATCACCGTACAGGGCATCCTTTATTCCATTGGTTATTGAAACTCCGGGCAGGTACAGCATTATTGAACCTATAATTACTTTGTACTCATTTATCTGCGGCAAAATTCTGACAGCAGCAATACCGAAAAAACCCGCTACCAAACCGGCCATTAAGTTTTCAGTAAACGCAAAAAAGCCATTTCTGGTCAGCAGTTCCTTTAAAAAATATGAAACCGTACCAATGACCAGAGCTGTCAGGCCATCCAGCAGGCTCCCCCGAAACAGTATCGTAAACGCAAAGGACCCTAAAGCTGCTGCTGCCAGCCTTGCAATGAAGTTATACTGCTTAACCGATTCGATTTCATCAAGTTCCATGGAAACGGTATGATAGTCTGGGCTCATGATCTGTACCTTGCGTGAGAGGTCGTTGACTCTGTCAATTCTGTTCAGGTCCACTTTCCTGTTCTTTATGCGCTTAAAAGTAGTACTCACATGTCCTTCATCATCTACTACCGATATAAAAATACCAGTAGGCAGAACAAAACTTTCGCATTTCAAATTATAGCTATTGCATATCCTCACAATCGTTTCTTCGACCCTATATATTTCAGCACCGCTTGTCAGCATTATTTCTCCTGCCCGCAATGCTATATCCAGCAGTTCCGTAGACTGCAAACTCAATCACTCTCCTCGATTCGGGGCATTCCCTTTCCTGGGGCGCCGGGGACGCTTCTCACCTTTTTGCAAATAATTTACCAATCCTTATTCTACTACAAACATATCCTATGCATACTTTTCTCAAACCTTATCACAGACCCATTAAGTTACCTGTTTCACTGTCAAATTACTTGTTTTGTCCACATTTCCCTTTTCAAAAAACTCAACATCCTTTCACAGAAAGGAATATGTATAGTACAATAACAAAGCTCCGGGAAATATTCCATATCTCATTGAATAATTTTGCCTGATATGATAGATTAATTGCGGAACATATGTTCGGATAATTGCCGCAAGAGGTGAGAAAATGCCGAGAAAAGCCCGTTCCAAAGATCCTTTGGCCATATATCATGTAATGTGCCGAAGTATATCGGAACTTCTCCTTTTTGCCTGCGATGAAGACAAAGACTACTACTTGCTGCTTCTAAAACGTTATTTAAGTAAATATCATTGCAGTTTGTATGCTTATTGTCTTATGGACAATCACCTTCATTTGCAAATCGATCCGAAGGGATTTGATATATCTACATTCATGCATAGCGTAAACACTGCATATGTTCGTTATTATAATAAAAAATATAATCGTCATGGCCATCTTTTTCAGGATCGTTTTCAAAGCCGTATTTTGTCAACAGACGAATACAATCTGGCAGTATCTGCATACATACATAATAATCCGCATGATATTGAAAGCTTCTCAGGCCGGGAAGAAACCTATGAATATTCCTCATATGGAATATACCTGGGTATTGTGCCTGATCGTTACGGTCTAGTTGAAACATGCTTCATTCAAGGATTGTTTGGCTTGCCATCTCATAAATTATTTACAAAGAGATACCATGAATTTGTAAGAAGCCGGCTTAACAATCAGGAAAATGAAGAAATGCAGATTATAAAACCAATGGATGCAGAATATGAATATGTCAGCGGGCGAAATGTCATAATCAGGGAAAGGCCAGTCAATGACATAATATCATTTATATCTCGCAAACTTAAAATACACCAGCACACAGGCCTGAAAACCAAGTCCCGCCGACAGCTTACAGATTACAGGGCATTTACGGCATACGTGCTGCGAGTTCTGTGTAATCTCAGTTACAGAGATATATGCAAACATATTATGAACATTACAATAACAAGTTGCTCAAGACTGTGCAGTTATGGCTACGAGCTAACTAACAACAGTGATAAACATTTAAAGATATTTAATGAATTGGCTGCCTCAGCAGCTTAAGAACTTACTGATACGGGCCGTCTGTCAGGAATGGAAGGCAAGTTATTGGGTAGGTATCGGTTCCGGTAATCTTCACAAATTATCACAGCCGCAGACATTGTTATGGCTCGATCTGGATCTGACTATGCAGTAACATCGATAATGCTTATGTCTACAGGCAATATTGAGACTGCAGGCAATTTCGATGAATGCAATGTAAGTATCCGAGGTGACATATGTTTAGTGACGAGTTTATAAGAAGTCTGAAGAATACAGCGATTTATTTTATTATTTACACTTGTTTATTTTCATTGATCTGCTTTACCAGTTCATATACTTTTCCGTTCATAGTAGCATTTGCAATTGCCTTTATGATACAGCCAATATCAAAGTTTTTCAGGATCAGACTTAAGCTCAGGCGGAACATACCTGCACTGCTTGCCTCCGGAATAACTTATATCATGATTTTTGCTTTACTGGCTTTTCTTTTCTACAGCATAATTTCCGAAGCTATGCAACTGGCTAAAAACTTGTCAACAGCAAACCTTGATAAGTTTATAAAACCTTTGCAAAACATAATTAATGAAGCCGGAATATATTTCCAGAACATAGATCCGTCCTTTATAGAGCGAAACAGCAGTCAGTTAACTAGCATTTTAAAAAATGGTCTGAATATAGTCGGCAAGGGATTAAGTGCATTTTTGTCAATCGCCCTGTCGATTCCGATGTGGATAACCATAATGTTTGTTGTAATATTATCGACGTATTTCTTCACAAGAGATATGTCAAACATTAAGGAACGCTTCTTTTCAATTTTCTCAGAAAGCGGAAAAGAAAAAATTGGGAAAATATGGAACCAAGGCATTAAAATGCTGTCAAAGTATATTAAGGCTTATTTGCTGATCTACTTACTTACCTTCATTCAAACTCTTATTGGTTTTGCAATACTGGGAGTCAAATATTCAGTACTGCTCAGCATAATCTGTGCATTGGCTGACATTCTCCCGGTTATTGGTATCGCCTTGATTTATCTGCCCCTTGCTGTAATTTACATCATTTCCGGCAACTATTTTACAGGTGCAGGTATACTAGTATTGTTCGTACTTATCAGTATTGTAAGGCAAATAGTCGAACCCAAAATAGTATCTACATCCTTAGGCATACACCCGGTTGTTACACTAATAGCCATATTCATCGGATTGAAATCATTCGGGCTGACCGGCATGATATACTTTACTTTTTTTATGGTATTTTATAAAATACTCAGAAATGCAAAAATACTATAGAGGCCTGATATACATGATTGTTACAAAAAAGCCTGATACTTTACTTTGTTATATGCATCTGTTTAAATATTTCATGCCAGATAGCAAAAAAGGACAAGCCAGGTTGAATGTCAATTCTTTTTACTCGTAATTATTAAATAATTATATGAAATAGTGGGTAAAATATAACAAATTTCGAGTTGTGACCAAGCTTGTTATTTATACTACATACTTGGAATTTATTGATTTAGGAGGATTTTTCATGGAAAATAGATTTGCAAATTTTCAGGAAAAGCGAATGAAAATATTCGGTGAGCTTGTCAAAATGTACTGGAATGGGCAGCTTAACAATATCGATGATTTGAACAAACTGACCACTCATATCACGGAGAAGTTCAATTTTAAAAAAGAAGATATTCCATTTATCAGGGATCATATAAGAATCGCCATGGGTCTTGATCCGAGGGAAGGCCAGGATTATAGGGATGAACTTGACCTTGTCAGGCAATCAGAAGCTGTCGGCGAACCTGTTATTGCAAAAATAAACGGTGTTTGCGGAATATGTGATAATGAAAACTGTAATAATATGTGTAAACATGAAGCTCAGATTTACAGGCGAAGTGAAGGTCCCGTAGTTATAAATGGCAAATGCCTCAGCTGCGGAGAATGTGTAACCAGCTGTGATTTTGGAGCACTGGCTGATAAAATCGAATTCATACCACTGGTCAATCTGCTGAAAGACAAAAAGGCTCCCATCTTTGCAGTTGTAGCACCGGCAATCGCCGACCAGTTCGGTGATAACGTCACGTTAGGCCAACTCCGCACAGCTTTTAAACTTATGGGATTTGATGATATGATTGAAGTTGCAATGTTCGCAGACATTCTGACAATCCGTGAAGCTTTTGAATTCAATCAGCTTGTAAAGACAGAAGATGACTTTTTCCTCACAAGTTGCTGCTGTCCCGTGTGGTTTAACCTTACAAAAAAAGGTTTCCCTGAAATGTTCAAACATATGTCGCCTGCCGTATCGCCAATGATCGCATCAGGCAGATTCTTAAAAGAACTTTACAAGGATGCCAAGGTCGTATTCTTTTCTCCCTGTATAGCCAAAAAGCAAGAAATAAATGAACCTGAACTGAAAGGTGCTATTGACTTCGTTGTAAACTTCAGAGAATTAGCTGAGATTTTCAACGCTTTGGATATTCATCCTGAAAAACTCAAAGGCGAGGAAAAGGATCAGGCATCTTTAGGCGGCCGTCTTTATGCACGTACCGGCGGCGTAAGTTTTTCAGTCAAAACCGTGGTTAACCGGCTTGAACCCCGCAGGCTGATTAAGCTAAAAGCAAAAAAAGTTGATGGGGTAAAAAACTGCAAGGAGTTGCTCGAAGATCTGTCAGCGGGAAAGGATATAGGTGCTAATTTCATAGAAGGAATGGGCTGCACTGGCGGGTGTGTGGGTGGTCCAAGGACTAATATCCCAACAGACCACGCAGCAAAGATAGTGAATGATTACGCCGAAGACTCTTTAATTATGACACCATTTGATAACCTGAATGTAATGAAGATCCTGAAACAACTTGGTATAGATAAAATAGAAGATGTAGTGGAAAACAAACACATTCATAACCTTCTGACACGAGAATAGGTGATGGAAAAGGTGATGAGACGTTTCGGGGACGCTTCTCACCTTTTTTACATTTTCTCTTTGACTGAAGACATATGTATCAACGAATATCAGCAACTGTAATATTACACGAATATGAAAATATGGCTTCAATGTTTGCTGTTACCTCGGCAATTCCGGGCTGGACAGGAGTAGACCCGCTAACTGCCTGCATTGCAGTATATGGCATAGGTACAGCATTTGCCGTTGTTTTTTCAATAATTCTGATTGGAGTTTTATTTACAAATGTGTTAATTTTTCTTCCCACAGAGTCTGCTTTAGCTACAGCATTCCCGATTGCCCTGTTTAATGCCATTTCATAATACGTTTCCAATGCCGCAACATGAAAACTGATATTGCCAACCATGTTGGCCCCTGCTTCGACAGCCTCATCAATCACTTTCCCGACAAGATTGATATTTTCGATTTCAACAGCCAGTTCATGGATTACCCTATAGCCTGTAAAAACCTGTTCCCCATTAACAAAGTCATATTGAGGCTGGATTTGATATGTCTGAGTTCTTATATCTTCTTCTTTAACTCCAAGGCCTGTAATTTCAGCAATAACGTTTACTGTTTTTTGACTGTTTTCACGCTGAGCCTCAGCTAATTGAATATTTTCTGTATTAACACCAATTACAATACTTGCTCTGTCCGGCTGAACAAAAACGCTTCCTTTCCCATCTATTTTCATATAGCAAGTATAACGCGCCATGTAAGCAAAAGCCGGACATCCCCGGTTAACAAACGGATCGTTCACATGTTGAAAAAAAGCCATAAAACTCATTCCACCTTCAAACATTTGACAATACATAATATATGTTCAGATTCAGGAGTTTGGGAACGTATAATTTGCATGTGATTTGCATGTGTTTGGTCATTAACAAATATTTGGTTCTCCAGCATCGGTCCGCAAAAGTAACGCATTAACACATTAATGTTAAAATAGTGAAAACCGTCCCTAAATGAAAACTGCCCCTAAAGTGGCGCGCCCAAAAGCAGCAATCCTGTCATTTTGGAACTACAGTAACGAGATACGCCCACATTTATCGATTATGTCTTTGCAGTAATTTTTGATTCTGTTTCAGATGTGATTTCAGTTTTTTTCTTTGCATATACTGCAAACAGCGCTATGCTTAAAATAATTATTGCAGTTACAACAAGTCCGCCTTCAGGGCCAAAGCCTCCTCCATTTAAAATGTTGTATTCCACCAGCTTCGAAGTATATAATCCAGCAGATTTATTACCGCTTACAGGAAGGCCGAAAACACTGCCCTGAAAATAGTTCCATGTGATGTGGTAGCCTATTGGCATCCATATATTTCCCCGTATTTTAAACATAAACGAAAACAGCAGGCCGATAAGGAATATGTTAAACAAAGGAAGAATACCCACATCATCATTAAGTATATGCATCAAAGCAAAAATAGCATTTGGTACTATAAATACAACTATATCGCTGCAGTGGTTCATGACCGTCATACAGTATCCCCTGGAAAACATTTCCTCCCCAAAGCCAACAAATATCATAAGAACTAAGTCAAGTAATACCGTCCATGTTATATTCGGTGTCCTGAAGTTGCCCGTAACAGTGATTTGACCTGTCAGAAGGAATACAAAGAAAACAATAGTTATGGATACAGCACCAAAAATCAAACCAAGCAATAAATCTGAGGCGCCTTGCTTTATCGAAGATAATCCCATATCACTTAGCGGCTTTTTATCAAACAATTTCCAGAACAGGACCACAGAAAAGATCATGCACAAATCCTGAATAATGCTCACTATTGCTATTAAAATTTTATTGTTCAAGAAATTGTTCGTAATGACAGCTGAATCGCTTATGCCTGATGATACAACGCTGTAAATGCTGTAAACTAAAGAGAAAACTGTTGTTAATAGAGCCGTCAAGATTAAAAATGTTACCAAAACGCATACAATCTTCCACCCAAACCGTATTTCATTATATTTATTTTTGATTATTTGCATAATGTTCCGACCTCCTGACCAGCTTACATTATCTAGCCGACTGATTAGGCCGGCAGCATCCAAATAGCTTTTAATATAAGCAATTGATTTATTGTCCCGTTCCTTATTATATTGTGAGAATTAAAATGTGAGAACTGTCCCCATCATGTAACAATTTTCATAGAATCTATTAACAGTCTCATCAATTTCATCAATATTCCGGAAGAAGCTCGTCACAAGCAGCATATCCTTCTTTTCTTTTGCCGTCGCCATAATCGATTTGACATTTTTGTTTATTTCTTCAACACATATATCAGCATTGTCCCTGATCTGCGGCGGCAGCTTTTTTCCCCCGATCTTTGCTTTTTTTGCTTCTGCATTTCCGTTATACGAATAAACAGAAGATAATGCCATTGCCAATAAAGTGAACAGTATTGGCGATAACGCATCACCGAAATTTATATAGTATATGACTGTAAAAAGAATACCAAAACAAGCTATGAATATGTTTAGTTTGCGGAATATATGCTTCAGCATCGATACACCTTTCAGATCAGAATATGCGCTCCCAGGGAAAGTGTACCAGTATTATTACATAGTGTCAATGCAGGCAAACATACTGTTTTACGCCTTGTGTACTCTTTCACCATATCAGCTTCAGGTGAATATGATGGTATATCAAAAAATTGATAAGGTGAGTTACATGTGGTATACAGTGCAAACTGGTGATTCGTTATTTTCCATTGCGCAAAGATTTGGTATTTCTGCAAGGCAGCTTGCAACTGCAAATAAAATAGAAGAAGGAGAAGATCTTACGCCTGGTCAGAGACTGTTTATCCCCATACAGGTTTCGAAAGTTATTACATACACCGTAGAACCGGGAGATTCACTTTATACTATTGCACGCCGGTATAACACTCTGACAGAGAGCATCATGGTACTGAACGGTCTGCAAAGTACGGCCATATATGCAGGCCAGCGGCTGATCATTCCTCAATACACACAGGCCATTGTAAATGTGGGCAGGGCAAATATCAGAAGCGGGCCAGGGACTAATTACAATATCGTCCAGTCAGTGGTTTCAGGTGCAAAACTTCCCGTAACCGAAACATCCCGTGACTGGCTGAGAATATCTCTGCACAACGGAAATCCCGGCTGGGTGTCCCGTAACCTGACAAATTTCAGAACATATGATGGCTCAAGACCTATACTGAACATCGTCGGTTTTTACACACTGGAAGAAGGGCCGGCGCTGCCGAGTTCTTTCCGTTCATTCGCAGACAATACATCAAACCTGACAGAAGTGCCTTTATTCCTATACAGGTTCGATCGGGACGATCCTACATCTATTGAGAAGTTTGGTGAATTTACTGATAATGATATCGAAATACTTGTATCCGTTGCCCACAGAAACAATATTATGATCATTCCTGTTGTGCATAATTTGCTGTACGAATCAGGAGGTCAGGAAGCAAGCCGTGCCGTCGTAAGGGATATGGTCGCCACACAGCAGACAAGAAGTACAGCAATCGCCAACATAATAGCACTTATCGAAAGGTATGGATTTGATGGAGTCAACATAGATATCGAGGATGTGTATCTGGAAGACAGCAGCCGTCTGTCCCAGTTCTACACCGAGCTTGGAAATGCTCTGCATGCCCGCGGCTACTTCCTTTCTGCATCTGTGCCGGCAAGGATAAGGGATTACCCGCCATTTAACCCGTTTTCAGATCCCTTCGACTATGGAGCTATAGGTTCAGCTGTCGATCAATTTATCGTAATGCTATACAATGAACACGGCTGGCCTGGAAGCGGCCCCGGTCCGGTGGTTTCCAGCGGGTGGATGAATAAAGTTATTGGCTATACACTCACAAAAATGCCTGCAAGCAAGGTAGTTGCTGCAATATCGGTTTTCGGTTTCGATTTTAACCTTACTACAGGAAGAAATACTTATGTAACATATGAACTGGCTGCAGAACTGGCTTCCAGATACAATGCCGAAATAGTTTTTGATCAGGATACGCTGACTCCCACGTTCTCTTACACCGATGAAGAAGGCAATACTCATGAAGTTTGGTTTGAAAACAGCGAAAGCGGTATTGCGAAAATGCGGCTGGCATGGCAGCAGGGCATCAGCGGTATCGCACTTTGGAGGCTTGGTATGGAAGATCCCGGGCTGTGGTCCCGTGTCGAAAGCGAAATAGTTGTAAGAAGGATAGTTTATTAGAAGCCGCAGGGAATGCTTTCGTCGTTGTACAGCTGCCGCAGATACACTGGTGACAAAAGTGTGAGAACTGTCCCCCTTTGACAGCCAGGTGATACATCATGTGCCTAAATAAACAAGTATTTCCACATAATGCTTGAAATGATACAGCAAGTGGAGTATAATGGTAACAGTATCAAGACTGATACTAAATATAAAAGATTTAATTCGTTTGTTGACCTAATCCTCCTTGATTTTTTGGATTCTTGGAGAATAAGTCCAAACCGGTTAAATCCAAATTATCAGGAGGTAAGGTATAAATGCCAGACAAAACATTGATCTGCAAAGATTGCAACCGCGAATTTGTTTTTACAGAAGGAGAGCAGGCTTTTTATAAAGAAAAAGGGTTCGAGAACGAACCTCAGAGATGCCCTGAATGCAGGAAAGCCAGGAAAGCTATGAGAAGAAATAACGGCGGATTCGGCAACCACCCCAGGAACAGCTTCTCTGGCGGCGACAGATATTAATTTGCAGAATACCGATATTATTCATATTATAGATGAATAATATCGCATATCTACGCGGATAAAGCAAAAACGAGCTTCATTAAGTACACCTCAGATATCAGGCATTCGTTCTGATATTTCGAGGTGTACTTTTTTGCAGCAATATACTTCATGTGACAGCGAATGAAAACTGTAACAGGTGAAATCAAAAGAAAGCACATCAGGCAAATCCTTCGGTCATGTGATTAACCCTTGTAATTATCGGTTATCTTTCGGGCAATCAGTATAACGGGGTAATTTCCGGTGCGTGCGGCTTAGCCATTAAGATAGCAAGTTGAGGTTAACTTATAGATCAGTAAAAATATGGATATCTAATGCTAACTATTCATATGACAATTGGAAAAGTCAAAAACTGTTTCCATCAACTGATAAGCTGCTAAAAAAGTGAGAACTGTCCCCGCCGGGCCAACTGCAAAAAAGTGAGAACCGTCCCCGCGGCTGTCCAAAAAGTGAGAACCGTCCCCAGTGCAATAATTTCCAGCCTGTCTTTTAACATTGATGTAAATATTATATAATAAATTAGATATTTCGCAATTACAGCAGAAATATATGAAAAACTTACGACAAGGTGGTCTTAGTATTGAAAAATAAACCGTTGTTTGAAGTCAGAAAAATCAAATCCCTAAAAGATATGCTGGATTCCAGTACGGAACTGTACAGTGACAGGACAGCATTCCTTTACAAACCTAAGGGCTGTGACAAATACCAGCCGGTCACTTTCAGGCAGTTCAAGGAAGATGTAGATGCCCTGGGAACTGCCCTTATCGATATAGGCCTTAAAGGCGGAAGAATAGCTATAATCAGTGAAAACCGGTATGAATGGGCAGTTTCGTATATGGCTGTTGTAAACGGCACCGGCACCGTTGTTCCGCTGGACAAGGATCTTCCTGAAAATGAAATCGAAAATCTGCTGGTAAGAGCAAAAGCAGATGCTGTAATATTTTCAGGCAATCAGAAGAATCACATCCTGAATATCTCAAAACGCATTGATTTTTTAAAGCACTACATAATAATGGACGAACCAACAGAGGAAAATGCTGATGAATTCAGCCATTTTACCATGTTCAGGCAGCTGATCGAAAGAGGAAAAAAGAAAGTCGCTGAAGGCTGCAGAGATTTCATAGATGCGCAGATAGACCCTGAAGCAATGGATATCCTGCTCTTCACCTCTGCGACCACTGCCACTTCAAAGGCAGTTATGCTCTGTCACAGGAACATTGCGGAAAACCTGATGGCTATGAGTTCAATGGTATATGTCGGCCCGGGCGACGTATTTCTTTCGGTACTGCCTCTGCATCATACCTATGAAAACACCTGCGGCTTCCTCTGCGCACTTTATCGCGGCTGTACCGTAGCATACTGCGAGGGTCTGAGACATATCCAGAAAAACCTGCAGGAGTCCCAGGCCACAATAATGCTTGGTGTGCCCCTGATATTTGAAGCCTTCTACAAGAGGATCTGGGATCAGGCAAAGAAGCATCCTGACACACTGAAAAAACTGAAAACGGGACTGAAAATCAGCGGCTTTCTGAGTAAAATCGGAATTGACGTAAGAAGGAAGCTGTTTGCTCCCATACACAGCAATTTCGGCGGCAGGCTCAGACTCTTCATAAGCGGAGCCGCCGGTATAGACCCTGAAGTTGCCCGGGGTTTCAGAAACTTCGGCATCAGTTTTGTACAAGGCTATGGCCTGACAGAATGCAGTCCTATTGTCGCATTGAACAGAGAGGTAGATTTCAAGGATGACGCTGCCGGCCTTCCCCTTCCCGGCGTCGAAGTGAAAATCAGCGGTGCTGACTCCGAAGGAGTTGGTGAAATCATGGTTAAAGGCCCTAATGTTATGCTTGGTTATTATGAAGATCCGGAAAGCACTGCAAAGGCAATGGAAAACGGCTGGTTCCATACAGGCGATCTTGGATACATTGATAAAGATGGCTTTGTCCATATCACAGGAAGAAAGAAGAATGTTATAGTTACAAAAAACGGCAAGAATATATATCCGGAAGAAATAGAAACCCTGCTGAACAAAAGCCAGTATATAAAAGAATGTATCGTGTTCGGCAAAGATGATCCGGTATACGGCGATGTTGTCGTTTCGGCAACGATAGTTCCTGATATGGAAGCGATCGAGGCCCAGTTTGACGGCCGTAAGCCAACGGATGAAGAAGTACACGACATTATCAGAAAAGAGGTCAAGGAAGTAAATAAAAACCTTGTATTATATAAGTATGTAAAAGATTTTGATATCCGATATGAAGAATTTGAGAAAACAACAACCAACAAAATAAAGCGTTATGCAGTCAAATAATATAAGTGGCTTTTCGCAGCCAGCTAATAAAGCGGCAGGATGATGCTCAGCAATGAAAAAGAGAGTTAGAAAACAGCTTACAGTTGAAGAACTGGCGAAACGATATAAAAAAAGATACCACGTTGTATTATGCATTTTAGTGGTTTTTGTGGTGCTGACAGGTTTATACCTCTATTTAAATTATGACTACCTGGCATTTAAGCACTTCATAACCAGCAGCTATATTTATACCGAAACGCTGGATAAAATTTATGAAAAGCATCTTGGTGCAGATGTTAAAGGAGGATATTTCAGCAATTTTGACAATGTAATCATCTCTATTGCAACAAAGGAGATACGCAGTGAGAATGGTGACAGATATACCTACATGTATACTCCACAGCAGCTTACAGCTTCACTGGAATATGACAGGCAGGAGGCTGCAGGGTCAGAAGTAAAGTCCCTCAATGACAGTACCATATACCTGAAGCTCACAAATTACACGAAACACACCCTCAAATTTATGGAGGAAAACCTGGAAGCACTTCAAAGCCGGCCTAGCATCATTATCGATCTGCAGGGCAACAGGGGCGGCGATATAAAAGTAATGGTCAACATATCGAGTATGTTCCTGCCGAAGAACATGGTCATTGCAACAGACCACATGCGCTGGTTCGACTATGTCTACCGCTCCAACAGGAACCAGCCGTTAAAATATGATAAAATAATTATCCTTCAGGACAATAATACTGCCAGTGCATCAGAAAACATGATCGCCGCACTGAAAGACAATCTTGATAATGTAGAACTGATAGGCAGCAGGACATTCGGCAAGGGTATCGGCCAGTTTACCCTGCCCCTCAGGCGGGGCTATGCTGTCAAAGCTACGATCCTCAAATGGTTTACTCCTGACGGCATCAATATTCACGGGGCAGGCATCGATCCGGATATCGAGTATACCGGCGATGATATAATTCAGTATGCGCTTAACCGTATAGGATGATTCCGGAAAACCCCGGATACCCTGACCCGCTCCTGAATTTAACGGAGTTATGCCTTTAACCGCAGTAACTGATCCTGAACAATAATTGCCGCATCAGGATTTTAATTTGAGCAGCTCCACTTCTTCAGACGTCAGTTCCCTGAATTCTCCCGGGCCAAGTGTTTCATCAAGCTTCAGCCCGCCCATCTGTATCCTTTTGAGATAAATCACCTTTTTCCCTAAAGCTCTGAACATCCTTTTGACCTGGTGGAACTTACCCTCGTGCAAAACCACCTCTGTCTCCGAACGAAGTCCGGACCTTATTATAAACAGTTCCGCCGGCATGGTTTTATAACCGTCATCCAACATCACGCCTTCGGAAAAAGCCTTTACATCCCCATCGGTTACAACACCGTCAATCAGTGCGTAATATCTTTTGTCCACGTGTCTCTTCGGAGACAGCATATCATGTGCCAGCTGCCCGTCATTTGTCAGAAGCAGCATTCCCTCTGTATCAATATCCAGCCTTCCGGCGGGGAAAAGGCCGAAGCATGAGTATTCTTCAGGCAGCAGGTCCACTGCGGTTTTAAGTTTATCGTCGCTGGTTGCTGATATGACACCGGCCGGCTTGTTCATCATCAGGTATACAAATTTTCTGTATTTGAGCGTTCTGCCGTCTGCCACAATAATGCTTTTCCCAGGATCGACATGCATGGACGCGTCACGGGCTGTAATACCGTCCACTGTGACCAGACCTTTTCTGACAAGTTTTTTTATATCATTTCTGCTGCCAAATCCGAAATTGGCCAAAACCTTGTCCAGCCGCTGCATATCATTCATTCACTCATTCCACCTTTTTCCCCGATGCTAAGTCAGCCTTCTCCAGCCCCTGGGGTACATATTTTTAAGCATACTGCCGGTCTGCTTTGCCCATCCGATGGTAAAGCCATCTACACAAACAGCTGTCCATCCTTTTTCCCCTTCGATCATCAAAGTTTCTCCCTTAAGATAGCCGGCTGCTTCCCTTGAGTCTGCGTCCAGGTCCACTGTCCTCTTAAATGCATTTTTCTCCAGCCCAATAACCATGGAATGTGACGGTTCAAATCTTTCACCCTCAAAGGTGCCCAGGAACCAGCCGAACTTTGCTGTCCTTAGGCCCGCCAGCTGCGGCGGTACTTCCGGCAGATGGTACAGATTACGTCCTTTGAGCATGAAAACCCCTTCCGGGAAGTAGTTGAGGTTATCATCCACAAACTTATGAAAAGCTCCCGGCAATTTTTCATAAGCCACCACATCCTCGTCGATGGGGACGGTTCTCACCTTTTCATCACTGAAGGTATCGCCTGTCCTTTTGTCGTCAGGGACATTTCCCGCCATTTCGCCACCGGGGACAGTTCTCTCATTTTTGTTATCAGATTCCGATCCCGTTTTAACTTCTGATCCTCTTTTGACCAGTTTGGCAACAAAGTGGCCTTCTCCCCTTAACCTGTGCGGCCAGAGTCTCGCCGTCCTCGTCAGCTGGCCAAGTATACCAGATACAGCAGTACCTGCAGCTGTCCTGACCATTTCATCTGTAACAGCAACAGCTTTTTCTGCTGCAATACCTCTGCCAATGCCGCCAAGCACAGCATCCGCAACGGGAGCAGCCCACTGGGGCCTGCCTCCCTCTATTCCGGCCACCTTCGGTATCTCTGCCAGTTCATATCCCTTATGGCTGACCATGAACTTCAGTATCATCTGTTCATCTTCTTCAGGAGAGAAAGTACAGGTCGAATATACAAGCGTTCCGCCCGGCTTCAGAAGTTTGTCTGCGCAGTGAAGGATAGATTCCTGCATCTGAGTGCAGCGCTCGCATTTAAAGCTCTCCCAGCTTCTTGCAGCAGCCTCATCTTTTCTGAACATACCCTCGCCCGAGCATGGCGCATCTATCAGTATCCTGTCAAAGTAGCCTTCAAAACTCCGGACAAGCTTTTCGGGAGATTCATTGAGGACAACAGCATTTCTGATACCGCAAAGTTCAACATTTTTGACCAGCGCCTTAACTCTTTCAGAGTTTATATCATTCGATACAAGAAGACCTCTTCCCTTCATCGCTGCAGCTATCTGAACCGTCTTTCCTCCGGGAGCAGCGCACAAATCCAGTACCCTTTCACCGGGTTCAGCTCCCAAAACATGTCCCGGAAGCATAGCACTCGGTTCCTGTATATAATATAAACCGGCATGATAATATGGATGCCTGCCGGGGCCGGCTTCACCGGATATGTAAAAGCCATCCTTTGTCCATGGTACGGCTTCAAGTTCAAAAGGAGAGATTTCAATAAATTTATCCCGGCTGATTTTCAATGTGTTTACCCTCAGTCCGAATTCCCTCTGACCTGCCAATGCCGCAGCCAGTTCACCATATTCCTCTTCGCCCATCAGTTTGCGCATTTTTTCTTCAAATGCTGCAGGAAGCTTCATTTCTTCACCTCTGTATAACGTGCTTGCTGAATTTTGTTTTCTGTATATACGGCATATCCTGCCCGTATTGCACCAGTTATCAGTTATGATCAGTGCTTTTCCCGGTTCTGCAAGCCTACATCACTTATTTTTTACTGCTTTTAAGCCGAATACTCCTGAATGGTTTGCCTGATTAGTCATTGCTGCTGTCCGGACCAGTTTCTCTTCCGGCTTCATCAAACTCTGCCTCAAACTTGTCCATCAGTTCAGAAATTTCATACCGGTATTCGAAAAACATCGCTTTGTTGCTGCTGATTAGCTTTTTCCTCTCCCTGGCATCCTGGAGGGCATCATAAAAGTCAGCCTTTATTTCATATATGCGCGGATATTTGGTTTTCATATAGCGCAAAGCCATCAAAAAATCGCTGTATCTGCCCAGTATCTGATATTCCAGAAGCACTGAATAGGCTTTTTCCTGTTCCTGCAGCAATTCTCCGGCCTCAATGTTGCAAACATCACTGGTAGCATAAACCTTCAGGATCTTCGGTATAAATTCATCATCCCTGAAGCCCTTGATTTCCGGCTCTATCATTATCATCGATTCTATCTTTCTGCTTATTTCAGCGGCATCCTGCCAATCAGGCACAAGTTTCGAAATGATCTCAGCACAGCGGTGTGCCTCCGGAAGCATACAGGAACCTACAAAATAGTAAAGTATACCAATGGCCATGTTTACCGAGTTGTTATACTCATGTTCATCCGCAGGCAAATCAACCAGCTTCTCTATCCATTCCAGGCAGCTGTCATATTTCTTATCGAGGAATAAAATATATGAAACATCAGTACATATGCTATGTAATTTATCCGAGAACGCCGGATTATTAAATGCTTCCAGTAAAATCTCAGCTGCTTTTCCGTATCTTCCTGAACATTTATAACCATCTGCAAGCAAACTCACAAGAACATAATTGTCCTTATCTGTGCTGTAGCATTCTTCCGCCAGCTCGATTGCCTTTTTATAGTGTCCTGCATCAATCCGTGCTTTAATAACCATGTTGTTCAGTTCTGCATCCTGCGGAAACATATCTCTTACCGGCTCCAGCATTTTTGCGGCTTTAAACGGTTTATCCATATTCAGGTATGCTATACCCAGCAAAAACTTCAAATGCGTATCAAATTTTTCATTTTTTAATGCCTTTTCCAAAATTTTAGCTGTCTGTACGAAATCACCTTCATCCAGCAATTCGTTTGCTGTTTCATATGCCTGTTTCGAATCTTCAGTCATCCTGTGAAATTCTATACAAGCTCTTCTCAGAGCAGGATCACTTAACATTCTGTACGCTTCTTCTATATCTTTGCTTTTTTCCGGATAAAGGCCAGCCGGGTATTTGCTCTTCATCCTTCTGTAAGCATCTGCTATAGCCTTTCTGCCTGCTTCTTCCGTTACTTCGAGTACTTCAAAATAGTCCTTCATCCTGTAATTTCAACCTTTCTCCGGCAGTTATCACTTTACTGTCTGTTATTCTACCATAGTCAGCGACCCGTCAGTCATATTTTCTATGTTGCAAGAGTCATTTTCTGCTGCTAATATGATATTGTACAGCTAATATGATATCACACAGATACAGCATTTCAACAGAACAGGAGTAATGTCCCATGAACGATCCGCAATGCAAGGGCTGTTGTGTATCAGTAAGACTCAGTCCTGAGGAAATAAAGAAGCTTTTTGGAGAGACGATGCGGGTTAAAAATATAAAAGTCGTCTCTGAAGACGAATATAAAAGACGGCTTGCATGCTGCAAAACATGTCCGAGCCTGCAATACGGCACTACCTGCCAGCACTGCGGCTGTATTGTGGAGATCCGTGCCAAGCTTGCCGCTTCCCACTGCCCGTACCCATATAATCCAAAGTGGTGAATGCACTAAAACTGAGAACTGCATATGAAGGAAATATTGTTATTTTATCTTCGAATTTTCTATTGTAATCAGAGCAATACCATGTTATAATATCTTTTGCAAACGGCCCATTGGTCAAGCGGCCTAAGACACCGCCCTCTCACGGCGGTAACAGGGGTTCGAATCCCCTATGGGTCACCAAAAAACACCTTGCATAGGCAGGGTGTTTTTTTTGTCATACTTCAGTAATGACCTGATTATCCCGGCAATCCGGTGCTGCAATCATAGCCCGGATTTTCCGGAAGAACACAGCATCCGCTGACATAATTCTATGCATTTCCCATACACATATTTTCTTCCAGGTTCAATGTGCTTTCCCCGGTTAAATGCCTGTGATGCCTGTGCTCTTCGTGCTCCGGATTCCTGTGTTTTCAGATCCTCTGTTTTTGCTCCTCTATTTTCTTTCTGCTGATTCCTGTCTGAATTCTGATGATCTGAGCAGATTCATGCTTGCATTCTTCACATGCTGTGTCGTCAATTTCTCTGCCCTGTCCGCATCCCTGTCAATGATGGCCTGTAATATCGCCTTGTGCTCCTTTAGCACCTCCATGGCTCTTTTGGGGCTGCTCATAGATATCCTTCTGGCTTTCTGGACATAATGGTGGAATGTGCTCAGAGTATGCATCAGCGGCATACTTTTGCTTGCTCTGAATATAATATCATGAAACCTTGTATCGAACCTGAGCAGTTGGCCGTAATCTTCCTTGGTTGTATAAAATTCCTCCAGGTCGACTGCTTCCTGCAATTCCTCCAGTTCCTCCGGCGTAATTTTTTCTGCAGCCCATCTTGCTGCCAGGCCTTCTATCAGCATACGGATTGTATATATGTCCTGAATGTCCTGTGCCGATACACCCTTTACAGTCACACCCTTGTTGGGTACAGACTGGACAAGGCCCTCCAGTTCAAGCTGCCGAAGAGCTTCACGTATTGGCGTGCGGCTTACGCCAAGCTCTTCCGACAGCTTTGTTTCTATCAGGCTCTCACCTGGTTCATAGACACCGTTCAATATATCATTCCTTATCTGATTGAAAACTCTGCTGTGCAACGTATTCGACCGCTGATCGCTATCTCCGAACTCCATTTATATTCAACTCCCTGGTACCTGTCATTGGCCGTTGTTTTTGGTATAATTCAGCAGACCTCCTGCCAGTATGATCTGTACCTGCCTTTCGGATAATGAAGTTCTGACCCTTATCTTTGTGCCAGCGGTTACATTGGTGATGACAAGCTCACTGCCGGCTTTGATCTGCTCTCTTGCATTTTCAAGAACCAGAACGTCTCCCTGGTTTATCCTGTCATAATCCGCTTCATCTGCAAATGTCATCGGCAATATACCCGAGTTGATAAGATTTGCCATATGGATCCTCGCAAAGGATTTTGCAATAACGCCCTTTACACCCAGCTGCAGAGGCGCAAGTGCAGCGTGTTCCCTGCTCGAACCCTGTCCGTAATTCGACCCGCCGATAATGAAGCCTCCGCCGTTTTCCTTTGCGCGTTTTGGAAAATCAGGATCACATGGCGTCAGGCAGTATTCAGCCAGGTATGGTACATTTGATCTGTATGGCAGGAGTTTTGCATTTGAAGGCATAATATGGTCTGTGGTTATATTGTCTCCTACCTTGATAAGCACAGTTCCTTCAACCTTTTCCGGAAGTGCTTTGTTTATCGGAAATGGCTTTATATTGGGACCTCTGACTACTTCCACATCGTTTCCTTCAGGTGCTGGAGGCACTATCATATTGTCATTAATAAGGAAGGCTTCCGGCATCTCTGCTGTCGGTGCTTCACCGAGTGTGCGGGGATCCGTTAGTACACCTGTAAGTGCGCTGGCTGCGGCAGTTTCAGGACTTACCAGGTAAACAGAGGCAGATTTGGTTCCGCTTCTTCCTTCGAAGTTTCTGTTGAATGTTCTCAGAGATATGGCATTGGTTGCCGGAGCCTGTCCCATACCAATACATGGTCCGCATGCCGACTCGAGGATCCTTGCCCCTGCAGCAACCATATCTGCAAGCGCGCCTTCTTTGGCCAGCATGGTCAGCACCTGCTTCGAGCCTGGTGCAATAACCAGGCTCACATCAGGATGAACAGTCTTGCCCTTCAATATCTTTGCCACTTTTATCATATCCATATATGACGAATTGGTGCAGCTGCCTATTGCCACCTGATCTACTTTTATCGGTCCAATAGCAGATACCTTTTCAACGTTGTCAGGGCTGTGGGGTTTTGCCGCCAATGGTTCCAGACTTCCCAGGTCTATTGTTATCTCCTCGTCGTAAACAGCATCGGGGTCCGGCAGCAGTTCAGTCCAGTCGTTTTCCCTGCCCTGTGCTTTCAGGAAAGCTCTCGTCACCTCATCACTGGGAAAAATAGAAGTTGTCGCTCCAAGCTCTGCTCCCATGTTTGTGATTGTCGCTCTTTCGGGAACTGTCAATGACGCCACGCCTTCGCCCGCGTATTCGATAATCTTGCCTACGCCGCCTTTTACGCTCATTATGCGAAGCACCTCAAGAATAACATCCTTAGCGGACACCCATGGTCTCAGGCTGCCTTTGAGCGTTATTCTGCAAACTTTTGGCATCATCAGGTAATATGGGCCTCCGCCCATCGCTACCGCCACATCCAGGCCGCCTGCCCCAATGGCCAGCATGCCCAGGCCGCCTCCTGTCGGAGTATGGCTGTCTGAGCCCAGCAGTGTCATTCCCGGTACACCAAAGCGTTCCAGATGGACCTGATGGCAAATCCCGTTGCCGGGGCGTGAAAAATATATGCCATGCTTTGCTGCAACCGTCTGGATGAATTTATGGTCGTCTGCATTCTCAAAACCAGCCTGCAGAGTATTGTGATCTATATATGCCACTGATTTTTTAGTCTTCACTCTCGGTATTCCCATGGCTTCAAACTGCAAATAAGCCATAGTCCCTGTAGAATCCTGCGTAAGAGTCTGATCTATTTTTATTGAAATCTCTTTGCCTGCGATCATTTCACCGCTGACAAGATGTTCTTTTATTATTTTTTGAGCAAGGTTCAGTCCCATATGTCTAACTCCTTTTTTAGTGTCATATCGATGTTTTTGCTTCATCTCCGGTCCAGCAGTCCATCTGCCCGTCAGCCGGCATCCATTTTGCCGGTCAGGCTGCTTGCTGCCGGCCGGATCTGTCACAGAACCAGGTCAAATATCTCCGGTGCAAGATTTTTAATTGCCTCTTCCAGTTCAATATCACTGATTGCTGTGACTCTGCCGTTTTTGTACTGTTCGTCCACCCATTCCTTGATCTTCAGAATCCTGCTGTCCCTCTTGTCGAGTCTCTTGTTTCCGGTAAAGCCAAAGTAGCTGTTTACCCAGTGTGCAATACCGGCAGTACCTGAAGACTGGTTAATGGCAACACCCACCGGACGGTTCAGGATCTTTTCCGTATTAAAGATATTATAAATTTCCTCGTCCTTCAACAGGCCGTCGGCATGTATGCCTGCCTGGGTCACATTGAAGTGTTTGCCCACAAACGGAGTTCTCGGAGGAATATGATAACCCAGTTCTTTTTCATAGTATTCTGCAATTTCGGTGATAACAGTCGTATCCATACCGTCTGTCGTACCCCTGAGCTGTGCATATTCTATAACCATTGCCTCAAGAGGCGTATTGCCGGTTCTTTCACCTATACCCAGCAGCGAGCAGTTAACGGAGGATGCGCCATACATCCATGCAGTCGCCGAGTTGGACACTGCCTTGTAAAAATCATTGTGCCCGTGCCATTCGATAAGTTCACTGGGGAAGCCTGCATGATGCCTGAGGCCGTATATAATACCCGGTACACTTCTGGGAAGCGCCACCCCCGGATATGATACTCCATAACCAAGCGTGTCGCAAGCTCTGATTTTTATTGGCACTCCGCTCTCTTCGCTCAGCTTTCTCAGTTCAAGAGCAAAAGGCACGACAAAGCCGTAAAAATCAGCACGTGTTATGTCTTCAAAATGGCAGCGCGGTCTGATGCCAACCTCAATGGCCTCTTTAATAATGCTCATATAATGATCGAGAGCCTGCTTTCTTGTCATATTCAGCTTCTTGAAGATGTGATAATCAGAACAGCTGACAAGAATGCCGCTTTCTTTCATCCCCATATCCTTTGCCAGCTGGAAGTCGTTTTTCGTCGCTCTGATCCAGCTCGTCACCTCAGGATACTCGTAACCTCTTTCCATGCACTTATAAACCGCTTCCTTGTCCCTGTCACTGTAAAGGAAAAACTCACACTGACGAATTATGCCTTTAGGTCCGCCAAGTCTATGCAGCATGTCATACAGCCTTACGATCTGTTCTACCGTATAGGGAGCCCTTGACTGCTGACCGTCCCTGAAAGTGGTATCAGTGATCCATATTTCATCAGCAGGAAACATAGGCACCTTTCTGTGGTTGAACGCACATTTGGGTATCTCATCATAGGTAAATATTTCCCTGTAAAGGTTCGGAGTCTGTACATCCTGCAGTGCATATCTGTATTGAGTCTGCTCAAGAGTATTTGTTTTCTTGTTGAATTCCAGCATACCATCACCTGACTTCACAATAAATTATCTTTGTATATTTGTATCATTGTATACAATTATACAATGACTGTCAATAAATTTTTATCAACATTTTTCCTCATGTATGTTGAAATTAGGAGGATTTTAGCAATAAATATCGAAATAATTAATATCGTACTTTAGCAGGGGAGGATGGATATGGCAAATAAGGTAAAAGAAGAGTCAAAAACTATTGTTGAGCGTGCATCACATCAGGGAAGGATCAATCTTTTCTCAGCAATCGTGACCGGACTTGTGATGAGCGCCGTATTCATATTAATTACAGGCAAGTATGCTGAATCTTTACTGGTTCTGGCCACAGCTATAGTAACTTCTCTGGTACTGCGCATCACTAATAACACGGTGACCAGGAAAATAGCGCAGCACTTCGAAAAGGAACTTCAGGTAATAAAACAGGGAGATTATTCAAAATTCCTTGAACCAAAAACATTCGGTTCATTTGCTGGAGTCGCTTCAGTAATCAATTCCGTATTGAGTGATATCCGAACTTTGATAGATGGTTTTTTCTCACTGTCACTGTCAATAATACAGGCTTCAAGGAAAGTAGGATCAACTGCTGAAACGGCTGTTTCATCGATTACCGAAATATCCAAGACAGTTGACGAAATCGCAAAAGGTGCATCTGACCAGGCGGCAGAGGCTCAGCAGGGTGTTCAGCTCGTTGACAAGCTTTCTGAACAGATCGATTTGGTTTACCAGAGCTACAGTGCCGTCATGGAAGAAACAAATAATATCCACAATCTTAATGAAGTAGGTCTGCAGGCAGTCAATATCCTGCGCGAAAAATCCAACGAAAACTTCAACTCTACAGAAAAGATCTTCTCTGTCGTGGAGAAGCTTACTAATACTACAAAAGAAATCGGTGCTTTCGTACAGTCTATCGAGGACATAGCTGAGCAGACAAATATGCTGGCTCTGAATGCCGCTATAGAAGCTGCCAGGGCGGGTGAAGCCGGTAAGGGCTTCGCAGTGGTCGCAGAGGAAGTCAGAAAGCTGGCTGACCAGAGCAGGCAGTCCACTGAAGAAATAATCAATCTTGTCAATAATATCAGTGAAGAATCAAAAATGGCTATCCAGGCTATGGAAATGATGCGCAAGATTTCACAGGAACAGAATCTTGCCGTCGACAGTACCAACAAATCATTTGGAGATATCGCCAACGGTATCGTTACTATTGTTGAAAAGATCAAGGCTGTAAATGATGCAGTATTTGCAATGCAGACCAGCAAAGACAACGTAATATCTGCAATTGAAAACATCTCTTCAGTCTCTGAAGAGACAGCAGCATCAAGCGAGGAAGTTGCCGCAACCACCGAGCAGCAACTTAAAGAGATTGATGAGATGAAGGTAGCTGCAACACAGCTTGATGAGCTCGTTCAGGAGCTGGACAAGAAGCTGAAGAAATTCAGGATAAAATAAGTTACTTTAAATAAGATCTCCTGCATCCGGTGAAGTTCATCCGATGAGTGGAAAAACAGCTGATCCGGAAGAAAAACAGCGATTATAAAAATAAACATCCCATGGTAAGTTAAAAGCCATGCTACACCGTAAAGCATGGCTTTTTTAATACCTGTCCGGCATTTATACGCAGGCCGCGGCTTTTGAATAATATAGCACGGCCTTCCAAATATATATGCAGATGATTTACCTTACATGCCGCTTTGCTCAGTTATACCTCATATTCTTTCATAATCATGGCAACCTCTGTGTCAGAAAACACAGCCTGTGCTTCATTTAATAAATCCTTCGGATCATAGTCAGGCCAAAGATGCGTCAGCAGCAGTTTTCCTGCTCCTGCAAGCGAAGCAGCCTTTGCACATTGGGCAGCTGTCATGTGAGGTGCCCCGTCACTGTAATCTTTCTCAATGAGTCCGGCATCAAGCATCAGCAGATCTGCTCCCTTTGCAAATTCTATCAGGTTATCAGTCCATGAGGTATCGCCTGAGAATACAAACTTTTTGCCGCCGCATTTGACTGATACGGCATAATCCTTGTACGGATGCTTCATTTCGGCAAATGAAATCTCCATATCTCCTATAACCAGCCTGGTTTTATCTGATATAGATTCGAGTACAAACGCATCTTTTGCATCGATCCTTGCGAATTCTTCTGCAGGCTCCGGCGGAGCGTAAACCTTCAGCAGTTTGTTAATGATGCCGCGGTTCCTTTTTATCTGTATTGCATATTTCAGAACATTCATATCGGATGTATGGTCACTGTGCAGATGGGTCAGTATAATGGCATCCAGATCTTCAAACCTCATTATTTTCTGCAGGTTCGCCAGTGTACCGTTTCCGCAGTCTATCATTACTTTCGTGCTGCCGTTTGTTAACAGGTATCCCGAACAGGCTCCTCCCGGAGCAGGAAAAGGACCGTTATTGCCCAATATTGTAAGTTTCATCGCTGCATCATCCTCCTTGATTGCAATATTATCCGAAATAGTTTTGGCTATATATAGAATAACATGAGTTTCAGTCAATATGTTTATCTATGCCAACTTTTGTCAACACCAGGGCCAGAGCATAGCCCAGAACTGCGCTTAATATCCCCTGCATTCCATTGAAGAGAATCTCGGCGGCTGCTGCCGTCAAACCAAATGCCTTATTAAACAAACCGAGCAAAAAGGCTTCAGCCAGAAAATAACCCAGAATCATTACAGCAGCCCCAGCCAGCACTCCGGCAATCAGACGGCCATGTTTCAGTTCGCCCGCTTTACGCATTTTGTACGTAAACAGTCCAACTGTCACCCCTTCCAGTCCTTTTACAATAAATGTTATAGGGGCAAAGATAAACGCACCGGCCATAAGGTCTGCAGCAGCAGACCCGACAGCGCCTGCCGCAAATCCGCTGACAGGTCCCAGCAATATAGCTGCCAGCATTATTACCGAATCTCCGAGATTGAAATAACCTCCCGGCAGAGGCGTTGGTATGCGTGTGAAGTAAGTGGCCAGAATTACCAGGGCTATCATCAGTCCGTTTAAAACCAGCTTTTTTAGTGAGTTGTCTTTCATGCTGATCCCCCCTTGTTTGCCGCAGTTGCTTTCTGAAAAATTATACATCAATTCAACTAATTTGAAACTATTCTAAGCATATCAGCCTTTACTGTCAAGTATTGCTTGAGAAACACAACCGGAATAAATGCTGCCGCCGGTCCGCTCTGGTGAGAGGGCTTCGGGGCATGCCAGGGTATGACCGACAGGCCGCCGGCTGCATTACGGCAGCACCTCATGCAGTCTCGCAGACTCCACCACAACCGCCTTCTCTCTCAGCCCATAATACACATCAAGCGCCGCACCACCGGTAAAATCGCGATCTTTCGGATCTCCATCCTCAATAATCACCAGCCGGGACGCATACTCCGCTGCCTCAAGATTTCTCAAATTCTGCCTTCCAAACGGCATATCACACAGAATCGTCATATCTGCAGCCTTAATCATATCCACATTCTCTCTGAACACATCGTCGTCAATTTCGCTGAAAGGCCGGCATGCCAGCGTTTTTATGCCAAACACATCCGCGCATCCCAAGTCACTGTCCCCATGCGAAAACACACCGGCTGTTATACTGTAGCCACGTTCAAAAAGCTGCCTGATAACGCCGGATGCCGATCCCCCGCCGCCTATCACATGTATCTTCACATTTCTTCTGTCACTGTTTCCTTCTGCTATGTGGAAATCAATAAGACCTGTTATCCTGTTTCTGTAAACGAGTGCTTCAACTCCATAGGACAGACGAAGATTGTCCCGCGTTATAACAGCTTCAGGCTCACCGTCGGCTATTATCCTTCCTTCCTTCATCATCACAAGCCTTGAACAGTAACGTGCTGCAGTCTTAAGATCATGGACGGCGGCAATGACAGTTTTGCCTTCATGGCTCAATTCAGAGGCATATTTGAACAGCTGCTCCTCGTAAGCAATGTCCATACTGGATGAAGGCTCATCAAGCAATATCAGGTCAGTTTCCTGGGCAAGCACCTTAGCAAAAAGCACCCTTTGCCTCTCGCCTCCTGACAATGTATTGATAAGTCTTTTTTCCAGCTTCAGTGTATCGGTATACTCCATACACCTGCGGGCAGCGGCATAGTCTTCCGGACCTTCATGCCTGAACCTTCCCAGTTTGTGGTATCTTCCGGCAAGCACTATATCCATGACCGTGAAAGGGAAAGTCACTGTTGTATCCTGGTGCAGCATAGCTGCTTTCGCTGCAATTTGCCTGCTGCTCATGCTTTTGATATCGATGCCGTCCAGTTCAATCCGGCCGGTCCCTTTGTTAATTCCATTGATACATTTCAGAAGCGTAGTCTTTCCTGCTCCGTTCGGACCAATAAGACCGATGAATTCTCCCCTGTTTGCCCTGAGCGATATGTCTTTCAGAATGTGTACGTCATCAATATAAAAATTAAGACCATCAATATTCAGCAATACAGCAGCGTGAGAAGTCAAAATATTTCACCGTCCCTTCTGGTCCTTATCAGAAGATACAGGAAGTACGGCGCACCCAGTATGGAGGTTATGATGCCGACACTGATCTCTCCGCTGGCCGGCAGACGGCCCAGGATATCGCAGCCAGTGAGGAAAATTGCGCCTCCGATGGCGCTGGCAGGTATAAGTATACGGTGATCCGGCCCTATAATAAGCCGCATGATATGCGGCACTATAAGACCCACAAAGCTTATAGGGCCGCATACCGATATAGCCGTGGCCGTTATAAATGAAGTTATTAACAAAAGCAGTTTCCTGGTTTTTGACGGTTCCAGTCCCATCGACTGGGCCTCTTCCTCCCCGAGCTGCAGCAGGTTCAGATCCCGTGAAAACATCATAAGCACTGCCAGCAGCGCCAGTACAGGCAATGTGATGAGCCTTACCTGCTCCCACATCATGCCGTTGAGTCCTCCCATCGTCCAGAAAACAAAGTTCCGTACCTCATAGGTATTGCTCTTGATAAGTATATATTGTGTAACGGCGCCTATGAATGTACTTACTGCAATTCCTGACAATATCAGTGTAAGCGGCGATATCCTGCCTTTCCTTAATGACAGCATATATATCAGCGTTACGGTTCCCAATGCTCCTATTGCTGCAAACAGCGGCAGCGTATAAATACTCCGGGCCGATATTCCCAGTGAAATGGCGATGATGGCACCAAGGCCGGCACCGCTCGACACACCTAAAATACCCGGGTCTGCCATAGGATTGCGGAACAGTCCCTGCATAACAGTACCGCAGGCAGACAATGCCGCACCTGCGATACATGACACCAGCACTCTCGGCAGCCTGACCCTGCAAATTATGGAGACCTGTTCCTGGGGCAGTGCAGGATCATCTATCAGGCCGATATTATCCAAAATAATCCTGAAGGTCCTGTCAAGGGGCACATACACCGCTCCGACTGCTACTGCAACAATTATGGTAAACAGCAACAGAAGAAGCATCAACGGCAGAACTGTACGCATTTTTTTATAAACATTATAATCGTTCATCTTAACCTCTCATACCCCTTACATTAGTCATGCAGCGCAATATAAACCGCCTGTCATTTATAGCCGCTGCTGTTTCTCCGGCTCCAGTGCATTTCTATTCGAAAAGCTCGGGATAAGCTGCCTTTGCCACATCCTCCACCGCCAGTACCACATATTGTGATATTGCGCTGATATGCGGATTGGGAACAGAAATGATCCTGTCATTTTTAACCGCCTTGACAGTCTGCAGGCTCGGGTCGTTTTTCAAAGTATCTCTCAATGACTCAAATGACTTGCCGCTATCGTAATACCATGACGGAAGAATGATTATATCAGGATCAAATTCAATAATTTTTTCCTTTGAAATCACCGGCCAGCCTTCTATTCCTGCTCTTGAAATGACATTTATCAGGCCGGCTCTCGTGACGATATCATCAAAGTTGGTCCCCTTACCGCTGCTGTTGCTTTCGCCGTAATCCATCACGGTCAGTTTCTGTTCAGGCTTCAGCGCGGAAAGCTTCTCTTCCACTGCTTTAAGCTTTTCATCCATCCAGCTGATTATTTCCTGCCCTTTTTCATCAGCTCCGACCACATGCGCCAGTTCAGCAATGACAGCTTTCTGTTCATCTATATTGCCGGGTGTTTTAAACGCATACACAGTTATGCCGGCATTCCTGAGCTGTTTTATATAATCGGGGTCAGCCCACGTATCAAGTATTATCAGGTCAGGGTTAAGTGCGATAATTTTCTCGACCTGATCCATCGTTAATCTTGTACCTACACCTTTTGCCTCTGCTGCGACGTTGGATATGCCCTCATCATCCGCATATCTGGTCAGCGATGCGATCCTGTTTTTGTCCACAAGGCTTAACAGAATTTCGTCTGAACCAAGCGTAAGCGAAACAATCCTCTGCGGTTTACTTTCTATAACCATTTCATCACCATTGGCATCTGTAACGGTCATAGGAAATACCGCTGAGCCCTCATTTTCGGATGAATCTGCCGTATTGGCTGAGCCTTCTGTACCCGGATTGTTTTCTATATCTGATGAGCCTGTTGTATCGGACATTTCCCCTGTTTCTGTGTTATGGCCGCCTGCTTCTCCATTTTCAGCAGTCTGCTTTTCACCTGAGCAGCCGGTCAGTGCAGCAAACAGCATCATTATGGCAACGAACACTGCCAAAGCCCGCTTTGCCGCTGTAAATTTCTTTATACCTGTTTTTACATTTAAACCGATGATCTTCTTATCGATAATCATAAAACATCCTTCCTTTGTCTATCGGGTTTCCCCTTTTGTCAGTTTTCTCACTTCTTTTGCAGCGTCTTTGCTCAATAAAATCTTTTTTTAAGCTGTTGGGATTTACATAAAATTTAAATACCGGCAGATTTAAGCGAAACAGTGGATATACCTGCTGCTTCAAACGCAAATCATATTAACTGCTTGCTAAAGCTCTGACAATTACTGATCTGCTGTGTTGGATCTGTCAAAGTATTTCGGGATCAGAATTCGATGCCGCGTCTTGCGCCGACTCCTTTTTGAGCAGGATGTTTGACCGCTTCCATTACGGATACATAATCAGCCAGACCGATAAGCTCCTCTGACGCTCCCCTTCCCGTCAGCACCAGTTCCAGTTTTTCGGGCTTATTTTTCACGAATTCCAACAGTGAATTATAGTCAAGCATTCCCGATGAAACTGCACCAAGGACTTCATCCAGAATAAGCAGGTCACATACTCCTTTTTTTGCGGCATTTACCGCATAATTGAACATATCCCGCTGTTGTACGGATGTGCGCAGTTTTTCTGCCTGGTTCATTTCCCAGATAAACTTTTTGGATTCAGTTACCCTGTGAAGGACAAAATCCGGCTCCAGTGATTTTAAACTATACATCTCACCGGTGGGCGCTCCTTTCAGGAACTGAACCATAAGCACCTTCATTCCCTGGCCGCATGCTCTTACACCAAGCCCGACCGCGGCAGTTGTTTTGCCTTTTCCGTCACCGGTATATACGTGCACCAGTCCTCTCATATGCCTGTCCCTTCCATATATCATCAGTACCTTTTTATCTTTGATAATCAGCCTGAAACCTTACTTTGCTGTCAACAGCAGACTTTTTTAATGTTATCCGGACCGCAAACCCTTTCCGTTTGCAGTCCTTTGCAGTCTGACAGGCCGCCGGATCAAAAAAGCCCCCTGTCACAAGTCAGGAGGCTTTAAATACATATAAAGATGTTCTTTCGACATCCAATACACCCCCTATCACTCGTAGAGTTATGGTGTTGCAGTACAGGCAGGTCTTCTGGCTCAAGCGTCATCGCTCAGCCGCTCCTTCCCAGTTTCCCAGTGGCTTGCGGCAGAACTCTTCTAATACAGCGGCGGGACCGCGTGGGATTTTCACCCACTTCCCTCTTCGAGCACCTGTGCTCTTCATCGGATCTGCTCCGATACCTGTACAAATATTATGTTGTTTTAATTCTTATTATTAGTCTATACTATAATGTCAGTTATTTCAATAAAATATTTCTTTTTTTAAATCACAACAGCAGGCTGTACACTCCTGCGCCCAATCAGTGCCTACTCCAGTATCCTGATGACATTGACAACTTCTTTCACCGAAGCAGATTTTTTCAACTCATCAATGCGTTCGGCAAGGCTTGATTCCGTTGCTTTCATTGTACAGAATGCCAGCTCGTCTTCGAGCCCTTTTATTCCGGGGCAGATGTATTCTGCATTGCCGAAAATATTTTTTATTTCTCTGCCGGCTTCAGACTTGTTTTTTACAGATACTCTTATGAAGCAACGGGTCTCACTTTCAGCAAATGGCACCAGATTATCGGTTTCTCTTCTGACCCACACATTTCTTGTGCTTTCATTGTGTCTTGCTATATCTATGACATCGGCAACAACAGCACTGGCTGTCGGCAGTTTGCCGGCGCCCCTTCCATAGAACATCGCATCACCTATGGCATTGCCGCTGACCACGATAGCATTGAACACGTCTTCAACGTTGGCCAACGGATGATCTTTGCTTATAATGGCCGGAGATACCCTTGCAAAAATCCTTTCGCCCTCTCTTCTGCTGAGTGCCACCAGTTTGATCACACAATCCATTGCCTCTGCATACTGCATGTCAGCAAGGCTTATATTCGAAATGCCTTCAGTGTGTATTTTTGTGCAGTCTACAAATTCGTTGTATGCTATCGATGACAATATCGCGATTTTTCTGCAGGCATCGATCCCTTCTATATCAGCGGTGGGATCAGCTTCTGCATATCCCTTCTGCTGCGCACTTTTCAGAGCATCACTGAAATCTCTGTTTTCTTTGCGCATCTGTGAAAGAATATAATTTGTGGTGCCGTTCAGTATTCCTGTAATGCCATTGATCACATTGGCAGCAAGGCACTGGTTCAAAGGTCTTATTATCGGTATGCCGCCCCCGACGCTTGCTTCAAAAAGGTAGCTTACCCCGTTGTCAGCCGCCATCTTCAGCAGCTCAGGCCCATGTGTTGCTACGAGTTCCTTGTTTGACGTTACAACATGTTTCTTTGCAGCAAACGCCCTTTTCGTATATTCATAAGCAACTCCGGCTCCACCGATAGTCTCCGTTACCAGCCTTATTTCCGGATCATTGAAAATTTCATCGGGATCCCTGGTGAAGAGATCATGGTCCGGGCTGTCGGGGAAATCCCTGATGTCAAGGATCTTTTTGACCCTTATCTGCTCTCCAGCCCGTTCAGTTATGCTCCAGCTGTTTTTTCTTATGACTTCGGCCACTCCGGAACCTACTACTCCATAACCAAGTATTGCTATGTCCATAATATCTGTCCTCCCCCGGTCAGTCCCTGGCAAGTATCTCCTGCCTTCGGACGCCTTCTATCTCACCAATGTTTTCCATAAGTTTTCCGATATCCATCGTCATTCCCGTGGTGGCAATTGATATGGTAACGTCTGCAAGGCCGTTTATCGGTACGTTCTGATTTATTGTGATTATATTTGCCCTCGCCTCGGCGATCTTATTTATAATTCTCGACAGGATACCTGAGAAATCCTCAACCACAAAAAACAGCGTGATGACTCTTCCCCTCGATGTCTCATAAAACGGGAAAACATAATCCTTATATTTGTAATAAGCACTTCTGCTCAGCCCGGCTTCTCTGACCGCGTCATTTATCGTCCTGGCCTTTCCTGAGCTCAACAGCTTTTTTACTTCAATCACCCTGGAAAACACTTCCGGCAGTACTCTGCTGTCCACCAGAAGGTATGTTGCTCCGTTATCCATATTCACTCCTATTTGTCCACCATTGGCGTACATTTGTGTTCCGTTTGTGTAATATTAGCACAAATCCCGGATAAAATCAATATAGTTAATAAAAAATCTCAGTAAAAAAGGAGTCCGGCCAGGACCCCTGGTATTTTGCGTATTGCTTTATACTATATTTCATATGTGTTATGTTTTACATTTTTCTGACGTTTTAATTGTCTTCAATGTTAAATTCAATAATTCCGCCCCGTCTGCTATGCTCCGTTGCATCTCTCACCGGAGCTCATCAGCCGACGCAGCCGCGCCCGCACTTGACCCGGCAGTGCCGGCAGCAGCGGTAATGCCGCTTTCATCCGTATCAGCCAGTTCATTGACAACAGTCATGTATTCATTGTTTTTGGTGAATGATTTTTGCCAGTTGTTTACATACTCATCCATTGACCATTCGGCCATGACCACGGTGCTGCCTTCCTCCATCCTTATCCTGGCCATCGGTTCCTCTGCAAGTTCTTTTCCTTTAATGGCATACAGTAGTATGTCGTTGCCGGTCAGCACGATTGCCAGGTCTTTATTGGGTGATGTATAAATATCATGGGCATTGGGCAGCTTATCCTTCATTTCTGTCCATGGAACATGAAGTACATCATACGCTACCATATTCGCCGGAGGCAGCAAATTCAGGTTGAAATCCATGTACGGCAGCTGGCCGTCCCTGTCCGGATCGATACGCCCTTTAAAAAACCAGTGTCCTGTTTTTCTGTACAGCGCGAAATTCTTCTGCTGTTCATCATCATTTATGATCCCGATGCCTTCATAGCCGGAGTTTTTCATAAGTTCGGCGATAGCGCTCTCCATCGCCATAGTACCGTTATCCCCGGCCAGATCAGATATCTTAATTCCGTCAATGCTGGACAGATTATCTACGGGCAGTGTTCTCAGCGTTCTTTCAACTATGTTATCCTGGTTTCTGGTGTCTTTTCCGTGCCCATATACGATATTTTCAACACAGACATAATCATTTCCGACATATACGATGGCCTTTCTTAACCTTGTTTCCATTTTGGAAACGTTCTCATCGCTGGGCTGGCGTTGTTTTTTTTCTGCATTCGTTACTTTGAATGCAATAAGTGAGTCTTCTGTTCCAAGGGGTCCTGCCTTTTTGTCCACCATCAGCTTCCAGAATCCGTCCATTCTTGGAAGGTATATATTCTCTGCATAAAGTACCGGCCTAAGCGTATAATCCTCAACTGAAATCCAGTACGTACCGTATTTGTAATCACCAAGCCCGTCTTCGGTTTTTTCAGGGATCCTGACTCCCAGCAGTATTCCTGATCTGAGAGGTTCTTCGACTGCAATCGATTCATCGAGTCCTGACTTCTCAGTTGCCTCTTCTATTGCATCCTGAACATTGTTCAGCTCATCCGACAGTTTTTTCAGGCAGTAATACCTGTCATCTGCAACGGCTATTATGTTTCCTGCCGAATCTTTTATAAATTCCAGCAAAAAGCTGTCGCTGGAATAAACATTGATCACCTGTATCTCATTGCTGTTATTGCTCAGTTTCTGAGGCATACTTGTGTTCTTGTGCAAAAAGTATTCATAAACATTGACGCGCTTTATTTTGTAACTGATGTCCCTGTACACCTGACCGGCAAATATTACGGTATCCCGGGAAAAGCCCACCTTTTGCCCTAATAAGGGATCATTATCTCCGGATATTTCTGAAACCTCATTTGAAAGACATTTTTCAATGATCCATGTACCGGAAACAGGAATCTCAAAATTATTCGGCCGGCTGATCCTTTCTGCATTATCAGGTACATTCTGTGAACACCCTGTCAGCTGTAATGCCACAGCTGCAATGATGAAGATCAGCATTATACAGCGCAGCCGGAGATATCCTGCGTGCAGCCGCTTTTTCCCAAATGTACAGTTAAAACTTTGTCTCATGCTGTCTCATCCTCCGAACCGGCAGGGATCCGAATAACGACTTTGGTACCCTTGTTTACTGTGCTGTATATGGAAAATGTTCCATTCATCATTTTTATTATCTCATCACATATGGAAAGGCCTATTCCGCTGCCCTGCTTGCTGTTCCTGCCTTTAAAAAACTTTTCCTTTATATATGGCAGTTCATCCTCAGGTATGCCGCAGCCGGTATCAGTTACTGTAAATATAACCTCACCGCCGCTGACTTCCGTTCTGAACAGAACACTGCCTCCGGCCGGCGTGAATCTGAATGCATTGTCCAGTACGTTGATGATCACCTGTTTAAGCCTGTTGCCGTCTGTTTTTATTTCAGGCAGTTCGCCCCCGGTTTCAACTATGAAATCAAGGCCGTCTCTTGCGGCTCTTGGAGCCAGTTGCCTGCCGACAGTGTATACGAACTCATCAAGCTGTACATTTTCTTTCCTTATAGTCATTTTCCCCGACACAAGCCTTGAAAAATCCAGCAGCTCCGCTACCATTGCCGTGAGCCTGTCACATTCTTTTTCTATGATATCAAGGCCGGTCTGCTGAAGTTCCCTGTCATCTCCCTCCACTTCCTTTAGCGTAACCGCCCATCCCTTTATAGACGTGAGAGGTGTTCTCAGTTCATGGGAAATGGAAGATATGAACTCATTTTTCATCCTGTCCCTTTTATCTATCTCATCGGCCAGATAATTCAGCGTATCCGACAGTTTTCCAATCTCATCGTTGAATGTCTTTGTACTGCGCACGTGAATATCTCCCGATGCCATTCTGGCCGCCGCATCAGTAACTTTTTTCAAAGGATCGACTATTGTTTTTGAGATAAGCAGACTAACCACGGTAGACAGCACGGCAACGACTGCACCGATAACGATAAAAATTCTGGAAACAGACATAACATCCGCGTCCACTTCTCTTAATGAACTTATGAAACGAAGTACCCCGACGGTCTGTCCGTCAACCAGCAGTGCGCTGGATACCGCCATAACGCCATAATTGTCATAGGGAACTTTGCCTGTCCATGATCCGATTCCCGTCTCAATCGCCTTTTCCACGTCCGGCATTCTGGTACTGTCCTGCGGCATGTAACCTATGGAGTCCATCAGTACCCTTCCGTCTGCATCCAGGATCTGGACCTGCGCTGTGGTCTGCTTCCAGAATGTATCTACATTGTTCATGACATTGTCAGTAAGAGACGCATCCGAGAAATACCTGGAATACATCTCACAGGAAACCTTCAGCTGGTTGCAGAGATTTGCCTCCAGATTGCCGTAGTAATTTACGCGGACAATATTGATGATAAGCACTTCCAGAACAAGCACGGTCAGTATAATGATCAGTATGAAGCCAAAAGTCATTCTGCTTCTGATACCAAGAGTCATTCCGTTTTCTCCCCGGTTCTAAAGCTTTTATCAGCAGTACAGCGTGTCGTCATTTATCGCACCACCTGTATCCATAACCCCAGACAGTTTCAATATACTGGGGTTTTGAAGGATCTTCCTCGATTTTCTCTCTTATCCTTCTTATATAAACATCCAGTGTTTTAAGATCGCCGAAATAATTCTTTCCCCATACGGAATTAAACAGCTCATTCCGGCTCAAAGCTCTTCCAATATTCGACATAAACATTTTCAATACAGAGAACTCTGTCGGAGTCAGTTCTATTTCTCTGCCGTCCTTGAAGAACTTCTGGGATTTCAGATCCATCCTGAGATTTTTATATACCAGGGGACTGTCATCAGGCATTTTCGTCCTCTCTACCCTTCGCAGCACAGTATTTATCCTTGCTGTAAGTTCTCTGGGATTAAAAGGCTTTACCATATAATCGTCCGCCCCTATTTCAAGCCCTGTTATTTTGTCAATGTCCTGTCCCCTTGCCGTCAGCATTATGATGATGAGTTCGGGCATTTCATCCCGCAGCTGCGCACATACCTCAAATCCATCTATCCCTGGCAGCATGACATCGAGCACCATTACTTCAGGCCTGCACGCGCGAGCCATTTCCAGGGCTTTTTCGCCGGTTTCTGCCTCCAGGACGTCAAATCCGCTTCTTTCCAGATTGATTGCTATGAATTTTCTGATTGACGCTTCATCTTCAACTACCAGTATTTTGGTTCTAACCTCGTTCATACTTTTACCCCGTTTACAGAAATAAAAATAATCATCAGCTATTTTTTATTCTACAATATTTTTTACAAAGGTTCTATGAAATCGAAGAAAAACACAATATATCAGGGAAGATGCATAAATATGCCGTTCAGGATATTTTTTGGGACACACGGACTATGTTGCGGCACACATCACCGGCTGTCCTGTATATACACGCAAAAAAATCGCCCTGTAAAGAACCTGCTGTCAGTTGCTCAAATACTTTTACAAATACATCCTGTGTAAGCTGGCATGCTTCAAATTCATTTCCGCACTTGCTCAGTATGTAATTATAAATGATCTTATGATGAGGTGCAGTCAGTTCTTCAAAAGCTGCCACCCCGCCATTACGGGCAGATTTCAGAAGTTTTCTTTCGTGATCGTTCATTTGGTGCCGCCTCCACTATATATCTTATAGTCCGCCGGGAAATAATAAATTAACAATTGGTTAAAATTTTCAATTATTACAGTCATAGATAAATCAACATTTTCCGCTGCGCCTGATGTCCGATTTTCAAATAATCCAAATTATACTTATACATACAGCAATAATGTGCTATGATAGATAATAATGCAAAAACATAAAAAATAATGCAAATTAATGCATCGATTTTGCAAAAAGGGAGGGATAGATTTGTCAGAGACTATAAAGCAAATTGCGGACCGTATCCGCGAATTAAGGGAAATTTCAGGCCTGACAGCCGATACTCTGGCACAGCGGCTGAATTTAACACCCGACGAATATTCCCGGTATGAAAACGCTGAAGAAGGCGTTCCGATATCGACTTTATACCAGATAGCAGGAATTTTGGACGTAGAATTGACAGAACTTTTAACCGGTTCGACGCCAAGGCTGCAGAACTATTGCATAGTAAAAAACGGAGAAGCACCGTATATAGAACGTTATGAAGGGTACAGATTTCAAAGTCTTGCCTACAGCTTTAAGAATAAAAAAGTCGAACCGCTGCTTGTTACCATAGACCCCGAGGAAAATAAAAAGATGAAACTTGTAACCCATCCGGGGCAGGAGTTCAACTATGTACTGGAAGGTAGCATAAAGGTAATTCTCGGCGGTAAGGAAATTATTCTGGGACCAGGCGATTCACTGTATTTCGATCCCACGATACCCCACGGGCAGACTGCCGCGGATGGCAAACCCGGCAAGTTCCTGACAGTGATATTAAATGATAAAAAATAATACTGCTGTAACAGCACAAATGCAAAGGAGTTTGGGATAATGCTCGAGAAGTTTTTACCGAAGCAAAATTTTGAATCATATGAAGACTTTAAGCAAAATTATAAAGTCAACCTGCCCGATAATTTTAACTTCGCCTATGATGTAGTTGACGCCTGGGCTGCCGAACAGCCGGATAAAACCGCACTGGTCTGGTGCAACGACAAAGGCGACGAACGTATATTCACTTTCGGTGATCTTAAAAGGCTCAGTGATAAAGCTGCAAATCTGCTTTGCAGCTGCGGAATAAAAAAAGGCGACGCAGTTATGCTCCTGCTCAAAAGGCACTGGTCTTTCTGGGTCCTGACACTGGCGCTTGAAAAGATAGGAGCCGTTTCCGTGCCTGCAACGGTACAGCTCACAAAAAAAGATATCATATACAGGAACAATGCGGCTTTGATCAAAATGATCATAGCTGTCCAGGACCATGAAATACTGTCGTTTATCGAAGAGGCCAGGGAAGAATCACCTACTGTCAGATGTATTGCCCTGGCAGATGGCAAACGTGATGGCTGGATGGACTTTGATACAGAACTGGAAAAGGCATCTGAAAACTGGACAAGGCCCAGCGGCAGTGATGCAGCCGGCGGACATGACAATATGCTGATGTACTTCACATCAGGCACCACCGGGATGCCCAAAATAGTTGTACATGACTTCTATTACCCGTTAGGTCATATCGTTACGGCTCATTACTGGCAGCGTCTTGGAAGCGACGGGCTGCATCTGACCGCTTCAGAATCAGGGTGGGCCAAGTGCGCCTGGGGAAAGATATACGGCCAATGGATCTGCGGCACTGCTGTTTTTGCATATGATTATGATAAGTTTTCAGCGGATCACCTCCTGAAGATGATAGAAAAGTACAGAATCACATCTTTCTGCGCACCGCCAACCATCTATCGTTTCATGATAAAGGAGGATCTCAGCAAATATGATCTTTCCAGCGTCAAAATAGCATGCACAGCCGGAGAGGCTCTGAATCCTGAGGTTTTCAACCAGTTTAAGAAAGCAACAGGGCTTGAGATTATCGAGGGGTTCGGTCAGACTGAAACTACAGTCCTTTGTGCCAATTTTGAATGGATCAAACCGAAGCCCGGATCTATGGGTAAACCGTCGCCGCTGTATAACATCGACATTGTAGACGATGACGGCAACTCATGTCCTGCAGGCGTTGAAGGCAGGATCGTTATAAAAGGTCTTGAAAACAGTGTGCCGCCGGGACTTTTCAAGGGCTACTACAGGGACGAACAGGCTACTTCCCGTGTATGGCACGATGGCGTGTATGATACCGGAGACATGGCCTGGCGCGATGAAGACGGCTATTTCTGGTATGTCGGAAGGTCAGATGATGTAATAAAATGTTCCGGCTACAGGATCGGTCCTTTCGAAGTAGAAAGTGCCCTGATGGAACATCCGTCCGTCCTCGAATGTGCCGTGACAGCAGTACCGGATCCGATAAGAGGTCAGGTAGTAAAGGCCACAATCGTACTGGCGAAAGGCTGGAAAGCCAGTGATGTGCTTATAAAAGAACTGCAGGACCACGTCAAGAAAACGACAGCACCGTATAAATATCCAAGAATCATTGAGTTCGTGGATGAGCTTCCCAAAACAATAAGCGGTAAAATTAAAAGAAAGGAAATCAGACAGAAGGATCAGGAGAAATATTAATAATATTGTACATAAACAACAGGAGGGCCTAAGCCCTCCTGTATCTTTTCATTCATATCAGCTGCCATATAATACTGATTCGGCATCAAATATCCTGTGGTTACCAATTCCATGCGGCCTGCAAACCGCGGTAAATGCATTTGACCAAACAGATCATTCCGTCTTGATAGCTTCCAGAGCACTAAGCTTCATAGCACGCCTTGCCGGCATAAAGCCTGATATGATACCGACCATTGTGGCAAAACCAAGTGCCAGGAGCGCAAGCCACGGAGGAATCAGCGAAACGATGCTGTCTGAATCGCCGACGTAATATCCTCCTCCAAACAGTCCGCCGGCATACTTGTTAAGGAGCGCAGAAGCACCATAACTGAACCCGATTCCGAGCAAGCCCCCTATAAAACCGATCAGAGCCGCTTCAACCAGGAACATATTTTTTATGTCGCTGAGCATACATCCCAGGACCTTCATCACACCTATCTCCCTGGTTCTCTCATATATGGACATGACCATTGTATTTGTAATCCCGATTGCTGCAACAAACAGAGATATCGCCCCTATTCCGCCAAGCACGGTCCGCATGGTCGCTGATGTTTCCTGCATACTCTTGAGTATATCTGTCAGGCTGTAGGTGCCATAGCCCATTTGCTTAATTTGATTCTGCACCCTTTCGACATCCTTCATGTCCCTGACCTTTACCTTGACCTGATCGTAACTGTCCTGCTGATAGCTGGTCCGCATTCCCTGGGAACTCATAGCTTTCTCGTTTTCCTTTATTATCTTCTTAAGGTAATCGATATTGATATATACTGAATAGGATTTTTCATCCTGGGTTGGTTCGAGTATACCGACTCCCTTTACCTTATACAGTTTTGGCTGCCTGTAGCCTGTCTGGCCTCCGCTGCCGGCTGCTCTGCGCTCTCCGTAGCTGTAATCGAATGTCATAACCAGCTTATCATTAAGTACATCTACATCCGGTTCCGGCCTGTCACCGTCTCCTCCGCCGTAATAGTAATAGCCGTAATTGCCTGTCGATCTCGGGTTGTAGAACTGGTACGGCACTTCAGAGCCAAACAGGAGTGATGTGGTATCTTCTTCATTAAGCAGTCTTCCCTCGGCTACTTTAAAATCAAAAGCCTCAAGTATTTTAGGGTCAACTCCCACCATATTGGCATACATCACATATTTACCCGAAACCAGCTTCAGGCTGGTCTGAAAATATGGCATGACAGCCTCAACACCATCAATGGCCTCAAACTCTGCGACTGCTTTGTCATCAAGCACTGACTCCCTGGAGTATCCTCCGCCCTTTCCATCTTCTTCAAAATACCAGCGGTTCACTTCGATGACATTGAGACTGCCCATTTTGCTGAGCTGTCTTTTAAAGCTCTCATTCATCCCTATGCCGAGGGAAATCATGACAACTATGGCCGCTGTGCCTATAAGAACACCAAGTATCGTCAGGATCGACCTGGTCTTCCTTCTCATGAAGTTTTTGAATGCAAGCCTGAGAATGTCTTTTTTACTCATCGAGGCTCAGTTCCTTTCTTTTTATATGCCTCTTCCTCAAAATTATGAAAACTGCAGCAGCCACTGCCAGCACACCGGCCCCGATACCAATATAGACCCAGATACTGACCTTCGCACCTCCATCCGGCATATCCATGCCCGGCATACCGCCTCCCATGTCGATGGGATTCCCGGATTCATCGTACGCCTGATCCGGCATCGTCATTTCCATCACATTGAGTTCGAATTCCTTACGTATTTCAGAAACCTTTCCGTTGGCATCTTCAAAAGAAAACAGAACGTTGCCTTTTTGCATGCCGGGATTCATAGGCGTGAAAGATACGTCAAAGTAATCAGACCTCCCGGGTTCAAAGTTGCCTACGTAGTAGTTGAGACCCTGTCCCTGGAAATCGCCTTCAATGCTGACCATAAGGTTGTAAAGCGTGGATTTTCCCATGTTGTAAAAGTCCAGATAGAGGGAAACGGGCTGGCCCACATAAGTATCGGTCATCATGCTGATCTGCCCGGTAACAAGCCTGGGGCTCTGCAGAACTCTGACACTTATAGTCTCTTTTGTTGTATATGGATTTCCCTTATTATCCTCATATTCAAAGTTAATATCAAGCACATATGATTTCTGTTCAGCGTCAGGCTTCACATTCATCGTGATTTCACGCTGAACGCTGTCAGTCCTTGAAATTTTTTCAATATAGAACGTATTTCCTGATTCAGAAGGTGTAAAAGTACCGTCTTCGGACGTAACCGTAACCTTTATATTTGATACGTCAACTGTTTTGCTGGTATTCAGGAAAGACATCGTGATTTTTGCTTCTTCTCCAGCATTTACCGGGAACGGGTCAATCGAGTAATTATCTATGATTATCCTTGGTACCGTCTTTTCTGAATCCTTTTCATTTATGACAAGTACTCCTGTATATTGCTCTGCTTTATATGGCTTTTCCTGGGCATCTTCGTATTCAACGCTCATTGATACAGGATAGTACTTAGTCTCAACATTATCGTTGGTAAAAAGTTTAAATGTAATCTTTTCGGACTGGTTTGCACCTATCTCGGTGAAATAAACAGGATTCATCGACTTGGACAGGATACCTTCTGAAGGTGTCAGCAAAACCTTTACTTTCTTTGCTGCTGCTCCGCCGTTGTTTTTCAGCGTGAAGCTGATATCGAATTCACTGCCGCTGCCCTGTACTTCTCTGGGTGCAGCAATACTCTCAAACACTACATTGGGTTTTCCGCCGCCGCCTTCACTTTCATCTGCGGGCAGGAATATCTGGTTCTGATCGGAATAGGGGTTGCCGGCCGTATCCTTATACTCGAACTTCACCGTAAGTTCATTACTGTCGGCTGCACCTGATGACGGCTTCAGCAGCTCATATGTCACTGTGGCTGTGCCATTGCCGCTTATGGCATCCACGTACCTTACATCTGTAGAATTGTATGCAGTATAGCCGCCGCTTTTCAGGCCGCCAAGAGTGACCTTGATATCTTCAGCCTTCAGGCTGCCAAGATTTTTCAGTTTCAGCTCAAGTTTGACTGTATTCTGAGAAGACTGGGACTGCTTTACCGTAATCCCGTCCACTGTGATCCTCGGGCTCGTATTATTGTTTACTACCTTGATATACACAATATCCTGAGACGAGAAAGACTTTCCCGAAGTATTCTCATAGTCATACTTAAGATCCAGTGCATATATGCCTTCCGGTGCAGTCTCATTCACTTTGATACTAAACTCGGCATCCGCTGAAGTGCCGCCTCCGATAGTGTTTATGGTCTGCCTGAGATTGTAATTCTGAAGGACCAGGGGAGCTTTCGATGCATCAGACATTTTGAGTGCAACATTTACGTTTTTAGCCTGATAGTTACTTGCGTTTTTTACAGTATATTTCAGTTTGTATGTCTTTCCGGCAAGCACAGTCGGCATATCCCCTGCATTGTCAGTCACCAGCCTGGGTACAAGATCACTTGGATCCTGTGACGGAGGAGTATTGTCGGTAGGGACAGCCTCCCTTATGTATAAAGTCTGAGTCTCCGTATACTCCGTAGTCCCTATTTTATATTTGAAAACCAGTTTCAGTGTATTCCCTGTGCCTTTGTATACCAGTATGTTTCCGCTGGTGAGACTAACCTTTACAGCATTGCCGGCCAGTGATTCCATATAATAGAAATTTGTATAGGTTGGATCACCATAGAAATCCGACGACTGATCTATATCGACATATATTTTTTCCAGCTTATCACCTGATTTGTTGGTAATACTTAGAGTTAAAAGAACCCTGTCCCCTTTAAAAATCTGGGACAAAGCAGTATAACCTTCTATCTTTATATTGTCCCCTTCCGCGCCAAATGCCGTACCGCTAAACACCTGCATGAACAGCATCAGCACTGCTAATATTATTGTCAGCTTCTTCATTCGAACCCCCCCTGGCGTTAATAATGTCAATTTTTTCTATATTACCGTCCAGTATATGGACGATCCTGTCAGCATACTGAGCTATCTCAAGGTCGTGTGTAACGATGACCAGAGTCTGGTTGTGTTCTCTTGCCATGCCTGTTATTAGCTCCATTATCTCTTTGGTCGTCTTTGAATCAAGATTGCCCGTGGGCTCATCCGCAAATACGATTTCCGGCATCGCCACAAAAGCCCTGGCAATACCGACTCTCTGCTGCTGACCGCCGCTCATCTGGGATGGTTTGTGCTTCTCATGAGTCGACAGTCCCACTGCCTCAAGCATTTCCCTTGCTTTCTTGTCTCTTTTTGCCCTTGGTACTCCTTTGAAGGTCAGCGGCAAACTGACGTTTTCAATCGCAGTCAGCATCGGAAGCAGATTGTATGACTGGAATACAAAGCCAAGATGTTCCTGTCTGAACTTAGCCAGTTTTTTCTCGCTCATTTTTTCAATTGCCTGACCTTTTATCCGTATGGTTCCCCTTGTCGGTTTTTCAAGGCCGGCCATAAGGTTGAGGAGTGTAGATTTGCCGGAACCTGATGTTCCCAGAAGACAGCAGAATTCGCCTTTCTTTATATCCAGGCTCACATTATCCAGTGCGACAACTTTCTCGTCGCCTACCCTGTATACCTTCCTGAGATTTCTCAATTCGATTATGTTTTCCAAGCCGCGCTCATGCTCCTTTTTCGTTCAGTATCCATAACTTTCCGCCAGGCACAGATGTATTGAGTGACTGATTGACCGGGTTGACCGCACAATGCCATATACACCGGCTTTACCCTGATAACAATGTATATGATACATGTACATCCATAGAACAATTAGTTAGACTGCGGCAATTTGCATAATGTTCCCTTAATTTTCAGAATTTTTTTTGGTTATTTACTGATTTTTGAACTGTATCTCACACAACTGCCTGTACACGCCATTATACGAAAGAAGTTCCGAATGGTTTCCTGACTCTATGATTTTTCCATCATGTATTACAAGGATTGTATCCGCCTTTTTTACAGTTGAAAGTCTGTGTGCCACAACTATAATGGTCCTGTTTTCGGCAAGCTCCTGTATTGCCTCCTGTATTTTGGCCTCAGTCTCCACATCAACCGATGCTGTAGCTTCATCCAGGATCAGTATGGGCGTATTGCGCAGAACTGCCCTGGCTATAGAAAGCCTTTGTTTCTGTCCGCCGGAAAGTTTTACGCCTCTTTCGCCTATAATCGTATCATAGCCCTCAGGCATTTCCATAATAAATTCATGTGCTCTCGCAATCTTTGCGGCCCTTATGATATCCTCCCTGTCTGCATTCCTGCTTCCGTATGCAATATTTTCAGCAACGGTGCCGTTGAAAAGGAAAATATCCTGCAGAACGATGCTGATCTGGCTGCGCAGTGACGAAAGAGTCAGGCTCCTTAAGTCTTTGCCGTCAAGCAGGATTCTGCCGGATACCGGATCATAAAAACGTGCTATAAGGCTTATGACCGTAGTCTTGCCTACCCCGGTTGGGCCAACCAGCGCCACCATCCTGCCGGGCTCTGCCCTGAAACTTATATTTTGCAGCACCGGGACATTATCTACATAATGAAAGCTTACGTTCTCAAAAACGATTTCTCCCTTGCAATCTTTTATATCAACTGCATCATGGCTGTCTTTTATATCCGGTACCGTGTCCAGAACTTCAAATACCCTGTCAGCACCGGCGACAGCCTGCTGCAGATCTTCGGTGACCCTTGCGAGGGCACTGACAGGCTGATAAAAAAGATTAAGGTAAAGAAGAAAGCCTACGATATCAGCGACCGACAGGGCTCCGTCCAGCGCCAGCATGCCTCCGAAGAGTACGACAATCACCGTACCCATGGAACTGACCGCTTCAACAGCAGGATGGAAAACAGCGCTGAGCTTCAGGGCGTGCAAAATAGAGGCCGCATAGTTGCCTGCCTTTTTTCTTACACGTTCCTTTTCACTTTTCTGCTGATTGAATATCTGAATTTCTTTCATTCCGGATAAATTATCCTGCAGCACCGCATTCAACTCGGCAAGATCACCCTGTGCAGTACGGAAGTTCGGTCTTACTTTTTTGACAAATATCCAGCTGCCAAACAGCAAAAATGGTATGGGTATCAGTGTAAACAGCGCAAGGCGCACATTTATGCTGAACAGGATTACCGCAACACCTGCAAAAACGAGTGCATTGGCAAACAACTCGGGGATCACATGGGCAATGAGCATTTCAAATGTAGCCGTGTCATTTGTCGCTCTCGACATGAGCTGACCTGTCTGTTTATCCTGGTAGTAACTGAGCGAAAGTTTCTGAAGATGATCATAAACTTTAACTCTCATGTCTGCCACGAGATTCCATGCTGCTTTATGACTCAGATAGTTGCTCAGGAATCTGAAAAGTACCCTGAGGACATAAGTTGCTGTCAGAACAAGTGCGATATTCCTGACAATGTTTAGTGATTCCTCGTCCAGTCCGTCTGTTAGGATGCTGATAAGGTTTGTTATAAGTCTGGGGCCGATGAGATTAAGCAGTGTTATTGCTATTGTACTGACTGCTGAAATGACAAGAAGATGCCAGTATGGCTTTGCGTATTTGACAAGCCTCAGTATGTTTTTCATGTTTACCTCTCTGTTTCTTTTGGTATGATACTAAATTTGATACTAAAAATTATAAGCACATGTGTATATTATTTTAAAATACAAATATATACGCGTCAATTTCACATTCCGGAGCAATCTTACATAAAAAAATAAGGTGAAATAATTCACCTTATTTACGGGGGAGATTTGAGATCCTATATCTGATACAGCTGAGATATCTTCAGCCACACTTGCTGAATCCGCAGTTTCTGCAAATTACGCATCCGCCTTCATGTTCAACTGGTTTTCCGCATTCCGGACAGCTGGACATAAAAAGTGTATCGCTTATATTATAACTGCCGGTGTTTTCGCCGGATACATTGTCATTCTGTTCATTTTCATAATATGAAGCACTGCCTGTAGGCTTCGGTATATAATCTATCCTCTGCGTATCTGATTTAGACTTTGCTGCTACATCCCTTATTACATCCAAATCCCTGGTGTTCGGTCCGTCACTATTTTCATGATTTATATCGTGCCCGTTGCCATTTCCATTGCCGTTCTGAAGCTTCAATACTTTCTCGATAAGGCGTCCTATGGCATCAGGGCATGACAATACCTTCAGATCCTTTTGCCTGATCGTCGACGGACATCTTATCCCCTTAAGCTGTTCAACAATCGATTTTGCGTCGATGCCTGATCTCAAAGCGACGGACACAAGCCTTGCCGTTGCCTCGGACTGTGACGGGCATCCTCCTGCCCGCCCGGTATTGGTAAATACTTCGCAGATACCTTTTTCATCGTAATTAACGGTTATATAAAGGTTTCCGCATCCTATCTTTACTTTCTCGGTAAACCCTGTAGTAATATCCGGGCGCGGTCTCGGCGCTATTCCGGCAGTCGCCTGATGCTGCACGCCGTCATTATTGACTCCGCCGGCAGCTGTCGTTTCTTTTCCTTTTACCTGTCCTATGTTAAGAACCTGCATTTCACGGCTGCCATCCCTGTAAATGGTCACACCCTTGCAGCATGTTTTGTATGCGAGTTCAAATACTTCCCTGACATCGTCCCGTGTAGCATCATGGCTGAGATTGACTGTCTTTGACACAGCATTGTCAGTATATTTCTGGAAAGACGCCTGCATCCTGACATGCCACTCGGGTGAAATGTCATGGGCTGTAACAAATATCTCCTTCACATCTTCAGGGATTTCCGCGAATTCCTTCAGTGAACCCTCCTTTGCAATCCGCCTCATCAGGTCGTCAGAATAAAAACCGCCCCTGACAGCTTTTTCCCTGAAAATCGGGTTTACCTCTATGAGCTCATCATTGTCCATAACGTTCCTGATATATGATATGGCGAATATCGGCTCAATACCGCTGGAACAGCCTGCTATTATACTTAATGTACCGGTTGGTGCTATAGTGGTCGTCGTGGCATTGCGCACCTTTACGCCGAGTTCCTTGTATATGCTCTTGTCATACAGCGGGAAAACACCTTTTTTCTCTGCCAGTTCAACAGACATTCTGCGGGCTTCGTCCTGTATGAAATGCATCAGCTTTTCAGCCAGGTTGATAGCTTGCTGTGAGTTATAAGGAATGCCTAGCCTGCAAAGCATATCAGCCCATCCCATAACTCCAAGACCGATCTTCCGCGTCCCTCTTGTCATTTCATCGATCTGCGGAAGAGGATAGCGGTTTACATCTATGACATTGTCAAGAAAATGCACAGCCTTTCTCACTGTTGCTGCCAGTTTGTCATAATCTACTTCCATACCATCACCGGTATCCTTTACCATGAGGCTCAGGTTAATCGAACCGAGATTGCATGCTTCAAAGGGAAGCAGCGGCTGCTCTCCGCATGGATTTGTACTTTCGATCTCGCCCAGTTCCGGAGTGACATTGGCCCTGTTTATCCTGTCGAGGAATACGATACCCGGCTCACCGTTTTTCCACGCATTGTTAACGATCATATCGAATATTTCTTTTGCATTTTCCTTTTTGACCGCTTTCTTGGTCACCGGGTCTATAAGATCATATTCAAGCCCTTTCTGGGCAGCTTCCATGAACTTCTCGGTTACAGCAACACTTATATTGAAATTGGTTATATCCCTATTGTCCTGTTTGCAGGTGATAAATTCACGTATATCAGGGTGATCGACTCTGAGTATGCCCATATTGGCACCTCTTCTCGTTCCTCCCTGCTTCACTGCTTCAGTTGCAGCGTTGAAAACTTTCATGAAACTGACCGGTCCACTGGCTACTCCTCCAGTGGAGTTGACTGTTGCACCCTTCGGTCTCAGCCTTGAAAAACTGAATCCGGTGCCGCCTCCGCTTTTATGTATCAATGCCGCATTTTTAATGGAATCGAAAATTCCCTCCATCGTATCTTCGATGGGCAGAACAAAGCAGGCACTCAACTGTCCAAGAGGCCTTCCTGCATTCATCAGAGTGGGCGAGTTCGGCAAAAACTCAAGATTTGCCATCATATCAAAGAATTCTTTTTCTGTTTTTTTAAGTTCTGAAGATGATACATAAGACTTGTCGGCCGACGCTATCGTTTTGGCTACACGTCTGAACATACCCTCGGGGTCTTCAAGAAGTTTACCAGTTTCGTCTTTGGCAAGGTACCTCTTTTCGAGGACCTTTATTGCATTATCTGATAAATTCATGTCATGGCCTCCTTGAACGGAATACAATATTTTGTATTAGTTTTTTTACCTGGCACTGTATATTGTATCACTTTTAGTGATTAAGTCAATATCGATAAGGCAAAATAAAATAGTAAATAGGTCCTATTGCATAAGATGCAGTAATATGTTCAATCAGACATTTAGCTCTTTTTACAGATTTGCATTATTAAAAAAAATTTTAAAAATCAAAGCATAACTGCAAAAATTTGCTTATATGAAAGCAACCCTTCTGCTAAATGAAGGGTTGCCCACAATGACTGATTCTGCCGCCTTTTATTTTTTACTGTCAGCTTTCATGCTTTTTGCTTTTCAGCGTTCCTGCTGCTCAGCCTGCATCCTCTTCCTTCTGCAGTGCTTCTTCATGGTAAGTGTTGCTTGCATCCCACAGTATCCATTCATCATAGCCCGCATCATAAACAGCCTGTATTTGCTGCCTGACCTGTTCTGCACCGTAATCCTGGTACATTTTTTTCCCGTTCTGTTTGAGCCAGGATGCTGTAAAATCCTGCAGATATGGCCTTACCTTTGCTTTGTATTCTCCGGCCTGGGCTATCCTCGCTTTGCCTTTTACCAGTGTATTATATACAACTGCATATGGCTCAAGGTCAGGAATATCAAATTTCACATTGTTGACTATCTGTCCGTAAGCATAATGTGACGGATATACCATCGGTGATATATAATCAATGTCTTTGCCGATGAATTCAAGATATTGGCCTATACGTTCCGTGTCCTTCGGGCTTTCCATTATTATGCCGAAAACATCTGCAGATATCGGTACTTCAGGTATCTGTTCCTTCGCGTATGCCAGAAACTCACATATGGCTTCGTATCTTTCCTTTTCTATACCCGTGAAATCCATGTCTTTGGCTTTTCCGTCACTCGGGAATCTGACATAGTCGAACTGTATCTCATCAAACCCCTTTGCCACAGCCTCTTTAGCTATGCTTATTACATAATCCCAGCTTTCTTTGTTGTAAGGATTGAGCCAGGTCAGCTCGTTATTGTCCTTCCACAATCCGCCGCTCTTGCTTTTTATCGCCAGGTCAGACCTCTTGAGCGAATACACCGGATCCTTGAAAACTACCAGTCTGCCGATGACATGTATGCCATTGTCATGAAACGCCTTCAAAACTGCGTCAGCATCGTACTTTTTCTTCCATGTGCCGTTAGCCTGGACCTCGGGTACCTGTGACTCATAACCCACATAACCGTCATCGTCTTTGATATCAACCACATAGGTATTTATTTCCGTAGTTTTTGCCAGTTCTACATAATGCTCCACCTTTTTTGAGCTGCCCACTGTCCAGCCGGTGAGGTACAGAGCTTTCACCTTTACGGGGGCTTTTTGTTCTGTTTCCTCTTTTTTGTCGTTATCATCGCTTTCTTCCAGTCCGACGGCTTCTCCATCTGGCTGATCCTGCGCATCTGAAGCTTCAGCAGTGTTTGTGCCGTTTTCTGCCTGTTCATTTTGATCAGTCTCTTCGGTCCGGCCCTCCTCCTGCTGATCTGCAGTCCCACCAGCAATATTCGGTTCCTGCTGCCGCAGCTTCTGACCACAACCTGACATCATAATTACCATTATCAAAAAAACAGCGGTCAGTCTGGCATGATGGATAAATTTCAAAGTTATGCCCCCCATATCATTATCATTTTTGTGATTTACAATGTATCAATATTTTATGTATACTTACTTTTTTTATAACCATTCGATTCAAAGGAAATTTTCGTTTATAGAAATATTTCATTTCATCAGCAATGCTTACCGGGAATGTAGAAATCCCTCCCATTAAAGGCAACAGCCCGCCGATCTCTCATATGGGCACCGGCATCTTTTGACTCATTACAGCAGTTAGTCCATAATTTGTCGCTTTTCGCTTAACTTCTACATAATATCATATTTTTTAACATAATCCCATTAATAAAAAGTAAAAATGCAGACATGTAAAAGATTCAGCAATATAAGAAGAGCTTATATAAATATGTTGATTATACCCATGACGGCACCAAGCAGGCCTCCGAGCCATATCAGTGCATTCAGTTCCTTTTTCATAAGTTTCATTACCATACTTTCAAGTTCTGACAGTTCAAGTTCATTTATCTTGTTTTTTACTACTTCGTCAATACCAACAGTATTTAGTGCATCGTTAAGCTTTTTATCGATTATTTCTTCATAAATGTTCCACAAAAATGTTTTGAGCTGGGGTATACGGTCACGGTATTTTTCCGCCAGTTCTTTTACAGGCATATTAAGAATCTCTTCGGACTGATCGGCAAGAAATTTCTCGATCACAGGTTTCGCTTTATTTTCTATCATCGCATTGATCTTTGCTGCAAAAGGCTGCTTTATCGAATTCAGGGCTCCACTGGCAACAGGCTTCAGAATTGGTTTTGTCTTTGCGATTATTTCATCGTATGCATAATCTGTGATTGTTTTGCCTATATCATGTTCTATTGCTTTTCGTGTTATGGCAGCTGCCAGTGCCTGCCTGGCATCGTCCACCTTTTTCTGTGCCTTTTCCCTGTCAATGATTTTTTCTGCCACATCAGCGACTGTTTCTTCTGTTAAGCTGTATTTTACGATTATTTCGTCTATCTTTTCACTGAACTGCGTCTTCATTGATTCAGACAATAATGTTTCCATCAGGGTATCTTTGTTTAGCAGATCATTGCTTATTACACTTCCTATTGAGCTTGCTATTCTCGACCTCTCTTTCGGAATAAGGCCGGGTGTGAATGGCAGCCTGTATTTTCCTATATATACAGGTTTCATTGGTCTGAACAGCATTCTAATAGCAAGACCGTTTGTTATCAGTCCTATAATTCCTCCTACCAGGGGAGCTGTTATAATTCTAATGTCCATATCTTTTTCACTCCAGTAATCTTTTTGACCAATCATTCTTTTCGATAATTTAATGCCTTATTTCCGGCTTTTGTACGTTTTCAGCAGTTACCTGTCGTACATTAATTATACACGAATCAATAAGGCTTTTGTCTTATTCAGCAGCAGCAACTTCAGTCTATTTGCATCGCCATCGGATTTATATAAGGCAAAAAACCCGCTGATTATCAACCAACGGGTTTTTTTGGCTCCTCAAGTAGGACTCGAACCTACGACCCTGCGGTTAACAGCCGCATGCTCTACCGACTGAGCTATTGA
>ENA-OWPA01000082-OWPA01000082.1-bioreactor-metagenome-genome-assembly--contig:-NODE-82-length-179777-cov-38.814969_pt1 | contig 179777 bp, 172 predicted proteins | sample MGYA00238139_ERZ651803 | MGnify/ENA primary metagenome ERZ651803 (study PRJEB26909, sample SAMN07631231) | bioreactor metagenome | isolation source: Switchgrass digestor | place: USA: Dartmouth...
TCCATTCTCATAGCCATGGCTGTAAATGAAGAAGGCTATAGAGAAGTAATTGGTGCATCAGAAGGAATGAAAGAAGACAAGGCAAGCTGGCTGGCCTTTTTACAGGGATTGAGGGAGCGAGGACTAACAGGGGTTCAATTATTCATTGGAGATAAATGTCTAGGGCTTCTGGAGGCAATAAATGAGGTTTTTCCCGATGCAAAGTATCAGAGATGCACAGTCCATTTCTACCGGAATGTCTTTACGGTTACACCGCGCTCCAAGGTAAAAGAAGTGGCTGCAATGCTGAAGGCTATCCATGCGCAAGAGAACAAAGAGGCCGCAAGGCAAAAGGCCCAGAGTGTAGTCCAGAAGCTACGGGAAATGAAGCTAAAAGAAGCGGCAGATAAGATAGAAAAGGGCATCGAGGAGACGCTTACATACATGGATTTTCCCTATGCCCATTGGAGTAAATTGCGGAGTAATAATGTTATCGAACGACTGAACCGGGAGATCAGGCGCAGGACCAGGGTTGTAGGCACCTTTCCTGATGGCAATTCGGCATTAATGCTGGTTTGTGCAAGATTACGGTATGTTGCAAGTAAGGATTGGGGTACCAAGCGCTATATGAGCATGATACATCTTGAGGCCCTGGATGTCATGACTGATTCACAGGTAACTGCTGGCTAGTTGACGACTACCAAGCGGGTTATGAATTTGCGAAAAATTCTTGACGGTACCCATATCGAAGCTGAAGGAGTGAATTTTATCCAGGTGACATTCTATGAGGGGGAGACTTCTTCTCTGAACCTGATGGATCCTGAGGATGTGGAAGCATTTCTTGATGCCTACAAAAAAGATATCATGGAAACCGAGCCGCTGGCTCTGCTGAAGGATTATCAGGAAGGAAACCCTACCGGCATCGAGATCACTTTCAACTTCAAGGAACGAATCCCCTACACCAAAGAGGGCGGACTGATCCGCTGGACATACAACACACGGACTTTGCATCTCTGGTCTGGTTACCGGCATACCCTCGAGTATCTTGCCGGAAAAACCAACTTCAGCCAGGAGATATGGCAGAAGTTAAGCAATCTTGATTAACTGCCTGCCATTATCCATAAACCACCCTTTTATTCGTATCGGACTGCCTGACGGCAGTCCTCTTTTCTTGCCAAAAAATTATCAATGTTATAATATATTGGTGGTGTCAGGCGTTTTCATGCTGAGGGAGGATCTCATGCGAAAGGATTTGAACAGCATCCTTCTGAGAATTGAACATGCCATCGAACAAAAGGAATACGATGCGGCCCTCTCCTTGTTTGAGGAAAACGCGGCCGAATTGATTTCCGCCCACAGCATCAAGCCCATGATGCTGCTAACCGGGAATATCCCCTTTGAGCGGTTTACCACCCCATTCCAAAAGCTCATCCTGGGCTGGGCCTGCCTTTTGTGCGGGGATAACGGGCACGTGAGACAAATCCTGGACGAAGTGGAATCATGCACGCTGACGACGGCTGTCGAAAGCGCCATATATTATTCCCTCAAAGCGGTTTCAATCTTTTCAGCCAATCCGGAGGAAGCCCTGAAATATGCCAGGTTTGCTGTTGACACCATGGAAAAGGATGCCAACAGTCTCTACGCGGCCAACGTCAGGCTGACCTACGGTCAGCTTCTTTCCGGCATAGGCGACCATCGGATGGCCGCTCATGAGTTTTTCAACGCATACCATATTTTCAAGAAACATAGATACTACTATCCTGCGGTGGTATCCCTGGTCAGTTACGGCCTTAAAAAGTATGCCCTGGGCGAGATTGCCGAAACCGTGACCCTTTTCAGGAACGAATTGGCCGCCTGCAGCAGGAAGGACAAAAGCGGGGTGTACCAGCTGATCAGAATGCCCCTTGGTGTCGCTTTCTTTGAAATGAACAAGCAAAAACTGGCCATCAGGCATCTGGAAAGCGTTATGGACTTAATGTACCAACTGGGTTTTGTCCAAATGTACGGTGTGCTGGAGATGTACCTGGTGTATGCCTATGGTGTCAGCGGATGGTATGAGCGGGCCTATGCTTTGATTGATGAACTGGCCGGCAGGCTTTCCAGACTGAACTTTGAAAACGTCGGCACCCTCTGCGCGGCCCTGCGGGCACATATCAACCTCCTGGAAGGCACGCCGGTTTCGGATTCTGACAAGGAACTTCTAGAAGCGGAGTATCTGGTCAACGGAAAAAATACCCCCATCGGCACCTTGCTGATGCTGGCAAGGCTTAAGCTCAACGGGGACATCGACAGGTTCAACATGAACGATCTCATCAGCTGGTACGATTCTCCCGACGCGGCCAGAAACATTCCCTTTGCACAGACCGCAGCCATCCTGATCGCCGAATACTACTATCAGATGAGGGAAATATCCTATTGCCGGGAATACCTGGAGAAAGCGGTCACCATCTATACCAACTGCAGGCTTTCTGTGCGCTTCCTGATAGAGAAGGCCGAATGCCTGACCCTGCTTAGGGATATCAATCGTGACCTTTACCGCATGCTGAAAGCCAGGATGAAGAGGCAAGCCGCTTCCGGCGCCCTGACTCCAAGGGAGAAGGAGATCCTTTCCCTTATGGCCCAGGGCCTGTCCAACAAGGAGATCGCCCATCATCTTTATATCGGGGTGAGCACCGCCAAATGGCACATCAACAACATCTATGGAAAGCTCCATGCCAAAAGGCGCTCCCAGGCCATCGCCCAGGCAAGGAAGCTGGGATTGCTGCCATGAGCGCGCTCAATTGAAATCCGGCCGTTCCCTTGCTATACTAAGTTGTAAAGAAACAACCGTACCCTGGTGCCTGAGCCATTTGGCAGGCGCTCTTGAGCCGGCAGGTTTTGTTTGGCCGCCGTATGGGGCGCGGATACCCTCAGGATGTCAGGCACTGGCCTATCTGAATCAAAGGAGAGAGACTATGGATTGCAGTAACCGCAACGCATGCACTTGTACATACCCTTGCTCACGCCACGGAAAATGTTGCGAATGCGTCGCCTACCACAGAAGATACGGCGAAGTGCCGGGTTGCTTCTTCTCCAAAGCGGGCGAGGCCACCTACGACCGCTCCATTGAAAACCTTTACAGGGATTCGCGCAAATAATCAGCGCGGCCTGTCAGGCAGGCTCAGCCTGACAAAACGCTTCCTGCCCGCCTGGAGGATATCCCCGTCTCGGACGGGCATTTTGAAATGTTCTACTTTATGGGTATTCAGCCTGACGCCGCCCTGAAGGATCAGCCTCCTGGCCTCGCTGGAACTCGGTGCGAATCCGGCCGTCACAAGGATTCTGACCAGGTCCGTATTCCCCTGGTCATCAATATATGGGGATACATCCAGGCATATCATATCCCTGGGCGGTTTCCTGTCCCGAAACACGGTATTGAAGTATTGAAGGGCAGAATCCGCCGATTCGCTACCATGGTAAAGCCGGACGATCTCATGGGCAAGGCATGCCTTGATATCGCGGGGATTCTCTCCCTTATCCAGCCGTACCTTATATTGTTCCACCTCATCCGGATGGAGATCGGTACACAGCTCAAAGTACCGTATGATCAAATCATCAGGGATGGCCATAACCTTCCCAAACATGATCTTGGGATCTTCATTGATGCCGATGCTGTTGCCAAGGCTTTTGCTCATCTTCTCAACGCCATCTGTGCCTTCCAGAATGGGCATGAACAGGGCAACCTGGCTCTCCTGACCATAATGTTTCTGGATATCCCGTCCCATCAGGATGTTGAATCGCTGATCGGTACCCCCCATTTCGATGTCAGCCTGAACGGCCACCGAATCATAGCTCTGCATCAGCGGGTAAAACAGCTCGTGGAGGCCGATGGTCAGGTTGGCATTGAACCGCGACTTGAAGTCGTCCCGTTCCAGTATCCTGGCCACGGTCGTCTTTCCCGCCAGTTCCAATAGGTCCGCCAGATTCAGTCTGGAAAGCCATTGGCTGTTGAAGCGTATTTCTGTCCTTTCCGGCATCAGGATCCGAAAAAGCTGTTCCTTGTAGGTTGCGGCATTTCGCAGGGTTTCCTCATGGGTCATCGGCTTCCTGGTCCTGGGCTTCCCCGAGGGGTCCCCGATCATGGCGGTGAAATCCCCCAGGATGATGACCGCCTGATGGCCGAGTTCCTGCATTTGTCTTATCTTTCTCAGGACCACCGCATGCCCCAGGTGGAGATCGGGAGCCGTGGGATCAAGGCCAAGCTTCACAACAAGGGGCCTTCCCTTCTCGCAGGCATCATGGAGCTTCTTCTGAAGTTCTTCCGGATTGATGATCTCCGCCGCTCCCTTTGCAATGATTCGCATTTGTTCATGAACCGGCAACATGTGCAACACCTACCTCGTGATTGTCGTATCATACGGAACATCCAGCCAAGGCCCGCGATAGTCTCATCCTTCCAGCCGCTTTCATCAAAACCGCCAACATAATAAAAAAGCCTTCATCCTCCCATGAGGACGAAAGCCCGCTGCTTCGTGGTACCACCCCAGTTCGCCGATGCCAAGCATCAGCCTCGTTTCAGGTACGGCCAAATCGGCTTATACCCTAGCACTGTAACGTGTGCATCACGGCGCAGCCTACTGACCTAAGCGGCGTTGGGTGCGCGGCTCGAAGATGTATTCAGATGCCTGTTTCCTGCCCCTCTCACCAGCCGGGAACTCTCTGTTGGAAACCTGGAAGCATCCTACTCCTTCTCGTCATAGCCTTTATACATGATATTCCGTAATTAGAAGAAATTATACCCGCATGCTTGCATCCTGTCAAGGAGTAAATCATGCTGGCAGTCAGTAATCCGCATATTTCAAGATACTATCCCCAAATCCGTTTCATTTTCACCATCACCCGGGTTTCCGGCGCATCTCAATCTCTCTTGTCCCTATATGGGCACACTGCGCTCTCATGCACCGTCAGGCAGATTAATCGCATGAAAAGAAAGCTATCAGCTTTATCTATGGCTGACTTCCCGTGACGGATAATACCCATCAGGAGCTTTCATGCATGCGCATATCGCTATATGCCACATCGGGGGATGGGGTGATCCGGATCATGCAGGCATATTGCTTCCGCAACTTTTCCAGCCTCTCCTTTTCCTGTCCTTCAAGCACTTTGTGAACGTCCGGATGGACCAGGATCTCCACGGAATGAGGATGATTGCTCACGAGATACCGCGCGATTCGCCTTTCCACCCTTTTTGCCATGACCACCGGGGACAGGTGCCGGCCTGTGCCGCCACAACTGCGGCAACCAACCGTCATATACCCGGCAAGGGGTTGCCTGACCTTCTTGCGGGTCATCTCCACAAGCCCCAGCCCGGTCATCCCCACCACCACGGTTTGGGTCCTGTCCCGCTTAACAGCTTCTTTCAGCCTGGCCACCACTTCTTCCCGGTGGCCCTTATCCTGCATATCGATGAAGTCAATGATGATAATGCCGCCGATATCCCGCAGGCGAATCTGCCTGGCGATGGTTTCCACCGCCTCGGTATTGATTCTCAGGGCTGTATCCTCAAGGCTCGTGCGGCCTATATACTTGCCGCTGTTGACATCGATCACCGTCAGAGCTTCCGTCCTGTCGAAAACGAGGTAGCCGCCGCTTTTCAGATAGACCTTCCTGGAAAGAGCCTGGCTGATGGCGCCTTCCACCTGATAATAGTCAAAGAGGTCATAGTCCTTGTCAAAATACTCCACCCTCGGCCTGAAACCGGGTGCGTCAGAGTCCAGAATCCGGTTGATCTGCTCCCATATATCCCTGTCATTGACGACAAATCGGTTCAGGTCAGGTGTCAGATGCTCACGGATCATGTGGCTGACAAAGTCAGTCTCACAGTACAGGCATCGGGGAACAGGGCCCCCGGATTGCAGCTCCAGAATCCTGTTCCACTTTTGGGTGAGTATCCCAATTTCATCCCTCAGCCATTCCACGGGAACATGCTTTGCCGCGGTCCGAATGATGAGCCCGGCACCGTCGGGCTTCAATGCCAGGGCCAGTTCTTTTAGCCGCCTTCTTTCCTCGCTGTCATCCAGGCGTTTGGATATCCCGACCAAGTCCTGGTTTGGGAGCAGCACCGTGAACCGCCCGGGCATCGCGAGGCGGGTGGTTACCCGGGGTCCCTTTTGCCCGGACATCTCCTTGACAACCTGCACCGTCAGTTCCTGTCCCGCTTTCAGAAGCTGCTCAATAGGGGGCATCTTTCCGGTTTCGCCGTCTTGCGCACCATCCGTCAGGAGATCCTTGACATAGAGAAACGCGTTTTTAGAAAGCCCGATGTCGATGAAGGCCGCCTGCATACCCGGCACCACCCGTTCAACCCTTCCCCGGTAGATGTTGCCCAGCATACTTTCCTTTTCACGCTCTTCGACATAGAACTCTACAAGTTCGCCATCCTCCATGACAGCCAGACGTATCTCGCCCATACTGGCATCCATCAGAACATCCTTAGTCATCGGTCACCTCAAGGGGGCTCTTCCACTCATTGAAGTCGGACGCGAACATCGCCTTTCGATGAATGGATTCTACGGTAAGTTCGAGGCCGGTTTTCTGGGAAAAAGCCTGCATCAGGAGATCCGGCCTGAGGTTGTTTTCAGCCCCGGCGCACAGGAACGCCTCCATGACATAGCCGCCGCTATCCTGCTTTCTGGCGGAAAGGGAATAGATTAACGGCCTGATATTGACCGGCCGCGTTCCTTTTTTGGTTTTTTTCATCACCGTTATATCTTCCTGATCCAAAAAGTCGAGCACAATACCGCTTAATTCGTCCTGAGCCATGGCTTCCGGCATGCTGAAAGCGATTTCATACCTGGCTGAGGCGATAAGGCTCATGATCCTGCCCATATTCCTGATGGGTACGGCTTCCAGCACCTCTATGCCTTCAGGCAGACTCTGGTTGATGCGTGAAATGAATGTTTCCGGGGACAAATCCTCCTCAAACTCGATGTCCGCATACTCGGCGGAACTGGTCAGGCCCACCGCGATGGGCAGACCAAAAACGATTTTCTGACGTGGATTGAAACCCTGCGTATACGCAACAGGCAGAGCGGCGCGCTTGATGGCCCGCTCAAACAGCCGCAAAACATCCAAATGGGCTATATATTTCAACCGTTCATCTCTGGCAAACCGGAATCTTAGCGCCCTGGCCATCTTTCAACCTCCTGCCTGTTCATTGTTTCTCTTTTGCTTGAAACAGATTCCTGTCTGGTACACCGTGGCACCGCAATTCGAGCAGCCGCTGGCGCAGTTGCGCGTCAGGTCGCCTTCATAGGCCTTTCGGCATTCCCGGATCAGAAACTCCTTGCTGACCCCTACGTCGATATGATCCCAGGGCAGAACCTCGGAGAAGTCCCTGCGCCGGTTGGCGTAAAAGGCTGAATCGAGGCCATTGGCCCTAAACGCCTCCTGCCACCGCTCGAAGGAGAAATGCTCGTCCCAGCCGTCGAACCTGGCGCCCATTTTCCAGGCGGTATAAATCACCTTGCCCAGCCTTCTGTCTCCCCTGGCCAGCACAGCCTCCATATGGCTGATCCTTGGGTTGTGGTAATGGTACACGATCTTTCGCGTTCTCCTACGGATACGGTCCTTCAGATGGTGTTGCTTTTCCGTGAGGGTTTCGATGTCGTCCATGGGTTCCCACTGGAAAGGGGTAAAGGGCTTGGGTACAAAACATGATGTGCTCAGGGTAATCTGAAGACCCCCGCCGTTCTTGTCAGCGATCCCCCGGCAGGACTCGACGAGGCTGATCCCCATGTCGGCAATCCCGTCCACGTCTTCCATGGTTTCAGTGGGAAGGCCGAGCATAAAATACAGCTTCACCGAGTTCCATCCACCGGCTACTGCCAGCTGCACCGACGATTTCAGATCCTCATCGGTAACGCCCTTGTTGATCACATCCCGAAGTCTTTGGGTTCCGGCTTCCGGCGCAAAGGTCAGCCCGCTCTTGCGGACCTTGGATGCCCGCTCCATGAGCCCAAGGGAGAAGTTGTCCACCCGGAGGGACGGCAGGGACAGGTTTACACGCTCTTTTTCCGTAAAAGCAAGCAGTTCGTCGCAGAAAGCGGGAAGGGCTGAATAGTCGCTGGTACTTAATGACACCAGGGATATTTCCTCATAACCTGTTTTCCTGACCGAGCTGCGGGCCAGTTCATTGAGCTTTTCCGGCGACCTTTCCCTCACAGGCCTGTAGATGAAACCGGCCTGACAGAATCTGCATCCCCGGATGCAACCCCTGAAGAGTTCGAGCATGATCCGGTCATGCACGGTTCCGATATAGGGAACGATGATATCATCCGGGAAATCCACCTGGTCCAGGTCCTTAACAATGCGCCGCCTCACCACATCCGGAACCTTTTCGGATTTGGGCAGGATATCCATGATGGTTCCGTCGTCATAGTAGACCACCTCGTACAGGGAGGGGACATAAACGCCCTCAATACCGGCAACAAGCTCCAGGAAAGCCGCCCGGTCCTTGCCCGAATTTTTCCATTCCTTGTAGGCGTCGATGATCTCATGGATCACTTCCTCACCCTCGCCTATGACAAAGAAATCGATGAAGTCGGCAAGGGGTTCCGGATTCACCGCGCAGGGTCCGCCCGCACAGATAAAGGGATGGCTCTCGTTCCTGTCCTTCGCCAGCACCGGAATACCGCCCAGATCCAGCATGTTGAGGATATTGGTATAGCTCATCTCGTATTGCAGCGTAAAGCCCACGATATCAAACTCGGACAGGGGCGTATAGGTTTCAAGGGCATAAAGGGGGATGCCTCTCTCCCGCATGAGCCGCTCCATGTCCACCCATGGCGCAAACACACGCTCGCAATAGGTGTCCTCCCGCTTGTTCATGGTATGGTAGAGGATTTTCATGCCCAGATGGGACATGCCGATCTCATAATCATCCGGGAAGGCAAAAGCAAAGCGGACCTGCACCGCCTCAGGATCCTTTCGGACCATGTTCCATTCGTTTCCCGTATATTTGGCAGGCTTTTCAACCTGCATAAGCAATTTATCATCAAGTTTGACTCTCATCATTTTTAAAGGATGCCTTCGCGCATCCCATACCTCCGAAAAATTTCCATTAATGTTTGTGCAGAACACTTTTATGATACCGTATCTGACGGAAAAAGGCAAGGCATGCCCCCTTCGGGAAACCGGGCCGTTATTTCCGGCCGGAAAACCGGGACCATGACAACTTTTTTCCGCCGGCAGAAGCCCGAAGGCAATTCATGCCATACGGCGCACATGCCCTTAAAACTTGTCTGGGAACCGTTTTGAATATTATAATGAAATTATGGCAATCAATCAGACAAAGGCTTGGCGTTTTTCCACGCATTTCAATGATTTCACATCGTTGCCGGAATAACCTGAACGCACGCATGGGAAAGCCCTACCGTAAAAGCGGTGTAGCTTTCCGCTTAAATGGAGCTCAACGCTCCCGAAAGTAAGGTGAATGATAGAATGAACAATGACAGGCTGCTGGTGGAAAAGGTTCTCAGAGGTGAAACCCAGTCCTTCCGCGAACTAATAGCATCCTATTATCCCGGACTATACGGATTCCTGGTTAAAATGGGAATTCCGGAAGCGCGTGCCGGTGATCTGGCCCAGTCCATTTTTCTCGACGTTTTTCGGAACCTGTACCGGTACAATGACCGCCTGGCTTTTGCCATATGGTTTTATAAAATGGTTTACGACAGGGTGAGAAATGATAAGCGCAAATATCCCCGGATAGCGCGCCGTCCAAGAATTCCTGATTACCTGCCCAGGCGTGAAGGGGAACCGGGACAGGAGAAATCCCTGGACGAACTGCTTGATCCGCTCCATGACGAGGATCGGGCCATGCTCATCCTGTATTATGACCACGGATTCACATTGAGGGAAATCGGTCGGATGTTCGGCCTCTCGGGCAGTTCGGCCAGAATGCGTATTGAAAGGGCATTGGGGTTTCTCGCCGGAAACGTCACAGTTGTGGAAGACCGTTATCCTGACGCAGTGGAACAAATCATCAGCAGGATCAGGCGCGAGGTTCCCTGTGAGACGGTCCCCGAGGAATCCATCATGGGCATGGTGGAAAAGGAAGCGGATCGACAGCCCGGTTTCTTTGAGCGCATCACCAGCCCGGGTATGTTAAGAAAAATATGGCCGATTGCGACTCCCGCGTTCCTCGGCATTCTGCTCATCATGCTGTTGCTTGTTCAAGATGTTTCAAAGCCTTTCTGGGGTTCGGTCATGACCATCTTCGACAAGGAAATCCAGCCGGCCATCGCGGACACGCCCTTTGAAAGCGCCGGCCTCCCCATTGTCTTTACAAGCGCCTCCGGTCTCCTGGCGGGGGATGAACTGGTAGCCAAACTCAACGAAACGGGCATGGGCTCAACTTTCTGGCAAGTGCTCTATGCGGATCAGGAGCGATACGTCATCCGGAACGGCCATACCGTTGCCTGCTACCGGAACGGTGAATTCCGCCAGTTGATTGATCTGGACAGCTTTGGGCTTTCCGACGTACAGGATGCTGAATTCAGCATTTCCCCGACCGGGGCTTTCATGGTGGCCGGAAGTCCTGCGACAAGCACCGGTAAGTCTTCCGGCGTTTATCTGTTCAATCTGACCGACGGCAGTTATTACCGGTTATCTGAATCGGGCATGGATCAGATGGTATATGCGTGGTCAGCCCTGGGCAATTACCTGGCCTATGCCGGCAGCGACAGTGCCGGACCCGTATACCTTTTGGACATGCAGACCCTTCAGCTTGAAAAAATTGAAGCCTCGGTCCCGGTAACCAGGCTTTTCGTTTCCAACAACGGCGGCATTGGCGTCTTCTCGGGCGATCAGGTGATGATCGCATCAACTGGCGACTCGAGATGGAAAACCGAACTTGTACAGTATGAGCCCTTTTACATCAATCCTGATTCAGGCACCATCTGGTATGTTTTAAACGGCGTGATCATGAAGCACGTCCTGGCCAATGATCAGGATACCGCTATCGTACCGGAATCCGGAACAGTAAACGCGGGCAGCCAGGATACCTATATCACGGATTATCGGCTTGTGGGCAGCAACTACCTTGTGTTCAAGATGCGCAACGGCAATACCGGAACCCTGAACCTGAGGACCGGGAAGATCAGCCTTTTCAACACGAGCCTGGAAATGCGGCAGGACCAACTGCCCTGGTGTCGGATCACGGCCTCAGGCGCTCGCCTCATGTTTGACAACGATGGAGCATTCCTCATCGTTTCGGAAAGCAGTGTGACCACTCCCCGCATACCCGGATACAGCGAGCTGAAACCCTATCAGACAAGTTGGGTTGATGAAGAGAACATTGCCTACGTCCGCATGGTTGACGAAACGGAACCCCGGGCGGGCGAGTTTTCCATCTATACCATCAACACACTCACAGGCGCAGTCAGCGAGGTGTTCCGTTCCGTCGATAAAGAACCCGTCCTGAACGAAGATGAACCGGGTTCCTCCAACACCGTTGTCCCTAACCAAAGCAGCCAGGATAGTACGATCAGGATCTATGAAACGGAAAAGGCTACAGGAAGTCGTGTGGAATCCTTCGTGACAAAAACCTGCAAAGTGAAAAACGGCCCCGGGGACAACTACACTGACATAGGCGAAATCAAGCAGAATGAGATCATCATCTACAACAGCCGCGTGGTCAACGGTTGGTGTCTGGCCCAGAAGGTATCGGGCATGATCAACTATTACGACACACGCAACGCTTTCTGGATCAAGGCGGAAAACATCCATTCCTATGATCGCAACAACCTTCCCGTTGGTGTGATAACCGCCGATAAGGTCAAGCTGTCAAGGATATCCTTAAGCAAAGGAAACCTGATACGCGTCATTGTGCAGGGCGAGCAGAAGAGCTACGTCATGCCCGATACAACAGACACCAATTTCGGTATTACGGGCTGGATAAGCAACAGCAGCTTCACGCGTGATTTGGACAATGCCTATTACAACCAGGCTTATCTCAGACGCGGAAGCCGGGCTTACAGCAAGCCGGAATTCGGATCCGAACCTGCAACGGATTTCAACAATTTCATGTCCAGCGTGAGCACGGATGTCTTTGTCACCCTGACAGGAAAAGCCGAAAACGGCTTTCTGTATGTCAAGCTTCCCGGCGGTACGGCCGGCTGGGTCAGGGAGCAGGATGTTTTCCTGCCCGGAGGCTCCAGTCCAGGCAGAGGCACAGGTTCCGGTGATAGCCCGGATGGAAGCGGTGAGATCTCGGAATCTGCTGAAACCATCTACCTGGATCTTAACAACGATGGCGCCGAAGACCGAATCCGCTTCACCACCGACGGCCGGCGGTATACTCTGACCGTAAACCAGGCAAAGGCGGAGGGCCAGGGTTCCGCGATGAAGCTGGTGGATATCAACCCGTCGGATGCCTATTGGGAAATCGTGATTGAGGACCACGGCAATGACTATACAAGCACCTTTTATTATTATGACGGCCAGAAGCTGGTCAACATGGGCAGCGTACAGGGCCTGTGCGGAAACACCGAAGCCGTAAAAGGAGACGGTATCGTGCGCTCCATGGCCCGCAGCAACATCCTGGAGACCTGGTACTATACCAAGTCGTACCGCCTGAATGCGCAGCATAAACTGGTGGAATCCCCAAGCGCTTTTTATGAAAAAATCGGGCACAGGAATGCCAACCCCTTAATTCTGAAGATCGAATCGCTGCATTTTGTCGTATCCCCCGGCAGCGATGAGGTCTCCTTCGTGTTGAACCGGAATGAAACGGTCCGGTTTATGGGCAGCGACAACCAGAGATGGTGCCTGTTTCAGACAAGCGATGGCCGTATCGGCTGGCTGGAGGTCTACGACTCGAAGTACATTGCGGGTACAGGGCTCCACGCGTCCGACGTGTTCGACGGCTTGTCCTATGAATGATTAAACGATGGGACGATTCCCGGTTGCGGGGATCGTCCTTCTTATATATCTTATATAACAGAAACGAAACAGGCAAAGTGTTGGAAAGAGATTGCCGCGCTCGTTTCACTCGCTCGCAATGACACCCGGGTATGTTTCTGCCGGGCTATAACCCTCGTGTCATTGCGAGGAGGCTGTGGCCGACAAAGCAATCCCAGTCCCTTCCGCGGCCGCTCCCGCCCTTTACGAGACTACCACGCACGCTTTTGCGGTGCGTGCAATGACAACCGCACAGGAAGGGAGACCGTAAAGCTCGGCCGCTGTGCTGCACGGCTGCAAAACAGCAGCTGTTCGAACGGGGGGCGGCTGAACTCGCTGCGCTCAAACAGCAGCCGCCCTAATCCCATTCTCACAGGCTGTTTTGGCGCCTTATCGCAATGCGGCCTTAACCTTTACGGTCTCCCGGAGATTGCCACGCTCCGTTTCACTCCGCTCGCAATGACACCCGGGTATGTTTCTGCCGGGCTATAACCCTCGTGCCATTGCGAGGAGGCTGTGGCCGACGAAGCAATCCCAGTCCCTTTCGAAGCCGCTCCGGTCTTTACGGGCTCCCTTGAGAAAAACCGGCAATCATGCGAACCAAAAGCTGCCATAGGCCGTCAAATTCATATGGGATATACCTTAATTGATTTCAGGAGGTAGAGCGTTATGCGGAACAAACTGCTGTCCGTTTTGCTGATACTGGCCATCAGCGCGTCAGCTTTATGGATAGGAAGTCCATGGGGTACGGTTAAGGCCAGTTCCGACACCTTTAAAGGCGGCTTTTCAGTCACACCTTCGACATACGACGATTCGGGCATTGCCCTGGATACGGATTTTTTTCTCACATCACAGGTTCCCGTCACATTGGATTACCTGAAAGAAAACCTTTCCATACGTGGACAGGCTGCGCCGGAAATCTCCGCACTGCCTGACGGGAGGTTCTTGGTCAAGCCGTCCGAGAAGCTGGTGAAGAACAGCCTTTACGTGATCGACATCAGGACGCCGGACGGCCAAACCGTGAGCTTTGCCTTCCAGACCCCGCGGGAACTGGCCGTCGTCGGCAGTCTTCCCCAGGACATGTCAACCGGTGTTCCCGTTGACACAGGCATAGAACTCTACTTCACCTATCAGGATGTGGAGGATATCGGGAAATTCTTTGAAATCACCCCCAAGGTGGAAGGCCGGTTTGAGGAGCACGGATACGCCCGCAGCTTTGTCCCGAAGAAGCTGGAGCCGGGAACCGTTTATACGGTTACGGTCAAAAAAGGGCTAAAGGCTGCCGGGGGTACTCAAGTCCTGGCGGAAGACTATACCTTTTCATTCGAAACCGCCCAGGACAGCACACAGACAGCCGATCCCTACCCCGGCACCCTGGGAATCGGCGATATCTGGTTTGACTTTTCTACTCGGGAATCGCCCGTCATCCCCTTCTACCTCTATCAGCCCGGCCTGACGGATCATCAGAAAGTAGACGTAAAGGCAGCCGTCTACCGCTTCCCTGACGAAAACGCCCTGATCAAGGCCATCCGGGAAAGGGAGAAAGTTCCTTCCTGGGCTTATTATTCATACAGTAAGGTAAAGACGGATGTTTCCTCCCTGGAAAAGGTGATGGAATTTACCGAAAGCTTCAATAAGGATGCCCTGGGCACCCAATACATGATGCTGCCCGAAAGCCTCCCCCACGGCTTCTATCTGATCGAGCTGTCCAGCGGGGACTTGTGGGCCCAGGCTTTCATCCAGTCATCGGATACATCGGCTTTCTTTATAGAGGATAAGAACAGCGGTCTCTTCTGGGTGAACAACCTGATAACCGGAAAGGCCACAGCCTCTGCAACCATAGAGGATTTGGCCACAGGTAAAACCGCAAAAACCGACAGCCAGGGCCTTGCCCGGCTTGAAGGCACCTCGGCGGGCAAGGATCCGGCCAGGATGGATTTTTACAGGATCACGACAGCCAATGGTCTGGTAACCCTCCTCAATACCGGTTATATCTATAATCCCTATAACGGCGACAGCCCGAGCCTGTACTGGCGCTACCTCCAGACCGACCGCACCCTCTACAAGCCCGACGATCTGGTCCATTTCTGGGGATTCGTGAAAAGCCGTGTGGACAACACCTCCCCCGACAAGATAACCATTGAGCTGTCCGAGGGCGGATATTTCCGTCCCGTGTATGACAGCTTTGTCCGGAGCTTTCTGCCCTTCATCATGGAAAAACCGCTGGAAACCCTGACCCTGGACGTCAAGGATGGATTCTTCAGCGGTGAGCTTCAGCTCCCTATCCTGGATCCCGGGTCCTATAATCTGGCTGTCAAATCGGGCGACACGGTTCTGGCCTCCAGCTACATCCAGGTGGAAAACTATGTGAAGCCTTCATACCAACTGACCATCACCTCGGACAAAAAGGCGGTGTTTGCCGGTGAGAAGATCACTTTTACCATTAAGGCTTCCTTCTTTAACGGTACACCCGTTTCCAATGTCCCTGTCAGGTACACCATCGACGGTTACAGGGTCAATCAGTCCGGTGAGGGGATCACCGACCGGAACGGTGTTCTGACCGTGGAATACATCCCCCAGTATGTCCAGGGCATGCAAGGAGGGAACTACTTCGGCATCAGCGCTTCCACAACACTTCCTGAGATCGGCGAAATCTATCAATACTATAATTTCCGGGTGTTCGCAAACCATGCGGAACTGGTGACCAGCGGCGAGATCAGGGACGGAACCGCCTCTGTGTCCATCACGGCCCACCAGGTGGAACTGGACACGCTCAACGATGAAGATCCGTCCAACGACAAACACCTGGGCCGGATTATTCCCGGCCATACGGCCGAAGTACAGGTTTACCACATCACCTGGGATAAGGTGGAGATCGGCGAGGATTATGATTTCATCAACAAGGTGGTCCGCAAGCGGTACGAATACCGGGAGCGAAAAACCCCTGTAACGCACAAAACGCTGACCACCGATGCCAATGGCCAGGCGCGCTTTACGTTCCCGGTTGATAAGGATCAGGAGGGCTTTTACACGGCTGTAATAACTTCAAAAGACCAGAAGGGCCGGGAACTGAAATACGAGATCAGCCTCTATCCCCGATCCTATTACTCGCCCATGGCTAGCGACTATTACTACCTGAAGTCCGATAGGGAAAGCTATCGTTCAGGGGAACCTGTTCAAGTGCAGTTCTACAAGGGCGAGGAGCCCGTATCCGGTTACCGGGCCCTTTTCGTGGAAGCCAGAAACGGTATATTGGGCGTTGAAATGAAGGATCAACCGGTATACAGCAAGCCCTTTGATGCCGATCTATCCCCCAATTATTTCGTGGAGGGTATTCTGTTCACCGGCACGGGCTACATTCACTCAGAGTGCTGGGTTTCCTACAATTATGAGGAGAAGCGGCTCAGGCTGGAGGTTAAGACCGACAAGGACAGCTATAAACCCGGCGAGGCATGCACCGTGACCGTCACGGCCACCGATTCCGACGGCAGGCCCGTTGCCGCCGTGGTGAACATCTCCCTTGTTGATGAGGCGCTGCTGCAGCTCTCAGGACAATCCATCGATCCCCTGAGCCGACTTTACACCTGGATAGGCAGCGGCATCATCCGGAGCAGTACCAGCCGGCTGAACAGCCCCATGTATTCTGCCGGCGTCAACCAGGCGGCGGGCGCCGTACCGGCTAAAGTGGCAGCGGAGACGGCCGATATAGCCCTCAAGCTGGCGCCATCTCCCCAGGCCGACATGGCCACAGACACATCCATTTCCGAAGGCGTGGTTGTCCGCTCGGACTTCCGTGATACGGCCTGCTTCAGGACCATCCGGCTGGACGAAAACGGCAAGGGAGCCCTGACCTTCACCCTGCCTGACAACGTTACCTCCTACCGGCTGGCGGCCGCCGCCATATCCGCCGACCTGCATGCCGGCTCGGAGATCACCCAAACCCGGGTGTCCATGCCCTTCTTCATCAACGACGCCCTAAGCCTGACCTATCTTTCGGGCGACAAACCCTATGTCGGCGTCACGGCCTACGGCCAGGAACTGAAGGAAGGCGAGACCGTCGATTTTGAAATACGGTGCAGGGAACTGGGCGATTTCACGGCAACCGCCTCGTCCAAAGCCTTCGAGCGGGTGAACATCCCTCTTCCCAGGTTGTCGGAAGGCACCTACACCCTGGAGATCTACGCCAGGAGCAAAAGTGGACTGGCCGACGGCATCAGAAGAACCATCCAGGTTTATGATTCCTACAGTACCATGGAAACGGTATCCTATAAGGAATTGGCCCCGGGGATGAACATCGATGCCGGGGAAAGCGGCCTGACCACCCTCATCATCACCGATGCGGGACGCGGCAGGATCATCGGCGAGCTCCACAGCCTGGCATCAGGTTATGGGCACAGGCTCGACCAAAAGCTTACGGCATACCAGGCCCGAAAGCTGTTAAAGGAGCTCATAGGCAGCGAGGAATTCTACTACGATTTGATCGATCCGGATGCGGCCGGCTACAGGAACGAGGACGGCGGTTACGGCATCCTGCCCTATTCCCCCAGCGATATCCGGATGTCGGCCCTTTTGGCCCCATGGCTAAGTGACGTGACCGATACAACATCCCTGAAGCTGTATTTCTACAACGCCCTTCTGACCGATGATACCATAAACGCACCGGCTCTCTATGGTCTTGCGGCTTTGGGCGAACCGGTTCTCTCGGAGCTTGAACTGGCCAGGAACACCGAGAATCTGTCGCTGACCGACTACATGTTGATTGGCATGGCTTACCAGCGGCTGGGTGAGACCAGCATAGCCCGTGAGATCTATACGACCCGAATCCAACCCCATCTTGAACGCATGGATCCCTATATCCGCGTCAAGGTGCAGAATGGGGATACGGACGCCTCTCTGGAGCAGACCGCCCTTCTGGCCGCCTTCACCGCCGGCCTGGGCATGGAAGAATCCGACAAGATGTATGCCTATGTGGTCAGCAGAGACTCCAGGAATATCTATACGGGCATCGAGCGTTTGATCTACCTCTCGGAAAGGCTGAAGGCCGCTAAAGGCGACACCGTGGCATTCGAGTACACCTACGGCGGGAAGAGCCATCATGTGAAGCTTGAGAAAGGGCAATCCGAATGCATCAGGATTCCATCGGTCAAGGCCGGGGAGTTTAAGGTAACCAAGGTTGACGGCAAGGCCTCCATCCTGTCCGTCTATACGGTGCCGCTGGAACAGACAGGCGAAAACGACAGCAATGTGATCATCACAAGGAAATATTACAATGCCATGACCGGAGAGGAAACCACCACCTTCGGGCCCAATGATATCGTGAAGGTACAGATCGATTACACCATCAAGGATGAGGCCATGGACAATATGTATGAGATCACCGATTACGCTCCCTCCGGACTTAAGCCCATATCCAACCCCTGGTCCTACGGCATCACCAGGGATTATGGGTGGTACTACAGGAATATTGACGGGCAGAAAGTCACCTTTGTGGTGGGAAAGAGAGGCAAGAACGAAGATTACAAACCTTTGACCTATTACGCGAGGGTTGCCGGTCCCGGTGAATTCATCGCGGAAGGAACAACGGCGCAAGGTTCCATGGTGAAAGACAGCCTCACTGCTATCAAGAACACCACGGTAAAAATACTCCCCTAAATCTTCTCTCAGTTGAGCCGGCTCCGCCGGCTCTTTTTTTGTCTGAACAGCACAGCGGCCGGCTATACGCCTTGAATGAAAGAAATTGCCGCTTGACGGTCCGGATAAGCATTGCGGGATTTTGAGAACATCACATCCATTCTGTTGTGCCCGCAAAGACAATGTGGAGATTGTGTTACGGGTATGAAGGAATTACCGTACCCCACTCCGTCCTGCTCCCAATGATCACTTGGCAAGACCTCTTGAAACTCATTTTCCTGTGTCATTGCGAGGAGACGCAGCCGACGAAGCAATCTCATGATTTTAACGGCTGCCGGCATAGTATTGAAGAAAATGCCGTTTTCATGGTTTATATCATGCGATCGGGATCCTGAAAAGATTCCAGGGGTGAACGTCCGGCGGAGGCGCCGTAAAAGTCATTCTTTCCTTTTTCACCGGATGTTCCACCTCCATCCGCCATGACCAAAGCGCCAAATCGTTCTGGTTCCTCTCCCCGAGATTGCGGTACTTGACATCCCCATAGAGCGGCGTTCCCAGGCTTGCCATCTGGACGCGAATCTGGTGGGCCCGTCCCGTTTCCAGTTCAATTCTGACCAGGCTCAGACCCTCCCTGCTTTCCAGCACTTCATAGTCCAGCACGGCCTCTTTTGCACCCGGCATACCCGCCTCCACGACAGAGACCCTGTTGCTCAGCTTGTCCTTGAGCAGGTAATGGACCAGGTGCCCCCGCCGGTCTTTCGGGCAGCCACATACCACAGCCAGGTAGGTTTTGGCGGTAAGGCGTTGCCGGATCTGGTCCGACAGCCGGGATGCCGCCTTAGAAGTCCTGGCAAAGACCATGACGCCGCCGGCATTCCGGTCCAGCCTGTGTACCAGGCCGAGATAGACATTTCCGGGCTTGTTGTACTTGTCCTTGACATAAGCCTTAAGCAGGCTGAGGAAATCCCCGGTGCCGCTGCTGTCAGCCTGAACGGGAATTCCCGACGGCTTGACGGCCACCAGCAAATGGTTGTCCTCAAACAATATTTTCACATCCATGTTGTTTCCTCCATCGGAACATTGCCTACTACTGTATCCCAACAGTTCAATCCGCCCTTTAAAGCGTACCATGATTGTCGTACGGATAAAAGACATTCGGCCCTATAACCCTGATTTCTGTTCCATTTTGTGGACTAACGGGTATATTATTCTTGAAAAAGTGCTGGTCAAAACGGAAAGGATACGGTATCAAATGGAGATGACCATTAATGATTCCGTGGGTTTTGTCGATATCGTCCGAAACGCAGCACTAAAAGGATAACAGGCTGTCCCAGCATGGGGCAGCCTGTGCCAGGTATCCTTACAATCGGATTTTAAAAGAGGCTTGAGAACAGTTTCTCCAGCTTAAGCCTGGAATTCTGAACCCATTCCACAATCCGATATTTGACCTGAACCTCGGTATTTTTGGTATCGCTCACATCGGTTATCAGCCTGTACCCCTCAATTCCCAGGGTTTCCTGCAATTGTTCCTGGGCTTCCGGGGGTATCTGCAGCATGTTGTCGTCCGCTACGCACAGGGGCGGGAACATGACGCACCACCAGTTTTGTCCCCTGGCTTCCCCAAGTTCTATGCGCACCGAATCATACACTCCCGCCGGCAGCGTGATATTACCGTAGCTACGGGTCGGAAACGGAAATGCACCATAGCGGGCCACCACCTTCGCATCGGAGCCGTTGTCCCGCAACACGCGCTCCGCCACCTGCCGGATTACAGGGAGATTCTTTTGAATGTAGGCCACCGCTTCCTCCCTGGATGCCCCTTTGGGTAATTCATTCCGCATATGATCCAGGACGGCGTCCCTGACCTTCAGCTTCAGTTCCTGGTCGGAAGTCTGGTCACTGTTGGCAATGATATGAAGCCTGACAATATTGTCGGCAATCTTCTTTTGCGCCAAACCGCCATAAGCGATGCAAAGCACCAGCACGATGAACAAGACGCGTGCCGTTCCGGATAAAAGCTTCCTGAGAAGGCTATTTTTTCCCGTATATCGATTCGCTTCAAGCTTCATAAAACCACCGCCTGTATCTTTATGTTCTTAATTATTCTCACAAATCGCTCTTTCAATTCGGACGGCGGAATTTCCCATGGAATCGCTTTGGCTGGCGCATATCCGGGGTTATTTTGCCGGAAGTTCGGCAGTTTTTGATTTAACTGTTTGGAATCGCGGTATTTTTTCCGATATAATAGACAAAGACATGTGGAATCATTTTTCAAAAACTTGAGGATACACGGGTATTGGTAATGAAGGTTTCGGATATACTGGCTCAAAAGATCGCTGAAATTCAAAGCAGGTTGCCCGTCCCGATGAAAGGGAACGGTTATGCCAACAGTTCTTTCCAATCGGTTATGGATGCTTCCATGGCCTCTTTGACAAGCTATGCCCCGGTCATCGAGGCAGAATGGGTGGAGCGCCCCCAATCATCGTACAGGAAGTATCCGCTGGTATCAGGTTCCTATGAATCGGTTTACCCCCGTCTGTCACAAACACAGATACAGGAATTGATGCCGCGGATCAATGCCGCCATAGAAGCCTACTCCAAGAAATATAACGTGGATCCCCTTCTCGTGCGAGCTGTCATGAAACAGGAATCCGGCTTCCAGCCCTTCGCCCTTTCTACCGCGGGAGCCATGGGCCTGATGCAGCTTATGCCGGAGACGGCCAGGGGATTGGGCGTCTCCGATCCGTACAACATTGAGGAGAATATCCGCGGCGGCATCCAATATCTGAGTTACCAGTTGGAAGCCTTCGATAATGATCTGAGCCTGGCCCTCGCCGCCTATAACGCCGGTCCCAACGCGGTCAGGAAATACGGCGGCATCCCGCCATACCTGGAAACCCAGAATTATGTGAAAATGGTCCTGAAATATTACGACATGTATAAAGCGCTTGAATAGCGCTTTTTTCATACATAATCACGAATCGCTCCACAAGCCATTTTCCACAGAATCCACAATGTTATCCACAAGTCGGATGGGCAATACAGGCCTTTTTTATGACTATTTCCACAGAATTCACAGGCAGAAGCCTGTTGAAAGTTGTCAGTCGATTCGGTTAGATTGCCCGATCTTGAGCGACGGAACGGCGTTCAGCCGCCAGTCGGCGATATACCCGTTTTTGAGGGCATAATAACCCGCGCTGGCGATCATGGCCGCGTTGTCGGTACACAGTTTCAATTGTGGATAAAGGACCAGGATGTTCTCTTCCCGTGCCTTTTTTGTCATGCACTCCCGCAGCAGGGAGTTGGCTGCCACACCGCCGGCTATGCAGATGGTACCTGTTTTCAATTCCTTGGCGGCACCAATAGTATGTTCCACAAGCACATCCGCCACGGCCTGCTGGAACGAAGCGCAGATGTCCTCCACAGGCAGGGGCTCCCTTTTCTGCTGTATCTGGTGCACCAAATTGATCACGGCCGTTTTAAGGCCGCTGAAACTGAAATCGTAAGGCGCATCCCCAAATTTAACTCTCGGGAACCGGAAGGCCTCGGGGTTTCCGGTTTTGGCTGCCCGCTCGATGGCGGGTCCGCCGGGATATCCCAGCCCCAATACCCTTGCGATCTTGTCGAAAGCCTCACCCGCGGCATCATCGCGCGTCCTGCCCAGTACCCTGAACTCGGTATAGGAGGCAATATGCACAATATGGCTATGTCCACCGGAGGCAACCAGGCACACATAGGGAGGCTCCAGATCCGGATGAGTGATATAATTGGCCGCAATATGCCCCTCAATATGATTGACCCGTACAAGGGGTTTGTTCAATGAGAAAGCCAGGGCTTTTGCCGCAGCAACACCCACCAGGAGGGCCCCCACAAGACCCGGACCATAAGTGACGGCGATGGCGTCTACCTCCTCAAGGGTCACACCGGCCTCCTTCAGGGCATTGTCAATCACCGGGAGGATCAGTTCCACATGCTTCCGGGAGGCTATCTCCGGAACAACGCCCCCATACTCGGCATGTAGATCCACCTGGGAAGAGATGACATTGGAAAGCACTTTCCTCCCGTTGACTACTACCGCAGCCGATGTTTCATCACAGCTTGTTTCTATGCCAAGAATGATTGTATCCTTCATAGTCATCCATCCTTTATCCCAGCCATGGAAATTGCTCTTTAAAAAAGAGCTGAGCGATGATGATCAGTATACCCAGGGCCATGACATACCAGGCGAAATACTTCAGCTTCATCTTTTTAACCGCCGCCAGCATGACCTTGATGGCCAGAAATCCTGTAACGGCGGCAACCGCTATACCCGCAACGAGTGGCACAATCCCGATGCTGACGACGTTTGCTGTATCACCCCGCACCACATCCAGAACATCGAGAAAAGCCCCGCCCAGAATGGCCGGAATGCTCAGCAGGAACGCATAGTCCGCTGCGAATCCCCTGTCGAGGCCAAGGGCAAGTCCGGTGGTGATGGTCATGCCGGATCGCGATACACCCGGCATCAGTGCCAATCCCTGGCCTGCCCCGATGAGCAGGGAGTCCACAAGCTTCATGTGCTCCAATTCCTTTCTGCCGTTGCCGATCTTTTCTGCGCCTATCAGGACCAGGCCGGTGAAAACAAAGCCGGGGCCCAGAAGAGAGCCGCTGGCATAATAGCCTTCAATGGCTTCCTTGAACAGCAGCGCGATGATGACGGTGGGAATGGTGCCCAAAACCAGGTATACGGGCAGTTTTGAAAAGGGATGCCTGAGCATTTCCCGGATCCTTTTCCGGTAAACCGCAAATACGGCCAGCAGGGTACCCACATGGAGGGCTACATCGAAAGTGACGACCATCTCGCCCTCAATCCCGAATAGCTGCTGAAACAAAACGAGATGGCCCGAACTGCTCACGGGCAGAAACTCCGTAAGGCCCTGGACAATGCCCAGCACAATCGCTTCAAATAGATTCATGCGTAATGTTCCTCCATAAAAATATTCTGGGGGATACCCCCCCCCTTGCAAAAATCCTATGAAGATTATACAGCATGAATGCTCCATTCACAAATATTGCTTTTGGGACACTGCTCTCATTGTGTTTTCCCGGTCTTGTCTCCTATATCTTGTCGTCTTCTGCACCGGTCAAATCGTAGACAAAAGGCAGCCGAAAGCCGGATAGAACCGGCCAACTGCTGCCTGTCGGATCACTGGCGCAACTGTTGCTCCAAAATGCTGCAAGTCCCTGCCGGCTGCCTTTAAACGAGGCAGCAGCAGGGCATCTACCACCCTATTCGGGCAGGAAAGCTGCCTCCACGTATTCATTGCGGGCATTCCAGAATATCCATTCATCGTACCCCGCATCGTAGACCGCCTGGATCTGGGCACGATACTCGTCCACCCCATAATTCTTGTAATAGCCGGAAGGCAGGTAGGACGCCGTGAAGCCTTGGATATACGGCCGCATCTTGAGGTTGTAGCCTTCCACCTTTTCGATCCTGTTCTTTCCTACGATGAGGGTATTATAGACCACCTCATAGGGCTTCAGATCGGGATGGGTAAACGTGATGCCGTTGATGTTCTGGCCGACGCCGTTCCCCATGGTACCTTTGGAGTTGTTGGCAAAATGGGACGGGTAAACCATGGGGCAGATATAGTCAAGGCTCCAGCCGATGGATTCCAGTGTCTGGCCTATCTCTCCGGAGTCCTTTGTGCTGATGAGGGGCATGCCGAAGATATCGGCACTGATGACAGTTTCAGGAGGCAAATTATGGCGGATATACCGAATGAACTCCTCAATGACCTGGTGGCGCTCCTGACCTTCCTGAAGGTTTATCACATAGTTTTTGTACAGACTGGTTTCAGGAAAGCGGATATAATCGAACTGAATCTCGTCGAACCCGAACTCCACCGCCTCCTTGGCAATGCTGAGGATGTAATCCCAGGTATCCTTGTTGGTGGGATCCAGCCAGCGCGATTTAAAACCGCCGGACTCCTTGATCTCCAGTATGCCGCCGTCAACGGTTTTTATAGCCAGTTCCGGCTTGTATTTGGTGATGGTGGTATCCTTGAAGGTCACCATTCGGGCAATGACGATAATACCGTTGTCGTGGAGTTTTTTTGTAACCTCCCGGATATCGAAGCCGGGCGTATCCCCGTTGGCGGCATTCACATCCGGAATGTTGGAATCATAGGTGATGACCCCGTCGTCGCGCTTGATATCGATGACAAAAGCGTTTATCTCGGTCCGGTTGGCCAGATCGATATAATGGTCCAGCTTGTTTCTGACGCTTGTGGAGTTTAAGTACAGCGCCTTGACCTTCACATCGTTTTTCCGGGTGCTCCTTCTGTCTTCATCGGGATTAGGCTCAGGTTCGGGTGTGGATGTCGGCGTAGGCTCCACAGTGGCTGTCCCGGACGGGACAGGTTCTGGTGTAGGTGTGCCGGTATCCGTTGGAGCCGGCACGGACGGACTGGGCGTTGGTGTGTTTTCCCCGTTCCCTGCGTTTTTCCCAGAGAAATAGGAAATGGCGAAGATGATGCCCACCGCCAGCGTCAAAACGGCCAGCAGAATCACCGCCCGCCGGTTGTTCGCTTCCTGTCTTTTTTTGTTGTTCGACCTCATTCCTCTCTCGTCCAATGATACTTCCCCCAATTCGATGTCATTACTTCAGCTTGGGCTTTGACACAATGGCCATGATATAGCCAAAGGTGATGGCCGAGCTGATCCCCGCAGCGGCAGCCTTCACGCCGCCCGTCAGCACGCCTATCAATCCGGTTTCGTTCACCGCCTTCATCACACCCTTTGCCAGGGTATTGCCGAAACCGGTCAAAGGGATGGTTGCACCCGCACCGCCAAAATCCACGATGGCCGGATATATTCCCAGCACCCCCAAAACTACGCCTGCCACAACAAAGATGACCATTATCCTGGCGGGCGTGATCTTGGTATAGTCGATCAGAAGCTGCGCGATGGCACAAATGATGCCGCCGGTTACGAATGCTTTAATTATATCGGTCATTTCAGCCCTCCTTTAAATACGTCAGGGACGCTTCCCATCATGTATTATTTTCCAGGCTCACGGCGTGAGCGATGCAGGGAATGCTTTCACCCTGCTGGATCCAGGTTGGGCTGTGGAGAGCTCCTGTGGCTACAAACAAAACCTTGTTGAGCTTCTTTTGATTCATCAGCTCCAGAATATAGGCTGAGAGCACCACGGCGCTGCAGCCGCAGCCGCTTCCCCCGCACACCACATCCTGCCTTTCCAGATCGAATATCATGCAGCCGCAGTCATCATAGCGCCCTTCCGGCTCTACGCCGTTATCCTTCAGAAGCCTGGTCAGAATGGAACGTCCGAAACTTCCCAGATCACCTGTGAGAACCAGATCGTAATAATCCAGGCTCCTGCCTGTATCCTGCAGGTGTCTGAGAATGGTGTCGCAGGCCGCCGGAGCCATGGCGCCGCCCATATTGTTGGCGTCCTTTATTCCCATATCCATAACGGTTCCACAGGTCACATGAGTAATCCTGGGCCCGTTACCCTGCTTTCCCAGAAGAATGCAACCCGCCCCCGTCACAGTCCACTGGGACGTGGGCGTCCTTTGGGATCCGAATTCCAGCGGGTAACGGAACTGCCTTTCCGCCGAACAGAAATGGCTGGAAGTCAGGCACGCTGTCATTTCGGCAGCGCCGCCGTCGATCAGCATGGCCCCTAAAGCCAGGGATTCGGCCATGGTGGAGCAGGCACCATAAATGCCAATGAAGGACACCTGCACGTCACGGAAGGCATAGCTGGCTGCCGTGCATTGGTTCTGAAGGTCACCCGAAATGATGAAATGAATGTCCTGGGCCGATTTGCCGCACTTTTCAAGGGCTTTGACCAGCGTATCCCTTAAAAGCCTGCTCTCGGCTTTTTCAAAGGTTTTCTCCCCGAAATATTCATCGTCAATGATCTGATCAAAATACCTGGCCAGCGGGCCGTCGCCTTCCTTCTTGCCGACGATTGCCGCGCTCCCTATCGCAACGGGAGGATTGCTCAGTACAACTGTCTGTTTCCCTGTTCTTGTGCTCATGATACCGCATCCATCCTTTTCTGCTTTGAATGGCTTTCTTCCTGCCGGGCGTTTACATGGCCTGACTCCACAAATAATAAAGCAGGCCTGCCACCACCGATGCAAAAATGCCATACACCAATACCGGTCCGGCTATCAGGAACATCCTGGCGCCCACGCCCATTACATATCCCTCTTTTTTGTATTCCATGGCAGGAGAAACGATGGAGTTGGAAAACCCGGTCACCGGTATGGAAGCTCCGGCACCTCCGAATTTTCCAATCTTGTCGTAGATATTCAGCCCGGTCAGAAGGGCTCCCAGGAATATCATGATGACGGTGGTCAGCATGTATGCGGTTTCCTCATCCACCCCAAGTTCCTTTAACCCCATCAGGAACAGCTGGCCTATGGCGCATATCAGCCCGCCGGTGATGAATGCAGTCAATAGATTGCGCAGCACCCTGGAGGGTGGCATGGTCTTCTCCACAAGATGCTGATACTCATGTTTGGTAAGCTTCCTGCTCATGAACGGCTCACCTCGGCATACCGGGTTATGACATAAGTTCCCCGGCTGGGTTCCTTGCTTCTGCCTGACCCTACCATGAAGAAAATGCCCACAGCCAGCGCGATGACCAGCAGTAGGGCAAGCACGAAGAATAAGATGTAGTTCTTTGACTTCCTGGTTGTTCCTTCCATAAAAAACACCCCGCGCTTTGGAATCTCCATTTAGCATCCCTAAAGCGCGGGGTTTTTATACCATTACGCCATATGGTGTCCTGGGAAAAATGAATTACTGTCGCTTTTTGAAGGCCTTACGAAAAGAAATCATGCCTTTTCCGGCAGGCTGGCGATTTTAAAGGTGATCTTCCCATCCTCCATCACGGCATCTATGTTGTTGCCTTCCCTGATCCTGCCGGACAGGAACATCTCTGCCAGCTCATCCTCGATATAGCGCTGGATGGTCTTCCTCAAGGGACGGGCCCCATACTTCGGATCATAGCCTTTGTCAATCAGGAAGGCCTTCACTTCTTCGCTGAAGGTGATATACATGCCTTTTGCACGCACATCGTTCTCAACCTCTTTGAGCATCAGGTCCGCAATCCGACTCAGCTGCTCCCTGGTGAGCTGATCAAACACCACGATTTCGTCCACGCGGTTGAGGAACTCAGGCCTGAAGATCTCCTTGATGGCCTGGTTGACCCTGTCCTTCAGCGCATCATATCCTTCCTTATTGAAACCGATACTGCCGATCTTGTAGTTGGTTCCCGCATTGGAAGTCATGATGAGCAGAGTGTTCTCAAAGCTTACCGTCCTGCCCGTGCTGTCGGTCAGCCGTCCGTCCTCCATGATCTGGAGCAGGATATTGAACACGTCGGGATGGGCTTTTTCGATCTCATCCAGCAGCACCACCGAGTAGGGCTTCCTGCGTACCTTCTCTGTCAGCTGACCGCCCTGATCGTAGCCCACGTATCCGGGAGGCGCTCCGATGAGCTTGGACACCGTGTGTTTTTCCATGTACTCCGACATGTCGAGCCGGATCATGGCATCATCGCTTCCAAACAGCTCGTTGGCCAGAGCTCTTGCCAACTCGGTCTTGCCTACGCCGGTAGGACCGACGAAGATGAAGCTTGCCGGTTTCTTCTTCCTTCTGAAGTCGGACCGGGTTCTCCGGATGGCACGAGCAAGGCTGGCGACAGCCATGTCCTGACCGATGACGCGCTGATGCAGGCGTTCCTCAAGCTTCAGAAGTTTAGCCGCCTCATCCTCGGTAATGCGCTGTACGGGTATGCCCGTCCAGGACTCAATAACCTGGGCGATATCATCGATGGTCACATCCAGGGTCCCGATCTGGCTTTCCAGTTCCCGAATGCGATCGGTTATGCGGCATTCCTCCACCTTATAGCTGGCAGCCAGCTGATAATCGTCATGCAGGGCTGCCTGCTCCTTCTTTTCCTGGATAGCTTTCAGCTTAGCTCTCAGATTATCCAGTTCGAGGCTTCCCTCATTCTTCAGGTTGACCCTGGAGCCGGCCTCGTCTATCACGTCGATGGCCTTGTCGGGCAGGAACCGGTCATGGATATAACGGGCCGCCATTCTCACCGTGAATTCGATCACTTCGTCGCTGTACCTGACCTGGTGGAAGTCCTCATAATATCCGCGTATCCCCTTGAGGATCTCGATGGCCTCCTCAATGGAAGGCTCTTCCACCATGACGGGCTGGAACCGCCTCTCAAGGGCGCTGTCCTTCTCGATATACTTGCGGTAATCTTCCAGCGTGGTGGCGCCGATGATCTGGATATCGCCACGGGCCAGAGCAGGCTTCAGGATGTTGGCGGCATTCATGGCTCCTCCCTCGGCCTCTCCCGCGCCGACAATGTTGTGGATCTCATCAATGACAAGGATGACATTCTGCTGGGCTTTCGCCTCATCCAGGATAGCCTTCATCCTTGCTTCAAACTGGCCCCTGAACTGGGTTCCGGCAACAATGGCGGCCAGATCCAGAAGATAGATCTCCTTGTTGGCAAGCTTCCTGGGTACCCTGTTTTCAACAATCCTCAGGGCAAGTCCCTCGGCTATGGCCGTTTTGCCGACGCCGGGCTCGCCTATGAGAACTGGGTTGTTCTTTGTCCTGCGGTTCAGGATCTGGATAAGCCGCTCGATTTCCTTTTCTCGGCCGACAACCCTGTCGATGCCTCCCGATCGCGCCCTTTCATTGAGGTTGGTCCCAAAGGCATTCAGGTTTTTCCTTGGGTTCTTGGCCGGTTTTTGCGGGTTTGGACGCGTGGTTTTGTCCGAATAGGGCTCCTGTTTTCCGGATGGACCTGGATCCTTGGGGTTCCTCGGGCCGAAACCTGGAAATGTGGCGTTCATGAACCGGATCATGGCATTTCTGCCGTCATCATCGGAATCCCTGTCATCCGATTCCGACGGCAGGGACTGGATGAATTCATCTATATTCATATTGCCGAAAAACTCGGCCATTTGCTCGTTCAGGTTCTCCAGATCCTCCTGGGTCATCCCCACCTGGCTCATCATCTGCTGCAGCGGGGCAAGGCCCTGCTTCTGTGCGCAGGACATACACAACCCCATGGGTTCAGCTTTTCCGTCTATAACTCGCGTGATAAACACCACGGCGACATTTTCCTTGCAAATTGAGCATTTCATCATCTTTATAATCAACTCCTCATTTTCATTTTATCACAAAATGACAGGCCTGAACAGATCTGAGTTTGTCCTTCCCTTACCTTTGTTCCAAATGAACAGATACAGAAACAAGAGGACAGCTCCTCCATGCCTTGTCGGGCCGGAGAACCGTCCCCCTTTATGTTACTGTATCCGCTTCAGTGTGTATCCAACCGTTTCTTGACTGTTATGGTGTTTCCCGCAGAGTTGAACTGGATATCATCACAAAGGTTCTGAACGATGAGGAGGCCCCTTCCCGACTCGTCCATGGACAGGGCATCGTCGTCTACGGCTTTCTGCCTGATGGTATGCTTCACATCAAAACCTGGTCCCTGATCGGCCACACATATGAACAGTTCGCGGTTATCCTGGAGCCATACGTCCACCCGAACCTTTTTATTGCTGTCCATGGCGTTACCATGGCGGATGGCGTTCTGCAGCAATTCGCTCAGGATCACCTTTATATCAAACTGCTGTTCGGCGTCGATACCCGAAATCATCCCAATCCGATCCAGAATGATCTTGACCTCGCGGCATACCTCGTAGGCATCGCTGTTTATCATTTCGCTGTATATTTGAATGCCTTCTTTTTGGTTGACACTCATACTTAACATATCCTCCGTTTGCTGGGCAAACAGGATTCCTTTCGGAAAAATATCCTGATTATATTTACCCACTTTTTTATTTCTTCAAAATGTAGCGGAACTTCTCAAGGGTCCGCTTCTCTAAACGTGATATGTACATCTGGGATACATTGAAATGCTTTGCGATATCCTTCTGTGTTCTGTTCTCAAAAAACCTGAGCTTGATAAACTGTTTTTCGGCCTGGTTAAAGTTCTCCATGGCTTTTTCCAGAAAATCGCGGTTGTTGATGCGCTCAAAGGTTTCATCATCTTCACCGACCGTCTCGTGGAGTTCCAGATCATCCTCTTCAAATACGGTCTGGTCAAAGGACTGGATGTTATAGACATTCCAGGACTCGATGATCTCCAGGATGGTTTCCTCTTTCATTTTGAGATATTCCGCAATCTCATCAATCCTTGGAGATCGTTTCAGTTTTTGCATCAGGTATTCCCTGGCCTGGTTCACTTTCTGGTAAACCTCATAAATGCGCCGTGGAATACGTATTACCGAGGCCTTGTCCCTGAAATATCGCTTGATTTCGCCGATGATGGTCGGTGTGGCAAAGCTGACGAACTTAACCTCGGCGTCAGGATCGAAACGTTCCACCGCATTGATCAGCGCCAGGCATGCAACCTGATAGATATCGTCAGTCTCGACACCCCTGTTGGTAAACTTCTTGGTGATGATATCCGCCAGATACAAATAACGTGAGATAATCTCATTGCGAATAGCCAGATCGCGGTTTTTGCGATAGGCTTCAAACAATTCTTTCTCTGTGCACTCCTGGGGTTCAGTAGATCCCGATTTTTTGCTCATCTTCAGACAGCCCTTTCAAGCTTTTTTACCATGGACAACAAAGTCTGGTTATCCGTATTCAGGTTAACCTCGTCCATCAGGGAGCGGATGATTTCAAAGGCCAGGTCATCGGCTCCGCCGCTGAAAATATCCTTGGGTGAACTATCTGAAAGCCTGAAATCAATTCTGATGCTATCGCTGAAAAGATGAAAATCTATGGCAATGCGTCCGGAAGAAACGCGCTTGTCAATCATCCTGCTGATGACTTCCGAAATGGATACCTTTATATCCTCAATATCATCAATATCGAATCCAAGCCTGCTGGCTATCCCCGAGGCTGTCAGCCGGACAACACTGACATACTCGGCCTTTGAAGGAACAAGGACAGATACCGTATCCAAGGGTTTCATCTTGAATCCTCCATTATAAAGACTTTGTCAAGCCCGGTGATCTTAAACAGTTTTTTTACATTGGGCTTGGGGTTTCTGATCCTGACATTGCTGTCATTCTGCTTTGCGCGCTTTAAAGCCGCCACCATGATTCCCAGTCCCATGCTGTCTATGTAGCTTAACTCCGAGCAATCCAGAACAATGTCTTCCTTGCAGTCCCCTATAACCTGGAAAAGATTCTCCCTGAAGTCCGGCGCCGAATAAATGTCTATCTCACCACGCAGGATTACCAACTTTTCGTTGCCCCCATTGGTGCCCATAACCAATTCAAACATAGGTTTCCCTCCTCATAGATAATATTAATGGACCGATTCCACCAGCCTTTTGATAAATTCCAAGGCATATTCGGGATGCTCTGCATTTGCCATCATGACGACGATCAGCCTCTCACCGCTAATCCCCTGCTCCTCCAGAAACCGGCTGCCGGTCACATCCAAACCATACAGCCTGGGTGGAGCGCTTTCGCCATCATCTGTCTGAAGTGCTACAAGGAGTTGCTCATCGTAGCTGTCAACACCCAGTTCTTCCAGCCTATCATCCAGGGGGGCAAAAGCCCCGAAAGGCGCCAGCCTGTTGTACAGGTTCATGTCGACGATAAATACGTCATTGCCGCCGGCCATGATTTCCACAGTAAGCTTTTGCTCGTAAGCCGACCGGATCTGGGGATCCAGCTTGTCGCTGATGGGAATGTACTGGGCCTGCGGCTCCTGGAAGTCAACCATGGTCTTGAGCGCCTGCTCCGTGGCGTCGATATTCTCAACATCTATCTCACCGGCAATAATGAGTTTAAAGTCCGGATTCACGCGGTTGATGATGCTGATGAAGATCCAGGCGGCAAATGCCAGGACGAGGGCGCCGATGATGAACTTCCATTTATTATAATATATAAAATTTGACAACTTGTCCTGATCGATGCCAAGGATTTTAAGAATTGGGTTCGGATGCTGCTGGCGGGCAAGTTTTTTACGTTCTTCCTCAGGATCATGATATTCAATACCCATTAACAGCTTATAGGCTTCATCCAGTTCCTCACGGGTAAATCCCACATCCTTGGATTCCGAAAACCGTATTTTCTTGAACAGGACATTGTATCGCTTGATAATCGTCTCTTTTGATGCGTCTTCACCCAGACCGAAGATTTCCAGGGCTCTACTTCTGTCCATATGAAGACCTCCTCGATGCCAATGATGTCACCGTCAGTCCTTCGGCTTCATGGTGGGGAACAGAAGCACATCCCTGATGGAATAAGAATCGGTCAGCAGCATGACAAGCCGGTCAATGCCTATCCCCAGCCCGCCTGTGGGCGGCATACCGTGTTCCAGAGCCGTGAGGAAGTCCTCGTCCATCATGTTGGCCTCCTCATCCCCGGCTTCCCTCTTCCTGAGCTGATCCAGGAACCGCTCCCTCTGATCCAGGGGATCGTTGAGCTCGGAATAGGCGTTTCCAAACTCCCTACCTGTGATGAACAACTCGAACCGCTCGGTCAGCTCGGGCTTATCGGGCTTTCTCTTGGTCAGAGGAGAGATCTCAACGGGATAGTCCAATACGAAGGTGGGCTGGATCAGATTGGGTTCGGCAAACTCCTCGAAAAGCAAACTCATAACCTCGCCCCTGGTCGGATTGCCTTCCAGTTCAAGTCCCTTCGCCTTGGCAACAGCCCGTGCTTCTTCGTCACTTGTAATCTTGTCAAAATCGACACCGGCATACTCCAGCACGGCTTCCTGCATGGTTATCCTTCTCCATGGCGGCGTCAGGTCTATCTCCTGTCCCTGGTAAACCACTTTCATGGTGCCCAGAACCTCCCGGGCTACAGTTGAAATCAGATCCTCCGCCAGGGCCATCATGCCGTGGTAATCGGTGTAGGCCTGGTATATCTCCATCATGGTAAACTCCGGGTTGTGCTTGACATCCATGCCCTCGTTCCTGAACATGCGGCCGAGTTCATAAACCCTCTCCAGGCCGCCCACAATCAGGCGCTTCAGGTACAGTTCCGGCGCGATGCGCAAATACATGTCAATGTCCAGCGTATTATGGTGGGTGATGAACGGGCGTGCGGCGGCACCGCCGGGTATGGTGTTCAGGATGGGCGTATCCACTTCAAGGAAATCATGGGAGTCCATATACCTCCTGATAGCCGAAATGATCTTGCTTCGTGTGATGAAGGTCTTTTTCACCTCGGGGTTTACGATCAAATCCAGGTACCGCTGCCTGTACCGGGTGTCGGTATCCTTGAGGCCGTGGAATTTTTCGGGCAGCGGCCTTAAGGATTTTGCCAGCAAGACATAGTCATCTATCCTGATGGAAATCTCGCCCATGCGGGTTTTGAAAACGGTTCCGGTCACACCCAGAAGGTCGCCTATATCCAGCTTCTTGAAGCCGGCGTATTTTTCTTCCCCCAGTTCATTGATGCGGACATACAGCTGAATTTTACCGTCCCTGTCCTGGATATCGCAGAAGGCGGATTTTCCCATATCGCGCTTGCTCATCAACCGGCCGGCAACCGATACTCTTTTCCCGTCATATTCCTCAAACCTGGACACGATATCGTCTGTCCTGTCCGTTACATCGTACTTGACAATGCGGAAGGGATCATTGCCGGATTTCTGAAGTTCAAAAAGCTTTTCACGCCTTATTTTCATTATTTCGTTTATATCCTGCTGTTCTGCTGCGTTCTCCATGATTTCAGACATATTCTTCCTCCCGGGTGCGTTTTTGAATAATATACATCTTACAGCCTCTTTTCTCTCATGCGCCCAGCGCCTGAGAAGCAAAGAAAGCCATAAAAGAAAACAGCTTACATATATATGTAAACTGTGTTTCATATCAGACCTATATTATACATGATTACGAGTAGACAAACAATAGGCTATCCTACTTACGGATGTCAATAATCTTGTATTTGAGCTTTCCTCCCGGAACTTCCACTTCTACCACATCGCCTATCTTGTGCCCCATAAGCGCCCTCCCCACAGGGGACTCATTGGAGATCTTGAAATCGGTGGGATCAGCCTCGGCGGAACCCACAATGTGGTACTCAAATTCATCCTTGGATTTGAGTTCCCGGATCCTTACACGGGTTCCGAGATTGACCGTCTGGGTATCCACTTCGTCCTCATCAATGATGATGGCACGTTTCAGCATGGTCTCAAGCTGTACAATGCGCGCTTCGTTCTGGGCCTGCTCATTCTTTGCTTCATCGTACTCCGAATTCTCGGATATATCGCCAAAGGCAAGGGCAGCCTTGATGCGCTCCGCTATTTCCTTGCGCTTTTCCCCTTTAAGATATTCAAGCTCTTCTTCAAGTTTTTTCAGACCTTCATAGGTAAGAAGGACTTCTTTCTGTTCCATAGCGTTTCTCCCCTTTATTTTTATTCCATGCCCCCAAGAATCGAATGATACCCTTGACTAACATTACGATTCATTATAGATGACACCTCAAACCGTGTCAAGGTTTAACAACCAGCCGCATATCCAGCCGCAGGGAGGCTTCCGCGGCGCTTTCGCCCCAGGCGTTGGCACAATTTGCCGCAAGAAATCCGGGAAGCCTGAGGTATCTCAGTTCATCAGGCAGCGACCCAAGTTCCCTTAACAGGAACCCGGGCAATTCCAAACATATACCATAAACCCTCTTTGCCCTGGTGTCAATAACCTTAAGCGCGCCCAGGTCGATGATCCTGCCTGAATAAGCCGCCGGCAGGCTGTCAAAGTCTTCATGGTCATTGGGAAAACGGATCCATAACGGGGTCCGGTTAAGCACTTCCGGGTCGCTGGTAATATGGACAGGGATACCTGTCTCTTCGAAAGCCTCTTCGGCTTGCCCTGGCTCCTGGCTGCCCTCGGGGATGAGGACATTGATGGTTTTCACCATGGCGATGGCACGTGTGATGGCATATTCCAGATGGCGCTGGTTCCCGGTGATGGTTATTTCCACCCGATTCAGGCCTGGTCCTCGGTGTACGATGTCCATGAGTTCCGTGAACCGTCCCACGGCAATATCGACCAGAAAAGGCTCATACCTGGTTTTTCCGGAACCATACAGGCTGCAGACAGCCGGATGTTCAATGACCGAAAGGACACCTTCGTTCATGAACACTTTGTCCAGCTTGCGTTTCAGCCGTCTCATCATGCCTTTATGATGCATAGCATGACCATAGAATGCAGGAATATGACAGATAAGCAGATGAATATTTGGAGCCAGATGAAACCATCTGGTGTCAATGGATATCGGTGTCAGAGACAGGGCCGACAGCAAGCGGTGCAGCCCGTCCGGTTCACTGGAGCTGGCTTCCCTGGGCAGAATCATGCCTAGATTCATGTGTCCGGCTCGTGTAAAAAGATTCTACCCTATCATACGGCAACAGGTGAAATTTAATAACCTTTTCCCCGGAGCCTTTCCTTGATGACGGCGGCAAGCTTCGGACCGATCCCCTTAACCGCGCTGATCTCCTCAAGGCTTGCTTCACTGATCTTTCTGACAGAACCAAAAGCCCTCAGCAGCGCCCGTTTTTTGGCCTCACCGATCCCGGGGATCAAATCCAGTTCGGATTGCTGGTGGCGCTTTTTTCGAAGATGCCTGTTATACTGGAGTGCATACCGGTGCGCTTCATTCTGAATGGAAGCAATGAACCTGAGGGCTTCCTGGTGGCAGTTCAGATCGATGCTCTCCTCGCCGTTCACCAGCCGATGGGTCCGATGTCTGTCATCCTTGGCCATTCCCCATACGGGAACATCCAGGCCCAAATCCTCCAAGACCTCCCTGGCCGCACTGACATGGCCAGCTCCTCCATCCACCAGCAGCAAGTCCGGAAGCGTACCGAAGGCTTCGTCTTCGGAACCGTCCAGATACCGGTTGAAGCGCCGCAGCAGGGTCTCCTGCATGCTGGCATAATCATTCTGCATGGTGACAGCCTTCATTTTGAACCTCCGGTAAAGGCTGTGCTCAGCCCGCCCCTCCCGGAACACTACCATGGATGCCACAATTTCGGTGTCACCCGTATTGGAGATGTCATAAGCTTCAACGGTCACAGGTACTTTTTCAAGCCCCAGCAGGGATTTCAACTTCACGAGGACCTCCTGGGACTGTGCGTTCCTGGTCAGAACCGCTTTCTGGTATAATTCCAGTTCCTCTTTCGCATTTTGCTCGGCCATTGCCACCAGTTCGGCTTTTACACCCCTTTTGGGAACCAGGAGGGTGACCTTTCCGCCCCTTTTTCTGGCGAGGATATCCGCCAAGACGTCGGTGGACTCTGGTTCATACTGGAGGGCAATCTCCCTGGGGATCTCCGGGTTGGCGTCATAATACTGGAGGACGAACGAATCCATGACGGATCCGCGCGTGGAAGCCCCCATCCCCTCCAACACATAGGAACGCTTGCCCACAAGCCGGCCGGATCGGATGGACAGGACGCTGGCAGCGCAGTGCCAGTCGTCAAAATACAGTCCGATAACATCCCTGTCCTCATCCTTGGTAAAATACACCACCTGCTTTTTCAGAAGTTCGTTCACGCTCCTTAAGCGATCGCGTATGACAGCGGCCTTCTCGAACTTCAGCTCGTCGGCATAACGCTGCATCTCTTCCTCCAGCTTCCTGATCACTTCCTCCTGCCGGCCTTCCAAGAAAGCACACGCATTCTGCACCAACCGGTCATAATCCTGCTTTGAGATATTCCCGCTGCATGGCGCGGAGCATAAACCGATATGGTAGTAAAGGCAGGGCCGTTGCTTTTTGTCGGGGGAAATGTTGCGCTTGCAGGTCCTTATGGGGAAGAGCCTCCTGATGAGTTCCACGGTCTCCCTGACCGCACCCATCCTCACATAGGTCCCAAAATACCTGGCACCGTCCTGCTGAAACTTTCGGACAATCTCAATACGCGGATAATCCTCCTGGACGGTAATGCGGATATGGGGGTAGGTTTTGTCGTCCTTCAGCAGGATATTGTACTTGGGCTTGTATTTTTTGATGAGCGTGTTCTCAAGGATCAGGGCCTCTTCCTCGGTGCGGGTGACGATATATTCCAGGGATTCCACATTGGCTACCAATGTGGCTGTTTTTACGTCCCTGTCCTCCCTGTGCTGGAAATAGGATTTCACCCTGTTCTTGAGAATCTTGGCCTTCCCCACATAGATCACCTTGTTGGCCTGGTCGCGCATAATGTAAACACCCGGCGCATCGGGAAGGCTTTTCAGCGTTTCTTCAATGGTCGCTTTCATTGCCACCTCGTATCCTATCATTCTGCTTTACTAAGCAAAACCGCCGGCTGAAAGCCGACGGTTCCGTTATTTCCTAATCCGTCATTCCGTTCTTTGCAAATGCCTCCAAATCGTTGAGTGCAATTTCCTCATCCCGGCCATCGGTGATGATGGTGATTTTGTCTCCGGGACTGATCCCCAGAGATAGAAGCCCTAACAGGCTCTTGGCGTTGGCTTTACGTTCATCCTTTTGGATCCATATGTTGGACTCATATTCTGAAGCTTTCTGAATCAGCTTGGCTGCCATCTTGGACTCCAGACCAGTTTTGCACAGTATTGTGACTTCTTTTGCTACCATAATAATAACTTCCTCCCGCCTGTTCCCAAGTAAACTGCATTATTAATTATATAATAGGTCAATAAAAAAGGAAAGTCCTAACCGGAAGCCTCAGCCGGGCTGGCGCGCCGCTTTCCCCTTTGCAATCAGCATAATAAGCCCTGCGACCATGACAATCGTGCTGGCCACGAAGACTGGTAATAAACTGGCATAACCTGCCACAACTTTCCCGAGCAGCCGGAGCAATAGGGCGGGATCCAGGCCAATAGCGCTGAGCGCGTTATACCACAAAACCGACATGGATTTCAGGATACCCGACATCATATTGAGCAGCATAGGTCTCAGGAGCGGACGAAGGATGCAGTAGAGGGCGGCCGTAAAAACAGCAATGGCAGCCAGATTGCGCCTGATGCCCCCATTTTTCGTGGAAGGAAGAATTTTCTCCCCCGCAATGCGGGACATGACCTTTTCCTTCAAGTCATGGGGCACCTCAACGTCGGCCACATTCTGAAGTTTTTCTTTCAGAGCCTTCCATTTCGCCAACTCCCCGGCGCAGGCCTCGCAGGTTCTGCAATGGTCTTCAAGCCTTGCGAGGGCTTCGGAATCCAGCGAATCTTCCAGAAACCGGTTAAAAATCCTGGGGTCTATGCAATCCTTCATAAGCTATTCCTCCATCGCCTGTCGCAGTATTTTCCTCGCCCTGAATATCCGGTTTTTTACTATGCTCATGGGAACCTTCAAATATTCAGCAATTTCCTCATATTTCATTCCTGCCACATGGAATAGCATCAAGGGCTGTTTATACTTGGGATCAAGGCGGTTGATGAGGCTTTCAAGCCTGTCCTTTGTCTCTTTTCCTATCACCTGCTGTTCCGGCGTACCTTCCGGATCCGTCACCTCAAAAGCTTCCTCGATAGGGTAATAGTCTTTCTTTTTTCTCAGTATGTCCATACAGGTATTGGCTGTGATGCGGGCAATCCAGGTCGAAAATTTGAATGCGGGATTATAGGAGGCCAGGTGCCTATAGGCCTTCGCGAAGGCTTCCTGCGCGGCGTCTTCGGCAAGCTGCGGATCCTTCAGGTAACTCCAGGCCAGCGAGTAGACAAGCTTCTGGTACCGGTCAGCCAATGTTTCAAAATGTTCCGTCCTGCCTTCAAGGCAGAGCCTGACAACCTCATAATCCTGCATCTCTTTTTCCATAACCGCATATAATACGGTCTTCCGGGCAAATTGTCTGATACCTTACATCATTATACCAAAAAACGGCAGCCGTGCGGTTCGCTGCAGGATGTCTCATACTATACCGGATAAAAACAAAATGAGACTGTCGGTATCCTGTACCGACAGCCTCAAAGGTATGCCTGTCATCCTGCCCGAGAGCAGGTCTTTGCGCACTCCAGCCTTTCTTTCTATATAGGCTTATCAGCCTAATCCATGGGGAAACGTTCGTGCATGGCATCGTGGATGGTGGACTGGGGACAAACCTCCGCACACTTGCCACAGTTTTCACATTTTTCATAATCGATACGTGCCAGGTTGTTTTCAACCGTAATGGCGCCGGCGGGGCACACCTTCTGGCACTTCATGCAGCCGATACAGGCCACCTTGCAGTTCTTCCTGGCAACACCGCCCTTATCCTGGTTGGCGCACAGGACGGTAAAGCCGGTCAGCACCGGAACAAGCCTGATGATCCCCTTGGGGCATTCTGCAACGCATATACCGCAGCCCTTGCATTTCTCCGGAATGACCCGTGCCAGCCCGTTCTTCACCTCAATGGCTTCAAAGGGACAGGCTCGCTGACAGGAACCAAGTCCGATACAGCCGTAATAGCACTGGGACATCCCGCCCCCCAGCTGGTTGGCGGCGTGGCAGTCCTGAACGCCTTGATATTCATATTTCATATCCGCTTTGGTCCAGGTACCCTGACAGATGACCCGGGCCACCATCTGGGATACCTCTCCTTCATCAATGCCCATCAGCTCCGCAATGGCGTTAATGCCTTCCTTGCTGTTGACAGGGCATTTGCTGGGGGAGACGCCTTCATTCACGATAGCCTCGGCAAGCCCATCGCAGCCTGAAAAGCCGCAGGCGCCGCAATTGGCCCCGGGAAGCAGTTCCCTGACCTTCTCTATTCTCTCGTCAACCTTCACCGCAAAGACCTTGGAGGCATAGGCAAGACCAATGCCGAAAAACAGGCCAAGGCCCGATACCACGGCGACGGGTATGATAATGCTCATGATGATTTATACCCCCTTCTTTACTGTATCACTAATCCCGCAAATCCCACAAAGGCTATTGAAACAAGGGACGCGGCAATCAGGGTGATGGGCATGCCCCTGAAGGTTTCCGGAATATCGCAGGTCTCCAGCCTTTCACGGATGGCGGAGAACAGGATGAGGGCCATGGTGAAACCCAGCCCGGCGGAAAAACCGAAGAATACCGCCTGCAGGAAAGTGTAATTCCTTTCCACGTTGAGGAGTGCCGAACCCAAAACCGCGCAGTTGGTGGTAATCAGCGGAAGATAGATACCAAGGGCTTTATAGAGTGGCGGGACAAGTTTCTTCAGCACGATCTCCACAAACTGTACCAATGCGGCAATGACCAGGATGAAGGCGATGGTCTGCAAGTATTCCAGATCATTGGGCTTCAGCAGGAACTCGTTCACGGCCCAGGTGGCTGCCGAAGCCAGGGTGTTGACGAACACCACCGCGCCGCTCATGCCCATTGCAGTGCTGGATTTCTTGGATACGCCCAGGAACGGGCAGATGCCCATGAATTTGGACAATACAAAGTTCTCTATGAACATGGCCAATATTAATATGGCAAACAGCTCTTTCATGTTATCAACCATTCCTTTCGACAGGTCACGGATCTAGACGCATCAGGAAGCCTTCTCACAGCCTGGACAGCCCATGGCACATTTCTGAGGCTCTTCCTCGGTATTTGGTTTTGCCTTCTTCCTATTCGGATTCGAGAGCTTATTGACCAGGGCGATGAGGCAGCCCATGACCATAAAACCACCGGGAGGAAGGATCATAATGGTCGCCGGATCAAAGAGATCAGCGGTCAGCGTGATGCCCATCCATGTTCCGGCGCCCAGGATTTCACGGATCGAGCCGATGGCAAACAATGCCGCGGTGAATCCCAGGCCCATCCCCAGGCCGTCGAGCGCCGAGAGCAGCAGCCCGTTCTTGGAGGCAAACATCTCGGCTCGGGCCAGGATGATGCAGTTGACCACAATGAGCGGGATGTATATGCCCAATTGCTCGTTCAAATCGGGGAAATAGGCTTTCATAAGCATCTGGACAATGGTCACGAAGCCTGCGATCACCGTAATGAATATGGGAATGCGCACCTTATCGGGCACAATTTTTCGTATCAGCGATATCACCACATTGGAACCAATAAGCACCGCTGTGGTGGCTATTCCCATCCCAATGCCGTTTTTGGCCAGGGTTGTAACCGCCAGAGACGGGCACATACCCAAAAGAAGCCTCAGCGTCGGGTTTTCCTTCAATAATCCATTGGTCAATACTTTCAATGCGTTTGGCTTCCCTGCCATTTACTCTCCCCCCTTCACAAGGCTGCGGACCAGCGATGCCGCTTCTGAAATCCCCTTTGATACGGCGCGGCTGGTGACGGTGGCACCGCTTAAGGCTGCGATGTCCCCGTCCTGGGAAGGCGCAGTCTTGACAACACGGTACAGATTCTCAGGTATAGTTCCAAGGTACTGATTCAGGAAGGCCTCGTTTTCAGCTTTTGAACCAAGGCCCGGTGTTTCGTTGTGGGACAGGATCTTGACACCGGTAACCGAAAGGTTATTGTCTATACCCACGAGGATGCTGATCTCTCCGCCATAGCCCCTTGGGGCCACTTCCACAACGTATCCGACGGTTTCGCCGCCGACGCCGGCCTCATAAAGGTTCTTAACCGTCTCTCCAGGCTGGTAGCCACGGCTGAGAAGCGTTTCCCGGTCCACGGCATCGGAGAACGAATCGGCACCGGGCAGAACAACAGTAAGGGATTCCTGGAGCGCCGCTTTATCCCTTTCTTCAATGATGGGCTTGGTAATCCCGTTTACTGCCGCCAGGGCACCGGTGATAACAACACATATCAGGAACAAGGTGATGGCCGGTCTGATGATTTCCTTATACATGTTTTCCACCTCCAAAGGGCTTCGGCGCCGTGTACCGATCGATCAGCGGAACCGCCACGTTCATCAGCATGATGGCATAGGAAACGCCTTCGGGCATGTTGGTGTACAGCCTGAAGATCACGGTCAGGAGACCGCAGCCGAAAGCGTAAATCACAGCGCCTTTTTTCGTCATGGGGCTGGTGGTATAGTCGGTGGCCATGAAGATGGCACCGATCAGCAAACCGCCCGCCAGCACATGGAACAGCGGATCACCCGTCATAAAGCCGTCCGGTCCCAATATCCAGGAAAGAAGGGCCACCGTGCCTATGTATATCACAGGGATCTCCCAGGATATGACCTTCCGGATCAACAGATACAGGCCGCCGATGATCAGAGCAAGGGCCGATGTTTCTCCCAGGGAACCCCCAATTTTGCCTATAAACATATCGAGATAGCCAGGGAGTTCCCCACCCTCTTTCAGGATGCCCAGTGGGGTTGCCGCCGATATGGCATCGGATGCATCAACGCCGCGGGGCGCCGTCCACCGGGTCATCTTTGTGCCATAAGCCACCAACATAAAAACGCGGGCGCCCAGGGCAGGGTTAATGAAGTTCTGCCCGATTCCGCCAAAAAGCTGCTTGATGACGACGATGGCAAAGAACGAACCAACAACGGCCATCCACTTGGGAATAGCCGGGGGCAGGTTCAGTGCAAGAAGGAGCCCGGTTACGGCAGCACTGAGATCCGAAATGGTATTGCTGCGCTTGAGGAGCTTTCTTGTCAAATACTCAAACAGTACGCAGGAAACCACACAAACGATAATGGTCAGAGCAGCGTCCAGCCCGAAAAAATACACCCCCGCCAGTGATGCAGGTATCAAAGCGATCAACACATCCAGCATGATCCTGGAAGTGGAGGCGTTGCTTCTGATATGCGGAGATGAACTCATCAACAACTTGTTTTCCAATTTTTGCCCACTCCTTTACTTCTTCGCGTTCCTTCTGATATAGTCCTTGCCGATGCGGATGGACTGAACCATCAGCCGCTTGGCCGGACAGGTGTAGACACAACAGCCGCATTCAATGCAATCCATCAAATGAAGCCTCTGCGCTTCCTCATATTGCTGGGCTTTCACCAACCTGTCCAGCTCCAGCGGAAGGAGCTTCATCGGGCAGGCGCGCACGCAGCGGCCGCATCGGATGCATGCAGTTTCCTCCGGGATCCGGCTCTCGCTCGCATCCAGGGCCAACAGGGCATTGGTGTGCTTCAGCACCGGCAGATCAAGGGAAAACTGGGAAACACCCATCATAGGGCCGCCCATGATCACTTTTCCGGGTTCGGATTTGAAGCCGCCGCAGAATTCGAACACTTCTTTCAGCGGTGTCCCGATGAGCACCTCGACGTTCCTGGGCTCCCGAACCGCCGATCCGTCCACGGTGACTCTCTTTTTGATGAGTGGCATACCGGTTTTAAGGTAGGAAGCCACAAAAGCCACGCTGGCGACATTCATGACAATGCATCCCACATCAGCAGGCAGCTTTCCTGACGGAACCTCCCTCCCAGTGAGGGTATAGATCAGGGTTTTTTCAGCACCCTGCGGATAGCGGGTGGGTAGAGCGTGAACCGTTATGGCGGGTTTGTCGGAAACAGCCCTTTTCAGAGCTTTTATCGCTTCAGGCTTGTTTTCTTCAATACCGATCAGGGCTTTTTCAATCCCGGTCCATTTCAGAACATGCTGGATACCCTCAATGATCCCCTGGGTGTTTTCCATACATTCCCGGTAATCGGAGGTGATGTAGGGCTCGCATTCCGCCGCATTGATAATCAGGGTATCCACCCTGGTCCCTTTGGGAGGGTTGAGCTTGACATGGGTCGGAAAAGCCGCTCCGCCAAGCCCGGTAAGCCCGGAGGCCCGAATTGCTGACAAGAAGCTTTCCTTGCTGTCCACCGACGGTGGTCTGACCTCTTCGGCAACCTCCTGTAAACCATCGGGCTTGATCTCAACGCACATGACAGGCCGGCCACCCGACAATACCACGGGCTCCACCCTGGTCACCGTACCCGACACACTGGAATGGATGGGAGCAGAAACATAGGCGTCCGTGTCGCCGATAACCTGGCCAACCTTCACCGTATCACCTTTCTTGACCTTGGGCTGGCAGGGCGCACCCGTATGCTGGGCCATGGGTATGAGGACCATCGACGGCACACCCATTGCCACGGTTGCCTTTTCTGCCGTGTTTTTTTGCTGTGGCGGGTGAACGCCTCCCTTGAAAAGCTTCATATCAATCACTCCAAAAAACATTATGTTTTGATTCCGGTATTAAAACAATGCCAGGTTAGTCCGGAAAGCGGAATAATAAGATGGGCATAAAGCGCACCATCAGGCATTTAAACGGGAATCATCTCAGCGATTTCCCAAGAAAATCATAGCATAGACCACACATAAATGATATACAGCAATTAATGTCTTGACTTCCTGTTTCGTCCACGGCCATAAATTTCTGAAGCGGATTCGCAAGCTTAAAGGTGTTGAAATGCTCAAACATTTCCTAACGTATTGGCCCCCAAATGTTAATATTTTGCCTATGTTCAAACAATGTATATTATATACAAAAAACATTATAAACGAATTCCGACAGCTTTTACAGGCTATTTAAGTATAATTATTTATTTAACAAACATTATTGATTTTTTAACAATTTCAGGGGAGCCTGAGAGGGATTCATACCATGCCGTCATGTGCAATGATGGTCAAAGATGCTATACTTATCTCAGAAGAAATTACTCGTGCTCTGACCCCAGAGCCATGGCCTAAGCGGGCGGCTGCAATCGCTGTCGCCGTATAAAACTTTCTATAAATTAGAGATTTTCAGGCTGTGGTTATGAAAATGATTCAGGGAGTGATACATGGATGGAAAAGAAGATGAGCGTGCAGGATGTTCTGAGCCAGGCCAGGGGCAACGGCGTGGAATTCATCCGCCTGCAGTTTACCGACCTCTTAGGCATGACAAAGAATGTGGCGATAACCGTGAATCATCTGCAAAGCGCACTTGAGAACAGATACATGTTTGACGGCTCATCCATTGACGGTTTTGTCCGAATCGAAGAATCCGACATGATCCTTTACCCGGATTTGGACACCTTTCAGATATTCCCATGGTACCCCAGCAACGGCCGTGTGGCCCGTTTGATATGCGACATTCATCACCCGGACGGGACGCCCTTCGAGGGGGATCCGAGGTACATTCTGAAACGCGTCATCAGGCAGGCTGCCGAAATGGGGTACACCTTCAATGCCGGGCCTGAATGCGAATTTTTCCTGTTCCACACCGATGAAACCGGAAAGCCCACCACACAGACCCACGATATGGGCGGCTATTTCGACTTAAGCCCCATGGATCTGGGGGAGGACGCCAGAAGGGATATCTGCCTCACCTTGGAAGCGATGGGGTTTGATGTGGAGGCATCCCACCATGAGGATGCCAACGGTCAGCATGAGATCGATTTCAGGTATGACGAAGCCCTCCGGGCCGCCGATAACCTGATGACCTTCAAGATCATTGTGAAAACAATCGCCAAACGCCATGGCCTGTATGCCACCTTTATGCCGAAACCCCTTTCCGGCATGCCGGGAAGCGGCCTGCATATCAACATGTCCCTGTCAAAAGACGGGGAAAACATGTTCTATGACAGCAGGGACAAATACGGCCTGTCCCGGGAGGCTTACAGTTTCATGGCGGGCATTATGGAGCATATCAAGGCCGTCACCGCCATCGCCAATCCCATCGTTAACTCATACAAGCGTTTGGTTCCGGGATATGAAGCACCCGTGTACATTACCTGGGCTACCAGGAACCGCAGCCCACTGATCCGCATACCCTCCGCACAGGGCGAGGCAACCCGGATTGAACTGCGCAGCCCGGATCCATCCTGCAACCCTTACCTGACCTTCGCCGTTATCCTGGCGGCGGGGCTGGACGGCATCAGGAGGGGTCTTACCCCACCGTCGCCGGTGGAGAAAAACATCTACCAGCTTTCGGAGGAGGAGCGCCGCGCATCAGGTATCGGAAGCCTGCCGGAGAATCTGTATGAGGCCTTGCAGGCCCTGCAGGACGACAAACTTATCACCGACACCCTTGGGCCCCATGCCACCTCCCGGTTTATCCAGGCGAAACTGAAGGAATGGGATGAATATAAACAACAGGTCCATCCATGGGAGATTCAGAAATACCTGTCCCGCTACTGAACCATCTTTGCCGCGCTGTCCGCCGGCCGGATAGAAAGGAGTCCTGTGGATACCATCTGCAGAATCATGTTGGTTTTCCGCCAACAGGAGACATTGGAAAGAGTCAAAAACATCCTTGTTGAAAACGGGCATCGCGTTTTATACTCATGCACATCCGGCATGCAGGCCCTGAGGCTTGCCGGCCTGCACGACATCGATATTGCGGTGGTCGGCTTCACTCTGTCGGACATGTCCGGCATCCATTTTGCCGCCGACCTTTTGTCAGAACACACATGTTCGGTTCTGTTGATTGTGCCTGCGGAGCAGATGGCCTATGCGAGGCAGAGCATCCAGGCTGAGGACATCGTTTGCCTGCCCCGCCCCATAACACCCAAGGCCCTGTTAACATCCATCGACCTGATGATGCAGTACCGTGAGCGGCTAAGGCATATGCGGGCTGAAACCCAAAAGCTGAAAGAAGACCTGAAACGGCGTTCGTTGGCTGACAAGGCAAAGACCATCCTGATGCATGCGCTTCAGTTAAGTGAATTTGAGGCCTGGCGATTTATGCAAAAAACAAGCATGGACACCGGAACTCCCCTGTTGGAGGTTGCGGAGATGATCATTGAAAAATACGGCCACACTCGCCAGGATAAAGGCATGTCCCACGTCGATTCCGCTTCCCTTCCCGATTATTAGCGATGAATAATATGCAAGACATTATGGGATAACTTGCATTTCAGGGTTTACATCGTGTCCCTTTGTGATATAATTATGATCAGATAAGAGTTGTAGCATGTACTACTCATAATTTCGACAGATATAGCGGCACATACCCCCAAAACACTTCAAACCGGAGGGACATGATGAAAATACGCTTTAGCAAGATGCACGGCATCGGCAACGATTACGTATACGTCAACGGTTTCACCGAGAAAATCGAGGATCCTGCCGCCGTATCCATCAAGGTGAGCGACAGGCACTTCGGTATCGGCAGCGATGGTCTGATCCTCATCCTGCCTTCCCAGGTTGCGGATTTCCGCATGCGGATGTTCAATGCCGACGGTTCGGAAGGGAAGATGTGTGGAAACGGCATCCGCTGCGTGGGCAAATTCGTGTACGATAAGGGTCTCACGGACAAAACCGAAATCACGGTGGAGACCCTGGCAGGCATCCGCAAGCTCGTCCTGTATCCGGGCAAGGATAACAAGGTCGAAAAGGCCCGGGTTTGGATGGGTGTCCCGCGCTTCTCCGACCGGGAAGTTATTCCTGACCTGCCAGAAAAGCGGTTTCCGGTCACCCTCACAGCCCACGACAGATCTTTTGATTTTTACTGCGTATCCATGGGCAATCCCCACGCGGTAGCCATCGTGGAGAACACCGATGGATTCCCGGTTGACTTCTATGGGGCAGAGATTCAGAAGAACCCCATATTCCCGGAATCGGTCAATGTGGAGTTTGTGCAGCCGGTATCCAGGACAGCCATCAAAATGCGGGTCTATGAGCGCGGAAGCGGCGAAACCCTGGCCTGCGGGACAGGCGCCTGCGCTTCGGCGGCTGCCCTGATGCGTCTGGGCCTGATCGAACGCAAAGCGCAGGTTCATCTCTTAGGTGGAACCTTGGAGATAGACTGGCAGGAGGATGGCCTGTATATGACCGGGCCGGCAGCCCATGTCTTTGACGGAGAGATCGAAATCTGATGATGGAGGTAATGAAGCATGTTGATTAACAGTCATTTCGGCGATATCAAGGAAACCTATCTGTTCTCGGAAATCGCAAAAAGGGTCAATGATTATAAGGCTGCCAACCCGTCAGCCGATATCATCCGGCTCGGCATAGGGGATGTGACCCAACCCCTTCCTCCGGTTGTCATACAGTCCTTGCATGAGGCTGTGGATGAGATGGCCAGGGCCGAAACTTTCAGGGGATATGGTCCTGAACAGGGATACAATTTCCTGCGGGAAGCCATTGCGGCGCATGACTTTAAAGCACGAGGCTGCGATATCGAGCCCGATGAGATCTTTGTCAGCGACGGCGCCAAGAGCGATACCGCCAACTTTACGGATCTGTTCGGGGATGGCAACATCATCGGAATCCCCAATCCCGTTTATCCGGTTTATCTGGACAGCAATGTGCTGGCCGGACACGCAGGCTCCCCCGCCGGCGACGGGTACGAGAACATCCGCTATCTGGATTGCCTCGAAGAAAACGGCTTCAAGCCGCAAATCCCGGAAGGGCACCTGGATATCGTTTATCTTTGCTCGCCCAATAATCCCTCGGGCGTGGCGTTAACCAGGGACGACCTCAAAAAATGGGTGGATTACGCTTTGGAAAACAAAACCCTGCTCCTTTTTGACGCCGCCTATGAAAGCTTTATCCGGGAGGACGGCATCCCCCATAGCATCTACGAGATTCCGGAGGCCAAAAAGGTGGCTGTGGAATTCAGGAGCTTCTCCAAAACAGCCGGCTTTACCGGCCTCCGCTGCGCTTACACTGTTGTGCCCAAAACGCTGGAGGTAACCATGTCCACGAGCAGTAAGCCTCTCAAACTGCATGCCATGTGGCTCAGGCGGCAAACCACCAAGTTCAACGGCGTTCCCTATATCGTACAGCGTGCGGCAGCAGCCCTTTACACCCCGGAAGGCCAGAAACAAATCCGGAAGACCATCGATCTTTATCTTGAAAACGCAAAAACCATCCGCGGCGTGTTTGAGGAAAAAGGCTTCAGGGTATGGGGCGGCGTCAACTCACCCTACGTCTGGCTGAAGGTACCCGAAGGCATGACCTCCTGGCAGTTCTTCGATGAGCTCCTCCATAGCTACCATATCGTCGGGACGCCGGGCAGCGGATTTGGCACCAGGGGTGAGGGATACTTCAGGCTTACCGGATTCGGCAGTCCTGAAAAGACCAGGGAAGCCGCCGAGCGACTTCGCAGAATTTAAGCGGCCTAAGCTTAAAGGACATGTTAACCCCAAACAGTTGGAATGGATAAATCCATTCTAACTGTTTTTTAATTTGCCTATAAGAAATCTCATAACGGATTGTAAAACTTCAAACATATAATGAACACATAAGGACGCCAAGGAGGTCGTGGTATATGGTGGATCGCCTGATGGAAATCAAAAATGCCGCCGTAAGAAAATTTGGTCCCGTATTGGGTTACGCCATTCTGATTGTGGGATGCCTCGCCGTCCTCAGCCTATTGGGCTTTCTGCTCAAGTCGCTGATTAGCCTGGGCATTGCCCTGGCCGTTGGCGCCATCCTGTTTTTCGGCGCTTACAAACTCTATGAACTGCTGACTTCAAAAAAGACAGGATGAGCATGATGCCATACCGCTCCTATATGTAAAAAGCGCGGCCGATTTGATGAAAACCGCGCTTTGCTTTGCAATATACGCAATGAAGTTTTAGTGCGTTACCTGAGAATTCCAATCTCCAACCTCCAGTCGCTAACTTCCAATTTATGAGATTGCCACGCTACGCTCGCAATGACAGTTTGGATGTAAGCGGCAAAATGAGCATAAAAAGGGCGGCTTGACTACGCAAAGCGCGTTCAGCCACCCAATTTCCTCATGTTGATTAAACGCTTACGTCCAATCTCGCATTTCTATCGTCCAAGGCGCATGGTTTACACCCTGAACAGCAGGTCGCCGTATGTAGGGAATGGCCAGAGGCTTTCATCCACAAGCTCCTCCAGCCTGTCGGCATCAGCCCGCACCGCTTCCATGAGCGGAAGGATCTTGTCCTTATAGGCCCTGGCAATGTTCAGCGAGTTGTCATGGCCGGTATCGGCATCCAGGGCATCCACCTCGGCGGAAAGCTTGGCGGTTTTCTCCCTCAGGCTGTTGGTGAGTTCCACCACGGTATTCAGATCCTTTTTGATGACGCTCGCATCGGTATCCGCCTTTGTCAGGGATGCAACGGTGTCGGCCGCCTGCTTCATATGTTTCATGACCGCAGGCAGGATCTGCTTCATGACCATCTCTATCATGGTGCGGGCTTCAATGCGGATGGTCTTCACATAACTCTCCAGGTATATCTCGTAGCGGGAACGGACCTCGGTCTCGGATAACACATGGTGCTTCTCAAAAAGACGGATGTTTTTCTTTTCGAGAAGCGTAGGTATGACATCGACCGTGGATTTATAGTTGGGAAGCCCTCTTCTTTCGGCCTCGGCCACCCATTCTTCGGAATAGTTGTTGCCGTTGAAGATGACGCGCTTGTGCTTCCTGATCATCTCCTTCACAACCGCATTCACTTCCGCCTGGAAATCGTCGGCCTGTTCCAACCGGTCCGCAATCTGCGAAAGGGCTTCGGCCACAATAGTGTTCAGGATAAAATTGGGCGTGGCAATGGACTGGGAAGACCCCACCATGCGGAATTCAAACTTGTTCCCAGTAAAAGCGAAGGGAGAGGTCCTGTTCCGATCGGTGGCGTCCTTGGAAAGCACCGGAAGCGTGAGGACTCCTATATCCAGCATTTGCTGCCTGCCGTTATCCCTTACCGTTCCGGTTTCTATCTGCTCAATGATCTCCGTCAGCTCATCCCCAAGGTAGACCGACAGGATGGACGGAGGCGCCTCATAGCCTCCCAAACGGTGATCGTTGCCGGCACTGGCCACTGAGAGGCGGAGAAGATCTGCGTACTCATCCACGGCCTTTACGACAGCCATCAGGAAGATCAGGAACTGGGCATTCTCACCTGGTGTGCGGCCAGGCTCAAGCAGGTTCCGCCCGTTGGCCGAAAGGGACCAGTTGTTGTGTTTGCCCGATCCATTCATGCCCTTGAAGGGCTTTTCATGGAGCAGACACACCAATCCATGCCTGTCCGCAACTTTGCGCATAATCTCCATGGTCAGTTGGTTATGGTCGGTGGCAATATTGCTGGTGTCAAAGATCAGGGCCAACTCATGCTGGGCCGGCGCGACCTCGTTATGCTTGGTCTTCGCCGGTATGCCCAGTTTCCAGAGTTCCTCGTCGAGATCATGCATGAACTCGGCCACCCTTTCCTTCAGCGCGCCGAAATAGTGGTCGTCCAGCTCCTGGCCTTTGGGAGGCCTTGCACCGAACAGGGTCCTGCCTGTGTAGAATAAGTCCTTTCTCTTCAAGAAGAGTTCCTTGTCAACCAGGAAGTATTCCTGCTCCGCTCCCGTCGTGGTGCGCACTGCTTTTGTGGTGGTATCGCCGAAAAGCCGCAGTATGCGCAGGGCCTGCCTTGAGATAGCTTCCATGGAACGCAGAAGCGGCGTCTTTAAATCCAGTGCCTCTCCGGTATAGGAACAAAACGCGGTGGGGATATACAAGGTGCCATCTTTGACAAAAGCCGGCGAGGTACAGTCCCATGCTGTGTAGCCTCTTGCTTCAAAAGTTGAGCGAATGCCGCCGGACGGGAATGAAGAAGCGTCGGGCTCACCCTTCACCAGTTCCTTCCATGAAAACTCCATGATAGCCTTTCCGTTCCCTGTCGGGGTGATGAAAGCATCGTGCTTTTCGGCCGTAATCCCCGTCATGGGTTGGAACCAATGAGTATAATGGGTCGCGCCCTTTTCAACGGCCCAGTCCTTCATCACGCTGGCGACCACCTCAGCCACATGGGGATCCAGGCTGGTTCCCTGGTCTATGGTCTTCCTCAACTGGATATATGTCGCCTTGGGGAGGCGCTCCTGCATCACCACATCATTGAATACGTATACGCCAAACTCTTCCACGGATACTTCTCTCCTCTCGACTGGGTTGTGAACAGGTCAGGTGCATGATGCCGCGCTGCTACGCGGCAGACAGTCATATCAAAAGGGTATTCCAACCCCTTGTTGAAACACCCCTGAATCCACAGTTCCCCCATAAAGTGGCATCATTATACCAATAACATCGTACTGCGTCAACAAGAATCTGCATATGCCCATTGTCCAAAAAAGGCATGACTCATCAGCCCATCAAGCGATCCGTGAGGTTATCCCTGGCTCCTGCAAGATAGGACACGCCATGAGGCTGAAATAACTGTCATAATACAAGCCCTCTTCCTGATATGATTAAGGGGTGGTGTATATGATCATTATCAGCATCAGCAAAAGAAAGCTGAAATGGCTGGCAGCTGCCGTATTGGTTGTCATCCTTGCATCCCTTGGTATCTATCAGATCTTCGGGGGCCAGGATACTGAAGATTACAATGAACTCGTAAACCTGCTGCGATACAGGGAGGTGGCCGTGTCCGGAGAAGTCCTGGAGACCACGAAACCTGCGGCTGAAACCAGCGACGAAATACAGATCTTTGACATCGGCAAGGGAAAGGTGGTCAAAAAGCTGAAGACATCAGCCGCTGTGCAGGAGCAGGCCGTCCAAATCATCAACAGCATAACAGGACTGTATGCCAAAGTTCAGCCGCTTCCCGACAAAGGGTACATTGTCAGAGTCCCTGTCAACCCCGCCCTGAAAGTACGGAACCAGTTTATCAACGCAACCATCGACAGAATCTACATCATCTTCACCGAGAAAGAGCCTCCCTTTGTCCTAATCCTGGACAGCTCAGAAAAGCCCTTCGTCTACAACTTTGACCACAAGATCGATGAATTGGTCAAATACCTGGATTTCGACTTCACTTATTAAAAACGGGCGGCCGGGATTCTCCAGCCGCCCGCTTTTTCTCATGCGTCCAGATACAGGTGTCCATTCAGGCCGGCATGCCAGCCTCAGGCAATGTTGCTGCCGGCGTCATACACCCCTGCTCTTTGCTATCTCAAACAGGAGCAGACCGGCGGCAACACCGGCGTTCAGGGATGATATTTTTCCTTTCATGGGGATCTTTACGAGGAAATCGCATTGCTCTCTGACGACCCTGCTGAGCCCCTCTCCCTCGCTGCCGATGATGAGGCCAATGGGTCCTTTCATATCGGCTTCATAGTAGGCCTTATCCCCCTCGGGATCCGCTCCGGCCATCCATATGCCTTTCGCTTTCAGTTCGCGGACAGTTTGGGCAAGATTCCCCACACGGGCTATGGCGATGAATTCCTGTGCGCCTGCGGCAACCTTGGCCACAGTGGCGTTAAGGGTGGCCGAGCGCCGTTTCGGAATGATGATGCCATGGGCACCGGCACACTCGGCGCTTCTTATGATGGAACCGAAATTATTGGTGTCCGTGATGCCGTCCAATATGACAATAAACGGGTCCTCGCCCCGCTCGGAAGCGATCCTCAGGATATCCTCCACCTCTGCATATTCCTTGACGGCGGCATCCAGGATGACGCCCTGATGGATCCGGGCAAGGGACATCATATCCAGCTTTCGCTTGTCCACATACTGGATGGGTATGCCTTTTTCCCTGGCCAATGCCGCGATGCGGGCCAGTGTGGGATCCGGATTGCCTTTTTCAATAAAGATCTTGTTGACCGGACGGTCCGACCGTAAAACTTCCAGTACCGGCCTGCGTCCCTCAACCCGATCCTCACGCTCCCGGGCATCATCCTCCGTTTCCCAGGAGTCATCCTCGAAATCGCCGAAACTTGTTTTCACGGCGCCTCTATCGCCTTTTCTTCCCCTTCCGCCGATTTTGTCATACATCGGCCTATTTTCCCGGACATTTTTATTGCCGGTTCTGCCTTCTCTTTTACTCATGCTGATTCTCCGTTTCGTCATTTTCAATGATGGAGGCGGCTTGTTCCAGGAAAGTATCCAGCCTTTCCATCTGGCGGGTTAAATACAGGTAACCTAAAACGGCCTCAAAAGCCGTGGCATAATGGTAATCCTGCACATTGGCGTTTTTGGGTATGGTGGTGGATTTGGCATTCCGCCCCCTCCTGAAGACAAAGGCTTCATCTTCATTAAACACATTTTGCATCTCCCTGGCTATCCTGGACTGGGAAGCGGCCTTCACATACCTGGTCGCATCGATATGAAGCTGATGGGAGGATGCCTGCTTTCTTCTTACTAGTCTTTCCCTTATAAAAAGATTAAATACGGCGTCTCCTACAAAAGCCAGCACCGCCGGCTGGAGGAGCCTGACCTGATCCGCGCTATCCCGGAACAATTAATCACCCGCGTTTCCACTGAATATATGCTATTTATATAAAATCCGCCCTGCCTGTGTCAAGGCATGGCGGATCGGGTCCTTACAACGTCCATAACGACGGTATTCTGATAAACGGCAAAAGATCTCCCCATCCCACAAAAAAGGCGAAGAAGAGATGAATAATGGGAACGGCCAAGACGCTCAGTACAAGATATTTCAATATCTGGTCGCTGTTCATCTTCAAGACCAGGGGCGGAAGCAATACGGTCAGCAGGAAGGGTAGTACATAGACCAGGAATTCAGGCAGTTTAAGGGTACTTTTGTATTTGATAATAATAAAGCTTCCAAAAACCGCCAGTATCCCGATGATATCGATCAGAAAGGACTTCGCCTTGTACTGCTTGCCCAGCACCAGCCTGATCACGCAGAGGAAGATCAGGTAAGTGAAGACTGCAATCACCATATATTTGAGGCCCTGATCCAATACAACCCCCTCCTTGCCCGCAACATCGCAGCGTCGGCGCCGTATGTGGTCATGGTTTTCGAAAACCGCCACCAGCATCCGGCTCTTATTTGACCACGATATTGACCAGCCGTCCTCTTACCACAATGACCTTCACAATGCTTCTGCCGCCGATATAGTTGCCGGCTCTTTCATCGGATAATGCAGCCTGTTCAATCTGCTGGTTGTCGGCATCTCGCGGCACATTGATCTTGTATTTGACCTGTCCGTTGATCTGGACAGCCATCTCAATTTCGTCCCGCATCAGGGCTTTCTCATCAAAGGACGGCCAGGGCTGGTTGAACACGGAATATTCGTAGCCCATCCGTTCCCACATCTCCTCGGCAAAATGCGGGGCGAAGGGAGACATAAGCAGGATGGCATCCCTGATGGTGTCTTCCATCAGCTTCATGTTCCGGTTTTCCAGCGCATCATACTTGTAGAGGGCATTGATCAGTTCCATGATACGGGCAATGGCCGTATTGAACTGGAAGACCTCGGTATCCTCCGTAACGCTCTTGATGGCATAATGCCTGATATAGTTGAGTTCCTTCTCATTGGGTCCAAACTGGTCGCTCCCCTTTGCCCCCTTTTCAGAAGCAAATTTCGTGATAAGCCTTTCGACCCGGGCGATGAACCGATCGATGGCCTTGATGCCTTCGTCGCTCCAGGGACCGCCCTCCACATAGGAGAAACCGAAGGCCAGGTACGTGCGGAAGACGTCCGAGCCGTACTTTTCAATGTATTCATCCGGAGATACGGTATTGCCCCTGGACTTGGACATCTTCTGCCCGTCGGCGCCCAGGATGGTTCCCTGGTGGACAAGGGACAGGAATGGCTCGTCAAAATCCAGGTAGCCCATATCCCGGAGGGCCTTGGTGATGAACCGGGCATACAAAAGGTGCATGGCGGCATGTTCTGCCCCTCCCACATACTTGTCAACGGGCAGCATCTTGTTGATCAGCTCGCGGTTGAAGGGTTCCTTGTCGTTCTTGTTGTCGGGATACCGCAGATAATACCAGGATGAGCACACAAAGGTGTCCAGGGTATCCGTGTCCCTCTTGGCGGGTCCGCCGCAGCAGGGGCATGTGGTATGGACGAACTCCTCGCACTTGGCAAGCGGCGATTCTCCGTCGGGGGTGAACACCACATTATAAGGCAGTTCCACCGGCAGCTGATCCTCGGGGACGGGAACCGTACCGCACTTGTCGCAATAGATGATGGGGATGGGAGCTCCCCAATAGCGTTGCCTGGAAACCAGCCAGTCGCGAAGCCGGTATGTAACCTTGAGCTCGCCCTTATTCATGCTCTCCAGCTTCCTGACAATGGCGATCCTGGCATCCTCGGACGTATAACCGTCAAATTCACGGCTTCCCGTCAGGATACCGTATTCGGTAAACGGAAGCGTATCGTCAACGCCCTCAGCGCCTTTTATGACACGCCTGATCTCCAGATTGTACTTTTGGGCAAACTCATAGTCACGCTCGTCATGGGCGGGCACCGCCATGACACAGCCCGTACCGTAGCCTGCCAGGACATAATCCGCGATCCAGATTGGCACCTTTTCCCCTGTGAGCGGATGGACGGCATAGGCTCCGGTGAAAACGCCGGTCTTTTCTCTCACGGTGGACATGCGGTCAATCTCGGATACCTTTTTCACCGCCTCCCTGTAGTTCTCGACCGCCTGACGGCAGTCATCGGTGGTTATTTTGTCCACCAATTCATGCTCGGGAGCCAGAACCACATAGGTCACGCCGTAAAGCGTATCGGCACGGGTGGTGAATACCCTGAAGGACAGATCGGTGCCGGCCACCTGGAACTCGATCTCGGCGCCCTCGGAGCGGCCGATCCAGTTGGTCTGTATCTTCTTGGTCTTCTCCGGCCAGTCCAGTTGCGGCAGGCAGTCCAGAAGCTCCTGGGCATACTGGGTGATTTTGAAGAACCACTGGGTCAGGTTCTTTTTGGTCACTTCGGAACTGCAGCGTTCGCAGCGGCCATCAATAACCTGTTCGTTGGCCAGAACGGTCTTGCAGCTGGGGCACCAGTTTACGGGCGCCTTTTTCCTGTAAGCCAGCCCGTGTTTGTAAAGCTGCAGGAAGATCCACTGGGTCCACTTGTAATACTCCGGCAGGCAGGTGATCACCTCGTAATCCCAGTCAAAGGTTGCCCCCATCCTCCTGAGCTGCTCTTCCATGGTGGCGATGTTCTGCATGGTGGAATCCTTGGGATGAATACCGGTCTTAATGGCATAGTTTTCGGCCGGAAGCCCGAACGCGTCGAATCCCTGCGGATGGAAGACGTTATATCCCTGCATGCGCTTCATCCTGGCCCAGGAATCGGTCAGGCCGAAATTGAACCAATGGCCCGCGTGGAGCTTTGCGCCTGAAGGGTAAGAAAACATCTCCAGGCAGTAGAGTTTCTTATCCATGTTGTTTTTGTCAAACTTGTAGATCTTGGTTTCTTCCCATCTTTTCTGCCATTTTCTGTCTATTTCCGTTGAATACGCCATAATATATGCCTCCCGAGCTTAGATTTGCGAAACTCACCCGAACGCCCGGCATTTTGCCGGGCTAATCGTCTATACTAAAAGACACGAGCGCTTTTCAGGCGTTGGCAACCCGATCCTCAGCTACGGGAACAGGTTTTCCGTCCTGCCAGAGCCGCTCCAGTCCATAAAATTCCCTGTCTTCCTCATGGAAAATGTGGACCACCACATCGCCGTAGTCCAGCAAAATCCACCGGGCGCTGTTGTAGCCCTCACGATGCAGGCAATGTACGCCGCTTTCCATGAGCTTTTCCTCCACAAAATCGGCCAGCGTCTTGATATGGGTCACCGACGTTCCGCTGCAAATGACAAAATACTGGGCGATGGTCGTCAGTTCACTGATATCAATGGCCTTCACATCCTGTGCTTTCTTCTCATGCAATGCCTGAATCACCCGTTCAAAAACCAAGCCGCTTTCCATTAAACCGCTACCTTCCCTCCATGTCGAAGATATGTCAGAAAACATTGTGAAAAAGTTTTCATGATATTATACCACATAATGCAAGTTTGCTTCTATTCCCTCCTGTGCTCAGGCCTCCCACCTGGCGAAGGTGCCGCAGGGGAGCACCAGGTTTGTGTCGGTTATGGGAAGTCCAACCTCGCCATGGGTTACCGAACCGCCGAACCTGTCGGTTAAAGCCATTTGTAGAATATTGGCCGACACCTGCGAAGAAAAACCGGTGGTATAGGAGTTCAGCAGGAAGAAAAGCGGCTTCTCCGACAGCACGTTCTTGAGCAGGTCCACCAATGCAAACAGCGCATCTTCCAGCTTCCATACTTCTCCACCTGGCCCACGGCCGTAGGAAGGTGGATCCATGATGACGGCATCATAGGTCCTGCCACGCCGGATCTCGCGCTGGACGAACTTGATGCAGTCGTCCACAATGTAGCGCACGGGCCTTTCGGACAATCCCGAAAGACCTATGTTTTCCTTTGCCCAGGTCACCATGCCCTTTGAAGCATCCACATGGCAGACCGAAGCGCCGGCCGACAGGCAGGCGCATGTGGCACCCCCCGTGTAGGCGAAGAGATTGAGGACATTAATGGGCCTACCAGCCCCCTGGATGGTGCGGACCATCCAGTCCCAGTTCACTGCCTGTTCGGGAAAAAGACCGGTGTGCTTGAAACCGGTAGGTTCCACCTTGAACTTCAGCTTTCCATAGGTAATGGTCCAGCTTTCGGGCAGGGGTTTTTTGAACTCCCACTGGCCCCCGCCGCTTTTGCTCCTGTGGTAATGGGCATGGACGTTCTCCCTGACCTTTGGCGGCTTTGTCCATGGCCAAATCACCTGGGGGTCCGGCCTTCTCAGGATATAGCCGTTCCAGTACTCTACCTTTTCCCCGTCGCCGGCATCCAGTATTCTGTACTGTGTCCACTTGTCCGCAACCAGCATGTTTTCTCCCTCGTCATCGAATGCATCTATTATTGCCATGGATGGACATGATTAAACACCCATCCTGTTACAAACCCAGAAAGCGAAGGATTTGGGCACCCACCGGATGGCCCAGGAGCGTCAGCCCGATGGAAACGTAAACTGTCAGAATCAGAACCAGACCGGGAACACCCATCCATAATCCCCATCCGGCCTTCTTTTCCTTTTCGGGGCGCTCCACCCTGTTTTTTGTAGCGGCACGAAGGGCCAGAATAAGACCAAAAATGATCAATAAGCTAAGCAGGAAGAGAATGGACAGGGTCAGGACTGCGGTGTTCAGAAGTTCATCCAGGGACATGCCATAGAGTTCAGCCAGTTCCATAAATTCAGAAGTACTGAAGGGATCGGTAACAGGCTGCGGCATGGGATTGGGCACATCGCCTGTATTCAGGCTCATCAGCAGCGTCAGCAGACCGTTGTTCATAAAGTGAAGGATCATGCCGTTTATAATCGAACCGGTGCGGTAAACCACATAAGCCGCAACCAAACCGATGAGCGTTTGCGCCGCAAACCGCTGAAAATCAAAATGGAACAGCCCAAAAAGAAGACCGCTGAGCGCAATGGACCATCCTGCTCCCATTTTTTCGAGGCCCCTCTGGATCAGCCCTCTGAAAAGTATCTCCTCACAAACCGCCGGGATGACGGCTATGAGGAACAGGGACCACAGGACACCACCTTCAGTCACGGAAGTGATGCCTTCGGTATTCAGTGAGATGGATCCGAAGATGTTTCTGATAAGGATTAGGGCAATCATCCCCGCGCAGGCTCCCGCTATAATTACCAACGGACCGAGAAGGATAGTCAGAAGAACCTCCACCGCCCTTGGCCTCTTCAGGCGGAATGTGGAAGCAATATGGAGATTCCTTGCTCGCGCCAGCAGGACAGGAGGCAGCGCGATAAGCAAAACCTCGGACAGGATGATATACAGGTCGGACGGAAGTCCAAGTTTTGCAATACGACCGCCTACAAAAACGAACAGGATGGCGGCAATCGAATACATAAGACCGGAGTCCCTGGTATTGGGCAGTTCTGGTTTAATATCTTCCAGTTCCATCTTTTTCCCTCGCTTCTTCCCTATGGGATAAGTCCATCCGGAAAATACGGAGGACCATCATACATGCATTGCCTTCTAAGATTGAGCATCTGTGAGGCTAACCTTTAGCTGTCCTTACGGTTGAAGCCCATAGCCCAGCATTTCCCTGAAGACTGCGCTGCGGATGTCCCGCGGTTTCAATAGCATCGACGTGGCGAAATCCCACAGTTACCAATCATTATAACATTTATTTTTCCGGATGGGAAAGCCCGGTAGCCCATGATGCTTGCAACATATCCGGAAGTTTGGTAGCATACTATGTAGGGAAGGACAAGTCAGCATAAGAAGGAGATGGCTTGCCGTCCATTCTATATCCTAAGGAGATGGAAATGATGCCCGACCCGTGGCCAGAAAGGCCGGATTTGGACGATTATTTAAAACATGACGACATTATCGATTATGATGATCCGATGATAGAGGAAGCGGTGGAACAGATCACCGACGGCCTTAAGGACAATATTTCCAAGGCACAGGCTCTGTACGAATTTGTAAGGGACCAGATTTTTCATTCTTTTCAGATCAATGCGACCAGCATCACGATCAAGGCATCGGAAGTGCTGGAAAAAGGACATGGCTTATGCTATGCACAAGCCCATCTGTTGGCCGCACTCATGCGGGCGGCGGGGATTCCCTGCGGGTTCTGTTATCAGATCAGAAAGGATCAGGACGACCCGGACGGCAAACGCCTGGTGGTCCACGGTTATAATGCCGTTTACATTGAGGAACTCGGGAAATGGATTCGTCTCGATGCAAGCAAGAGCATTGAGGAATACAATCCTTCCTTTGATTTTGAAAAAGAAGCCTCCGAGCTGGCGGTGGACACGCAAGCCGGGGAACATGACGATCCGGTTATCTACATAAACCCCAGCAAGAACATCATAAAAACCCTGAAAAAATACGAATCCGTTGAGGATCTGAAAAAAAACATGCCGGATAAATACTGACAGTTTTCCTGTCATTCATGCTGCAATTCGGAAAGCGACGGAAGGGAAAATGTATCCCTTCCGTGTTTTTATGCCTGGATGCCTTTCGAAACTTTTTCTGTGCGCCGTTGTTTTTCACACGGCCTGTTTCCGCCACCATTCGCGTATATTGCCATTATTTCCTTAGTACGCAATACCCTTCCGTAAGTTGAGAAATAATATCATGAATCTTAATAAAGGTTTGTTTTTCCATTCAGAATTGTTATATGATAGTTGACGGAAACATCCATTCAGGAGGATTGCCGATGCTTGAACTGAAAGGACTGACAAAACGTTTTGGAAATATCACGGCTGTCGACAGCCTGAGCTTCACGGTCCAAAGGGGTGAAATCTTCGGCCTTCTGGGCGAGAACGGCGCCGGAAAGACCACCACGCTGCGCATGCTGGCGACCATGCTGAAGCCCACCTCAGGGACTGCCCTGCTTGCAGGATTCGATGTGGTCCGGTCACCGGAAGAGGTCAGGCGCAGGGTAGGCTTTCTTTTCGGCGGGGAAAGCGGCCTGTATGACCGGCTTACCGTATATGAGAACATCCAGTATTTCGGGGAATTGAACGATATGCCCCTCTCGGCGATCAAAAAACGCATAGATGAACTTGCAGACATCTTTGACATGAAGGATTTCCTGAACAAACGGGCGGGAAAGTTATCCAAGGGCATGCGTCAGAAAGCCTCCTTTGCGCGCGCCATCATCCACAATCCCGATGTGCTGCTTCTGGACGAGCCCACTTCCGGGCTGGACGTGGGGGCCATGCGGGAAGTCCAGGCTTTTCTGAAAGACCAGAAAGAAAAAGGCAAGACCATCCTCTTTTCCAGCCACACCATGAGCGAGGTGGAAAAGCTCTGCGACAGGATTGCCGTAATCCATAAGGGCAGTCTGGTGGCTATTGGCAGCACCGAAGAACTGCTTGAAAAATACGGCGCCAAAACACTGGAAGACTTATTCATGGGATTTGTAGGTGGCGGCAAATGAACTGGAAGCATGTGATGATCGTCTTCAAAAAAGAATTGAAGGATATCGTGCGGGACCGTAAAACCCTGTTCAGCAGCATTATCCTTCCCATCTTCCTGATGCCCCTCCTGTTTCTCCTTATCGGCGGCGGCACGGAAAAGATGAGCGAGGAGATGACAACCGAGCTGAATGAGTCGATTGCGGTGAAGCGCCTTGAAGCAATGGGCATCAATCCCGAAATCCTGACCCCGGTCGTGGTTGAGACGGAGAACATCTCCAGGACCGGTGACGGTAACCTATTGCTGATGATGGTGCTTCCCATGCTTATCGCCATGCTGGTGGCCGTCGGAGGCATACCGGCCGCCACCGATCTTGTGGCCGGAGAAAAGGAGCGCATGACCTTCGAACCGCTTCTGGCTACCCGTCCCAGCAGAATGTCCATCCTGATGGGAAAATACCTGACGATCAATCTATTCAGCCTAGCCAGCGTCATATCCACCCTGACCGGCATGCTGCTGGCCTTCGTCATCAAGCCTGATTCCCTGTCCATGGGCATGGGTGAGATCGGAGGATTTACCCTGGATGCGGGAACGGTGATCCTATGCCTCATCGTGACTATTCTTCTGGGAATGACCTTCTCCGGGATCCAACTGACCATCAGCACCTATGCCCGATCCTTCAAAGAAGGACAGACCTACCTTTCCCTGCTGATGTTTGTGGTGATCATACCGGCCTATGCCACCATGATGGTCATGCCCAATGATATCCAGCTCTATATGTACCTGATCCCTGTCCTCAACACCATCTCGGCCTTCAAGCTGGTACTGGGCGGGCTGACCAATTATACCGGGCTCATCCTGGCAACGGTGACCTCGCTGGTTTACGTGGTGCTGTCCTTAATGATTGCAGCCGCCATGTTCAGGAATGAGAAATACCTGTTCAGAAGCTGATGCGATGATACGCTTCGCGGCTGTTCAGCACAGCGGCCGGCCTTTACGGGCTCCCGGAGATTGCCACGCACCGCTTCGCGCGGTTTACAACGACAATCACCCAGAAAGGGAGCCCGTAAAGGTCAAGGTCGCATTGCGATAAGGCGCCCAAACAGCCTGTGAGAACGGGATAAGGGCGGCTGCTGTTTGAGCGCAAGCGAGTTCAGCCGTCCCCCGTTCGAACAGCTGCTGTTTTGCAGCCGTGCAGCACAGCGACCGGGCTTTACGGGATCCCAGAGATTGCCGCGCACCGCTCATGCGGTGCCCGCAATGACAGTTTGTATGTAAAAGGCTGGAAGTTGGAAGGAGATTGCCACGCTCGTTCCACTCGCTCGCAATGACATGCTGGAATAACTCCGCTGGCATATCATCCTTGTGTCATTGCGAGGAGCCGGACGACGGAGCAATCTCATTCACTACCATGGCCCCGTAGGAAAAAAATAATTGCCGTGCCCCGCTTACGCGTGCTCGCAAAGACAGTGACAGTAGAGCTTGAGCGAAAAACGCAGGAGTAAAGCCTAAAAGGAAAGCCTTTCCGCAGTTGTTGATGCGGGAAGGCTTTTCAGTCCAACTCCTTATGGGCATCACGAACGGTTTCTTTTATATCGATATCAGGTTCATCCTGAACCTTCCCCTTTGACAGGTATAGCAGGTATTCGATATTGCCTTCGGGCCCTTTGACGGGAGACCAGGAAAGGCCCAAAACCGCAAATTCCAGGATTCTGGCCGCATCGATGATCCCGGCGATGACCTCCTCATGGACGGCGGGGTCTCTCACTACGCCCTTCTTCCCGACCTTTTCGCGTCCGGCCTCGAACTGGGGTTTGATAAGGCAGACTACCCGGGCACCCTCTTTCAGAATGGCTTTTAGGGGCGGCAGGATCAGCTTCAGGGAAATGAAGGAGACATCCACCGCACCAAAATCCACCGGCTCGCCGATATCCTCCGGTTTCACATAGCGGAAATTGGTCCGTTCCATACAAACAACCCTGGGATCGTTCCGCAGGGACCAGGCAAGCTGGCCGTACCCCACATCCACGGCATAAACCTTCGCGGCGCCGTTTTTGAGCATCACATCGGTAAACCCGCCTGTGGATGCACCCACATCCACACAGGTCAGGCCGTCCAGTCCGATGTCGAAGACCCTGAGGGCCTTCTCAAGCTTTAAGCCGCCCCGGCTCACATAGGGTACGGGATCGTTCTTTACGGTTATCTCGGCATCCGGGTTGCACATGAAGCCGGCCTTATCGACGCGTTCCCCGTCCACAAAAACGCTTCCCGCCATTATGGCGCGCCTGGCTTTCTCCCTGCTTTCAAACAGCTGTCTGCTCACCAGGAGTACATCAAGGCGTTCTTTATGCATGCCTGTCCCCCTTTTTTCCTGATACCCCGAGGAAATCCCGTATCCGCTCCCTCACGGACTGAGGATCCAGCCCGTACTTTTTGTAGATCAGGTTTCTGTCCCCATGGGGTATGGGTTCATCGGGAAATCCCAGCAGGAGCGACCGGGCAGGGATCCGTTCATCGTTCAGGAATTCCAGAACACCGCTGCCAAAGCCGCCGCTTATGATGCCATCCTCTATCACAACAACCCGCCCGGTTTTACCGATGGACAACCTGAGAAGCTGCTTATCCATAGGCTTGATAAACCGAGGATTGATCACCTCGCAGCTTATCCCATCCTCCTCCAGCAGGGCGGCAGTTTTTAACGCCATGCCCAGGAAATTTCCCGGCGCAACAAGGGTGACGTCCTTCCCCTGTTTGACAAGCAAGCCCTTTCCATAGGTTATGGGCTGCTTCAGAGCTTCTATCTCTTTACCTGTTCCACGGGGATACCGGATGGCAATGGGTCCCCTGTGTTCCAAAACCGCGTATTCCAACATCATTTCCAGTTCCCCTGGCGAAGCGGGAGCCATGAGGGTGAAATTGGGCATGGTCTTGATATAGGCGATGTCATAAATGCCCTGGTGGGTCTCGCCGTCCTCCCCCACCACACCGGCCCGGTCAACGGCAAAAACCACATGGAGATTCTGCAGGGCAACATCATGGAGCATTTGATCGTAAGCGCGCTGCAGGAAGGTGGAGTAAATGGCCACGACTGGCCTTATACCACCCTTGGCCAGTCCGGCGGCAAAGGTTACCGCGTGCTGTTCGGCGATGCCCACATCAAAAAATCGCTTTGGAAAAGCTTCCTTGAACGGATTAAGCCCGGTACCGTCAGGCATGGCGGCTGTAATGGTGACGATGTCCGGATCTTTTTGGGCCAGTTCGCAGATCTTCCTGCCAAAGACCTGCGAATAGCTTTCACCGCCATTGTTTTTCAGTTCGCCGGTCTCAATCTCAAACGGAGCGATGCCATGAAAGACGTTGGGCTTTTCCTCCGCGTACTTGTATCCCTTCCCCTTCACCGTGCACACATGGACCAGGACGGGTCCTTTCATGGTCCTGGCATGCTCCAGAACCCTGACCATCTCCCGGATATTATGCCCATCGATGGGCCCGAAATACCTGAACCCCAGGTCCTCAAAAAACATGGATGGCATGAGGAAACTCTTCATGGCACCCTTAATGCGGTGAAGAATCCTGCGCACATACTTTCCGGATTTGGGAAGCCTCCTGTCCAGCAGCGACTGGATCGATTCCCTGGTTTTATAATAGAGGGGCCTCATGCGCAGGCGGCTCAAGTATCGGGATATGCCGCCCACATTGGGCGCTATGGACATGCCGTTGTCGTTAAGGACTATCAGCAGGTTTGTCTTGGCATTTCCCGCATCGTTCAGGGCTTCAAAGGCCATGCCTCCCGTAAGGGCACCGTCGCCTATGACGGCTGCCACATAATAGTTCTCGCCCTTCAGATCCCTGGCCCGCGCTAAACCAAGGGCGGCCGATATGGAGGTGGAGCTGTGCCCGGTGTTAAAGGCATCGTACACGCTTTCCTCGGTCTTGGGAAATCCTGAAAGGCCATCCATCTGCCTGAGGGTGTGGAACCTGTCCTTTCTGCCAGTCAGGAGCTTGTGGACATAAGTTTGATGCCCCACATCCCAGATGATCTTATCCCTGGGCGTATCATAAACGCGGTGAAGGGCCAGGGTCAGCTCTACAACCCCGAGATTGGAAGCGATGTGCCCCCCGGTGTTTGAGACGGTGTTGATCAGAAATTCCCTGATCTCTCCGCTTAAAGCGATCAGTTCCGGTATGCTCAGTTTTTTGATATCTTCCGGTCCGGAGATGGTGCTTAAAATGTTCTTTGTCTGATTTTCCCGGTTCAAACGGAACACCTCTGGCCACGTTTTCCTTACCAATGCAAAAGTAGGAAAGTATTCTACCCACCCAGTAAACAATGTAATTGCTGTTATTCATGCCGATATTCTTTGCAAAAGCTTTTCCTCCTACGGTGAATGCGGCTATCATCGCGCCGGTGATGGTTTCTATCAGCGAAATATTGCCGCTTGAGGCAAACAGCCTGTACACAATGGAAGTTCCCGCAACGCCGCTCACCACACCGCATATATCCCCAATCACATCATTGCAGAAGCTGGATACCCGCGGCGCGTTGCGAATCAGGATCAAGGACTGCCTCGCTCCCCTGATCTTTTTGGAGGCCATGGAATGGAAAGGCGTTTCATCGGCCGCCATAACCGCAATGCCTATCACGTCGAACACAACCCCGGCGATGATAATCACAAGCACCACAATGAAGGAAAAGGCAGGCTGGGCCTCTCCCAGAAGCCCGGTTGACGCGAAAAGGACCAGCAGGGACAACCCGAAAGAAACGACTGTAATAAAAATCCCCCATAGAACATGCCTTTTTTCAAATCCGGTTTTCCGCTTGACGGGAATGTTCTCCCTGGAGGCCTTCTTGTATTTGTCCGATTGTTTTAAGTATTTTTTCTCAGTACCTGATTTACCCAAAACAAAAATCCTGCTTTCACCGTTTATAACAACAGAAAAGAGAAACGATGGAACGCTTCTCCCGTTGGTTTCATAAACACAGGATGGCAGTATTCCGAGTAAATTTTGCGCCTTAGGTCAGGCAGGTTTTCCCCAGAAGGTACCAGGACGTCGCCATCCTGGCGGTTTCCCTTTACTCCCGCTGTTGAGCGGTTGCCCAGCTCAAGGCCTGATTGCCACTTAGTACACACTGCAATCCCCGGAATACCTGGATATCAACAGCCTAGGGGTTTTCCCCGGGAGTCTTACCTGGTTCTAGCCTCTTTTGCACGGTTGGTTTCAAGCAGCAATAATGCTTATGTACCGGCCCGTACATAAACACCCGATCCGCTATCCTCCAGACCGCACTCAAGGCAGGCTACACTGCTCACAGCATCATAAGTGATACCGCAAAGCAGGTTCTATCCCCCACCGTAGTCAAGATCTCTACCGCCTAAAGGCGAGCAATCTGTCTCCCACAGCCGGGGGTCTCCGCGGTAAAGGGGTCGCTCACCCGCATGCCATTGCGGGCTGCCCCTAAACCTTAACTCCCAGCACCGACCCATCACTGGGCGTAACAAGCCGGCACAAGGAACTTCATCGATGTGCCCTTTAACGGATTTTTAGGCCCGTCTTCAAACCAGGCAGTACTGACTAGGATACTGCGCCATCCTGGTTTTTGCTTTGGAAGAATATTATACAACAAACCGGCATGTTATGCAAAGATTAATGCCACCAATATACCCAGCGCGGCTCCTGCAAATACTTCCACCGGCGTATGCCCCAATAGCTCCTTCAAATCCTTTTCCGGCCTGAACTGCTTTGTGGCATTGGCCAGCTTGTTGAGCAGAGCGGCCTGCTTACCCGCCGCTCGCCGTACGCCTGCGGCATCGGCCATGACTATGAAAGAGAATACCGCTGAAAAAGCGAAAATGCCTGAATCAAACCCGTACTGAAGGCCCATCATTGTAGCCAGGCAGACCGAGATGGCGCTATGGGAACTGGGCATTCCCCCTGAACTGACAAATTTCATAAAATCGATCTTCTTGTTGACCACAAGACAATGAAGGAATTTGTACAGTTGGGCCAGAAACCATGAAAAAACAGGCAATATGAGCGCTTTGTTGTTGATGATCTCATCCAGGAATGCCACGTGCATCTCTCCATAAAAACCAGAACACCGGTGGGCAGCCTGACAAAACTGCCGTCTTATTTTTCCCTTTCGGCAATATATGATGCCGTTTTCACCAAAAAGTCGGCGTTATCAAAGCCTTCCAGTGCCCGGACAGCTTCTTCTACCGCCGTTTTCAGCAATTCTTTTGCCTTATCCGTTCCCAGCAGCGTCACAAACGTCGACTTGTGGTTTTTCACATCGCTACCGGTGCTCTTGCCCAGTACAGCGGCATCCCCTTCGACATCCAGCAGATCATCTTTGATCTGGAAAGCCAGGCCTATGGATTCACCGTAACGCGCCAGGGACCAGGTCGTCTTATCATCGGCCCGGCAGATCTGTGCCGCCGAAAGGATGCTGGCCCGGATCAATGCGCCTGTTTTCAGGCTGTGCATGCGGCAAAGCTGCTCATAGGAGACCGCTGTTTTTTCGGATTCCATGTCGATGACCTGTCCCGCGATCATGCCCGAAGTCCCTGCCGCTTCCATGATCAGGCGCGCCGCGGCGGCCTTCCCGAGAGGATCCTTCCTGTCGGACAGTACCGCTTCCATCATGATTTCGCATGCCGTGTTAAGCAGCGCATCGCCTGCCAGAAGCGCCATGGCTTCTCCAAAAACCTTGTGGTTGGTGGGTTTTCCCCGCCTATAATCATCGTTGTCCATGCAGGGCAAATCATCATGGATCAGGGAATAGGTATGGATCAGTTCAATAGCGCAGGCAAAGGGCATGACGGCTTCCCTGTCGCCGCCCAGCATGTCGCAGACAGCCAGCGACAGAACTGGCCGAAGCCTTTTCCCCCCTGCCATCAGGCTGTATTGCATGGCTTCATAAAGTTTCTTTTCGGGAAGCTCGGGAATCGTGATGCGCTTTTTGAGCCATTCCTCCACCAGGTTCCTGTAATAATCGAATTCCTGTATATAATTCATGACAACCCGTCAGGCACAAAATCCGTCTCCCTGACGCCTTCCTTTCCTTCCACCAGAATGGTGATCTTCTTCTCGATCTCATCCAGCTTCATGTTGCACAGGCGTACCAGCCCGATGGCTTTCTCAAAGACCTGTATGGATTCCTCCAGTGGCAGTTCCCCTTTTTCCAGGACAGCAATCGCTTTTTCCAGCTCGCTGGCCGCTTCTTCATAAGTCAGCTCCCTTTTTTCCTGTTCCGGTTTCTTGTCTGCCATACCCTTCACCCCTTTTCAACCTTCAAGGCATACTTCAACCGATTTTGTCGGGAAAGGCTTCCATGGGCTTTTCGACCTTTGCGCCGAACTTTCCATCCGCTACCCTGATCATTATCCTGTCCCCGGGCGTGATGGTCCTGATGGATTTGACAATGCCGCCGTCTTCCCTCTGGACGATAGCATACCCGCGGGACAGCACTGTCAGCGGGCTTAGAGCGTCCAACCTGCCGGCCAGGCTGGCCAATAAGGAACGGTGTTTTTCCAGCTTCGACCGTCCTATCAATGCCAGTTCCCGGAGCCTGCCGTCCAATTGCTGCCGCAGTGCGTCAATTTTTTCATAGGGCCGGGTGAGGCTTCTTGCGGATGACAAAGCCGCAATTCTTTCCCGCTCCCTTTTCAGCCGCATCATCAGGCTGTTGACCAGGCTCCTTTCATATATCGCCAGCCGCTCCTTCAGGGCTGACTTTTCAGGTACCACCAACTCCGCTGCAGCGGAAGGCGTAGGCGCCCTCAGATCAGCCACAAAGTCTGAAATGGAAAAATCGGTTTCATGGCCAACGGCAGAGACGACCGGTATGCTTGATTCGTAGATGGCCCGCGCCAGCCCTTCATCGTTGAAGGGCCACAAGTCCTCCAGCGAACCGCCGCCTCTTGCGACGATGATGACATCCACATTTTTCGCATCATTAAAATACTTAAGCCCACGGATAAGCTGTGCCGGAGCCTCAACCCCCTGGACCGCGGACGGATAAATGATAACCCGCACATTGGGATACCTTCGTTGCAGAATATTCAGCATATCGCGGATGACAGCCCCCGTTGGGGAAGTGACAATGCCAATGGCGCGGGGAAGCCGCGGAATGGGTTTCTTACGTTCCTGGGCAAACCAGCCTAAGGCTTCGAGCTTACGCTTAAGCTGCTCAAAGGCCAGATACAGGCTGCCTGTCCCGTCCGGCTGCATCTCTTCCACATAAAGCTGGTAGGTCCCGCCGGGGGCATAGATCGATACATATCCCCTGACAATAACCTGCATGCCCTCTTCGGGCATGAACCGCATGCGGGAATTATAAGTCCGGAACATGACGCACCGGATCACAGCATCCTGATCCTTCAGGGAAAAATACATATGCCCGGAGCTATGCCACTTGAAATTGGATATCTCCCCTGTGACGCAAACATTGGAAAGCAGCATGTCGCTGTCCACAAGCTGCTTGATGTATGCAGTGAGTTCCCTTACCGTAAGGCTATTCATGGCCGCCGGGCTCCCCTGCCTGCTGCGAAATTTCGTTCCACACCTTTCCCAGAACGCCGTTTATAAAAGTCCTGGACTGTTCCCCGCAGTACTTTTTGGCCAGTTCCACCGCTTCGTTGATGGAGACGTTGACCGGTATATCCTTACGATAACGCATTTCGTAGATACTGAGCCGCATAATGGCCAGGTCCACCTTGGGCATCCTGGAGACAGTCCAGCCCTTCGCATGGCGCGAAATGAGCCCGTCAATCTCATCCTGGTGTTTTACCACACCCAGGACGACATCCTCAAAATAGTCCCGTTCCACCGTTTCCTGGATCTGTTCTTCCTCCAGATAAGTCTGGATTTGATCATCCAGATCATCTTTCTGGATCTGTATCTGATAAAGCATTTTCATCACATGCTCACGTGTTTCTCGTCTTCCCAATGCTCTTTCCTCCAGCACGCATACCCTTGAATCGGATATGCAGCGTATTGCGTCTAGGCTTTCCGGGGAAAGCCTCAGTGATATTATAGCATATCATTTCCGGCTGCATGGAGATTCTTTCCTTGCGATATAAAAAACTCTCTCCTCTTCGGGAGCCGGAGGGGTAAAATCCAGTCCGCCGAAGCGGCCAAGCAGTTCCAGGTTAGCCCTGGAAAGGGCACACGTTATATCATCGTCGGAATAAGCCCGCTCAACATGGGTTTCTTCAAACCGCCTATACAAATCCCCGCGGGTTTTTACAAAGAATGTCAGTTCAAATGTGCAGAGCCTTTTGGCGGGATCATATGTATTGTGCCATATCCAGGATATGTCGTCATCCAGTTCATAAAAAACATTCCCCGCCAAAAGACGTGACAGCTTGTACTCGCTGTTGATGTCAAAAATAAAGAGCCCGCCCGGATTCAAATAGAGGTGTACCAACTGAAAGACCCGTTCCAGTTCCGCCTTATCCGTAATATAGTTGATGGAATCCAGCATACAGACTACCGCGTCAACGGTGCCATAAAGCTCAAAACCCCGCATATCCTGATTGATGAACAGGATATCCAGACCCTGCCCGCGAGATTTCTCCATGGCCTTTGACAGCATATCGACGGAAAGATCCAAACCGATCATGTCATATCCTCTTTTTGCCATCTCGATGGCGAGGCTTCCGGTGCCGCAGGCCAGATCTAACACCAGCCGCGGTTTCTCCCCGAATTTAAGAAAGGCTGATTCCAGAAAATCAGCCCATTTCTCGTACGCGATATCCTGTGTCAGCCTGTCATAGACCTCAGCAAACCCTTGGTACATCTCAACCCCCCGCCTATACCACTTTCTTTTTCTTTCTGGACAATATGCCGCCTATTCTTCCTGTTTCCTTTGGGCTCAGACTCTTCCAGCCATGGGCCATGATCTTGTCGTACAACCCCAGTTCCTTGGCTATTTCCAATTTAAGCTGCTCATCTTTCTTCATCATTCCTATCACCCCAAGGGATATTATAGCCAGCCATCTCCAAGGGTATTCAAACCATACGCTTATTTATGGATCGCAGCAAGGGCTAGGGCATCCTTTTACGGACCTCAGCCAGAGCGGCCTGGAGCTGGTTGTCCTGATCATGAGGGATATCATCTATGGATTTGTTTTTGAAGGCTTCATCCAGAGCAACTTCCACATGGGGTTCAACGCCCACCTCATGGATGCACACGCCCGAAGGAGTAAAGTACCTGGCAATGGTATATTTCAAGCCACCGCCATTGGCAAACAGCGTGTCAACTTGCTGGACCAGACCCTTTCCAAACGTCCTTGTACCCACAAGGGTTGCCCTGTTGTAATCCTTCAGCGCGGCAGAAAGGATCTCAGATGCGCTGGCGCTGTTCTCGTTCACCAATACGCTCATGGGGATATCCACATAGTTCTCGTCGGAGAATTCTTCCTTCCGATTGCCGTCCCTGTCTTCCACATAGACGATGAGTCCCTTGGGAAGCAGCATATCGCAGATTCTGACCACTTCGCGGTAATCGCCCCCGGGATTGTCCCTGAGATCGATCACCACACCCTTTATCCCCTGTGCCACAAGGCTGTTCAGGTGGTTTCTGAAATCCTCGGAAATATCATTGTCAAATTGCTTGATGCGGATATAGCCGATACCATCCTTCAGGATTTCACTGGAGATATAGGAAACATTGATGGCCTGCCTGGTGACATTAAAATCGATATAATCCTTTATGTCTTCGCGATAAACGGTGATCTTCACGACGGTTCCGGGCGGTCCTTTGATTTTTTTGACGATAAGGTCGATGTCCCTGATGGCGGTAACGTCCTCATCGTCCACTTTGACGATCTTGTCCCCTTTTTGGATGCCGACTTCCTTCGCGGGAGTTCCGGGGAATACATCGCTTACGGTCAGGATGTAATTCTCATCCATGCCCACCAGGACACCAATGCCCTCGTAATTGCCGGAAGCCTCCTCCATGAATTTCTTCATCTCTTCCGGATTGTAATAAACGGTATAAGGATCATTCACTCCCGCAGCCAGGCCTTTTATGGCTCCCTCAATCAAGTCGTTGACATCGACCGGCTTGTAATACCTGGCATTCAGCACATCCTTCACTCGGTTGAAAGCTTCTATATTTTCGATATCCACTTCATCCTTATCGAAAAAAAGCGCATACTGCTGTCTGAACCAGGCGGATAGCGGGCGAGTCAGCATGACGTCCCATGAAACCAGAGTTCCCACTGAAACAAAATAGCCGGCGAAAAAAGAAATCGCCGAACAAACCAGTATGATGGCAATAGTCCTTATCAACGTTGTTTTATTCTTCATACAGCATCCCTTTCTCAGCCAAAAATCCCGCTGCGAGCCCGTCGACGTATGGGGTTCCCAACTCCATCCTATGCGTCCATCACATGATTCATGTGTTTAAAAAAGCTCCCCACCCACCACGCAATCAAAGATTGCCGGTGGGTCCGGGAACCTTTTACCACTTATTAAAAAGGATACCCAAATGGATATCCTTTAATCAACACCGGGATTTCCATACTTTTATCTGGGCGATACATACTGAAGCGGATCAACGCTTTCCCCGTTTACCTTTACTGTAAAATGCAGGTGCGGACCGGTGGACAACCCGGTGCTTCCCACTTTGGCGATGACATCGCCGGCCGCCACCACCTGCCCCTCCTTCACAAGGAGGCCGCCGTTCATAATATGCAGGTACAGGGTGGCTATTCCGCCGCCATGATCGATGATGATGGTGTTACCGCCTCCGCCGCTGCGCCATCCCGACCATATCACCTTCCCGCTGGCTGCCGCATGGATGTATGTACCCTGTGGTGCACTGATATCAATGCCGCTATGGAACCTGTACACCTTAAGTATGGGATGGAGCCTGTTCCCGAAATAAGAAGATATATGGGTATATCCGGGAAGGGGCCACTGCATGGTGCCGCCGATGTATTTACCGGAAGAGCTCAGCCTCTTGATGAGCTCACCCAGTTCCTTGTCTTCTTTTTCAAGCTGGTCTTCCTGTCTGGCTATCTTTTCCAGGGTTTCCTGGTCGGCCTGAATTCTTTCCTCGGCCTGCGCTCGGGATACTTCCAGCTCCTGAAGCTCCTTCAGGCTTTGCTCCAGTTGTTCCCTTGCGTTCATTACCTCCTGCTCTCTCAGGGCTTTAAGCTCATCGAGTTCCTGCTTTTTCTTCATGATGCTGTCCATCAGATCCTGGTCGGCCTTGGAGATGAGCTGCATGGTATGCAGGCGGCGGAACAATTCGTCCATATCTTCACTCTGGGCAAGCTCGCTCGCGTCGGCACCTATCCTGGAACGGACATACAGAACCACCAGTCTTTGCTGAAAGAGCCTGAGCTGGCGGTCATATTCATCCTGGGTCTCCTGTATGGCCTGATCCAGGGTCCTGATAGCGTCCTCAATCTCTTTGATCTTCTCTTCTATCTTCGCTTTCTCATATCCTTTGGCTTCAAGCTCGGCAATGATACTGTCACGAACCTGCTTATTGTTGAGCAGATTCTGGGAAACCTTCTTCTTTTCCTGCTCCAGCGCTTTTTTTTCATTCTGGAGTTTCTTCTGCTGTGCCTTCGCATCCTCCAGAGGGCCGGCCTGAGTAATCAGCCCCATCGGCGCCAAAAGGCAAAAAGCCATGGCAAAGGCCAGTATTCTTTTCATCATATGTATCCGCCTCCGCTTGACCTGCATTCTAAGCGATGCGATTATGCAAATTTTGTAATCTTCAATTTAAAATATATCATTTTTCTGGCATTATGACAATGTTTTAATGCCTTATTGGTGAATGGGAAGATTTACGGTCCAGCCTTATCGGAACTTCACACATTCAGGTGTTTTTTCACCGACATAAAACTTCCGATAATGCCAATGGTCACGCCAAACAGCACATTCACCACGAGGATCCGGACACCAAGCTCGCTGAATTCCACCAACTGTAAACCGGAAAGCTTGATGCTGTTGAACAGGGTATTCAACCCTTCCTTGAGCCAACCGTAGGCCTGGGAAGTCAGAAGATGGGACAACAAAGCCCCCAACAGCCCGATGATCATGCCTTCTATAATAAAGGGGAAACGAATAAACCAGTCATTGGCCCCCACGTATTTCATGATCTCTATTTCCTTCCGCCTCGCATAAACGGTGAGGCGGATAGTATTTGAGATCAGCAGGACGGAAATGATCATCAGAACAAAAATGACAAAAAGGGCCACGTAGTTGAAAGCGCGCATGAGTCCCGAGATCCTTTCCAGCTCCTGCTTGGGATAGGTTATCCATTGGCTGTCCACACCGCTGAAAAGTTTCAGTTTTGCGATGAACGCATCGCTGGAGTCGGGATTGGTGAGGGTGACAAAATACCCTACCGCAAAATTCTCGGGTGTCAATCCCTCCATGAGGGATTCGTCCTTTATGTCCTTTTTTGCGTTTTCATAAGCCTGTTCCCTGGACTCATATTGGTAATCGGCAACCACACCAGAAGCCCGACTTTGCTCAATGAACAGGGCCACCTCTTCCTCCTCCAATTTTGAGGCGTCAACCCTTAGATAGAATTTAACCTGCAAATCCCTTTTTTGGGCCTCCAGATTGGTGGTGACGTTCACAATGATCAAAAGGACCAGCCCGAGTACAAAAAGGGTGGTCAGAACGGTAGCCAGGGAAGCAAAGGACATCAGTTTGTTCTTGTAAACATTCTTCGTGCCTTCTTTTGCAAGCAGTCGCAGCGTTCTAATCTTCATTGGTATACGAACCTTTCCTTACATCACTTACCAGTTCGCCCCTGTCCAGCGTGATGACACGCTTTTTCATGGCGTCCACGATGCTTTTTTCATGGGTCGCAACGATGACGGTTGTACCGCGCTGATTGATCTCGTCCAAAAGTTCCATGATCTCCATTGACGTCTTGGGATCGAGATTGCCCGTAGGCTCGTCCGCAATCAGGACAGCCGGATTGTTGACCAGGGCTCGGGCCAGAGCAACCCTTTGCTGCTCGCCGCCGGACAACTGGTTCGGATAAGCTTTGGCTTTCTTGCTAAGACCGACAAGCCCAAGAGCCAGCGGTACCTGACGCCTGATCTCCCGAGGCAGCGCTTCAACGATCTGCATGGCAAAGGCCACATTATCATAGGCGGTCTTGTTGGGAAGCAGGCGGAAATCCTGAAAGACAATTCCTAAGCTTCTCCGAAGGTACGGCACCTCGGACTTGGGCATATTATGTACACTGTAACCGTTAACGTAAACTTCCCCTTCCGTCGGGGTTTCCTCGTGCATGATGAGTTTCAGAAACGTCGATTTGCCTGAACCGCTGGCACCTATGATAAAAACGAATTCTCCCTTGTCAATTTTCACAGTGACATTCTTCAGTCCGACAACACCATTTGAATAAATCTTGGTTGCGTCGACAAACCTGATCAATAGGATCCCCCCATAAACTGGGATGGTGCTTTATTTGGAAACCTCATCAAGATATCGCTTGACCATCATAGCCACTTTGAAATAGATGGCATCGTCGAATTTTCTTAAATCCATCCCGGTTATTTTCTGAATCTTGTCAAGGCGATAGACCAGGGTGTTCCTGTGGATGAAAAGTTGTCGCGACGTTTCACTGACGTTGAGATTATTCTCAAAGAATTTCTGGATGGTCATCATGGTTTCGGGATCGATGGTTTCCAGGACCCCTTCCTTGAAGACCTCATTGAGGAAAAGCCGGCAAAGGGTAGTGGGCAACTGATAAATCAGGCGCCCAATTCCCAGATGGTTGTAATCGACAATGCTCTTTTCGGCTTCAAATATCTGGCCGATTTTAAGCGCAGTCTGTGCATCCTTGTAGGAACGGGCCACATCCCTGAGGGTGTCGGCAACGGTGCCGATGCCGATATTGGCCTTGATCATCAGCTCACTGCTCAAGGTATCGATGATAATACGGGCTTTCTTGTGGATTTCCTCGTCGTCTTCCCGTTCCTTGAGCTCTTTGACGAGAACCGTGTTCTGGTCGTCCAGGAGAATAATATAATCTTTCGTATTGTTTGGGAAAAGGCTTTGAATAATATTGTAGGCATAAAGCTCACGGGTCTTCTCCGTGCGAACCAGATAGACGATTCTCCTGGCATCGGTTTTAATCCTCAGTTCCTTAGCCCGAATCGTGATATCGCCGGGCAGGATATTGCCCAACAGTATATTTTTCATGAAATTGTTGCGATCATACTTTTCATCATAGTAGAGCTTGGCATTCTCCAGACTGATGGCGATCAGTTCGGCATACTTCTTCCTGTCGGGATGATCGCTCACAAGATAAAGCACAAAGTCGAGCCTGCCGTTAATTTCAATCTTTTTCATCACGAGGCCCGGCTTTTCAATGTACATGGCATTCGATGTCAGGAAATCGGCGCACTGATCGTGAATCATGCCGATCTCCTCTTCAATGGTGCTCGCAATGACCGTACCGTTCCCGTCGGTTATGCCGAAATCAGTACCTATGGTTTCCCGGATTTTGGATATAACAGACTGAAAAACCTTGAATGCCAACTGGATTACCCCACTTACCTTCAGATTCATGTTACATTATACAACAATTTATTCGCCGCGTCCAATGCCTTCATGCCTTTTCAATAAAATGTGCATGAAAATACAGTGAAAATCAGTCATTCACCAGAACACACTCCGAAAATACAGTTTTTATCGTATTCAGCAATTCCTTGTTTTTAAATTTATCGGCATGATGGATAAAAATCCTTATGGGGGCACAAGTCAGCAGAAAACCGATCATAAAGTCATCATCACGGATAATGGGCTGGTTCTTATCAATGCCGTAGCCCCTGGTGATGTCATGCGGTATGTCGAAAGGATCCGCTCCCTGGACCCGGTAGGAACCGTCCGGCTGGACAAAAACATGCAGTTCCGGAACCCTGGGACACTGCATGCGTATGAATGCGGTCAGGAGATTGATATATTCCTCGTATTGCCTTTCAACAAAATACTGCCTTATGGCCCGATCTACTTCCACCTCAAGTTTTTTTACATATTCACCCAGCCTGAAAGTAATAAAACCTTCCAGCGCCAGGTTCCGTGAGGTTCTGAGGTACTCCGCGATCTTGTCGGAGATGAGCCTGCGCCTTTCCCTTATCATAATTTCGGTCATATTTTCGGGATACAGGCGTTTACAGGCAATACGGTTAATTTCGTCCAGGTCGCGCCTGGGCAGACCGTTACAGATACGATGGATGATCTTTGAAAGAATTTCTTTTTCATAGGATTTGAGGATATAGTCGGCAAGGGAATCCGATACCTGCTGAATGACATGGGAGTATCGCTTCCCGTTTCGTCTCATGAAACCGCCAATGATAATGACCAGGCTGTTGCCATCATGTCGGACGCGTATCCCCTGCAAGGCGCCGGGGGCCATTTTTTTCTCGATATGGTGGGCTAATCCTTTGATGTCCTTCATGTAGTCAACCCTGAAGGATGGCATTCTCTCACATCCTTTCAGGTGTAGTATATGTCGCCTTTATTGTCCGTTATACGGTACATAACGGGATGAGACTTCCCAGGTCCAGAACGGCGCATGAACCCAGAGACACAGGTTGAACACCATGTTTTTGAAGAAAGGAAAGAATTTCCTCCGCACTGTCCAGCATACGCGCATCGCCGCCGAAGACCATTTCACAACGCGAAACGAGGCCTGTTGAGCCTCCGATAAAGCCATAATCGTATCCGGGGAGGGAAATGGATTTTTGAGGCGGAATCAGCAAGGCATCCATCTTTAGACCGCGGGCGACCCGAAAAATACCCTCGTCGGCCGTAATCAACGCTTCTTCGTTAAGGATGCAGACCGAGCATTTGGCATAGCCCTGGTTCACATGGGATATGGTCTTGCCTGTTTTCTCCAGCCAGTTAAGCACAACTCGGTCGGCATACCGCGTATTCAGGAACGCATGCCGGCCCACTACCGCCACATTATAGGCGACATCCCCGGGGTAATTTCCGGCAGGATTTGTCTCGCCAGGCACCAATTCATACCCCAATGCGCTGAGCTGAGCCGCCACCTGGGGATGAAGATTTGGCGCATGAACGATGACGCCCTCCGTCGGGATGACCAGTTGCATGTCGGGATGGTTGCTTACAGGGGTCGGCAGCCCCGCCATCGGCATTGTCCGGATAAGGACCGGGACGATTCCCTTCAGGGTATTGACCATCTCTTCCGGCATATCGTGGGACACAAGCATGGCAATGACCTTGCCGCCAGGAATATACGGGCTTCTCAGTAGTTTCACCGTTCGGTCCTCCCCGATATTTTTCACAGGCCTGTAAGCCGGGCACCAGGATGGTTTTCACAACCTGAAGCCTTCCTGCATATTTTATAGCATCCGCACCTTCCAAGCCTGCCGGCAGCATGTGCGGTTCTGATATACCGCGCCCCCCGATTTTTCGGCGGGCGCGGTTGAAGCATTATTCTATACTATCCAGTATGCTTTTCAACTCTCCGACAAACTCAAGAGGAATGGCAAGCCCTTTCTGGCTCGGGCGAAACTCGTCGCTCTTGCTGTCGTACCAGAAAGTCCTTATATCAACATACTCACGGCCATTCTTACTGACACGCTTGATATGGATTTCCTCGCGGCTGTTCTTTACGAATTTCCCTAAAAGTTCCTCGCTATCCCAGAAATCAGCCATAACTTCAGCCTCCGTTTTCGCTTTTTACTTCCCATCACGCCAAACTAAATCCGGGCAATCTAAAAACGCTAATATTATATCACAGAGCAGCCTGTTCCCCGCAAGATTTTATGAAAAACCCGCACGGAGCATGCAGGTTTTCATAAAATAACACGATTCAATGGCCAAAAATGCGCAATCAATCATTGACAAGTATTGTAGCGCATGAATTGCGATTAACTTGTCCAAAATAAATAAGTGAAGGCGTAGACTCGCCCGAAATTATTGCAAAGGAGTCGGGAGTATGAGAACATCATTTGACAGAATAGCACTCTTACTGGTCATTATAGGCGCCTTAAACTGGCTGCTGGTAGGTCTTTTCCAATACGACCTGGTAGCAGGTATATTCGGGACAGGTTCCTTGGGAAGCAGGATTGTATACTCCCTTGTAGGAGTAGCCGGTCTCTACTCCATCAGCCTGCTTTTCAGGGATGCGCCCGTCACCGAATAACCTGGTACACGATCACCGGTAAGGCATGGTTGCATGGCAGCCATGTCCGGTCTAACATGCTGTCCCTTCAGGGACAGCTATATTTTTAGCAAAGCATTCGGGCTGATCGAACTGTTTCAGATCATAGGCACAGAGCTTTATCACGACGGAGAAATCATTGGTTGCGTCAAATTCAATGGAAGAAACAAATAACCCGTATGCTGTCAGGGCTTCATTCACATCCTTTATCATACGGGTTTTGGCAATCTCACTGACAATGGTATCCATAGGCTTCTCCCAATCAGAAGATTTCACGGATACCATTATATTATATTTCCCTGTAATCCGTATTACTTCATGATCATGATCTCAATCCGCCTGTTCCGCTGCCGGCCTTCAGGCGTACTGTTATCCGCTACCGGCCGGTATTCACCGTTACCGGTGGCTGTGAATTTCACAGGGTCGAGTCCAAGCGTTTCGGTGAAATATCGGACCACTGTGGTTGCACGGGCCGTCGATAGTTCCCAGTTGGATTTGAACATCGGCGTGTTAATGGGCACGTTATCGGTATGTCCTGAAACCAGAATTTCATTGTCGATGTTCCGGAGAACTTCCGCAACCTTCTGGAGCACAACCAGCCCCTCCGGCCTGATGTCCGCACGGCCGGAATCAAAGAAAACCTCTGATTCAAGCCGTACCAGGATAAAATCCTTATTCTCAATGATTTCAACCTGGTCGGCTATTCCTTGTTCCTCCACGGCCTTGCGCAGTTCCTCCTTGGCAATATCCATTTCCATCTCATAAATCTGCCTTTGGGCATCGACTATCATTTCCTCGGCGCTCTCAATATATCGCTCCTTCTGCTCGGGACGGTTCAGGTTGCTCGGGTTGGCAAAGTCAATGGTAAGGATGCTCTTGCCGGTTGAATTAAGGAATGTATCGCCCGTACTCATGTTCATGAATGAGGTGGACAGGGATTTTGCCACATCGGTAAACTTCTGAGCATCAATGGTTGAAAAGGCGAAAAGCATGACGAAAAAGGTCAGAAGCAGTGTGACCAGATCGCTATAAGTTGTCAGCCATTCCGGAGAACCCGATGATTCCTCTTGATTATGCTTTTTTCTGTCCAAAGATCGCTTCACCCCGTTCTCGTTCAACACTCATTCCCCCTGCACAATTTGTCAAGCCCCCCCGGGAGCCTGTTCCTATGTGCACTTGCAAAGAGGACATGCTTATTCTGTTATCCCTGTAAAGATTCAGCTCCTCTTTCCTGACCGGCTTCTCTTTCTTTCATGATCATGCTTTCATATTGCATCTTCTGATCGGGAGAAAGGAATGTCTTCAGCTTATGCTCCATCAGACGCGGATTCTCGCCGGACTGGATGGACAGGATGCCTTCCATGATCATTTCCCTCATTCGTATCTCTTCCGCGCTGGCACCTTTGAGCTTGGTAGCAATGGGATTGCAGATAAAGTTGGCGAGAATACTTCCGTAGAACGTCGTAATAATCGCCAGAGCCATGGCGGGACCTATGGTGGAAGGATCGTCCATACCCCTGAGCAGGTTTACAAGGCCCATCAGCGTTCCGATCATACCCCAGGCCGGGAACTGTGCGGCCAAGGTTTTCCAATAGGCCTGGACCGTGCTGTGCCGGACAACCATACTGTCGATTTCAAACTGCATGGACGTCTTGACCATTTCGGCTTCTATGCCGTCCACAACCAGTTCCAGAGCTTTTTTGAGATAATCGTCCTTAATGTTTTCCTGGGCGGATTCCAACGCCAGCAAACCTTCCCTTCGCGCTTTCTGGGAAAGCTCAACCAGCAGCTGGATGGTCTGAAAAGGATCGGCTTTGTATGGTTTGAATGCAAGGGGCAAAGCCTTAAAAGCCTTTATGGTATCTGAGAGAGGAAAACTTATGATGGTGGACGCCAGGCCTCCACCCACGGTAACGGCTATGGAACCTGCGTCGATGAAGGACGTAATTTCTCCGTTGGCAAGAATACCGTAGAGTATACAAACTGTACCTAAGATCAAACCAAATATTGTTGCTATGTCCATTATCTCACCAGCTTTTAACTTTCTCTTGCGTAGGGCAATCAGGGTTTCAAATATTTAATCGGCAACTTCGCCCCTGACACTTACACTTTTTTGTCATAAATTTGGAGAAAATGTGGACAAGTCAGTATACATAGCATCAAGCACACTGTTGATGCAGAAACTAAATTTCATGTTGCATTTTTATGCATATAAATGTATAATAATTCAACAAGGAGAACTGAGATGTTACAGCGCTGTCAAGAGAAGCCGATACTATTCCGGCAAGACATATGTACAGCGCCTGATAGGAAAGGAATGATCGTGGATGAAGCATCTTTTATGTTTGAGCGACTGGACCAGCGATGAGATTCTGGAAACGCTGGCCATGGCAGAAAAGCTGAAATACGAGAATAAAAACGGTATCAGGCACAACCATCTTCTGAAGGGAAAAACCCTGGGGATGATTTTCTCAAAAGCTTCCACCCGTACAAGGGTGTCCTTTGAAGTGGGCATGTACCAGTTGGGCGGCTATTCCCTTTTTCTAAGCGCCAATGATATCCAGCTAGGCCGTGGGGAAACCGTGGCGGATACGGCCAAAACCCTTTCCCGCTATATTGACGGTATCATGATCCGAACCTATAAGCAAAGCGATGTGGAAACCCTCGCAAAATACGGAACAGTTCCCGTCATCAACGGGTTGACAGACAGCCATCATCCCTGCCAGGTGCTGGCCGATCTTCAGACAGTCAAGGAGAAGAAAGGCAAACTTAAGGGTCTGAAGATGGCTTATCTGGGTGACGGAAACAATGTGGCCAACTCGCTTCTCATCGGTTGCGCCAAGGTGGGCATGCACATCACCGTGGCCACTCCGGAAGGGTACGGATGCGATCCCGATGCCATCAAAAAGGCACAGGAAGCGGCAGCCGAAACCGGCGCCAAGGTGGTAACCACGACTGATCCTCTTGAAGCCATCCAAGATGCGGATGCGGTTTATACCGACACCTGGGTGAGCATGGGCATGGAAGGAGAAAAGGAAAAGCGCGTGCCCATCTTCATGCCCTACCAGGTGAACGACGCATTGTTCTCCAAGGCAAAGCCGGACGCCATATTCATGCATTGCCTCCCGGCCTACAGGGGTTATGAGGTAACCGATTCCGTTATTGACGGCAGCCGTTCGGTGGTATTCGACCAGGCCGAAAACAGGCTCCACGCCCAGAAGGCTGTTTTGGTCAAGCTGATGGGCTGATTCCTACATAAGGAGGGCAGTCCATGCTTTACTCATTCATCATCAGGCAGGCTGTTGAATCCGATGCTGAATCAGTCTACCATATATTGCAGCAGGCCTTCCGCGAATATGCGCAGATTACCGGACAGCCCCATCTTGAAGCGCTTGAGGAAACGGTGGATGACGTCAGGAAGGAAATTGCCGAAAAGGTGGTTTTTATCGCGGTGATCGATGATGAAATCGTCGGGACCGTCCGCCTTGACATCCGGGATGACAAGGCCTATCTCAGCCGCTTTGCCGTTGGCCGCGACAACCGAAACATCGGAATCGGCAAGGCCCTGATGAATGCGGTCGATAAGTTCCTGATTTCAAAAGGTGTTCGCGAGGTCACCCTGCATACCGCTTCCAGGCATGCGGTTCTTATGCGCTTCTACTACGGACGCGGTTTCTTCGTGGAAGCCATTGAAACCGACAGGGGGTATCTGCGGGCACGGCTCAGGAAGGAGTATGCCTTAGAAAACAGGTAATATCGCCTTGCGTCGGAAAGTAAAAATCGGCCTGAAGCCTTATGTGGTTATGGGTAAGCAAAAAATCCTTTGAAATCCGGTTATGATGCCGGATGCAAAGGATTTTTCCTTTCCCGTTGTCAAGCATTGTGTTCCGGCTACAGCCCAAAATGCAGACCGGGCTTTCTCCCGAACCTCAATCGCGCCTGATGAGGCTTATGCGAGATGACGAGGCCAGCAGGTTCCAAAGGCACCCAATTGCCGCAATGTTGGAGCGAGGTTCATTTCAGGATCATGATAAATGTGCCGATTGTGATGAATATGCCTCCCAGGATGGTTTTTACGTTGGGTACTTCATGCAGGACGATAAAGGCAAGCACCATGGTAATCACCACGCTGAACTTGTCTACCGGAACAACCTTTGAGGCTTCCCCTATCTGCAATGCTTTGTAATAGCAGAGCCAGGATAATCCTGTCGCAATCCCCGACAGGACCAGGAACAGCCAGCTTTTTTTGCCAATGGACGCTATCTCGTTCTGCGCTCCCGTTATAAAGACGATGGCCCATGCCATAACCAACACAACGGCCGTGCGTATGGCAGTGGCCAGGTTGGAGCTCATCCCCTCTATCCCGATCTTGGCCAGTATGGATGTGAGCGCCGCAAATACGGCCGACAGGCATGCAAACAAAAACCACACAGGAATTCCCCCTTACACTAAAAGTCCGGAAGTTTCATCCAGCATCCAGCTATCAACCAATAACATATCAAATCATCATGTCACACTGCAAATCGGAGTTTGATCTTCAAGTCAATACGGGCAGCAGAGTGAAAATGAATCACGGCATAGGGTTGTGTAAAGTAGAATTTGGAGGTTGGAAGTATATTATGACTTTCAGATATATGAAATCGCAATGCTCCGTTAACCCTGTTCGCTATAACAGCCAATATTGGATGACGGATGGCGCTTTCATACGTCAAGTCAATGAATCAGCCTATCATTTGTGCCAAAAGTTTGCCCAACCACGCGCCGAATAAACTCAAAAACAGGTTTAAACCCGCGTTCAGGCCACCCAGCAAATAACTGCCTGCACTCAGCATGCTTAACGTTTCATAACTGAACGTGGAAAAAGTGGTCAGCCCGCCAAGAATACCGGTGGTCAAAAACAGCTTTGTGTTCGGCGAAACAGGCCAGAAACCTGCACTTGCCTCCATGATGAATCCGATGAGAAACCCGCCCAGAACATTTACAAAGAGCGTGCCATACGGAAAGGCGTCCCCCATGGCTCTCAAGCACAGAACCGATATGAGATATCTTAATGATGCACCGATAAAACCGCCAATACCGACAACGAAAACCCGCACCAAACGCATTCTCCCTCCATACGCACTTATCGTGTGACCGGCTATTTCCCGGTTTATATGAATCATTTCCATGGGCGTCAGCACACCGACAGCATTATCCTGTATACAGCAACCATTTTAGCAGTTTTTGCGGTTCTGAGCATAGCTTTGTCGCCAGGACAGGATCCACCCCCTGCTCCGGTATTTACCCTATGAATGCGCCACGCAAAAAGGAGCCATCTCTTACCTGAGACAGCTCCTCCTGTTATCCGGCTCCACTCAGCCTCTCTTTCTCTCCAGCAACTTTCTGGCCTTTTCCACGATGTTCTCCGGGGTCAGGCCATACATGGGCAGCAGATCGGCGGGCTTTCCGGATTTCCCGAACTTATCTTCTATGCCCAACATTTCCATGGGTACCGGACAATGCTTGACAACCACCTCGGCGACGGCACTGCCCAGGCCGCCGTAGATGTTATGCTCCTCACAGGTGAGGATGGCACCGGTTTCCTTTGCGGCAGCCACAATCAGATCCACATCGATGGGCTTAATGGTGTGGATGTCGATGACCCGTGCAGAGATGCCCTGCTCTTCAAGGGTCTTCGCGGCGGTAATAGCCGGCTCAACCATCAGACCGGTGGCGATGATGGTGATGTCATTGCCCTGCTTGATGGTCACACCCCTGCCAATCTCGAAGGTTGCATCCTCCGGATAAACGACGGGAACATCCAGCCTGCCAAGCCGCAGGTAAACCGGCCCCTTGATCTTGGCCGCCTGCTTGACCAGGGCGATTGTTGAAACCCCGTCGGCCGGCTGAATAACGGTCATATTGGGAATGGAACGCATGAGGGCGATATCCTCAATGGCCTGGTGTGATGCGCCGTCCTCGCCCACCGAGATACCGGCATGGGTAGCCCCTATCTTCACATTCAGGTTTGGGTAACAGATGGAGTTGCGGATCTGATCAAATGCGCGGCCCGCCGCAAACATGGCGAATGTGCTGGCGAACACCGTTTTCCCGCAGCTGGCCAGTCCGGCGGCTATCGTCATCATGTTTCCTTCCGCAATCCCTATATTGAAATGCCTGTCAGGATACTCCTTCTTGAAAAGATCGGTTCTCGTGGACTTGGACAGGTCCGCATCCAACACAACGATATTCTCATCACTGCCAATTTCGGCCAATGCCTTTCCATAGGCTACACGTGTTGCTATCTTCTCTGCCATGGCATATTTCCTCCATGCTTACAATGTAAATTTGTGAATTGATTTTAAACCGGGATAAGAAAACCTCATCCCAGAGACGCCAGGTAGGCATCCAGTTCCTCAAGCGCCTGCTGGGCCTGCTCTTTCTTGGGTGCGGTACCGTGCCAGCCCACCTGGTTCTCCATGAATGAAACACCTTTGCCCTTGACCGAATGGGCAACGATCACGGTGGGTTTTCCTTTTACGCTCTCCGCATGTTTGACAGCTTCTTCAATCTGGTTGAAATCATGGGCGTCAATGGACAGGACTTCCCATCCGAAAGCCTTGAATTTGTCGGCTATGGGCTCGGGATTCATGACCTCGCTGATCTTGCCGTCTATCTGGAGGCCGTTATAATCCACAAAAGCCGTCAGATTATCCAGCTTGTAATGGGCAGCGCACATAGCCGCTTCCCAAACCGCGCCTTCCTCCAGCTCGCCGTCCCCCATCACGACATATACGCGATAATTCTTCTTATCCAGCTTTCCGGCAATCGCCATACCCACTGCCGCGGAAATGCCCTGGCCCAGGGAGCCGGTGGACATGTCCACTCCGGGAACCTTGTCCATGTTGGGATGACCTTCCAGGTAGCTGGAAGCCTGTCTGAAAGTGGTCAGATCTTCCACCGGGAAGAAGCCCCTGTGGGCAAGGGTGGAATATAAAGCCGGGGAACAGTGTCCCTTGGACATGACAAAACGATCCCTGTCAGGATCCTTGGGGTTTTTGGGATCAACATGCATCTTTTCAAAATAAAGATAAGTCATGATATCTGCAATTGACAGAGAACCGCCCGGGTGCCCGCTTCCTGCAGAAGCAACAGCGTTGATGATACCTTTTCTGATATCGGTGGCGATTCTCTTCAGTCTGAGAACAGCTTGTGCATCCATTTCTTGCTTCTCCTTTTCGTCAGTCTAGTCTAAAAGCGATTATAATTATTAAAGTATACATGTACAGTATACATCATAAGCAGCTTTTAAGTAAAGGGACCTGATAAAGTTTTATCAATGTTCCAAGGCTATTTTCCATCCGTGTGAAGTGGCTGGAAGCCCTCTCCCAGAACCTCCCTCACATCGCTCAGCAAAACAAAGGCGTTGGGGTCACATTCCTTGACGATTTTCTTGACCTTGGGCATTTCCTGTTTCTTCACGACGCACAGCAGAACGGTTTTGTCTGCCCGGCTGTACATGCCCATCCCCTTTAGGCCGGTTACGCCACGGTCCACATCCGTCATGAGGCGACCGGCTATCTCTTCCGCATGGTCGGAAATGATCATGAGGCTCTTGGCAAAATGAAAGCCCTCCATATACGCGTCGATGGTCTTGGACGACACGTACAGGCTGATGGACGCATAAAGCCCCAGCTTAACGCTCCTGAAAACGATGGTGGCAAAAAGGATGACAAGGCCGTCCAGGAACAGCAGCAGTTCACCCAGTGAAAAACGCGGCATGAGCTTTTTGAGGAGCGCAGCCGCCAGGTCTGTTCCGCCTGTTGTGGCGTCTTCCTTCAGCACCATACCAAGTCCGAACCCCATGATAACGCCGCCCACAAGACCATTCAGCAGCAGATCCGGAACGGCCATGGAGCTGTCAAACCGGATCAGGTAATCATTGACCAGTATTTCGGTATAAGGCGCTGTTAAGTCCACCATCACCGATAAAAGCATAGCCCCGTACAGAGAATGTATGACAAATTTCCGGCCCCTGCTTCGGAGCCCGCCAAGGAACAAAGGAACATTGAAAAGGAGCATCAGAACGCCTACCGGAATAGCCTTGTTGACCACATAATAAATGACGGTTGACAAACCCGAAACACCGCCCGGTGCCAACTTGAACGGTATCAGAAAGACGTTAAGGGCAATGGTCATCACCAGGCATCCCAGGGCTATGAGAAGATAGGGCTTTACTGTTTCAAAAGAGAGTTTGCGCATACACAATGCTCCTTATGGATACTATCATTTCACCGAAAATGCCGCTACATGCAAACATTTGTCAGAGATAGCATTATAATCTTTTCAGAAAGATAAAACCGGGTGAAAACCCGGTTTTTTATTTGATTCCGTACTTTTTCTTAAACTTATCGACACGCCCGCCGGTATCTACAAGCTTCTGTTTCCCAGTAAAGAACGGATGGCACTGGGAGCAAATTTCAACGCGCAGTTCCGGCTTAGTGGAACCTGTTTCGAAGGTCGCGCCACATGCGCAACGAACAACAGCCTTTGTATACTTGGGGTGGATACCCTCCTGCATGGTCTTTCACCTCGCTCACATCTTGCTTCTTTATCAAAACCACTTGTACGACCCTTAAAAAAGCGCCGGATGATATTCTACCATAACGGCCGGAAAAATGCAAGAAGTGTCCACAAGCATCATCCATGCCTGTATCTTCTTGAACTCCGACCACGGATCCGATTTGCGCTGACACCTGTGTTCATCTGTATGGATCAAAACTGTTTTTCTCTTTCTGCAATAAGGCGGTGTTGATACCGTTGACGAATTCTTCGTTGGTTTTTGTTTGCATCAGCCTGTTGATGATAAGCTCGGTCACCTCGGCCGTGCCAAGATTGCTCATGGCCTTCCTGATGGTCCAGATGCCGTCCAGCTCCTTCTGTGAAAGCAGGAGTTCCTCACGCCTTGTACCCGAACGATTGATATCGATGGCCGGGAAGATTCGCTTTTCTGACAGCTTCCTGTCGAGATGGATCTCCAGGTTGCCCGTTCCCTTGAACTCCTCATAGATGACATCATCCATCCTGCTGCCTGTATCGATGAGCGCCGTGGCGATAATGGTCAGGCTACCGCCGTTCTCAATATTTCTGGCTGCACCAAAGAAGCGTTTAGGTTTATGCAATGCGCCAGGATCGAGACCACCTGAAAGGGTCCGGCCTGTCGGCGGAATGGTCAGGTTATACGCCCTGGCAAGGCGCGTGATGCTGTCTAGCAGGATAACCACATCCCGCTTCTGTTCAACCAGCCGCTGCGCCCTTTCAAGCACCATTTCGGCAACCTTGATATGGTGCTCCGGCACTTCATCAAAGGTGGAATAGATCACGTCCCCCTTGATGGACCGCTGCATGTCGGTCACCTCTTCCGGGCGCTCGTCGATGAGAAGAACAATAACCTCTATCTCGGGGTATTTGAGCGTGATGGCATTGGCTATTTTTTTAAGCAGAATGGTTTTACCGGCTTTGGGAGGAGAAACAATCAACCCGCGCTGGCCTTTGCCAATAGGAGCGATCAGATCGATCAAACGGGTGGAAAGCTCCTTGGGATCGGATTCCAATGTGAGCCTTTCATTGGGGTAAATGGGCGTAAGCTGATCGAACGGCTTTCTTTTCATGGCGACTTCCGGTGGATCGCCATTGACCGATGTCACGTACAACAAGGCCTGGAACTTCTCGCCATCCTTTTGAATACGGCCTTTTCCGACGATCTTGTCCCCAGTCTTCAGGTTGAAACGCCTGATTTGGGAAGGCGAAACATAGATGTCCTTGGGACCTGACAGGTAATTATGACCCCTCAGAAAACCATAACCGTCCGGAAGCACTTCCAGTATACCGGAAACCGGATTATCGCTTTCCAGCTTGGCGAGTTCCCTGGCCTTGCTGATTCTGCCGTTGCGGACGTCTTTGGCACCATCGCTTTCAATAGTTCCCTCGTCCTTGTTGTCAGGCTCGGACAGGGTTTCATCGGTCTGAACCGTTTCGTCCCCGGCCTGCTGCTCCAGGTCCGCATCCGGCAGGGATTCCGCGGGACCCGATGAAGCGTCCGCAGCCGGTTCCGATGCTTTATCCTGCGCAGCGTCTGTGTCGGATTCCGTCTTTGTCGCATCTGCCGGTTTTTTGATACGACTGCGGGAAGTCCGTTTAGGCGTTTGTTCTTTATCGGAAACCACAGCTATGCTCTTGTCATCATCTGCTGATAATTCTTTTTCTTCAGAAGAGGTGGGTAAGGCAATGGATTGTTCGGAAGGGCTTTCTGTCTCAGCTCTTGCAGGAGAGGCATCTATCTCAGGCACCCCGGATGATGTGACGGATTCATCAACCGTGTTTTGAGCATCCTCAACGGTTACTGCTTTTTTGGGCCTGCCACGGCGTTTTGCCGGTGACCCGGCCTTGGTTTCGGCCTTGCGTGAAGTCTTCTTCTCACGCGTACCGGCTTGCACGACCTCAGTTACCTCACCTTCCACAGGCAACTGTTCCAATTCTTTAGAATCCGTTGCACTTTTCGCCGCTTCGCCGGATTTTGCCGAACTGGCGATATAATCGATGAGTTCGCTCTTGCGGTACTTGTAAATGCTTTTTAAACCCAGCATCTTCGCAATGTAGCGCAAGTCCTCAAGCGATTTCTTCTCGAGAATCGATCTGTCTTCCATAAAACACCGCCTTGTGTAATAAACAAATAATCTATATTTAATTCATTTATCAGGATTGCGAGTCAAATAAGCTCAACAAAAACAAGATAAGCCGATAATTGCTATTATCCTATTCCTCATTGACAATGCAAATTCGTATCCGGGAAATATCTCAGAGCTGAGCACGCTTGACTGATTTAATATATCAGCACTATACGTGATTTGTCAAGTAGCCGGATGCCTTAAACCAACAATTTTAATGGCTCCTGCTGTGCCCAGCCTGGCCGCTTGCTGAAAGAAACATCTCTCCACTTATTATATCCACTTTTTCGGCAAAACTACCCGTCACTAAATAGAATATCGGACAAAAAAGCCGTTTATTCCATAATCTCCAGATTGAGGCCATTATCCATGGCAAACCGCTTCACTTTTTCCAGGACGGGATCGGTTCCGGGCGCATCCTCCGCCAGGCCGATTTCGACTTCATCTTTCACCTTAACCTTCATGGGCCTGCCGATTGCTTTGAGAAGCGCCTCTTCAATAGCTTCAAGGCTTTCATTCCTGCTCAGGATATTTTTCTTGAGCGGCTCGTCACGACCCACCACAATGACGGCTGTCGAATCGTCCACCAGAAAACAGCGGGTGTCCAGGAGGTAAGCATAAACCTTCATCCTGCCCGCAGAGCGTAAATGCTCAAGGACCTCTGGCAACTCCTTCAGTTCCGTCCTGCCATGAGAGAACCCGCTTTCAGGCCTGGCGGCATCCGCTTGTTTTTTATCGGCCTTGTCGGAAGGCACCGATTCCGGTTGCTCCGTCCCGCTGTCCCGCATGGGACCGCGGAAGTGCGGTTCAGCCGCGACAGGCTTCTGCAGCAAAGCGGCTTCCGGGATCCCGTTAAGCTTTCGTTCCAGATCATCCAACCTCGATTCCAGCAGCTTGAGCCTTTCAAAAATGTCCGCGGTATCCAAACTCCGATTGCAAAGCCGCACCACCATGACTTCCATCAATATTCTCTGGTTCTCCGACCATTTCAGCCTGCTCTCGGTCTCGGACAGTTCCCTGATCATGGCGACGGTTTCTTCATGGCTAATACGCCCGGCCGCTTTCCGCAGCCTTTCCAGTGCGGTTTCATCGGCATCCACAAGCTTTAAGGCATCCCCGCCGGTCTGCAGCAGCATGAGATTACGGAACCAATCCAACAGCTGTCCGCACAGGGGCGCAAGATCCCGTCCGCTCAAAAAGGCTTGATCGATGTGCATCAGGGCGTCCGGGGCATTCCTGTCCACCAGGTCTTCCGCAATGGCATCCACCGTCTCCAAAGCCGTTAAGCCGGAAACGGCAATCACGTCATCCCTGGTGATCTTGCCGGTACCCATGGAGATGCATTGATCCAGAAGGCTGATGGCATCCCTCATACCACCCTGGGCAAGCCGGGCGATCAGGGTGAGGGCGGACATCTCATAAGAGATACCCATGTCTTTTGCAATCACTTCCAGCCTATTGCAGATGCCCTGTATGGAAATCCTTTTGAAATCGAATCTCTGGCAGCGGGACAGAATGGTGGCCGGAATCTTGTGGGGCTCGGTGGTAGCCAGGATGAAAATGACGCTCTCAGGCGGTTCTTCAAGGGTCTTCAGAAGTGCGTTGAAGGCACCGGTGGAAAGCATGTGCACTTCATCGATGATATAGACCTTATAACGGGTAACAGCCGGGACATACATAACGGCTTCCTTGATTTGACGCACATCATCCACACCGTTGTTGGATGCGGCATCTATCTCGATGACGTCAATGATGGAACCATCCAGGATGCCCTTGCAAACCTCACACTGGTTGCACGGGTTGCCGTCAACGGGATGCAGGCAGTTCACCGCCCTGGCCAGTATCTTGGCCAGCGTGGTCTTTCCTGTCCCGCGTGTTCCGCAGAAGAGATAGGCATGACTGGGAGAATTGTTCTTGATGCTGTTTTTGAGGGTTTCAACGATATGGCGCTGTTCAACAACGTCATCAAAGGTAAGAGGCCGCCATTTTCTGTATAGTGCCAAATGCGCCATGGTTTCACCATCCATTCCCGTATGGGCATGCCGCCCATAACATTATAGCACAGGAAAAGCCGGAGCGTGTCAAGGGGCGAGTAAGGGAAACACCAGCCTTGTAACGGTAGCCGGCTATCGGCTTGCGGAGATTGCCACGCTCTCTCGCAATGACACCTCAGGATAATCCTCGTAGGCCATATCCCTTATGTCATTGCGAGGAGGCACAGCCGCCGAAGCAATCTCAGTCACTTCAATGGTCACTCCCGTGCCTTTACGAGATTGCCACGCTGCGCTGATGCTCCGCTCGCAATGACAGAAGGATTTGCTTCCTTCCGGATTCATTCGAGGCTGAGACGAAACGCACCTGCCTACCGCACCCGGCTAAACAAAAAAACCAGGAGAACCGTCCTCCTGGTTTATTCCGGTATAAAACCGTGCACCTGCCTTTGACAATGCAAATACAAGCGTACCATGCGCATCGTACTCGGACCAGGCGCGCTTGCGGCACACCCGGTGCTCCGCTTACCGCTGCTTCCTCCCGGACCTGACGGGGTTCACGGTTCCGGATTGCGCAAGACCCAATCTTCATCGTACTTTGACACATAACAGACCTTACATTTGCATGCCGGGGGCAGGAATTCGACTCCGCTATAGCGGATTGCGGATACAGGGCACCGCTACCTCCCCGTCTAGCACGGTAATGAACATTATATAGTATTTTGTTATTGCCTGCAAGACTCAATAATTGGCTATCCGCCGCTTACTGGGCCTGGTCCCGCTCCCTGATTTCCACGCGGCGGATCTTACCGCTGATGGTCTTGGGGAGTTCCTCCACAAACTCTACCACCCGGGGATATTTATAGGGAGCGGTATGCTCCTTCACATATTCCTGGATTTCCTTGGCCAGAGCATCTGAAGGCTGATAGCCCTTGGCCAGAACGATGGTGGCCTTGACCACCTGGCCTCTCAAAGGATCAGGCACTCCTGTCACGGCGCACTCGAGAACCGCCGGATGCTCCATGATCACGCTTTCCACCTCAAAGGGGCCAATCCTGTAGCCCGAGGACTTGATGATATCATCGGTCCTTCCCACATACCAGTAGTAGCCGTCCTCATCCCTCCATGCCGTATCCCCTGTGTGGTACAGTCCGTCATGCATGACGCGTTCGGTCATCTCGGGGTTGCGGTAGTATCCCAGCATCAGTCCGACAGGTTTTTCCTTGTCGATCCTCAGGACAATTTCACCCACCTCGCCGGGGCTGACGCTGTTGCCGTTTTCATCAACGATGTCCACATCATAGGCCGGGGACGGCTTACCCATGGAGCCGGGACGGGGTTCCATCCAGGTGGTGGTGGCCAGCACCAGGGTTGTCTCAGTCTGGCCAAAGCCCTCCTTCAGTTCAATTCCCGTCTGTTCCTTGAACCGTTTAAAGACCTCCGGGTTCAGGGCCTCTCCGGCGGTGGTACAATATTTCAGGGATGACAGATCATATTTGGAGAGGTCTTCCTTGATCAGGAAACGGTATACGGTGGGCGGCGCGCAGAAAGTAGTCACCTTGTATTTGCTTATTCTCTTGAGCAGTTCATCCGCATGAAATCTTTCAAAGTCAAAGGTGAATATAGCCGCTTCGGCAATCCACTGACCGTACAGCTTACCCCAGACCGATTTAGCCCAACCCGTTTCGGAAACGGTCAAGTGAAGCCCGTCGGGGTCCACATTGTGCCAGTATACGGCAGTGGGAATATGCGCCAGTGGATAATAATAGTTATGCGCCACCATCTTGGGCATGCCGGTGGTCCCCGAAGAGAAATACATCAGCATGACGTCGTCTGCTTTGGGTCGCTCGTCTCCTTCGGGCGGGATGAAGGGCGGAGCCAGTCGCACGCCATCTTCATAGTTCAGCCAGCCCTCCCGTTTTCCGCGGACAAGGATTTTGATCTTCAAGGTCTCGGTTTCCTGCTGGGCCTCGTCCACCAGGCTCGCAATATGCCCATCCGCAGTGCAGACAATGGCTTTTACGCTTGCCGCATTGACACGGTAAACGATATCCTTGGTCATCAGCTGGTTCGTAGCCGGAATGGCGATGGCGCCAAGTTTATGTAAAGCGATAATGCAATACCAGAATTCATAATGCCGTCTCAGGATAAGCATGACGGCATCGCCCTTTTTTATTCCCACGCTTCGGAAAAAAGAGGCTGTGCGGTCGCTTTCCTCCTTCATTTCCTTAAAGGTGATAAACCGTTCTTCCCCTGCTTCATTACACCAGACCATGGCCAGCTTGTCCGGGTTCTCTCTGGCGATCCTGTCCACAATATCATAGCCAAAGTTAAAATTCGGATCTTTTTTAAAGCTGACATGGGTTACCTTGCCTTCCTCATCGAAGGTTTCAATCATGAATTCCTTGTAGAGCCTTCCCATCAGCCCATCCTCCCGTCAAAGTCCTTGATCACCACAGCCAGGAACGTGCAGTCTTTGCCTCCCGTGGCCACCATGCCGTGCTTGTTGGAACTGTCATAGTAGACAGAATCCCCTTCATGCATAATGAATTCATGGTCATTTATCCTCATCCTCAGGGAACCGGAGAGAATGAAATCGAATTCCTGACCCTTGTGGCTGCTGAGCGCTATTTCACCCTTCTCCGCCTTTTCGTCATAGGGCGCTTCCACCAGGAAAGGCTCGGCATTCCGGTTCTTGAAGAGATAAGCCAGGCTTTGGTACTTAAAGCCCTTGCGCCTTTCGATGGGCAGCCCGTGGCCTTTCTTGACATGGGTGTAAACCGAAAGCCTGGGGCTGGTGCCGGTGATCAGATCGCTGATGTCAAGCCCGAAACGTGCGGCGGCCTTATAGAGGAACGTGAAGGTGAAATCACGCTTCCCCGACTCATATTCGAGGTATTCCGATTCTGACATTTCGAGGAGCCTGGCCATTTCTTCGGCCGGAATTCCCAGATCCTCGCGCATCCCCCGTATGCGTTGTGCAATTTCCTGGATTTTTTCATCCATGCATTTTTCCCTCCTCAATATGGTTAACCCCTGTTCCCCGAGGGGTGTTTTTTCATCATACCTGTATGGCACAAGATTAGCAAAGGTTTTCCGTCAGTCGCCGCGCTTGATCTCCTTGATGACCTTGAGCCGGCTGAACTCTTCCCTGTCCTTTTCCTCAAGCACATTGGCGATATGCCGGGTTGCCTCTTCATACCTGGGGATCATGATGTTTTTAAGGGCATTGGTCCTTTTTTGTGTTCTTCGGATATTGGTGGCCAGACGGTAAACGGCATTCTCTACTTCTGCCAGCTCGGCAACAAGGTATTTCACCTTTTCAAATTTCTGCCGCGCAGCGTCCAATGTGGAATTGGTCATCCGGAAACCGTACCTTGGCTGAAGCTCAGTCTCCTCCAGACTTACCATAGGGATCTCCACGCCCATGACACTTTGCTCTCTGATTTTGACACCGTTTTCTTCGGGAACCGCATAGCCGATTCGCTCGATCACGGAGATGCCCATGGTGACATTGGCCATCTGCAGGGCGTGGTAAGCCTCCCGGAAGGTTTCCAGTATCTCGTCCTGGATCCGCCGTGCCTTTTCAACCAGGCCCATCATCTCCCGGACAAGGATATTCCGCTTTTTGTCCAACAGCTCATAACCCTGGCGGCAAAGGGCCAGGGTATTCTTGGCGACTATCAGGTTGCCCTTTGTGGGAAAAAGCGTCATGTCCATTGCTTATACCTGCTTTCATTCTCATCGGGGTTCACATAGTACTTTTCAATGAGCTCCGGCGACAATCTGTCAAGTTCCTCCTTGGGCAGCAGGCCCAATAGGAGCCATCCCAAATCCAGTGTCTGGATGATGTCTCTGTCCTCGTTGAAATCCTGGGTAATGAAAGCGGACTCGAAAGCACGGCCGAAACGCATATATTTCTTGTCCAGTTCGCTCAGTTCGTCTTCACCGATAACCGAGGCAAGCGCCCGGACCTCCTGCACCTTGGCGTAGGCGGCGAAGAGCTGGTTGGCCAGACCCGGATGGTCCTCACGGGTGTATCCCTTGCCTATACCGTCCTTCATCAGGCGCGACAGGGAAGGCAATACGCTGACAGGGGGATAAATACCCTTGGATGCCAGTCCGCGGTCCAGCACAATTTGTCCCTCGGTGATATAGCCGGTCAAATCCGGAATCGGGTGGGTGATGTCATCGTTAGGCATGGTCAGGATGGGGATTTGTGTAATGGAACCTTTCCTTCCCTTAATCATACCCGCACGCTCATAGATAGAAGCCAGGTCACTGTACAGGTAACCCGGATACCCCTTTCTGGAGGGGATTTCACCCTTTGAAGACGAAATCTCGCGTAGCGCTTCGGCATAGGAAGACATGTCGGTAAGAATAACCAGAACATGCATACCCTTCTCAAACGCCAGGTACTCCGCGGCCGTCAAAGCGGATCTTGGCGTAACGATACGCTCCACCACCGGATCGTTGGCCAGGTTCAGGAACATGACCACCCTATCCAGAACCCCGCTGCTCTTGAAGCTATTCTTGAAGTAATCGGCCACATCATGCTTGACGCCCATGGCGGCAAATACAATGGCAAAGTTGCCAGCGTCCTCGTCGGCAATTTTAGCTTGACGCACGATCTGAACAGCCAGCTGGTTATGTGGAAGACCGCTGCCTGAAAAGATAGGCAACTTCTGCCCCCGGATGAGGGTAGCCAGGCAGTCGATTGTGGAGATGCCCGTCTGGATGTAGTTTCTCGGGTATTCCCGTTCAACAGGGTTGATGGGTTCCCCGTTGACATCTGCATACTTCTCCGGATAAATCTCACCGAGCCCGTCCACCGGCCGTCCCAGTCCGTCAAGCACCCTGCCCAGGATTTCCTTGGAGAGCGGTATCTTCAGGGGTTTTCCCATAAGCCGGGTGCGCGTGTTCTTCAGGGAGATGCCATGGGTTCCCTCAAACACCTGGATAACGCAAACATCCCCGTTGATCTCAATAATCCGTCCCAGGCGTTTTTCCTTATCGACGGTGATCTCTACCAATTCCTCAAAGGAGGGATCCTTCACGCCTTCAAGGACCACCAGGGGCCCCGATATCTCCTTGAGGCCCACATATTCCAGATTCATGCAAGTCCCCTCCTTTCAGCGCCTTTGTAGCTTGCTTCTATGTCGGAGAGTGTGGCATCGATTTGCGCTATCAGTTTGTCAAATGCCTCCATGTCATCGTTGGAAATGGTGTATTTAATCTTGATAACCTCCTCAAAGACGCCGGTTCTTCTGATAACCGACACGGGTATGCCCTTCGCAATCAGCCGCGATGCCTGATCATGGAGGTGAAGCAGCGTCCGCATCATGTGGTACTGCTTGATGACGGGAACATAGGTATCCTGCTCATGGTAAGCATTCTGCTGCAGGAACCCCTGCCGGATGGCCCTGGCTGATTCCAGGATCAGCTTTTGCTCATCGGGGAGGATATCGCTTCCGATAAGCTTGACGATCTCAAGGAGCTTGCTTTCTTCCTGCAAAAGCCGGCTCAGCCTGTCGCGCATCGCCATGAAGTCGGGGGCCGCGTGCTCCGAATACCAGTCCCTTAGGTCCGCGGCATATTCACTGTAGCTGTCTATCCAATTGATGGCGGGATAATGCCGCATATAAGCCAGGGATTTGTCGAGCGCCCAGAAACAACGGATAAAACGTTTGGTATTCTGTGTGACGGGTTCGGAAAAATCTCCGCCCTGTGGCGAAACAGCACCGATGATGGATATAGAGCCCCGCTGCTCATTCAGGGTCTCAACCATTCCGGCCCTTTCATAGAACTCCGACAGCCTGGACGGCAAGTAAGCCGGGAATCCTTCCTCAGCCGGCATCTCCTCCAGCCGGCCTGAAATCTCCCTCAAGGCCTCGGCCCATCTGGAGGTGGAGTCTGCCATAATCGCCACATGGTAGCCCATGTCCCTGTAATACTCGGCAAGTGTTATACCTGTGTAGATGGAAGCCTCGCGGGCTGCAACCGGCATATTGGAAGTATTGGCGATAAGCACGGTCCTTTCCATCAGGGGCCTGTTGTTTCTGGGATCGATGAGCTTCGGGAAATCTTCCAGAACCTCGGTGATCTCATTTCCCCGTTCGCCACAGCCCACATAGACGATGATATCGGCGTTGGACCATTTGGCCAGCTGGTGCTGGGTCATGGTCTTTCCTGTTCCGAATCCTCCTGGGATAGCAGCAGTGCCTCCCTTGGCAATGGGAAACAAACTGTCTATGACACGCTGCCCCGTGATAAGCGGCTCGTACAGAGGAAGACGGCTTTTATAAGGCCTGGGTGTTCGTACCGGCCATTCCTGGACCAGGGTGAGGTTATGGACTGCTTTTCCCTCCCTAACCCGGACGATGGTCTTTGTGATGGGATACTGGCCATCCCTTGCCGTTTCTTCCACCACTCCGGAGATATTGGGCGGCACCATGACACGGTGAACCACCGAAGGGGTTTCCTGAACCTCGGCGATGACCGTGCCGGGCTTAACCGTATCTCCACGGCGCACAAGGACTTTCACGTCCCAGAGCTTTTCCGTGTCGAGGTTGTCCATGATCATGCCGCGACCGATAAACGGTCCTGTCTTCCGGGCTATGGATGTAAGCGGCCGTTCAATACCGTCAAAAATATTCCCGATGATGCCGGGCCCCAGCTTCACGGTCAGCGGACTTCCCGTGGAGACAACCGGTTCCCCGGGTTTTAAGCCCGTCGTATTTTCATAGACCTGAACAATGGTTTCATTCTCCTGGACGCGGATAACCTCTCCTATGAGTTTTTCATGCCCCACAAGCACCATTTCCATCATCTTGAAGGCATGATCCCCGCGAACCTTAACGACGGGTCCGTTTATTCCATAAATGGTTCCCTGTGATGTTCCTCCCATTCATTCCACCTTCTATACTGGCTTCTTAGCCGACTTCCGGGCCTGACAAACCGGCTCCGGGTCGCCAGGCTACCCGATCCTGATAGGCCTTTCTACGGACGGAAAGACCAAAGTATCACTGCCCTGTCCTACTCAATATTCAACCCGGTTCTGACAAGGAAGTCTTCCCTTTCACGGTTCAGCCTGTTCAAAAACGTATAATCCCAGATCAGCCCTTTGTCTCGGTTGGTAATCAGGAAACCGCCAATGATGTCCTCGTCGCTTTCCGCAAGTTCAAAATCAACCCCAAGCCGGGTTCTGATCTCGCCAAAAAGAGCCATATCCTCCTCGTTTACCGTAACGAGAAGCTTTCCTTCTCCGGCTTCCCGGATGGCGGCCTTCAGCTTCTCCTGGATGTAGGCAGGATACTCATTTCCTTTTACAAACTCCCGCAGGCGCTTTTTTACATTGTCGAAAACCGAACGGACAATTTCGTCCCGCCGGTTGAACATGGCTTCCTTGCTTTCCACAATGGCCTTTGAGATCTCTTCGTTGTATTCCTTGTCAAACCTTTTGACAGCTTCCTGAATTTTCTCATAGGCTTTTTGCAGGTATTGGAGCTCCGATTCAGCTATGAGTTTCTGTTTCTCCTGCTCTGCCTGCCTGATCCGCTCATTCTTCTTCCGGTAGGCATCCTGCATGACCATTTCGGAGAACTTTCCAAGCTTTTCAAGCGTTTTCTCCATATCATCACCTCATGTTCTGTTTGCACGTCGATTGCTGCAACCATTCTGCGAAAGGCTCAATCCCATGCTAAACCTTCAGGCCAATTGCTTCGTTTATATACCGCATGATATAGTCGGCAGGCCGCCTGGTGCCATGCCTGTCCGGAATCTCGACGATGAGGGGCTTGCTGCGGTTCAGCTTGTAATCCCGAATTAAATCTTCCACCTTCTCTGCAAGAAGTTCGGTGATCAGGATGATGCCTATGCTATCGTCCTGGATGGCCGTACTTAACGCATCCTCTATTTCCTTGCGTTCGTGGACGACCACTCCCTCAATCCCGGCAAGCCTCATGCCCGTCCTGGTATCCACATTGTCACTGATAAGAAACATTCTCATAGATCAACACCATGCCTTGCTGCCGCGCTTTTCCCGCAGGGGATGTCCACCCGCAATCAGGCGTTCAGGATCATAATGGAGATGATAAGGCCATAAATCGCGATACCTTCTGCCAGACCAACAAAGACGAGGGCCTTACCCAGTATCTTCGGATCCTCGCTTAACGCGCCAAGGGCAGCCGAACCTGTTGCCGATACGGCAATACCGGCACCTATGCCTGCCAGGCCGGTTGACAAAGCTGCGGCAATATATCTCAGGCCGTCCGAAGAAGCAGCCGTTGCGGCTGCGGCGTCATTTGAAGCAGCATTTGCCGTGATACTGCCGGCAAGGATGAATATGGTAGCGGCCACAATCACGCCGAACAATGCGCCCACATTGATCTTCAAAATTCTTCGCACGCTTTCACCCTTAACCCCCTTAAGGATGCAGACTACACCAAGAGTTACCATGCTGAGACAAAGTGCAACAGCCAATACCACAAAGAATTCCATAACAACAACCTCCAGTACGTTTATGACTTCTTGCGTTTATTTTGATCAAAACTGCGTCAAACGCAGCATAATCCTTCCCTGTCTGCCCGGCAGCCGGCGGTCAGTCATCGGTCACCCGGACAGGCTTGAATTCGTGGCCCTCTCCCGAGTAGAAACGGCCGAACATCTCGTAATACTCCAGACGCAGACACTGGATTCCTACGATCAGGCCCTCCAGCGCAATAGTTAGCAGGTTTCCGATGATGGCAACAATGATGCTGCCAACGCCCGACATCATCCTGGCCAGGGTCCACACCGCCAGGGAAAGCCCGGCATGGTTGAGGGCAAAAGCGCCCACACGCAGGAAAGACAGTGTTCCGCTAAAGAAGTTCAGCACGGTTTCAAAGATCTCGAAGAAGGACTCCACAAAGTACATGCCTTTTTCATGGGGCATGATGTGATCCCTGCGCCTGATCAGGTTCTCCAGGGGTTCCCTGAATACCAGCATCAGCATGGGGATGACCACAACGATCACCACGGCGGCGGCCGTGATCACAATCTTCCCGGTCAGAAGCGAGATGACCACGCAGACCACGATGCCACCGTAGAACATGAGCCCGGCGATCCCGTTCTTGTCAAAGATCATGCGGCCCCAGTTCTTCGCGCGATAGCTGTTGATGATATTGGTGATGATGGCAATCAGGATGATGAAAACGCCGTAAACAGCCGATATAAGCAGAATGCTCATGATACTGTCCTTATCATGCAGCGGGCTCATAAACAGCGGAGGAATGATCTCCTCATTGCCAAAAACGCTGCCATACAGGAAACCGAAGACGGTTGACGAGATGCCCAGGTAGATGAGCATGGCGGTAGACGCCATTTTCCTGAAGAAGTACAGGTACGCACCTCCCAGGGCAATGACCAGGCCTTGTCCCACATCCCCGAACATAAAACCGAACATGAAAATATAGGTAAGGGCCAAAAGCTTGGTCGGATCCAACTCCTTGGTGGAAGGAAGTCCATAAAGCGTGACAAAGGATTCAAAGGGCTTGAATATACCCCTGTTCTTTATCAGCGTGGGCGGCGTTGATGTCTTTACATATTCCGGATCTTCGCTGGACAGAATGATGTTGTCGATGGACTCCATTTTTTTCTCGAAAGCCGCATATTCTCTGTACGGCATCCATCCGACCAGCACAAACGTATCGCCGATATAAGCGGCAAGCGACTTGACCTCGTTTATCTTTGCCCGGTAGAGCACCTTGGTATAGAGTTTTGAAAAACGGGCGCGTTCTTTTTCGATAAAGTCCTTGATCTCGCTTTCTTCACGCTCCATTTTTCCCTGTAATTCCCGGATTTCCGATGAGAGTTTCTCAATGGCAGCCCTGGGTACACCCTGGACCTGGTCCGAAATGCGGATCCTTTCAAATCCAAGGGCTGAGAAAACATTATCGATAACCGGACCGACCTGAGCCGGCATGAAATAGGAGAGCCATACAATGTCTTCCTCCTCGGACACCGGCACATAGATCACATCCAGTTCATCAAGGTAATCCCTTTTCTTTTCCAGGTTCTCCTTCGGCATGGAACCGAACCGGAATTTCATGAAACTGAATCGGAACATTTCATGAATATCCACTTCCAGCCCGGCTATGGGCTTGATCTGATTGATGATCTGTTCCCGTTCCTGGATCCCGGTCTTCAAGCTTGCTTTGGAAAGCCTGTACTGTTCAAAACGTTTTTCCAGCATTTCTATATAAGCGCGAACTTCTTCAACGTCAAAATCCTCCAGGACCTCCCTAGCCAGACTGCTCTGATCAATCGTTTCCACCCCGGCCTGGAACTTCTCATTGAGAATCTGCATGCGCTTCTTCAACTGGTCGTAGGTGGAATCCTCCTCAAACGGAATCAGTCCGTGGGGATGGATGGCCTTGTAGGATGGTTCAATCTGGATGTCCTTGTTGATGATATGCTCCAGAACAAAGCCATCAAACATCTGAAGGGGCCCCATGATACTTATATACTTCATTTGCACAACAGCCATAAAGCCTCATCCTTCCCTTTCTGAGGAGCCGAACCCGGTGCCCGTGACAAACTTCCGGATCTCTTCCGGCGCAAGTTTATACCTGATTCCCTCTATGATGGAGATAATATTGTTCAGTTCAAATTCCTTCAACTTCAAATAGGATATAAGGCACGCAATGGAGAATGGCTGATGGACAAAGCGCTTTCTGTGAAGCTCGTACAAATATTCACCATAGCGCCGCTCGTAAGCGCCCGGACCATCGCCGTCAAAAAACCTGGCATAGGGCGTCCTTTCAAGCACCTGACGGAACTCATCAAAGTTCTTGGCAGAAACCAGGTCATCAATAATAGCCCGCTTAAGCCGGTAATAGTAAGGAACAATATAGGTATATATCAGCTCCTTATCAAAGTGGTAAAAGGTTTTTATCCTGTAAATCCAGAAGATATTGAACACATCAATCTCAATGCCGTTGAACTCCATGGCCAGACGTTTGTCTTCCCCATGCAGCAGGCCCAAAGCCGTCTCTTGGACCTTGCGGAAATAATAAAGATCCAGGGCCATTTCCAAGTGGAAAAGCCGTGTTTCCTGCCCCATGGTCACATAAGGGCGCATGACTTCGGCATAATCCGTTCCCCTAAGCCCTGCAAGGAATTCCTCCAGGCTCTTTGAAAGTGCCAGTTTCTGAATATCCAGTTCCTCGTGTCGGGATAAAAACGGGAGGGATTCCTCCAAAAGGGTCTGATCGGCACTCCCGGCTTCAAAAAGTCTTAACAGCAGCTTGATGTTTTCTATCTCCAGTTTCATGTAGAGGAGATTGAGAAACGTTTTCCGGCTACCGCTGGAAAAGCGCATGAGCTTGACATAATCATTGATATACTCATGCCTGAGAATGTTCTCCAGCTGCCCTCTATGGATATCCGCTTCGTTGATATCAGCCAGGACTGCGGAGTAATGCGTGTTATATTTCAAATAGGCCGCGACCTCGTTAACGCTCCTCTTGAGCATGATTTCCTGATAATCATGCGGTTTGAGGAGTCTTCCGGCCATGGCCCGTGTTTTCCCGGACATTGCACCGTATTCAATAGCCGAAAGCAGCATTATTCACCTCTGATAATTCGGTTGAATATTTCATCTTCCCATTTTTTCTGGTTCATTTCCGCGTTTTCTTCCATCAGGCGCATATTGAGGGCGGTATCCTCATAAATGCGGATGATCCTGTCTTCCTTTTCCTTTGTGCCCTTCGCCTGAAGCTGTTTAATCTTGCCCTCCGCCATTTCCATAATGTGGGCTTCCATCATCCGGCATTCCTCCCTGCCGGACTCAAGGATCTTTTCCGCTTCGATCTCAGCCAGGCTGAGCTGGTTTTGGGCGTTGTGCTCCAATTCTATAATGCGCCTTACGATATCTTCCATATGGCCGCTCATTTTTTCGCCTTCTTTTTCAAACCTATTTTTCAATGGGCCAATGCCGTATTTTATTATTGACCCGTATAAAACAAATACCCATCTGATTGATGATTATATCATATACACAAATTGGCGTTAATATTGTTAGATATATTTCGTTGGGAATTTTTCGTACAGAGCGTTGTGGTTTTGGCACAGAAATTATCCCGGATTAAGCATGTGTGAAGAACCATATTGCATATTTATTCATTTTGTTGTATTTTTATAATTAAGATTGGGAGGTGCTGCTTATGCGGCTGAATGAAATTATAGAAATGGACAAGCAGTATTACATGAACACATTTAACCGGGCTCCGGTATGCTTCGAGAGAGGAGAGGGCATGTACCTCTGGGATATCAACGGAAAAAAATACACCGACCTCCTTGCCGGAATAGCGGTGAGTGCCCTCGGCCATTCCCATCCCGCCCTTGTCCAGGCCATCACCGAGCAGGCTTCAAAGCTGATCCACTGCTCAAACCTTTACTACATCGAGTACCAGGCGAAGCTGGCGAAGCTCATTGTCGAAAATTCATGCGCCGACAAGGTGTTCTTTGCAAACTCCGGGGCCGAGGCCAATGAAGGAGCCATAAAACTTGCGCGGCTCTATTTCAGGAAGAAAGGGTTCCCGGAAAAGTTCGAGATCATCACACTGGAAAAATCCTTCCACGGTAGGACTCTGGCCACTCTTGCCGCAACCGGGCAGGAGAAATACCAGAAGAACTACTGCCCCTTGACGCCCAAGTTCCTCAGTGTGCCCATCAATGACCTGGAGGCCCTGGAAAAGGCCATCACGCCATGTACCTGCGCGGTCATGCTGGAACCCATACAGGGTGAGGGCGGCGTGAACCCCACCACCGTCGAGTACATACGTGGCGTGAGGGAATTGTGCGACAGGAAGGGTATCCTTCTGATCTTCGATGAAGTGCAATGCGGTCTGGGAAGAACAGGCAAGTTGTTCGGATACCAGCATTATGGCGTTGAGCCCGATATCTTCACGCTGGCTAAGGGCTTGGCCGGGGGCTTCCCCATCGGTGCGCTCTGCGCCAAGGATTTTGTGGCAAGCGCCTTTGAGCCGGGTGATCACGGTTCGACCTTCGGCGGCAATCCATTGGCCTGCCGGGCAGGCTATGCGGTCCTCTCCACCATCCTCAATGAAAAGCTCTGCGAGAATTCGGAGCGCATGGGACAATACCTGAAGGACCAACTCAACAGGGTAAAAGAGGAAACCGGCATGATTCTTGAAGTTCGCGGCAAAGGCCTTATGATTGGCATCCAATTGTCAAAGCCGGTGGCTAAGGCCGTAAACGCAAAATGCCTGGAGCAGGGTTTCCTGGTAGGCAATTTGGGAGACAGCATCATTCGACTGCTTCCCCCGCTCATCATCCGGAAAGAAGATATCGATGCGTTCATTCCTGTTTTCCGAAGCATCCTCATGTCTCCGGAACTTCAATCCTGAGTCCTGCACGGCGGCAAACCGGGCTGTTCCGACAGTCCGGCTTTTTTTTTGCAACAATCGGAACCCCTGCGCATACAATTAAATGCAGAGACTGTTTGACAGGTGAATGCCAATGCCTGATGGAAGCTTGTTTGACAGAATTGACGGAAGAATTGCGAAAAAAAAGCTCGAGAAAGCTCTGGAGATGCTGCGCACCGAAAGCCCGCAGGAATTGAGAAGGCGGATCGGCAATATTGACAGGGACGAAATCTTTGCAAAAATGAACGAGTATACGCCGGCCAGGCTGAAGCAGATGGGCATCAACATCGATGAACTGAAAGGGACCATCACCGAAAGGGATCTGCAAAAACTGATTCAGGTGCTGGGTCCGGACGGCACCATCATTGCCCAGCGGATCAGGCAGATGCTCCAGTAGCTTCGGGAGGCGATATTCATGGCAGATGATCTGGACAAGGCAATCCGGCAGATCGCCCAAATGTTCGGCTCGGCGCAAAGCAGTCCCAGTTCCGGAGACGATTCACAGGAAAGCGCAATACCTGAACAGACCGCTTCTCCCGTGGCTCAGACCTTTAACGCAAACGCCATACGGGATAACCTGGGCATCCTGTCCAAGGCCCGTGAGATGATTGAATCGCTCAATCATGTGTCGGATTCGAGAATTAATCTGCTCAACTCCATCCAGCCGTTCCTCAGTCCGGCCAGGCAATCCAGTTGCGCATCATGCATACAACTGCTTAAAATCGTGGCGATCATCAATGCCATCGCTCCGGGGAATCAGCCAGGACCAAGGGGTGAGTGAATCGTGGAACAGAACGGTTTAAACGCCATCCCTTTTCCCAACGCACCCGAGAATCTGCCAAAATACGGGATGGCAGACGGTTATGGGCACACCAACGTGCCTTCATTTTTAAAAAACCTGAAGCAGGATGATATTATACTCCTTGTCCTCATCGTTTTGCTGCTCACTGACAATTATTGCAATGACAAGCTGTTGATCGCCGTCCTGATCCTTATCTTTTTGAGTGGCCTTGACTTGAATTTCTTTGGCCGCTGACAGGCCCATGCATATTTTTCTGTCTTTTGCAGATGCTTGAACATGAATACTTGATTGGGAGGTACTCATGGAAAAGCGCGTCATCTACGCATGGGTCTGTTTTGTTTTTTTTATCACTGTCGTCATCGGTCTTGCCGGTTCCATGCGGGCTCAGGAAATCCAGGAATACCACCGGGCCGCCCTTTCCTATTACGGATCCAGCGGACAGGAAGTCATACAAATCCAGAGGAAACTGAAAAACTGGGGATATTATAACGGACCTATCGACGGAAAGTACGGGTATCAAACCTACAGGGCCGTCCGTTGGTTCCAGTCCAAAAACGGCCTGAAGGTGGACGGAATCGCCGGCAAGCAAACCCTGGCCGCCATGGGAATCTTTCCGGCATCCAGCACGCCGTCCGATAAGAACCTGGACCTGTTGGCCCACCTCATTCACGGGGAAGCCCGCGGGGAACCCTATGAAGGCATGGTGGCCGTCGGCGCGGTTGTGCTGAACAGGGTGAAGGACAGCCGTTTTCCCAACAGCATTCCCGGCGTCATTTATCAGCCCGGGGCGTTTGACTGCGTCACCGACGGGCAGATCAACCTGGAGCCCAGCGCCACCGCAATAAAAGCGGCAAGGGATGCCCTGAACGGATGGGATCCCACTTATGGCTGCATCTATTATTACAACCCGGCCACAGCCACAAGCAAATGGATTTGGAGCAGACCGATCGTCGTGAGAATCGGCAACCATAATTTCGCAAAATAAAAAGGCCGGAAATCTAAAAAGGGACGATACCGCCGGATATTGGCAGATTAATCGCCCCGAAATGCCATCTTCCCCGTTTGCCAGCCCGCTACTTGGATCCCTTCATAAGCGGGCTGTCGCCGGTTTCAATCACCCGGCTGACAGGAGCATACGTATCGGTATAAAGCTTTTCTCGGTCGTTCCCGATAATGCGTTCCACCTGTACGGTAAAGCCTTCCTGACCTTCCGAAACAATCCTTTTCTCGCCTTTCTTAAGGCTGTCGCTCACCGTATAAATCTCAGGAGGCTCTACGATATCCTTTTTTAGTGCAAAGAGCACCCCGCTGGGGATATCCTCCGGCGCAACCACATAGCAATGGAGCGCCTTGTCCTTTATCTCGTAGAGGAGCATAAGGGACTGCCCCGTTTCGTTTTCAAGAACCAAATCGCCGTTCTCCCCTTCTATCACCGCCTCCAGACCGGGTTCCGAGTAAGGAAGAGGATACCTGGAAGGTCGTCTGTTAACCGTTGTTATTCCCTTTATGGGTAGAAAAGCCTGATAGACGGCGGTAGCCGCCCGGTTGACCAGATCCTGTCTGCCTTCCATGGCCAGGTTGCTCAGGTCCAGGATTCTGGAAAGCTGCAGCCGTCCGCCCTGTGGAATGACATAGCCATCAAGCCCGGCCAGGAAAGTTTCTGCCCAGGCCTGGTCCGTCTCGTCCAGCCCCACCCGGGAGGCGGAAACAATATACCTGAAGCTTTCCCCTGTTTCGGATGCTTCGTGCGCATAAACCGTGAAGATTTCGGGAGCCTGCGGGTCAATTGTCAGCACTTCCTGGCTGAGGGACTGGATATGGGCGCTTAGCCGCTTTCCCAGGGCCTCGTAATCCACCTTGACGCCGCTGATCCCCGGGGAATATATCAGGCGGCCGTCCTCCATCCTGTAAGTTTCAGCGACAGGTTCCCGATGATATTGACTGAAGATTTTTTCAGCCTCGGCTGCCAGCTTGCCGGCGTTGAAAACCACGACAGCCTCATGAACCGATTGCGGGTCACCGCCTGCAATAAAGCTGTTCAACGCATTCCTTGACAACTCACTGAAAATCCTGTCCAACGTTTTGTCCACATCCAGATAGGCATCGATTTGCTCGTAGGAAATGATATGATGATCCTGATTGACCGCTATTTCCACTCTGCCCTTGCTCATCAGAAGTTCGTTATATTCCTGAAGACGTGCCCTGGCCTGCTGGTAATCCAAACCGCCGATAGGGATATCGCTGACATATGTGGCGGCCGGCAATGTCTCAATTTCATACCCTGACAGCGCAGAAAGGCCGACACACGTTCCCATGAAGGCCTGAATCAGGATAAGAAACATCCATGCCTGTTTCCTCGACTGTTTTTTCATTTGTACCAACTCCAAACAAGACAACACAGTGTCCACAGAGAGGGGAACCCTGGAATCTGTGGAGGACACAAAGCCGAACACGAAAACGGCTGATAACCGTTGCCGGTTTATCGCAATGCATAGTCGCATTGAAAATTAACAACCTGGCTTTAAGAAGATTATACGCAAAAATTGGCAAATTTTAAAGAGCCAATTGTTGAATTTTGTAGAAAATCAGCAATCAGGCACGAACTAAATATGGGCATATATACAAATACCGGCAGCGTACCCAGGTTGGTGCAGCTGCCGGTTTATTGATTCGTTAATCCACTTGCGCAAGCATCAAAAAACGGGTCAGACAGACCTGACCCGCTGCGACGCTTTATCATTCATAATTCATGACCAGATCAATCAGTTTCCCCTCGCGTTTTGCCGTATCAATCACGCTTTCCGTAATGATGTCGCCTGCCTGGACGATGATCTCTCCTGACTGGCTGTAAATCGTTTTGGTAACCCGCTTACCCAGCAGGTACTGTTTCTGCTTGTACTCAAAAAGCTGGGCGGCAGTCATGGACGATTCATCCGGTTCAGGCTCGGGTTCCGGAACAGCTGATTCTGTCGATTCGGCACCAACTCCGACCTGGTCTATGTTGCTATTCTCATTATCCCTCTCCATCCCGAACAGGCTATGCTGCGGCTCTTCAGTCGGTTTTTCCGGCACACCGAAACTCTCTTCCTCCGGTTTTTCTGGAATAACTGTCACCTCGGGAGCCGGCTCATCTGCGAAAAAATCGATACCGCCTGCCTCATCACGTTCATCTTCGGTTGTCGGTTCAGGCTGGAGTACTGTTATATCCGTATTTTTTTTTTGTTGGTCGGCCAGGGAGTCTATATCGCCGGGAACATCCAGCAGCATATCGGTCACATCATCATTGACCACCAGAAGATTTTTACCGAATGTAATGATGCTGCTTCTAGGGATGATGCCGTTTTTCAGATCGGGTTTGTTGGGGATAAACTCCACACCGACGATGGCATAGCTCTGATCATTCTCGTTGATATAAATATCACCGGCCTCGCCCAAAAGCGTGCCTTTCTTCGTGAGAACCCTTGTGCCGCTCACTGTGATATTCTTCTGAAGCAATTCAATAGCCGCGGGAATCTTCACGATATCGCTGATGTCATCAGGCTCCTGAATGGTCAGGGCATATTCGCCAATCCCCAGAACCCTTCCGGCGGGAATGACACCTCCTGCCAGGGATCTAACGCCGCTGTCAATGACAAAAAAATCCACAGTTCCCTTGGCAGCGTTAATGATGACATTTTTAACCATGCCAATCTCATTTCCGTCTGATATGCTGATGACGGGCATTCCAATGATTTGCTGAGTAGTCTTCATCCTCAGCTACCCCCTAACGCGGTTATACGATTTATTGCGATCCCGTTCCTCCTTTGGGAACAGTCAGAGACAATATTATAATAACAATAATAGGCAGCGAGTTCAATCAGAAAAATCATAAATATCAAATATTGGCCAGGATTTCGTCCCTTATCTCATCATCCAGCATTTTCCCATGTCCGGAATCCAAAATATCCCGGATCATCCGCGTATTTTTCATCCTTTTCGCCAGGCTGCACAGGTCCAGAATGACCAGAGCCTTCAATTCCTTATCATGAATATGTTCCAGGGCCCGGAGGTAGAAGGAAACCGCTTCATGGAAATCGCCCCGCATTTTGCAATCCATGGCGGCGCCGAGTAAATCATTGGGATCCTCATGGGCATTTCCATGTTCTTTATCTCCAATTTTATCAATATTTTGTAAGGTGTCAACTTCCTCATCCGCAAAAACTTCAGGAGGCGCCACAGGCTCTGTGCCGTAAAGGCTTTCCGCACTGTCCGTGCTTTCCGCCCCTGCAAAATATCCTATACTTTCCGCATGCGCTGCTTCTGCCGTGCCTTCCATGTCACCCCGTTCCTCATCCTCCCGCTCTTCATATGCCGGTGTTTCATATGCTTGCTCTTCGTCCGGTTGGGTTTTGCCTTCCGTTTTTTCGAGCACTTGTTCTTCATCTGGAACCTGACTGTCCTCTTCGCCGGCAGCCGACTCTTCAGCGGCATATCCGAAAGCCTTCTGCAAACCTGTCGACTGGGCTTTCTTTCTAAGGAGCCTGGTGACCAGGAAAGAGACAGCACCAGCCAAAATGACAAGAGAAATAAAGGCTGCCACTGCCGAGGCCATAACCGGAAGGCCGACCTCGTGGTAGAAAAGCCTAGCGGTAACGGGCACCAGCAGCGCAATCAGGATGGCTACGGCTGTGCTTAACACCAGGGAGCGGACGTTGCTTTTTTCTGCCCTTCCCTTCACCTTAAGGTAAAGCCAGGTCACAGCCCCTGTAACCAGTATAGCTGGCACAGCATATAGACTGTACTCTTCAAGATACATACCAACACACTCCATCTATCGTAGTATCAAGCCCATACTACAGCACCCGTCAAAGTATATCGGCCAGCCATGCCATGCTGTTAAAGCATGGGCAGAACAGCACATCAACATGGTTGCAGGCGCGTCCTTATTCAGCAAAATAATCGTCTATCCCCTTCTTTATAGCCTTTGCGATTTTTTCCTGGTAATCCACCGTTCTCAACAGCGCTTCTTCCTGGGAGTTGGAGAGAAAGCCGCATTCAACGAGAACCGTCGGTATCACCAAATCCCGGAGGATGACGATGCGCTCCTTCTTGACCAGCGCTTTGCGGTTATTGGATGGATCCACATTCTGTTTCAGGGCATTCTGCACGCATACCGCCAGACGCTCGCTTTCCGCCGATCCGGGCGGATAGAAGGTCTGGGCGCCGTAGTACTGGGGATCCCCAAACTTGTTAAGATGGATGCTGACAACGATATCCGCACCCGAGTTATCTATAAGTTTTCTTCTGGACGTCAGATCCTGTCTTCTCTTCTCCGTGATGTTCTTTGTACCCGGCTTATAGTTGAGGACATCTTCCTCCCGCGTCATGATAACGCGGTAATTGTCTTCCTCAAGAAGTTCTCTGAGCAAGAAGGCGATTCTCAGGTTGATGTCTTTTTCTGCGATACCTGAGTAATTGCTGACCGCTCCCGGATCCTCTCCCCCATGACCGGCATCCAGGACCACCGTGGCCTTGTACTGGTTGTTTGCAGCCAGCGCCAATGGATCTCCGGATCCATCAAGGCTGAAAATGGCGATGGAGAGAAACAGTATCAGCAGAATCAGAACCGCATTCCTTCGCTTTATCAGCAATATCATATATATCCCGTCCCTGTCTTATTGTTCGTAATAACATATTCAGGGACAGGTTGGCCATATCACAAAAACGTAAGCATCCTGCCTACACTTTGCTTTCCTTTTTCGTGCCCAGTGTCGTTTTCAGCCAGGTCGTCAGGTAGAACTTACAATGCCCTGCAAGATACCCCAGTAAGGCCATCAGCATTACGGAAACAAGTGTTGCACAATAATGCCAGGCTTCATTGCCCAGAATTTTGGCTATCCAGTACAGCGGCCCGGATACCAGCTGGAAAATACGTCGCTTAAGGCCTTCATACCCTTCCGGGACGTTCACGGCCAGAACAGCCAGTTGTATGATCAATACGGGCAGGACCCCGATGGCGCCATAGAGCAGACCCTTAAACCTGGAAGGATTGAGGTTATACTGGGGCCTGTTCTCCTTGAACCCGATATTGCGCATATCCACATAAACCAGATAGAACAGGATCAAAAACGTGGCAAAGGAAATCCAGGGGATAAAAGCCGGAGTTTCCCCCCTTGCCAGACTGAAGACGCTGGCTGAAAGCACGCAGAAAAGGATGAAAGCCGTAATATAGTCGGCTGTTACCCTGAGTGACCGCTTGAGGATTGAAGAAAACTTATTATCCATCGCTCGCCTCTTACAGATTTTTGAAGCATGCCATCTAAAACAAACATATCAGAAGATGTCTCATTTGTACAGTACAAAAACGAAAAGGCGGGAAAACCCGCCTGACAGCATTTATTCTGTAATGCCCAAATCTTCCGCCTCCGCCTGCTGGTTGGCTGCCTTCAGCATGGAAAACAGGGTTTTCAGGATAGCGCCGGTGCCCAGAAGCCAGACGGCCGCGTTGACCAAAAAGCCTAAAGCACTGAAAACCGAACCCACCGACGGGATATCGCCCAGGAGATTCAAAACGAGCTTAATAAACTGAATGGTGATAAGCCCGATGGCAAGCTTTCCCGGTACACGGCCGGTTCTCCCTGCAATCTTGCCGCCGATCCATAATGAAACCGGAAGATCCGCAAACAGGACGGTCACCACCCCGAAGAAGAGGAATACCAATCCTGCAAATCCAAGGATGGATATATCGAGGATGGTCAAGACCAGCAGGAAAAGGATGAGCAGCAAGAGAAGACCCCCTACAAAAGTGCCCAGGGTAGCCATGCCAATCCCGGCTACAGCAAGGGGACTCTTAGCTATAAACTCACCCGAGCGGACAAAAAACCTGGGGAAAAACTTGTAAAGGAGAAGTGCAAACAGGTAATAGACCGTCAGGGTGGCAAGTTTTTTGATGATCGCCATTACGTCCACCCCCGTCTTCCGCTCAGACGGGCTTACTTTAACAAACTCAAAGTCCTTCACCTGGACATAACTTGGTGGCTGGAATTCTGTGGATCCCACATAGGTCAATTTTCCGTTGATCACAGTTCCCTGCTGCATGTCCAGCCTGCCATTTGCGTTCACTATATGGACATTCACATCGCCATTGAATACGCCGCCAAGGGTTACATCGGTTCCATAGATGTTCGTTGTGCCTTCCACAGTTCCTATGCATTTTACCATATCACCCATGAGGTAGGCGTTCTTAAGTACGGCAGAACCCTTGTCCAGCAAAAGGCCGGAACCTACCAGCATGACGTTCCTGGCAACCCGGGATGAGACGATGATATTTGACCCGCACAGCCTCAGGCTGCCGCCAACTTCCCCGCCGATAAAGATATCCGGAGCAAAGGCGATGACATCGCCTTCAACGTATCCCCGTACGTTCAGCCTTTGCGAAAAGGATAACAAATCGCCTTTGATGGTGCCGTCGTTGGTGACTGAGTTGCCTCCCACGATAAAATCACCGTCATAAACTTCTCCTGCGCCGACAGAGGGATTGCCTTCGTCTGCCAAAACGATGACAGCGCCCGCCAGTATAAAGATCAGCAGTAATACGGCAATGATTCTGATAGGCTTTCTTATCATTTTACTGACCTCCAGTACGCTTTACTTTCATCCCTTTTCCCAATTGGCCGTACAGAAAAGCAAATATCCCCCCCAGAAATGCCAATCCGCTCATGATGAGGACGCTATGCAGGTATAATCCGCTGAAAAGGAAACGCGAGAAGGCGGCAATTGACTGGCAGGCTCTGCAGAAGGTGGACATTGCCTGCGCAGCCTTATCGATCACAGCCATCGGACCGTCCATGCACAATTCATAAAACAGAAATGTCAATATGCCCATCAGCAGGGCAGCAGGCGGAATAACGTACGGAAGGAGGACAACGGTTTCCTTGCGCCGTGCACCGCTGATTCTTTCCATAACCTTTCGCTCTGTTGACTCAGGGGCGACCGGCTTTGTCCTGTCCAGCTCCAGCAGTACGGCATGAAGTGAATCATACTGTCTTCGGCATTCCGGACAAAGCTTCAAATGGTTTTCCAGATAGCGCTGGTTTTGCCGATCGATCTCTCCGTCCAAGCGGCTCATCATCAGCTCCCATGCTTTTTCACAGCCCATGAGTCATCCTCCTTTTCCGATTCTCCATCATGATAGACGCTCAGTTTTTCGCATAGCATTTTTCTTGCCCGGTACAGGCGGTTTTTGACAATGCTCAGGGGATACCCCGTTATCTGACATATTTCATCATAGGACAGGGATTGCTGGTGGAACAGGACCACCACGAGCCTGTACATCTCCGGCAGGGACACGATGGCTTTCCTGACGCTATCCTGCTTTTCCTTCGCTAAAAGTTCGTCCTCGGGGAGCCCATCGTCGGCAGCTATCCGGCCAACAGCCTCCTCATCCCACGCCGTAACCGCGGAACGCCTGGTTTTCTGGTTGATGTTGAGGCAGTGGTTGACCGTAATCCTGGCAATCCATGCCCTAAAACTGTATTCCGGTTTGTACCGCCATAAGTTTTCCCAGGCCCGCAGGAAGACATCCTGCGTTACGTCGGCTGCTTCATCCCTGTTGCGCAGAAGGTTCAGTGCGATCCCATAAACCAGATTCTTATATCTGGATACCAGTACCTCGAATGCTACCTCATCGCCGGCCAGGCATTTCCGGACCAGGGCAATATCGTCCATGGGCGCACCTCCTGTTTTCATCTATCCTATACAGGATTCCGGTAGAAAAGTCTGATTGGCCGATCAAAGTCCAAACAGGTTGACCTGCCCATCCTCCTTGTCCTCATCTTTGAGATAGCAGCCAATGGCCGGTACCTTGGCGCGGTAATACTCCGGATCGGAAAGGTTCAGTTCGTTCAGAGGCTTTATCCACACCAGCGTGCTTCCTTTCTTGGACTTGAGCACCTGCACGCCTTGGGCGTCCCTTGTCGATTTGGGATTAATCTCTGAAGTATGGAATACCAGCAGTTTGTCGATGCTGCTCAGTGCCGCAAAATCCTGATCCTCGGCAATATAGCGGATGCACATCAGAGGCGAAAGCTGACTGTAAGCATTTGCCAGCTTTCTGCGGTTCAGTTTTGTAGCATAGCTCGACAGGGGTATTTTTGCCACTTTCCCGTTTTCGAAGGCAAAGAGCAGATAGCCGGCGTAATCGTCGGTGGCGAGCATGGAGATGATTTTTTCATCCGGTTCCAGGCCAAGGATATTGGGCAGATATTCGCCAAGCATACTGGCTTTGCCGTCGGGAAGTTCATGGACCTTCATCTTGTAGACAACAGCCTTGTTGGAGAACAAAAGCAGATCGGCTTTGTTGCGGGTCTCCGTCTCCATGATGATGACATCCTCTTCCTTCAGCTTCTGGTCACCGGAAGAGCGCAGGGAAACCAGCGGTATTTTCTTGATATAGCCCTCGCGGGTCAAAAACAGCCGCACGTTATAGTCCTCAATGAGCTTGTCTTCGGTAATATGCTCCACTTCATGCTCAAAGACAATCTCGCTCCTCCTGTCCGCACCATAGGTCCGCGCAATCTCGCGCAGCTCGTCGCAGATGATCCCGAGAACCCGAGCGTCATGGGTCACAATGTCCTTCAAATCCTCGATCTCTTTTTTGAGTTTTTCGATATCCGCGGTCTGTTTGAGAATGTATTCCCTGTTCAGATTCCTCAGTTTGATTTCGGCAATGAACTCGGCCTGTTCCCTGTCGATCCCGAACCCCTTCATCAGGTTTGGAACAACCTGCTCATCCTTTTCGGTGCCGCGGATGATGGCAATGGCCTTATCGATATCCAGCAGGATTTTGGCAAGGCCGGTCAACAGGTGAAGGCGTTGGCTCTTCTTCCGGATATCAAACTGGCACCTGCGGCGTATGCAGTTCATCCTGAACTGGATCCAATGATCCAGTATCCCCTCAATTCCCAGGACCATGGGTTTTTGGTCCACCAGGATGTTAAAATTGCAGTTGAACGTATCCTGCAGCGTGGTCAGCCGGAAAAGCTTGTTCATGATCTCGTCCGGATCGGCGTTCCGTTTGATATCAATGGCGATGCACAAACCGTCCAGATCGGTCTCGTCGCGGACATCCACGATATCCTTGATCCTGCCGCTTTTGGTGATTCCCGCAATGCTCTCAATGATGGCTTCCGACGTGGTGGTGTAAGGTATCTCGTAAACTTCAATGCAGCTGTTTTTCCTGTCAAATCGGTAACGGGCCCGGACCTTGAAAGAGCCTTTTCCTGTTTGATAGATCTTTGCAAGTTCTTCGGGATCCACCAGTATCTGGCCGCCTGTGGGGAAATCCGGCGCCTTCAGGTAATCCATCAGGTTCACCTGGTCCTGCTGGATATAGGCGATGGTAGCCTCGCACACCTCCCGCAGGTTGAAGCTGCAGATATTGCTGGCCATACCGACGGCTATGCCCTGGTTCGGATTGACCAGGATATTGGGGAAGGCCACCGGCAGCAGGACGGGCTCCTTCATGGTGCCGTCATAGTTGTCGACAAAATCGACGGTTTCCTTGTCGATATCCCTGAAGAAGGCTTCGGCAATATCGGCCAGTTTCACCTCGGTATACCGCGGCGCGGCATATTTCATGTCCCGTGAATAAACACGCCCGAAATTACCCTTAGATTCCACAAGGGGATGCAGCAGGGCCATGTTCCCCGTGGTGAGGCGCACAAGCGTTTCATAGATGGCCATATCGCCGTGGGGATTGAGTTTCATGGTCTGTCCGACCACGTTGGCCGACTTGGTCTTGTTTCCCTTCAAAAGGCCCATCTTGTACATGGTGTACAAAAGCTTTCTGTGAGACGGCTTCAGGCCATCTATCTCGGGGATGGCGCGGGAAACGATGACGCTCATGGCATAAGGCATGTAATTGGTTTTCAGCGTGTGTATGATGGGCTGTTCGGTGTAATTGTCCTGCATATGACAAGATCCCCTTCACCAATAATGGAATCGATTTTCTGTCGCAATGCGGCCTCAACCTTTACGGGCTCCCTTACGCTGCACAGACATCCGGATGTCATTGCGAGCGGAGCGTCAGCGCAGCGCGGCAATCTTTAACACCTCAACAGCAACACTGTGAGTGAATGAGATTGCTTCGTCGGCCGGCGCCTCCTCGCAATGACATAAGAGAGGTTGACCAGCAGGGTCCAATCTGGGGTGTCATTGCAAGCGAAACGAAGTGGAGCGTGGCAATCTCATCAAATACCGGTAAGAGGTAAAGAGGTTAGAGGTTGGAATATCTAACCTCCAACATCTTACCTCTAGCCCCTCTATTCTGAGATTGCTTCGTCGCTCCGCTCCTCGCAATGACATACTGGAGGCAAGATATTGGAGGTCGGAGGTTAGACATCGTTAGCATGGCTTTGAAGTCCACTTAATCCAACCTCCAACATCCTTCTAACCTCCCACATCCAATTAGCTCACATCGATGGCATCCATATACTCATGTCCGTGCTCGGCGATATATTCCTTGCGGCCCTGGAGGTCATCCCCCAGAAGGAGGTTGAAATACTTCCTGGTCTCCTCGGCATCATCGGGAGTCACCTTAATCAAGCGCCTTGTTTCCGGATTCATGGTGGTCTGCCACATCATGTCCGGATCATTTTCACCAAGACCCTTGGAGCGCTGGATGACAACATTCTGGGTCTTCAGATTTTTCAGAATCTGAGCCTTCTCCTTCTCGGAATAGGCAAACCAGGTACCGTCCTTTGTGCTGATTTCAAATAGTGGGCTCTCGGCAATGAAAACCTTTCCCGCCTCAATCAGCGAGGGAACCAGCCGGTAGATCATGGCCAACAGAAGGGTTCTTATCTGGAAGCCGTCCACATCCGCATCGGTGCAGATGATGATCTTGCTCCATTTCAGGTTGTCGATATTGAAAGTGCTCAGGTCCTTATTATGGCGGGTCTTTATTTCAACGCCGCATCCCAGGACCTTGATCAGGTCCACGATGATTTCGCTTTTGAAGATGCTGTCGTATTCCGCTTTCAGACAATTCAGTATCTTGCCGCGGACAGGCATGATGGCCTGAAACTCGCTGTCGCGCGCCATTTTACAGGCGCCAAGGGCGGAATCGCCTTCCACGATATAGAGTTCCCGCTTGGTTACATCCTTGCTCCGGCAATCCACAAACTTCTTGACCCTTGACGATACATCCAGGGAACCGCTCAGCTTCTTCTTCACGTCGATCCTGGCCCGTTCCGCCGATTCGCGGCTCCGCTTGTTGATCAGGACCTGAGAGGCAATTTTTTCGGCTTCTTCCTTGTTCTCTATCAGATAGATCTCCAGTTGCTGCTTGAGGAATTCGGTAAGGGCTTCCTGGATAAATCGATTGTTGATCGCTTTCTTGGTCTGGTTCTCATAGCTGGTCATGGTGGAGAAGGTGTTTGTGATCAGGATCAGGCTGTCCTCAATATCAGAAAAGGTGATCTTGTTCTCATTTTTATTGTACTTGTTGTTGTTCCGCAAATACTTGTCCAGTTCCTGAACAAAGGCAGCCCTCACGGCCTTGTCGGGCGCGCCGCCATGCTCGAGCCAACTGGAGTTATGATAATACTCGATGCGGTTGATTTCGTTGTTAAAGCAGAAGGCCACCTGCATCTTGACCTTGTATTCGGGCTTGTCCTCCCTGTCGCGGCCCTTCGCAAAACCCTCGAAGAAACGGGCCTGTGTCAGGTTCTTGCCCTGGCCCAGCTCATTCACATAATCAATAATGCCGTTCTCATAGCAAAATCTTTCGGTAGTTCCACTTTCCTCGTCGATGAGCTCAAAGACCAGCCCGGCGTTTACCACCGCCTGCCTTTTGAGGATATCCCTGAAATGCTCAAGGGGGATGTTGATATCGGTGAAGACTTCCTGGTCAGGCTTCCATTTCTGGATGGTTCCCGTATGCTCATAATCGCATTTTTCCTTCTTAAGCCCGCCGATGTTGTTGCCCTTTTCAAAATGGAGCTCGTATTTGTAGCCGTCACGGAAGACAGTGACATCCATGTATTCCGAGCTGTACTGGGTTGCGCAGGCACCCAGGCCGTTGAGGCCCAGAGCGAACTCATAGTTCTCGCCGGTGTTGTTCCGGTATTTCCCGCCGGCATAGAGCTCGCAGTAGACCAGTTCCCAGTTATAGCGCTGCTCCTTTGGGTTGTAGTCCAGGGGAATGCCGCGCCCCTGGTCCTCCACGGTTATGCTGCAATCCTTATGGCGTATAACCCGAATCAGCTTCCCATAGCCTTCCCTGGCTTCGTCAATGGAATTTGAGAGGATTTCAAAAAAGGAATGCTCGCAGCCCTCCAGGCCATCCGAGCCAAAGATGACCGAGGGCCTCAGCCGGACGCGGTCCGCGCCTTTCAAAGCAGTGATGCTTTCATTACCGTAATTCTGCTTCCGTTTCTCTGGCATATTCCGCTCCTCGTTCGTATTTCGCCTACCGGCCTGACTGAAAACATTTTAGCAAACATCCGTTTGTTATGTAAAGGCATGCACCACCGCGGCGAAAGGAGGATTGCCGCGCTCCACTTCGTTCCGCCCGCAATGACATCCCAGGTTGGACCCTGCCATCAATCTCTCTTATGTCATTGCGAGGAGCCAAGCGACGAAGCAATCTCAGTCACATCCATGGCTGCCTGCGATGACATCTGCTGAATCTGCCGAGAGGGCGCGCGTAAAGCCCGGTCGCTGTGCTGCACGGCTGCGAAACAGCAGCTGTTCGAATGGGGGGGCGGCTGAACTCGCTTCGCTCAAACAGCAGCCGCCCTTTTCCCATTCTCACAGGCTGTTTCGGCGCCTTATTGCAATGCGACCTTAACCTTTACGCGCATCCTGTATTGAAGCCATATCGCACCCATCATTTCCGAACGGATCCAAAAAAGCCGCCCGGTGTCGGGCGGCTCTTCAGATTCAAGACGCGGAATCGATTTCGCTTCTCTTCTTCTTTTTCATGGCGGGAAGGGCCTTCTTCTGCTCGCCGTATATGAGGAGCGGTCTTTCGTTGTTGACAACTGTTTCCCGCGTGATGATGCACTTCTCCACATTGTCTATCGAGGGGATTTCGTACATGACATCCAGCATGATCTCCTCGAAGATAGCCCTCAGGCCCCTCGCACCGATCTTGCGTTCAAGAGCCTTGTCGGCAATGGCTTCCAGGGCTCCTTCTTCCACTTCCAACTCCACGCCGTCCATTTCGAACAGCTTCTGGTACTGCTTAACCAACGCGTTTCTGGGCTTTTTGAGGATATCCATCAGGGCCTTCTTATCCAACGGGCTCAAAGAAACCGTTACAGGCAGCCTTCCGATAAACTCGGGTATCAAACCATATTTCAGCAGGTCCTGGGGAGTCACCTTCTCGAGGATATCGCCCATATCCCTGTTGGAGCGATTCTCCAGTTCGGCACCGAAACCCAGTGTCTTCTGGCCAATCCTGTTCTGGATGATTTTTTCCAGCCCGTCAAAGGCACCACCGCATATAAAAAGAATATTTGTCGTATCGATCTGAATAAACTCCTGATGGGGATGCTTGCGGCCACCCTGAGGCGGCACGGAAGCGATGGTACCTTCCAGGATTTTCAGCAAAGCCTGTTGAACGCCTTCACCGCTGACATCCCTTGTAATGGAAGGATTGTCGGATTTGCGGGCTATTTTGTCGACCTCGTCGATGTAGATGATACCTTTTTCAGCCCGCTCGATGTCATAATCGGCAGCCTGAATCAGTTTCAGGAGTATGTTCTCAACATCCTCGCCCACATAACCGGCCTCGGTCAGGGACGTGGCATCTGCAATAGCAAAAGGCACGTTCAGGATCTTCGCCAGTGTCTGAGCAAGGTAGGTTTTGCCGCATCCGGTGGGACCGATCATCAGGATATTGCTTTTCTGGATCTCCACGTCATTGCGGCTGTATTCTGCCCGTATCCGTTTGTAGTGGTTATACACGGCAACGGCCAGTGTACGCTTTGGTTTTTCCTGGCCTATGACATATTCGTCCAGAATCCTTTTGATCTCCTGGGGCTTGGGCACCTCGTCAAGCTGCTGCTCCACGCGGGCATCCTCGTATTCCTCTTCGAGGATTTCGGAGCACAGCTCGATACACTCATTGCAAATATAAACGCCGGGGCCGGCCACGATACGGTTTACCTGATCCTGCGTCTTGCCGCAAAAAGAACACTTTACCTGCTTTTTATCATCATATCGTGCCATGGCATATCACCCCGCTTCTCGGCGTTCCATCACCTGATCTACCAAGCCGTATTCCTTCGCCTCGTAGGCATCCATGAAGTAATCCCTTTCCACATCTACTTCGATCTTTGAAAGAGGCTGACCTGTTTTTTCCGCAAGCATCTTGTTCAGGCGATTCTTCATCTTAAGGATCCATTCGGCATGGATCTTGATATCGGTAGCCTGGCCCCTGGCACCGCCTATGGGCTGATGAATCATGATGGTGCTGTTGGGAAGCGCAAAGCGCTTGCCTTTCGCACCGGAGGCCAGAAGAAACGCACCCATGCTGGCAGCCATTCCTACGCAAATAGTGGAAACATCCGGCCTGACATGCTGCATGGTATCATAGATGGCCATACCGGCCGTGATGGAACCGCCAGGGCTGTTGATGTAGAGCTGGATATCCTTATCCGGATCCTCAGCCGCCAGGAACAGCATCTGCGCCACCACGAGGCTGGCCGTTGTATCGTTGATTTCGTCGCTCAAAAGGATAATTCTGTCCTTTAAGAGCCTGGAATATATATCGTAGGATCTTTCACCCCTGCTGGTTTGCTCAACCACGATAGGAACCAATGACATATGCATGCCTCCTTCGCTTACATTTGATCATATCATTCCACTTTAATGGAACTTTAAACGATTTCCCAGGTTACGCCTTAGCGCTTTCAACCAGCATGGCAACAGTCTTTCTGCTGATGATGGAATTCTTAATATATTCTATATCATCCTCATGCAAATGTTTCTTCATTTCCTCAACCGGCTGCTGGTAACGCTCGGCCATCTTCGCCAGCTCCTCTTCATACTCTTCGGGAGTCGCATCGATGCCTTCGGTTTCCGCTATCTTTTCAATCACCAGTTGGGTCTTGACATCCCTCAGGGCGGACTCGCGGTACTCGTTGCGGAGTTTCTCCGCATCCATGCCCATGATCTGCAGGTAAGTCTGGAGGTTCAGGCCCTGGTAGCGCAGCGTCATGTCAAGCTGGCGCATGATCTCGTCAAGGCGCCTTTCCACCATGACGTCCGGGATATCGCATGTGGCGTTGTCGGTAGCCTTTTTGACCACCTCGTCCTCAAACTTTCTGTCGGCGGCTTCCTGGGCTTTTTGTGTCAGCTTCTTCAGGATGTCCTGCTTGAATTCCTCGAGGGTTTCGAACTCGCTGACATCACCGGCAAACTCATCGTTGATCTCCGGAAGCTGCTTCTCCTTGATTTCGTTGACCTTCACCCGGAATGTGGCATCCTTGCCGGCCAGATCCTTGTTGTGGTAGTCGTCGGGGAATTTCACCTGAATATCCTTCTCCTCGTTCAGGTTAAACCCGATCAGCTGATCCTCAAAGCCCGGAATGAAGGTATTGGAGCCAATAACCAGGTTATAGCCCTTGGCGGAGCCACCTTCAAAGGCCACACCGTCTATGCTTCCTTCATAGTCTATATTCACCATATCGCCCTTCTGGACCGGCCTGTCCTCAACGGAAATCAGTTTCGCGTTGCGCTCGGCGATCCTGTTGAGCTCGGCGGTAACGTCTTCTTCGGTAACCTTGACTTCTTCCTTCTGAACCTCAAGCCCCTTGTATTGACCCAATTCCACTTCGGGCTTGACGGTGACGGTAGCGGTGAAAATAAAGTCTTTTCCGCTTCCAATCTGGATAATGTCGATCTCCGGCCTGTCCACAGGCTCCAGGTCATGTTCGTCTATCGCCTTGTTGTAAGCATCCCCGGCGGCAAAATTGATGGCATCCTCATAGAGGACCTGTTCACCGTAATAACGCTCCACCAGGCTGCGTGGCGCCTTGCCCTTGCGGAAACCGGGAACGTTGAACCTGGATTTATTCCGCATGAATGCCTTGTCCATGCATTCATTGAACACCTGGCTGTCCACCGTGATCTCCATTTTGACAACATTCTTTTCGGGTCTTTCAATCTTCACGTTCATTCTATTTCATATCCTCCTGTAATTAATTTCCCTGTAAGTCCAATGAATAAACCATTATATTATATCATAGGTTTAATCTATGGGAAACATTTTCTCCGGATCCCAGGCTATATAATCCGCATGGGCGTGAAGGACAAAAAATCGGCAGATACCAGCGCGTACTTAATTCCCTCCACCGTTTCATCCTTCCAGGCTTCATCCCACCGGCCATGGATATGCCCGTAAACGCAAACTTCCACACCATACTCTTTCAACAAAGCACCAAAATCATTCATGCTATGCGCATCATCAAAGGGCGGATAGTGCAGCATGGCGATAATCCCGCCACCAAGGCGCTTACCTTCTTCTAAGGATAACCGGAGCCGCTCCAGTTCCCTGCGAAAGATCTTTCTGTCTTCCTCCGTGAAGTCCGGATCCCCCGGATCATTCCAGCCCCTTGTGCCGCAAATGACATAATCGCCAATCCGGTAAGCGTTATTGTGGAGCATATGGATGGTTCTGAAGCCGTTGGCCTCCAGAAAAGCCTGAAACTTGCGCTTTGTACTCCACCAGTAATCATGGTTGCCCTTGGAGATGATCTTGGTCCCGGGAAGCGATTCGATAAAGTGGAAATCGGGCACAGCTTCGTCCAGATTGATGGCCCACGATATGTCTCCCGGTATCAGCACCACATCATCATTTGCGACAACCCGGCACCAGTTTTCCCTAATCCTTTGCGCATGGTTCTTCCATATGTCTCCGAAAACATCCATGGGCTTGTCCGTTCCGAAAGACAAATGGAGATCGGATAATGCATATATCGCCATACAGATTTCCTTCCGCCACAGGCACCGACTTCAGGCTTATTCCGGAGTGACCATGGCAAATTTTATGGTTCCTTCCGCGGCAACCGCCCCATTCACAGTCGCTACGGTGCGCGCTTTGCCCATACCGTGCTTGAACGTGATGAACTCAACGGCAAGCTCCAAAACATCGCCGGGCGTTACCTGCTTTCTGAACTTCATATCTTCAATGCCGGTGAAAACCCCCAGCTTTCCGATGTTATCCTTCAGGATGAGACCGCCGCAACAGGCGCATTGGGCCATGGCTTCCACGATCAGGACGCCGGGCATAATGGGGTTTCCCGGAAAATGGCCCTGGAAAAAAGGTTCGTTGGAAGTGACATTCTTTATGCCAAAAACCTTCATGCCAGGTTCAATTTGCGTTGCATCCTCCCTTGGTAGCTGGATATTCGTGATCCTGTCAAGCAGCAGGAAAGGATAACGATGGGGTAATATTTTCTGTATCTGGCTGGCATCAAGGCTAAGCCCGCTCCTTGCTTCTATCATAAGTATCTCTCCTCATTCCTGTTCCCAGTTATGCCATATATTCTGCACATCATCATGATCTTCAAGCTTCTCAAGAAGCTTTTCCATCTTTTCAATGTCCTCGGGGTTGGTCAACCTGGTATATGTCTGCGGGATCATGGTCAGTTCCGCCGACTCGAACTTGAAGCCGGCGGCTTCAAGCTTTTCCCTAACCGCGGTAAAATCATTGGGTTCGGTCAGTATCTCAAAGTATTCCTCATCGGCCTCAAAATCAGACGCTCCCGCATCCAGCGCGATCATCATCACTTCATCCTCATCCTTGTCGCCCCGCTCGATGATGATCTGCCCCTTCTGCTCAAACATAAAGCTGACACAACCGGTAGCCCCCATGTTCCCGCCATACTTGTCGAACAGATGGCGAATGTCCCCTGCCGTACGGTTCCTGTTGTCTGTGAGGGCTTCAACAATGACGGCCACCCCGCCTGGTCCGTACCCCTCATAGGTAATGGCCTCGTAATTGGTTGTATCCCCTTCACCGGCAGCCTTCTTGATGCTTCTCATGATGGATTCGTTGGGCATGTTGCAGGATTTTGCCTTGGCTATGACATCCCGCAGCTTGGAATTGGATGCCGGATCGGGACCTCCGCTCCTGACGGCAATGGCAATTTCCCTGCCGATCTTGGTGAACAGTTTTCCCTTCTGGGCATCGGTCTTGCTTTTCTTATGCTTGATATTCGCCCATTTCGAATGTCCCGCCATAATTTCACTCCTCGTTAAGACTAAATAACCTGGCAGCTCTCCAGTATACGGTTTGTTTCATCCATCTTGATCAGTTTATGCCCACAATAGGCCAAACAGGCTCTGCCGCCTGTGAGTTCGCTGACCTTTTCTTCCAGCCTGTTTTTCTGGTTTTCATCCAACAACACCATGAAAGCGACACGATCGGAATAGTCCGTGCCGCCAAGAATAAAGCCTTCGTTCATCAGCATATTCTGCAGTTTCCCGGACAAGTGATATTCTACGTGAATTTTTGCCTCAACACAAGACTTCACCCTGATCTCCCGGGCTTGAAGCACACCTCCTGCGGCAGCCTTGCCATATGCCCTGACGAGACCGCCCGCCCCCAGCAAAATGCCGCCAAAATAGCGCACGACAACGATGACAATGTTGACCAGTTGTCTTTTTTTAATCACCTCAAGGATTGGGATACCCGCCGTTCCGGCAGGTTCCCCGTCATCGCTGTAACGCTGGTAGGTGGTGTCTCCTTCAATGTAATAGGCGTAGCAGTGGTGAGTGGCATCCCTGCTCTCGGATCTCACCCTGTTGATGAATGCGACGGCTTCTTCCTCTGTCTGAACCGGGAGTACCCTGGCAATGAAGCGCGAACGCTTTTCCTCATAGACGAAAGTCCCTTCCTGGTATACCGTCTTATACTCTCTCTGCATCCTTATCCCCTGCCGGTTCTCGCGCTTTGCCTCCTGTACCTCTGTTATTCCAGTTCCGGATAGCACAAAAAAAGATGACTAAAAGCCATCCATGATTGTATCAGATTATGCGGGCATGTGACAAGGTTGGGAGCGGTATGGGCTCAATATTGAGGTACCCTGCCTGTTTTCTGGCAGTATTTTTTATAGGATTGGATGAGCAGGGATTTGTCCTGGCTGTATGTAACCCGATCGATGGCGTCAAGAATTGGGAAAAAGCCGGCTTCGGTGTATTTATTGCGTTCCGCTACCTGGAATTCTTCCGAATCGGTTTTCATCACATACCAGGCAATCCTGTTGCATACGGGCATTTGCCTGGTTATGGAATAAAACTCGTAATAGGTTCTGCCGGCCTGCTCTATGATTTCAGCCTTTATGCCAGTCTCCTCAAAAACCCTGCGCAGGGCCGCTTCCTCGGGATTCTCATTACTCTTGATAAGGCCCTTGGGCATGACCCACTCATTCTTTTCATTTTTCAGGAGGAATACGTTTTCCTCATGGAAAACCACACCACCGGCGCAATCCCTCAAGTGCATACGATTTCTCCTTCCAAAAGCCGCTCTTGTTCATATGCGACAAAAAAAGAGCACAGTTATATGATTGATAAAATGATTCCAAAACTCGTGCCCCCAGCTCAAACAAACTGAAATTAACAATATATAATAGGAGGAACAAGAACGTTGCATCATTAATATAAATACCATATATTTATAAAAATAAACAGCGATTTTTACATTTTTCATCCATGACAGGCAACGCTTGTTCTCAGGATTTTTCAGCAGTATCTTTCTGATTCGACTGATGGCGGGTTTTTTCCAATGAATCCGCTTCCTGTATCGAATCCGAGAGATTCTTTTTCGAGTAGGCCTCTATTACCCTGATATCGCTTTCGGTCAAAACCCCTTTTTTAAATGCCAATTTGAACACCTCTCTTCATGATATATCCTATCATGAAGGAAGCGAACATATACCAAAAATCACACAGCAGCTTCCGGTTTTTTATTCCTCGGGCTCCAAAAGACCATATTTCCCGTCTTTCCTGGTGTAGACCACATTCACCTTCTCAGTCTCCGCATTGGTAAAGACGAAGAAATTGTGGCCCAGCAGGTTCATCTGCAGGATGGCTTCCTCGAGGGACATGGGCTTGAGCGGAATACGCTTCTTTTTCACCACCTTGTAATCGTCGTCTTCCTCGATGGGCTCGGCGATGTCATAGTTCTCAGGAATCATGGCTTCCTGACGGATTCTCTTGCCCAACCTGGTCTTGTGCTTGCGGATCTGCCTTTCCAGTTTTTCCACAGCCAAATCGATGGAAGCATACATGTCGTCTGTGCTTTCTTCCGCACGAATAATGGTTCCCTTGGCGTAAATGGTAACCTCAAAGATTTGGCGTTCCTTTTCTATGCTGAATGTCAGGTGAGCCTCCGTTTCAGGCCTGAAGAACTTCTCAAACTTGCCGATCTTCTTTTTGGCTTTCTCAATCACTTTGTCGGAAATGTTGGCGTTCTTTTTGCTGATGATGAATTGCATAAGAAACTCCCCTTCCTTTCTTTCCATATTATAATTTTACCCCTGATGGCAAGCGTGAATCACGATATTTTCCACGTCTTCCATATGGGTTATCAACAGGGGAGGAAAAACGGTGGATAACTTGTGGGTAATGTGGAAAACCCGCTTCCAGCAGGCATATGAAAAAACAGGAACCCGCAGGTTCCTGCTTTTTCCGCAAACCGGTTGGTTTATTCGTCCTTATTGTTCTGAGCGTTCTTGTTCTTGTTATTGTTGTTATTGTTATTATTGTTGTTCTGCTTGTTCAGCTCGTTGTCGCAGTTTCTCTGTTTGTCCTTGCTCATTAATTCCACCTCCGAAGTTTATTCTGTCCTGTGCCGATGAAAATATGCGCCTTTATAGCCATAACTTTCTCATTATTCTATTTTCAACGGCTGCATACTTCCCTGCCGCCCTTTTCCCGGACGGCTGGTCCGGCGCCGGGCGTAAGGCGTTATTTCTTGATGAACATCTGGACAAACAGGTATCCGTACTTGTTGCTCTTGGTGATGCCGATGCCGGTGTAGTTATAGTTGGCGTTCAGGATGTTGGCCTTGTGCCCCGATGATTTCATCCAGGCGTTTACGGCCCCCTGGATGGTGGAATTACCGGCTATGTTTTCTGCTGCCGCTTTGAAAGATATGCCGAACTGTCTCATCATATCAAAGGGCGAGCCATAGGTGGGGGAATAATGGGAGAAGTAGTTGTTCTGGGCCATATCGTTGGCCTTGGTGCGGGCCACCTTCATCAGCTCCATGTCCACCTGAAGCGGCGGAATGCCGGCCTTGGCACGCTCATTGTTGATAAGGGTCAGGAGCTGTTGTTCTTCGCTGGTCAGTCCAGTGGTGGTCTTGGGTGCGGACGGGCTGGGCGTCGGCGTTGCCGCGGGCTGTTTCGGTGCGGTTGAGCCGGAACCCATCTGCTTCTTGAATGTCTCGCCATCCATCAGGTATTGCTTGGCGACACATCCCACCTTGTCGGTATCCGGATCATAGACGACATACCAGTCGCCTATCTTGGACAGCACGTTCACCCACTTGTTCTTTTTCAGCACCTGTATGATGGAATGTTTGGTCGACGGTCCTGTCCGCATGTTGAGTTCATTGGCGATGACTACGCCACTGATAAAATCCACATCTTCAAAGGTTTGGGCAGCTTTGGCCTTCAGCATGCCGCCACCGGATAAGCACATGACGCTCAGCACGAGAATCACTGTCAGCGATGCAGCCAAAAAACGTCTTTTCATACTCTCCCTCCATTGTCTTTTATTGATTGCCTGGTTAGTATTCTCTTTTTTCCGATCAATTATTTGAGTATAAAAATATGGCAACAATCTTTCTTTATTGTTGCCACAATCCAATGTTTATAACCTGATTCGAACGCCGATGGACGGCTGTTTGACGCTTTTCTCCTGCCGCATGCCAGGCGGTATGGCCCCGCAAAAAAATGAATAGCCGGTCATACTGACCGGCCGGAGAATTTTGTCATCCAAGGTTTTTGATCAGTTCCTCCAGTTCTTCCGGGGTGAAGATATATTTCCGATTGCAGAAATGACAATGGAGTTCGGTATCCTTTTTATCCTGAGCTATTTCCATCAGGTCCTTTTTCCCCAGGCTGATGAGATTCCTCTCCATCCTTTCCCGGGAACAGTTGCACCGGTAATGGACCTCGCTAAGTCCCAGGATCCTTACGGGCTTTTCCTGGAAAAGCTCGTGAATGATCGCCTCGGGGGTGAGGCCATTGGACACCAGGTTGGTTATGGGCGGAATCTTCATGATTCTCTTCTCAAGAAACGCGATCAATTCCTCCGGCGTATCGGGCATGAGCTGAACGATGAATCCCCCGGCAGCCACGACATGCCCGCCCGTCCCGATCAGGACACCCAGGTTGACGGCCGTGGGTATCTGCTCGGAAGAAGCATAGTAGAAGGCAAGGTCTTCGGCTATTTCACCGGAAACAAGGTTCACATAGCCAATATAAGGCTCCTTCAGGCCGATATCCTTGATCACATTCATGTATCCGTTGCCTACGGCGCCTTTGATATCAAACTTGCCCTTATCGTTCAGGGGCAGGTCGAAGAACGGGTTGTGCACATAACCGCGGACATTGGCGCCGGCGTCGGTCACCGCAACGATACCGCCAATGGGACCATCCCCCTTGATCTGGATGGTGATGGTATTATCCCTGTCCTTGAGCGTCTGGGACATGAGAGCCGCCCCGGTGAGCGTTCTGCCCAGGGCTACGCAGGGCGTCGGGTTCATCCGGTGGATGTTTCTGGCTTCCTCCACGGTTTGGGTGGTAACACCCGCATAGACACTGATGGTATCTGCTACCAGGGCTCTGACGATATAGTCTTGCATGGCTCCTCCTCTGAAAGTTTTTGGTCTGTATGTGAATCACCGGTTCTTCCCGATTGGGATGCTGCAGGTATTATGCCCCATCGCAGGGCAATCCTGTGTCGCAGCTGAGATCAGGAAACATATCGTCAATGGGTTCCCCTTTCAGGATACCCGAAAATATTCCGTTGATGTGGTTGGCTGCTTCAAAGGAAGCCTTGCCCAGGATTTCATCAACCGATTCCCGGCGTGATTCACCCTCTTTGAAAGGATGGGTCCAGGTCCGCCTTTTCCTGTTGGCCCAGTCGACGGTTGTATCCAGCCCGGCCGGGTAGGGCACCCTGGGCGGTTTAATACCGCCGCCGGTGAAGGAATCGAGCCAACTGATCAAGGCCTTTTTCCATCCCCTGGGATCATACAGGAGATCATGGCCCCTGTAAAAATCGGTCAGGATTTTGTTCAGGCTTTTTTCATCCGTCCTGACGCCATATAGGCTGTCAAAAGCCTCCAAAAGAAAGTCTTTTACGCTGTCAGGCCACTGCTTGCCGATATCCACCAGCTTCCGTGTTTTTACCTTGCAGGCTGAGGACATGCGCCTTTCTTTCCAATACAGGACATCCAGCGCCATCTCAACGGCCTGGTGCGTTGTACTGACCAAATGGCCGTCCATCGACCATATCCAGTTGTCCGCCGCCCAAAAAACATAGGGATGAAGCAGGCGGTCGAGGGTAAAATGGCAGATGAAGCCCGAAAGATATGCGGCAAGCTCCATCCATTCCTGTTCCCAGGAAACTTTCCGCAGCCGGTCGAAGCCCATCCTCAGAAAGGCCCCGGTATGCTTTCGATGCATGGTATGTCCCAAATCCCTCAAGGGGCTCTTTCTGCCGCCGGATATAAAATCATAAAAAAACAGGGGATCAGGACCCTGGGCTCCAAGCCGGTACAGCGTCCTGTACCTTTGAATACCCTCAAGCACCCTGCGGCTTTCAATTCTCTCCAAGACGTCGTCCGACAGCAGGATATGCATCAGAAAATCGGCCATGGATCCTCCTTCAGGGAATCAGCTTCAGGGTATCGTGCGCATCATGTCATGCCTGGAAATCGGCAGGCCTGTCCTCTGTGATGCCAAAACTATGAAGTAACGCTTCAACGATGCGCCGGGATGCCTTGCCATCCCCATAGGGATTGACGGCCCGTGCCATTTTCACATAGACCTCTTCCCTATCGAGCAGTTCCCTGGCGGATTTGTAAACGCCGTCAAAACTTGTGCCCGCCAGGCGCACCGTTCCCGCCCGGACAGCCTCCGGCCTTTCGGTCTCATTGCGGAGAACAAGCACGGGTTTCCCGAGGGACGGCGCTTCCTCCTGCAGGCCGCCCGAGTCGGTCATGACAAAATAGGAACGCGCCATCAAATTATGCATTTCCTGGACGTTGACAGGTTTTATCAGGTGAATCCTGGGGTGGCCTCCCAGGATCCTCCGGGCCGGTTCGCCCACCAGGGGATTTAAATGCACCGGGTAAACGATGTGGACATCGGAGTACTCGTCGGCGATCTTCCTGACGGCGGAAAATATCTCCTCAAAAGGCCTGCCAATATTTTCCCGGCGGTGGGCCGTCATGGTGATCACCCTTTTCCCGCCAAAATCAAAGCCCTTTAAAAAGGGATCCTCAAACACAAAGTCCTCCGAGACTGTTGTGGACAGGGCATCGATCACCGTATTGCCGGTGACGTAAATTTTATCCGGGCTTACCCCCTCCCGTATCAGGTTGTCCCTGTTGGATACGGTGGGCGCAAAGTGCAAATCGGCAATCGCTCCCGTAAGTCTCCTGTTCATCTCCTCCGGATAGGGGAAATACTTGTCATGGGTCCTGAGGCCCGCTTCCACATGCCCTACCCTGATCTTCAGATAATAGGCGGCCAACGCGGCCGCGAAGGTCGTGGTGGTGTCCCCGTGGACAAGCACAATGTCGGGTGCCGCCTTGCCGAACACATCGTACAGGCCTTCCAGCGCCCGCGTGGTGATATCGGCAAGAGTCTGCCTGTCCTGCATGATGTTCAAATCAAAATCCGGCCGGATACCGAAGATATCCAGCACCTGATCCAGCATCTCCCTGTGCTGGGCTGTCACACAGACAGCGGAATCCATATACGTGTTCGCTTCCAGCGCCTTTATCAGGGGCGCCATCTTAACCGCTTCGGGACGCGTCCCGAAAACAGACATGACCTTGATTTTTTTCATTTTTCCTCTCCTGCGTCGTTATTGGGCGTATTTTGCTTGCTATCCGCTTTTGCGTTCTCTTCCTCGCGCTGTATGCCGGAAGCTGCTTCAAGGCTTGCCTCGTCCAGTCCCTTCTCCTTCACGGCTTTTGCCGGATGGTAGTTGATCGGGATATCCTTGTTCATTTCGGAAATGTTTCTGGCGCCGCCTACCATGAACATCACGATGAGGATCAGCAGGATGATGGAGGGCAACAGGCCCTTATCCACCAGCACAATGGACAGAAGGCCCAGCGCGCCGCTGATGATATACAGGATCACAACGGACATTTTATGACTGAGCCCCATATCAATCAGCCGGTGGTGGATATGTCCCCTGTCTCCCTCGCCGATAGGCCTTCCGTTGGCGATGCGTCTCAGGATGGCGAACAGGGTGTCAAAAATGGGAAGGCCGAGCACCAGGATGGGGATGGCCAGGGCCAGTGTGGTAACCGATTTCATGGTGCCTTCGATGGACAGAACGGCCAGGATGTATCCCAGAAATGTGGATCCCGTATCCCCCATGAAGATCTTGGCGGGATTGAAGTTATAGGGGAGAAAACCGAAGATGGCACCTGCCAGCGAAACCGCAGCCAGGGCGATGTCGTCCTGTCCGCGGATGACCGCAACGATGAACAGGGATGTGGCGGCTATTCCCGAAACGCCTGCTGCAAGCCCGTCAAGCCCGTCAATCAGATTGATGGCATTGGTGACACCCACAATCCAGAAGATCGATATGAGAAAGGCGATGGTCTCTCCCAGGATATAGGTCACCCCGTCATCCGCGCCCGCCGTAAAGGGCAAGGTGATGGAAATGATACTGGTTCCCGTTGCGACGACCACACTGGCTGCCAGCAGTTGAACAACAAACTTAACACCGGCCTTCAGGGGTCTGATATCGTCCACGATGCCCAGCACCACGATGATCAGCGCGCCGAAAATGATGCCCAGGGATTTGGGCCGTGACAGGAAGAACAAAAACTCGTTTAAGTTTCGGGATGCAAAGCCATAAACCATGGCGACAACAAAGCCCACGATAATCGCCAGGCCGCCAAAAAGCGGCATGGGCTTTTTATGCATGCGCCTGTTGTCGCTGGGTACGTTCACCGCGCCTGTACGAAATGCGATCCTTCTGGCGATGGGTGTGGAGAAAAAGGCAATGATAAGCCCAACGGAGAATGCAACCAAATGCTCGTACTCGATGATGATCATCTTACACCTCAGACCTCTTTACAATCCCCGGATCAAAAACAAGCGACGGTTCTTCATATTTAACCACCCTGATGCCCGCCTCCTTCAGCAATTCCATGGCAAGTTCATCCGGGTAGTCACCTTTGAACACAATCTTGGAGATACCGGCGTTGATGACCAGCTTTGCGCACATGACGCATGGCTGAGTCGTGACATACAGGATGCTGTTCTTCACGCTGGTTCCGGAGTAGGCGGCCTGGGCAATCGCATTTTGCTCCGCATGGGTGGCGCGGCAGATTTCATGCCGTTGTCCTGGCGGCACGCCCAGTTTGTCGCGCAGGCATCCCACTTCCAGGCAATGCTTGCAGCCCACCGGCGCGCCGTTGTAACCCGTTGCCAGGATCCGCTTGTCTTTTACCAGCAGAGCGCCAACCTGGCGTCTTAAACAGGTGGAACGCGTTTTAACCAGTTCCACGATGCTCATGAAATATTCATCCCAGGAAGGACGCATACGAACCTCTCCTTGTCCTATTTGGTCCCGAACAGCCTGTCGCCGGCATCGCCGAGACCCGGTACGATATAGCCAAACTCGTCCAGCGCCTCATCCACGGCCGCGCAATAGATGCCCACATCGGGATGCTCTTTGTGAAGCCTCTCGATGCCCTGCCTGGATGCGATGAGGCAGACGAACTTGATGCTCTTTGCGTTGTTTCTCTTCAGAACCTTGACGGCGTCACAAGCCGAACCGCCGGTTGCCAGCATGGGGTCAAGGAGTACCGCATCGCGCTCGCTCACGTCTTCGGGCAGCTTGCAGTAATATTCCACGGGTTCCAGGGTATCATGATCCCGATACAGCCCGATATGCCCGACCCTGGCCATGGGAACCAGCTTTAAGAGGCCATCCACCATGCCCAGCCCGGCGCGCAGGATGGGGACAAAGGCCAGCTTCTTCCCTGAAATCACACGGGTCTTGGCATGACCGATGGGGGTTTCAATCTCAACCTCTTTCAGCGGAATATCCCGTGTGACCTCATAGCCCATCAGCATGGAGATCTCGGATACCAGTTCCCTGAACTCCTTTGCGCTGGTGTTTTTGTCCCTCAGCAACGAGATTTTATGCTGGATGAGAGGATGATCGAAAACAAAGACATTGTTCATTTCATTAACCTCCAAAGTCATTTTAAATACTTGTTTTCAATATCGTGTACCTTCTTGATCCTGTTTTTATGCCGCTCTTCGTTGGAAAAAGGCGTTTTGAGCCACTCGTCAACAATGGCTGCAGCCAGCTTTTCCCCAACGATAAAAGCGCCCATGGCCAACACATTGGTGTCGTTGTGTTCCCTTGTGAGCCGCGCTGAAAGCAAGTCATGGCACAGGGCACACCGAATCCCACAGACCTTGTTGGCCGCTATGGATATGCCTATGCCCGTCGAGCAAATTAAAACAGCTCTGTCACAAGTCCCATCCTTCACCAGCAAGCAGGCTTTGAGTGCATAATCGGGATAATCCACAGACGATTCGTCATAGGTCCCGCAATCGGTGCATTCATGGCCTTGCTTTGTCAGATGTTCCTTTATATATTCCTTAAGGCGAAAACCGCCGTGATCGCTGCCCAATGCGATGCGCACGTTCATTCCCCCCTCTCATTCATTGATTGTATAGTAATCAGTCCTTATTGTCAAAAATTTTGTCGGCGATATGCATGAGCGCCTCTTCAATCTCACTGGCACATTGCTTGTAAACCTCGTAATCACCGCCGAAAGGATCGGATATGCCGGAACCGTTGTCCCGGATTTCGGCATAGTCCTTTAAGGTGAATACCTTGTCCGCCGCTTCGGGCCAGATATCCAGGATCATCCTTCTGTGATCCTCGGTCATGGTCAGGATCAGCCAGGCGCTTCGAATATCGTCAGTGTCCAGTACCCTGGCCCGGTGTGATGTGATGTCGATCCCGTATTCGTTTCTTAGCACTTCTATGGCCTCATGACTGGCCGGATCATTCTCGAAGGCATATATTCCGGCCGATGAAACCTCAATATCCCTTTTGTCGCGCTGATCCAGAAGGCTGTTGAACAAAGCCTCAGCCATGACGCTCCTGCAGGTATTGCCGGTACAGACAAACAAAATCTTCCGCATAGGTTCACCCTTTCAACTCGATTCACAAGGATCCGTTATTGGCTATGCCGGGCTCAACGGATGAAAGTCAGGCCTGGATCATCCTGCCGGCCGCCGCTTTTTTCAGGCGGTTCATGATGGCAAGGCCGAGCCCATCCTCCGGAAAGGTTTCTGAAAAAATAACATCCACACCGCGCTCATCAAATTCACGCAGGCACCTGTAAATGGAAGCCGCAACCGCCCCGGGATCATTCCTGGAGCCGGGACACAGGACCACATCGGCCGCATACCTGTCCCGGGTTTCGGACGAGGCCAGGACGCCGGTCTTCCTGTTTTGCGCGCGGTTTTGGGCCACCAGCGCATTAATGGCGTTCACCACACGCTCCGCTTCACCGTGCACGAGGGTCATCTCAGCCTTTGGAGAATAATGCCTGTACTTCATGCCGGGAGACTTGGGGACGGCATTTCCATCCTTTCCAGGCGCTTTTTCCACGCCGACAAGTCCAATGGCTTCCTTCAACATCTCCACGCTGATCCCCCCCGGCCTTAAGACCATCGGGGGATCCACGGTCATGTCAAGAACGGTTGATTCAAGACCCACCTTGGTGCTGCCCCCGTCGATGATATAATCGACACGGCCGGAAAGATCCTCGATGACGTGAGACGCACACGTAGGGCTGGGCCTTCCGGACAGGTTGGCGCTGGGAGCGGCTATGGCCACCCCCGATAAGCGGATCAACGCCAACGCTATCGGGTTTGCCGGCATGCGTACGGCCACGGTGGACAAGCCGGCGGTTGTTTCGTCAGGTATCGCCTGATTCTTGGGAAGTATCAGCGTCAATGGGCCCGGCCAGAAGGTTTTCATGATACGCTGCGCCTTCTCGGGCACCGAGCTGACAATGGATTTAAGCTGCGCCATGTCCGCAATATGCACGATCAACGGGTTATCCGACGGCCTTCCCTTGGCCTTGAAGATTTCCCTCACAGCCTGAGCATTGCCGGCATCCGCTCCCAGGCCGTACACCGTCTCGGTGGGAAAAGCCACCAGCCTGCCTGCGGCAAGTGCCTGTGCGGCAGGCCGCAGTTGTTCCTGTTCAAAATTGTCCGGGTCTATTTTAATGATGATCGTTCTCATAGCAATCGCCTTGTTTCGTTATCCTGTTCCGTCGAGTCTCTGCCCAAACTCATCCCTGTTATTATATCAGAATGGATAGGCTGATTGAAACGTCGAAAGTCAGTTATTTTAATTATGGGGATCGCCGGCTGATTTCATGCGGCTTTCCCAATCATTTCGAGTATCCATGCCACACGCCGCCGGGTGAGGACGGGTTTTTCCGCCAATTAAAAACAAAGGGCTGCCGGCATCTTAGCGGCCGACAACCCCATCCATTAACGGACGTTTGTCCGATAGCGCTATTTTTCGTCTTTTTCATAATAGCGGACTTCCCTGGTGTATTTGTACTTATCCTCCTTCAGCTTGACGTGTGGCGTGACGCTCACGCCTTTCATCTGTTTGGCTGTTCCCTCCCTGTAGCAGAGATCACAAAAACGGCCGCTGTTTATGGGCTTCCCGCACAGCTCGCAGCGGAGAAAACCCTTGTTGTCCCCAACGATTTCAAGCCGCTCCTCCTTAAGATAGCGCTTGATCTGCCTTAGCGACACACCCGTGTGCTGCATGACCTCGGTTGTGCTCGCTCCCTGGTGCTCCGTGAGGAATTCCTTGATCTTGCGGAAATCTTCTTCGTCCAGGGGCGTGCAGATGGGACAAACATTCTCCAATCCTCTTCGCTCAAACATGCGACCGCACCGTTGACACTCGTAAATTGCCATACTCCCCTCCATCACTTCTTCTGATCAAAATAGGGACTGGCAAGGTTATGCCCTGGTTGAAGGTAGGCCGCGCTGACCTTCCTGAAGTCGTTGGATTGTTTGATCTTGTCCTTGAGCACCGCCATCTTGCTCTTCACCGATGCGGTATTTTCGTCATCCAAGGCCTTGATTTCACGAAGAACATCCAGGATTGCCGCGGTGTTTTCCTTAAGCTCCGTCGCACCGGGAATCCGCCAGGCCGGCAGTTCGTCAAGGGTTTTTATCCCCAAACTCCTTTTCAGCCCTTCCAGATAGACCACAAACTGCTCGTCAAGCTTGTCCACCGCATCCATCTTCGTTTGCTTTTTGGCGATGAGGATCTCCAGTTCATCCAGGCTGTCGCTTGCCAGGGCTTCCTTTTGCTGCCGCGTTAAGTCCAGGATCTCTCTGAGCAAAGCTTGCTTTTTGATCAGAATCTCATTGAGTCTTGAGAGATATACCTGTGGTTCCATAACGGTAGCTCCTATTTCGCCTGTTCTACCAGTTCGGCTTTTTTCCGCGGCTGCCGGGCAAGCTTCATGGCCTGTTCCCACGTATCCCTCAGCTGTTTTGCCATGTCGAGAACCTCTCCCAGAATCGCGGCATCCTTGTGGGTATTGGCTTCGATTAACCTTCTGAGCATATAGTCGTAAAGCAGTTCCAGGCTGACGGCTATCTCGTACTTTTTATCCAGCGTCGCCATGAATTCGCGTACGATGTCCTGGGCCCTTATGATATTATTGTGAGCCTCTTCCACTTTCTGTTTCTCTACGGCGTCGATGGCCCTCATGATGAACTTGACCAGGCCGTTGTAAAGCATCAGGGTCAGCTCTTCGGGACTGGCCGTCTGAATGCTCTTTTCCTTATACTGCTGATAGGCGTTGTACGCTAGCATCCTGTTTATCCTCCCCTGAAATCATCTACGCATGACGTTCCGAGATCAACCCTGGAAGAACTGCATGGCAAGCCATGCGCTCTGCGCGTTCATCTGGCTGATGTAAGCCTCCAGCGCCGCGAAGCGTTTATAATAATTCTCTTCTTTCCTGGTCAGTCTCTCTATCATGGCATTGATGCGCTTGTCATAGTCTTCCAGCTCTTTGGTGAGCATATTGTCCTTGTAGGTGCTGTCACCTTCCATACCGGCCTTTTCAAGGAGGATACCCTTATTCCCGTAGGAATCCCTGTAAATGGAGATGTGATCTTCCAAAATGTCGGCAATCCTGTGGAACACACCGGATTTATTATACCTGGAAGCTTTCTGTTCGGCTGTGAACGTCCTGTAATAGGCCGGATTTTCGGGATCTACGCCGTTCAGAAGCTTGGCCACTTCATCCGGGTTTTCCATCAGGGCCTTCCTGAGCTTGTCCTCATCGATGGTAAGCTTGCCACCGTCAAGATAGCTGGTGGTACCGATGCCGATATCCTTCATGGTGAGACTGCATCCCTCAACGGGCTCATACATGGCTGTGCGCATGGATGTCAGCATCCTGCGGAGGATATCATCGTTCCGCAATAGGCCCGTTTTGGCCTTCGCTTCCCACTTCTCAATGTCGGAATCCTTCATCTCGGCCTTTTGGGCATCGGTAAGCGGCGGGAAATTCCTGTCATACTTCTCATTGATCTTGCCGTTGAGGTAATCGATGAGCTCATTGTATTTATTGATGAAATTCCTGATATTCTCGACAGCCTTGTCCACATCCATCTCCACCGTGACGGTATCCCCTTCGGCATCCGTGGGATGGGCTTCCTTCAGGTTATAGGTTATACCGTTGATGGTGAACTGGTTGGAACTTCTGACCACCTGCCGGCCATCGATCTCGATGATGGCATCCTGCCCCTCAATGCGCTCGGCACCTTCCGAAAGACCAAGGGCGGCCAGGAAGCTGCCGTCAACATCTTCCACCACCAGGTTGTTGCCGTCGCCCAACTGTTTGGAGGTCAGGGTGAATTTATCGGCCAGCTCATCATACTGGATGGTTACATTGGCCTCGGTGGTGTTGTTGATGCGGGCCAGCACCTGGGAAAGGGTTTCCGTCTTCTTGGCGGTGATCAGCTTCCCGTTGATGCTGAACTTCACCTCGCCGTTCTCATTGAACTCAAGGGAGTTGGCCAGCTTGCCCTGCAGTTTTTCCAATGTATCGTTGAGGGATATGCGGTTGGAATCGCCCGCCTTAAGGCCAAGGGCGGCCAGGCCGCTTTTTGTCGCGTCGGCGGGTTCACCCACCGTCACCCTGGTGGCGCCGCCGACGGTGCCGATGGTCAGCTTTCCGGACTCAAAATCCACCTTAAGCTTGCCGGCTCCGAAGGCTTCATCAAGGGAAGCCTGAAGCCTTGTGACGATATAATTCGGATCGCCTGCATCCAGGCTGTAATTGTCCAGTTCAATCTCCCGGGATACGCCGTCCAGGTTTATGGTGATGCGCTTACCCGAGAGGTTCAGGTCGTCGGAAACCTCGCCGGTGATTTTCCTGCTCACGGGGTCTTTGCTGACAGCCGCGTCACCGGTAGCCACCTGCAGCACCTTCACCCGGTGGATTCCGGCCTGCGCGTCGGCGACGGCGGAAACATCCAGGTAGGCATTGCTGCTGGTTTTTGCCGACATCACCTTGACGGAATTGGTGGACAGGATATAGGATGAGCGGTTCACGATGTCGAAGAACGTGCTTTTCAGGCCCCTGAGCCTGTTGATCACTTCACGGTAGGCATCCCGCTTCCATTCAATAAGGGTCCTCTTTTGGTAAAGGCTGTCCAGCGGGATCCTTTCAGCCCGCATGAGTTCCTGGACCAGGGTATCGGTATCCAGGCCCGACAGGCCGGTGATCCTCGTGGTGGAGGTAAAACCCGGGTATGTATTGGAATAATTGTTTGTGCCAAAAATGTTCATATGCAAGTCACCTTCTTTCATCCACCAGCAGGCCGGCCAACTCCAGCATGCTGGCAAACATGTCCAGGATCTTCTCCGAAGGTATCTCCCGGATCACTTCCTTTGTTTCGCTGTCAATGACGCGGACAATGATCTCGTTGGTTTTTTCGTGGATCCGGAATTCCAGGTAGCGGTTCTGGATGGCCATGGTCTTGTTGGCCTTTTCCACGGCTTTCCTCAGAAAGCCTTCGCTGACCTGCCAATCGGAGGCGGTCTCCTCATACCTGGCAGCTTCCTTTACAGGGCCGGCATTCCCGGGGGATACGTTCTTCTCCGCAGTCTCCGAGGAAACCGGAGCCTTAACGGTTACATTATTTTCTATACCACCAATTCGCATACCTTTCCCTCCCGAAACAAACGAAAACTTCAAACCTCTTGCGATATATATATCGGCATGCCGTGAAAAAAAATGAATTCATTAAAAAACAATAATAAATTATTCAAAGCAAAAATGCGATGATTAAACCGCCGGTGTAATTTTCCAAAATTTTTGTTTTGTCATCCGCCATTGTGGTAAAAAAGTATTGCGCACTCTAAAGTCGGACACAAAGTGAGACGATATATTTGGCAGAAGGAAAACTTTTCTGTCGTTCTGGCGCCGGTTCGGCAGAAAGGTTTACCCATAAACCCCGTTCCGGGTGAAAGGAACAAAACGCGGGAGAAAGGACTCTCCCGGAAAATGAATCAAGGAGGATGATTGTATGATTATCAATCACAACATTTCCGCGCTGAACACCTATCGTCAGCTGACCGTCAACAATTCCGCAACCAGCAAGTCTCTGGAGAAGCTGTCTTCCGGTTACAGGATCAACCGTGCCGGTGACGACGCTGCCGGTCTTGCCATCAGTGAGAAGATGAGAGGTCAGATCCGTGGTCTGAACATGGCTTCCAAGAACGCCCAGGACGGTATCTCCCTCATCCAGACCGCTGAAGGTGCCCTCCAGGAAGTGCACAGCATCCTGCAGCGCATGAGAGAGCTCGCTGTACAGGCTGCCAACGGCACCAACACCGACGACGACCGCGCCGAGCTCCAGAAGGAGATTGAACAGCTGAAGTCCGAGATCAACCGTATCTCCACCGACACCGAGTTCAACACCCTGAAGCTCTTGGACGGTTCCTTTGCCAAGGTTGGAACATTGGATACCAATAATGAAGCAAACCTCGTCAGCGTCGAAGTTCTCGACGACAACATCAAGGCTGGGAGTAGTTACGCCATTACTGTCACAAAGGTTTCCTCCGAGGATGGCATAACCGTAATTGACATAACCGTAGAGGATACCGAGGATAAGGATAATCCTGTTAATGTCGATACTGTCAAGAATTTCAATGTAGCTAACGGTTATGTGAACGTTGGCGGTTTCAATGTTAAAGTTAACATCGAGGACGTCGACACTTTTACAAGTGGTACGACTAATGTTACAGTTGATGATACCAAGGCCGTTGCTTTCCAGATTGGCGCCAACCAGAACCAGATCACCAAGCTGACTATCAGCAATATGTCTTCCGAGGCCCTGGGTGTTGTTGGCGTCGACGTGAGCACCGCCGCAAACGCCAGCCAGGCCATCGGTTCTGTTGACAACGCTATCAAGTTGGTATCCTCTGAAAGGTCCAAGCTGGGTGCTATCCAGAATCGTCTGGAACACACCATCAGCAACCTGGGTACCTCTGCTGAGAACCTGACCGCTGCCGAAAGCCGCATCCGCGATGTGGACATGGCCAAGGAAATGATGGAATTCACCAAGAACACCATCCTCATCCAGGCTTCCCAGGCCATGCTGGCTCAGGCCAATCAGCTGCCTCAGGGCGTGCTGCAGCTGCTCAGGTAATCCATCCGACAACCGGCGCAAACCAAAAGAACCGGATTCATATCCGGTTCTTTTTTGGCTCTACGTCAAATGTTGGGTGGAACTAGTAAAATGAAGTAGCGTATGCAATAATGGCAGATGAACAATGGTCATCTGCCATTATTATGGTTCAGTTATAAATGTTGGGGGTGCTTATGCAACATGCTCTCGCCCCCCTACTATATTGCCTGGTCTTCATGGAAACGTCATGACCAACAACCAGTCGTCAAGCAAAATCCGGTCAGGCTTTGGGTTCCGCATCTTCCTTTACCGGCCTCACCTTCAGCCTGTCAATGACATCCCGGGAACGCATGATGGCCAACTGGTTTTCACTCCGGATCTCCTCATAGATTTCCTTGCGGTGCACGGCCACGCTTTTGGGCGCCTTAATCCCAAGCCGAACCTGGTCCCCCTGGATATCGATGAGGGATATCTCTATATCATGGCCGATCATGACCGATTGTCCTTTTTTTCTTGTCAGTACCAACATATGGTTCAACCCCTTAATCGCGCGGCAGCTCTAATTTATCAGCGGTTGAGGTAGTACCGGATGGGCAGGGATTCGTCCTGCTGAAGCACCTGCTTTCCCAGCTTCGTTTCCACATTGATGATGAGCGGCGCCTTCAGGTTCACCCTTATGTCCCTGGGATCTTCAGGAATGACCACAATGACCAGAGTCAATACCGTATCGGGGCTGGTGATGCCTAAAAACTCAACATCCGCATCCTCCAGCTTTACCTCATACCCATTATATATAACAAAGGGATCGGTGACAACAAAGCATATTTCAGGCCTGTCAAGGCTCTGCAGCCAGAAGAAGTTCACAAACCCTTCTCCCATGCTCAGCAGGGTAAACCTGCGCAGTTCCTCAAAGCCCGGTATGCCCTCGGGAAAGGTGATCACATCTTCCTCATGAATCTCGATGGTCCCAAATGGCTCCGTATTGATTTGCATAGCTGCACCTCCATTATGCCCCGATAGCATTCAAGCCCATTATCTCAGGTAATCCACCAGGGATGGCTGGATGACCCTCGCGGTGGTGGAAAGGGAAGCCTGGTACACATTGTACTCATTGTTCAGGTTCATGATGGCCTCGGCTATATCCACGTCTTCATTGAGGCTCATGAGCTTGGTGAAGCTCACGTAATCCTCGTCCAGGCGATTGCCGGTCAGCTCCACACGGTTCATCCTGGCACCCAGGCCGGCCCGCACGCGGAGCAGGTTCTCTATTTCCTGGTCCAATACCCCCAGATATTCGGAAATTAGCTCATGTTGCTCTTTCTCCTGCAATTCATTTTTAACGTCTTCATTCTCAAGATTCGCGTTAATAAAGTCTTTGATTTTGGTCAGGACATCAATCAACGAGCTCTTTTCTCCTGCTGTTGCATCGGCTCCCTTGTGGAACAAATCACTGCCCGGCACGTTTACGTTGATTCTATCGCCTATGCCGATCTCGAACTGGATAAATTCATCTTTCGCAACATCAACATTAAATGTTCCATCACTCTTCAGCAGGGGTTTGTCGGTTTTAAAGCCGGAGAAGATGTAGCGCCCGGCGTAAGAAGTATTGGCCAGCTGAATGACCTGCGTGATAAGTTCCCCGGCCTCTGCGCCTATCTTTTGCAAATCATCAGGCGTATTGGTTCCGTTGGCGGCCTGCACGGTAATCTCCCTGAATCGCTGGAGTACCTCGCTAATCTGGCCAATGGTTGCTTCGGTGATCTCCATCCAGGAGTAGGCGTCATCCGTATTCCTGCTGAACTGCTGGATTTCGGCCACGTCGGTCCTGAGCTTCAGAGCCTTTGAGGCCACGATGGGATCATCCGAAGGCATGCTGATCTTCTTTCCCGTGGCCAGCTGGTTCTGGTATTTCATCGTCCTGTTCAGGTTATTGGACAGATGCACCATGATATTGTTGATGAGCATGTTGTTGGTTATTCTCATAACCCTACCTCCCGGAATACCGATCATTGAACGCTCGGACCGCTTTGGTCCCTGTCAGTTGAATTTGGGTTTTACGTAAAGTCACTTATCGCACTTTCTGTTCCATTATAATCCCAACTGGTTGATCAGGATGTCCAGGACTTCCGAATGGGCCTGGATCATCTTCGCAGCGGCCGCATAGACCTGCTGGTATTTGACCATATTGACCATTTCCTCGTTCAGGGAGACGCCGGAGATGGATTGCCTCCTGCGCTCAATCTGTTTCACGACGCCTTCCTGGATGCCCAGGTAGAGGGAATACTGCTGTCCGTCGACCCCCAGGCTGGATATGAGGGTTTTGATGAAGTCCTCACCGGTACCTTCCATGAACGTATGCGGATTGTGCCGCATTTCGATGAGGCTGAGTACGATACCGTTGTTCCCGCTCTGTCCGGCTGTATCCGAGGCTGAAATATTTCCCACCGGATCGTCGTTGATCTCAAAGCTGATGGAGAAGTTCCTGGCAGTGAGTACCCCATATCCGGCGACAAGTAAATCAAACTCGGACGCACCGGGATCAACCCCGTGGGCCGACGCATATTCTCTGACCATTTTTTCAAATGTTTCACTATCCATGGGCTTGCCTTCAGCATCCAGCATCGTGAAGAACCTGATGTTGGAAGGCTCGGTACCTGTCAGCGTGTACCCATCCACATGACCCGGACCGTCATCATCATCGGCTGTCAGCACACCATCCCCGTTCATATCGATTATCCCTTCATTGAAGGCACGGGCAAAGACCTGGACAAACTCGTTCATCTTGCGCTGGTAGTAGGGTATGCCCTTGCAACTCGGGCTGTTGCCTTCCCCATTCATGGCCGGAAGCCCGTCGTTGCCGTCTCTCATGTCCAGGTATCCCTTAAGCTCTCCGGACTTGATGACGGCCGTGTTGCCGTCCTCCCAGACAACCTCATAGAGGTTCCCGATATCCTCAAAATTAAGCCTCTCTTCACGGATGACACACTTGAGGTGGGTAACGTTCTTATGGTCCACCAGGGCTTTGCCGCTAATGGCCACGACAAAGCGTTTTTCCGGCATCCCGTTGGGCAGCGTATAGCCGGAATCCACCTCGTACGCCTCGCAGTTGACCAGCTGTGACAACTGGTCCACAAGATAGGTGCGCTGGTCCCTCAGATCGTTGGCGGTATATCCCATGACCTCGTAATTGAAGATCTGCATGTTGAGCTTCTGGATCTGATCGGCCAGCGTATTGATCTGCTCCACCTTGGCGTAGACCATGTTGTTCAGATCTTCCTGGAGGCGGTCAAACTGGGTGGCCACACTGTTGAAATATCTGGCCAGCGCAATTCCTCTCTCTTTCAGGGCATTACGGACGCTCGGGCTTGAGGGATCGGTGGACAACTGCTGGAGAACATCGTAAAAATCGTTGATGATCTTGGAAAAGCCGCTGTCCGACGGCTCGTTATAAATGGCCTGTATGTCTTTCAGAATGGTGTCTTTCACGTACCACTCGCCAAAATACTGGGTTTCGCCCCAATATTTCTCATCCAGGTAGGTGTCCCGGACCCGATCCACCGAGATCACATCCGAACCCATGCCTATCATACCGCCACGTCCGGCTGTCAACAAGGGCCGCGCGGCCTTCTGGTTGACGACCTGCCTGGAATAACCCGGCGTATTGGTATTGTCCACATTATGGCTTACGGTCGCCAGACCTCTCTGTGAAGAATAAAGCCCTCTCAGTGAGATCTCCAGTCCCAAAAAAGCGGAATTGCTCATAACCTCATTCTCCTCCTTCTCCGGAGTGTTCTAATGCCCGTTACCTGCCTGCCAGACCCAAACGGAAGATGAGGGTTTCCAGCATGGTGTTGATCACGTTTATGACTTTTGAATTGGCGTTATAGGCATATTTGAATTTAATCATACTGGCCATTTCCTCATCCAGGGAAACACCCATGATGGCCTGCCTGATCTGATCGGCCTGGTTGGCCAGCTTGCTCTGGCTTTCCACCATGTTGGCGGCCTCCTGGCCCTTGTTGCCTAAATCCATGACGATGTTCTGGTAATAGGTGTCCAGGCTCAGCACCTTGCCGTTGCCCGTCATCAGGTACGCGTTTCTCAGCCCGGCTATCTGAAGCGTCAGGGTATTGTCGCCGTTGGCATCGATGACGCCTGCCGCAATATTGTTCAGGTCCTTCAGGCTGCTGCCCACCGCCAGATTGCTCATTTCAAGGGGCAGATTGGGGTTCACCGTTTCGAAGAACAGGCCACCGTCGGCCCCATTCAGGGTCTTTCCTGAAAGATGGAGATAATTGATCTCACGGACCATAATGTTCACCAGGGCGTTCAGTTGCTTTCTCACCGTTGGAATGAGGTCCAGGCTATCGGGTATGGTGGATATCTTCATGTTGACATCATTATTGATGTCCTTGCTCATGGTTTTCATAAGGCTTGCATAATCGGCACTGTCAACATCATAGAGTTTGCCGTTGGTTTGGCTGACGAGGGCATTCCAACCGCTTTCACCGGTATCACCGGCATTATAGTAATCCGATGTGGTAGCTACCGACAGGGTAAACCCATGTTTATTGAGCTTTTCCAGATATGCTTTAATTTGATCTGCGCCTGCCACCGAGTCATTGCCGTTAATGCTGGCACCGGTGAACATGAGAAGATACTTGTTGGCGATCGGATCAGCATTGGACGCGGCCCAATCGATGACATCCCCAAAATCATACGTTTTATCCGTTCCTGGGGTTGCGGACGACAGATCGCCAACCAGGGCATCCACATTCCTGCCATAACTCTTGGGCGTGGGTGATGCGCCGGCGCCTATGATGACGAGCTTCAGGTTATAATCAAGCCCTCTTTTCCCCAAATCCTCCGCCAGTTCCCGGATTTGGTCCTGGATTTTGGTAAGATAGTCTTTAGTTGTGTTGTTGGCTATGTCAACGGCAATGGTAACATCCGCCGTGGTGTTGGGGGAACCGTTTTCATAACTTCCCTTGGCGCCGTTGACCTGGCCTCTGGCTTCAAGAAGGCCCTGGATCAGGCCCTGGCCCAGATTGATTTCAACATCATAGCCTTCCACTTTGGGCGTGTAGAAATAGGAAAGATCATCGCTGGCGGCGGCGTAAATCCTGGTCTGAACGCCCTTGCTCACAAGGAAATAGCCTCCCACAATGATATCCATGTTGCCGTCGGGCCCATTATATGTATTGACGGAAACGAGGGTGGAAAGCCTGTCCACCAGCGCATTCCTTTCATCATAATAGTCGTTGGGGTTATTCCCTGCCGCCAATGCGGTCATGATCTTGATGTTGAGATCGGCAATCTGTTTCGTGATATCATTCACTTCGTCAATCCGAAGCTTGATCTCAGTATTCAGATCCTTTTGCAGCCTGGTGAGCTGGTCGCCGATATGGTTGATGGTTTCAACCAGGGCCTCGGCCCTTTGCCTGAGCAGGGCGCGGACGGTCAGGCTCTCGGGCGCCTTGGAAAGTTCCTGCCAGGCATCCCAGAAACGGTTCAGCGCGCTCTGGAGCCCATCGGACATGGGTTCGCCCAGGATATACTGTATATCCGTAAGCGCCGTGTTTCTGGCTTGCCAATAGCCCAGCGCATTGCTTTCGGTCCGATAAATATTATCCATAAACATATGGCGAATCTGGCGTACCTGTTCGACGCTCACGCCCATTTCCACTTTCCAGTTGCCGTAAGTGCGCGGCGCAAAAGTCGCCATGACGACACTCTGACGGGAAAAGCCCGCGGTTCCCAGGTTGGAAACGTTGTGGCCCGTTACCTCAAGGGCTTTCTGATTGGCTGATAAACCGGATACCGCAATATTTAAACTTGAGAGCACCCCAAGTCACCTCCTAATACCGGATATCCAGCACGCTTCTTTTTCCGCCGGTTGAAACCTCCGTACCGGACTTGCCGTAAACCGACGCCTCGGGTGCCGGACTTGCCAGCAGTTCAAGGTTGAAGTTGATATATTCCAGCGCGTTTTCAATGAGCCTCTGGTTGATGCCGTTCCGCAGCGCCAGTTTCATCACGGTTTCCTTCAGCTTGGCCCGGATATCGGCCAGCTGCGCCGCTTCCGGATCCGGAAGGCTTTTTTGGGCTTCCTCCAGTGTGGCTTGTGCGCTGAGCCCCAGCGCCTCGTTCAGTTTTTCGGCATACTGTTCCCTTACCTTCGCCAATTGCTTGCACTGTTCCACAAGCTTACCCTCTTCCTCGGTCAGCGCGGATAATTGTGTCGTGTCGTGGTTGACGAGGTAATCGGTTTTCTTTTCGGCCAGTTTAAGAAGCTCATTGTAGATATGCCATTCGTATTTAAGCGCTTTTATGAGGTTCTCCGTCAGCTTGACATCCGGCATTATTAGTCACTCCAATTTGCTTGATATAAACCTTCAAAACATTTATCGGCAAAAAAAAAGAATGGGATAACGCAAAGCTTCCACATTCCTTTCCTTCTGTTTTTCATTCGGGGTATCGGTCAGAACCCCTTCATCATAAGCTCCGTTATCTTTGCGGCGACATCCTCGGCGGAGACATTGTATTCTCCCCTGTTGATCCTTTCCAGGATGGCTTCCACCTTGTCCCTTCGGATATCCGGAACATTTCTCAGGGCTTTCATGGCAACGGTAAAATCCCTGGCAGGACCTGACAGGGTAAGCTGATCCTTTTTGGATGCAACAGATTGGCTTTTGGACAGTTTCTCAGCTTTCCCGGTATTGCCATAAATACCGGTAATTTTGGGCACTTCACCCCAAATCTTCATGATTACCCCTCTTCCTATTCATACCGCATTTGCTAAATCCAGCAGACTAATCTTTTGTGGAAGGGAACGGGAACAGCCTCCCGCCTTAATTTATATCGTCACGGTCAAATATTAACTTAACCTCATTTTAAAAATTACCGGTTATTGTCGCGCCTGTACTCGTCAAGATATCTCAGGCCACGGGCTTCCTCGGTATTCTTCTTTTTATCAAGTGCATCACGGAGGGTTTTCCCGGTGGCTATCATTTCGTTGGCCAACTTTCTGGAGCAGTTGACGCAGAACCTGCCGCTGGTTATCCTGACGCCGCAGTTCTCGCAAAGAAGCGCAATAGGGCTGTCCTGTGCGACCTCAATGCGCCCGTCCCTGAGGAATTTGTATATCAGCTGGGGGCTTACATCCGTTGCGGCGGAAACCTCCTGTATGGTAGCCCCGGGAAATTCGCGCAGGAACTTGCGCACCTTTTCGTACTCTTCTTCTTCCTTCTTCTTGCATGCCTCGCATATCTGCGGTCCCATGACATACATGAAGATTTTCCTGCATCGCTTGCAATTTCTTAATTCAGGCATCGCTCGCCACCCCTTCCATGCTGGAACATGACAGCATCCGTCCGGCCTTCCGTTGGAACGCCATCGGAATGCTTTCATTGGTACTAAAACACAAACTCAGCTATTAAATATATCGTCATTTTCCTGCGATAGCTATAACGGCTGCGAAGATCCAAGACGCACCGGCCTCGCGCAGGACCCGGGCGCAGGCGCCCAACGTGGCTCCCGTCGTGGTCACGTCATCCACCAGGAGAATGCTGCGCCCGGCAACAGCCGAAGGATCGGGGACATAGAACGCGTCATCCAGGTTCGTCAGCCGTTCCTCCCTGGATGACAGGCTTTGGGGTTTTGTTTGCCTGGTTTTTATGAGCACCTGTTCCACAGGAATTTCCAGCATTTCCCCGAGAGCCGTTCCAATTCTTTCAGACTGGTTGTAACCTCTGCCGAGTTGCTTCCTCCGGTGCATGGGTACCGGCACGATAATGTCCAAATCGGGCATAATGGGGTGCCTGCTCATTTCCTCCCACATCAGGAAGGCAAATGTCCTGGCAATCCTTGGCCTTGCGTAAAACTTCATGGCATGGATGGCCTGCTCCACCTCATTCTCGTATACAAAGGCTGCAAACAGGCCGTTGATCCACGGGATGTGGGGAGCCCGCTCAAACCCTCTGCCATATCTGGGCAGGGCCGCATGGCAAGGTTCACAGGTGCTGATTCTTGCGGTTTCAGGAAGTATTTTCCCGCAAAAAACGCATTTTTCCGGGTAGAGCAGCCTCAGAAGCCGCTCCTGAAAACTGGGCGCTTTAAGCAAATCGGTTTTGGGCACACAATCTCTCCTTCAGTCCGGAATAGCGCTCCCGTTCATTGCTGTTTCCGACCATTCGCCGGAGCACCTCGGGATCCCCGACAATCACCACCAGTTTCCTGGCCCTGGTGATGGCGGTATACAAAAGGTTGCGGTACACCAGCATGGGAGGCACCTTGAGCAGGGGGATCACCACGGCGGGAAACTCGCTGCCCTGGCTTTTATGGACGGTCACCGCATAAGCATGCTCCAGGTTGTCCAGGTCATCGAAGGTATACTCGCAGATCCGCTGGTCGTCATATTTTACGGTGAGAACCTGGTTTTTCAAATCCACATCGGCTATGACGCCGGTATCGCCATTGTATACGCCAAGCCCTTCACTCAGGTTGCCCCGGGAGTCCAACTGCATCCATTCCTTGTTATAATCGTTTTTGATCTGCATGACCCGGTCCCCCACGCGGTAGACGACACCGCCCACCTGCTTTTCCGGCTTGTTTTCATGGGGCGGGTTGATCCGCTGCTGGAGCATGGCGTTGAGGCGATGGACGCCGGTATCCCCCTTCCGCATGGGTGTGAGCACCTGGATATCCCTCATGAAATCAAAGCCGAACCTTTCAGGGATATGGGATGCACAAAGTTCGATGACGGTTTTGACCGCCTCCTGGGCATTCAGCCTCGGAATGAAATAAAAATCGCCCTCATCCGTGCTGAAAATGGGCTCCAACCCCCTGTTGATCCGGTGGGCATTGACAATGATCATGCTCTCCTCAGACTGTCTGAAGATTTTTTCCAGTTTGACGACCGGTATCTCCCCGCTTTCAATGATATCGGACAGGACCTTCCCGGGCCCGACCGACGGCAGCTGATCCGCATCTCCCACCAGTATGAGGCGGGTACCTGGCTTTAAAGCTTTCAGCAGCGCGCTCATGATCAGGATATCGATCATGGAAGCTTCATCCATGATGATGGCGTCGGCATCCAGGGGATTTTCTTCATTGCGTGAGAAATAGACCTGGTCGTTCTGTCCGATCTCATAGGCCACCTCAAGGAGGCGATGTACGGTCTTCGCTTCATAACCCGATGTTTCGCTGATCCGCTTGGCGGCTCGTCCCGTCGGCGCACAGAGCTGAACCTTGATGCCGTGTTTCTGGAAAATTTCTATGAGGACTTTGATGATGGTGGTTTTTCCGGTTCCCGGCCCGCCCGTTATGACGGTAACGCCATTCTCCAGGGCGGTCATGATGGCCGCCTTCTGGTTTTCGTCAAGAACAATGCGGTTTCTGTCTTCATAATCCGAAAGCCATTCCTGAATATCCCCGGCAAGGTCGCTTCCCCTGTATCGGCTCAGGGCGATCAACCGCCGTGCGCAATACCTTTCAGCCTCGAAGAGATAATGGGTATAAACCCTGTCGGCGTGCTGCCTTTCCACATGAACGGCCGACTCCAGCAGAAGCCCGTCGAAAGCGTTCTGTATCAGCGATTCAGGCGCATTGGTCAGTTTTTGCGCCTCCCGGAACAGGTCTTCCCTGAGGCAATAGGTATGCCCGTTGAGGGCGGAAAGGCTTAGCAGGTACCACAAGGCGCTTTTCAGGCGGAATTCGGAACAAGGGTCGATGCCCAGGCCCAGGGCAATGCTGTCACATGTCTTAAAGCCCAGCCCGATATCGGGATCCATGAGGCGGTAGGGATTTTTTTGAATCTCGGTTTCGGCGGAAGCGCCGAACTTCTTCCATATTTTCGTCGCATACAGGGCGGAAAGACCGAATCTTTGGGCCAGCATCACCACGCTGCGCATGGCTTCATGCTCCGTAAAGGCTTGTCCAAAGGCCAAAGCCTTCTCCGGCTTTATCCCCTTGATCTCGGTCAGCCGCAAAGGATCGGTCTGAAGAATGTCAAAGGTTTCTTCTCCGAATCTCTCCACGATTTTTTTCGCGGTGGAAGGCCCCAGTCCCTTTATGAAACCGCTGGCCAGATAACGTTCCATTTCTTCCAGTTCGGTGGGAGCCTGTCTTTTGCATTGGGAAACGGCAAACTGGGGACCATAGTCCGGATGCCGGGTCCACTCGCCGATGGCAACCACGGATTCACCGGGCATGAGCATGGGCATGGTGCCTACAAGAATGTGGACCCGTTTGCCGTCCTTGATCTCACATACCGTATAACCGTTGTTTTCATTGGTATAGATTATGGATCTGACAATCCCCGAAACCTGTTCCATCATCCACCCGTCATGGTTCAACCATCGGTAAATAAGCTGCTACCAGTTATCATACAATACCTGTCGATGGGGGGCAACACTTCAATGGGGTATATGGTTTGCATATCCCTGATGATCCGATTGACTTGCGCGTTTTTGCCGGTTGTGGAGACATAGATCCTGCGATCGGTCATGAGCTTTTCAGGTATTTCCTCCAAAAAGGCTGTCCTGATGACCCCCTCCAGATTTTCCTCAGCATCTTCAGGAATGGTAAGAATGATGCGATACCCCGCGTCGGCGTTTTCACCCGGCCGTATCTTCAGCAGTTCAAGGACGGCAAGAAACAGTCCGTAAAACGCAAAAACAGAGAGAAGGACGATAGACAGGATCTCCATAGGGCCTCCATTTTCTGACAATAGATGACATTAATATTTTTTATTGATAAAATCTTATTTATATCATATGCTTGGTGGTAAATATATGTTATGCAGCACAACAATCCTGGCGCCGGAGGAGTTGTAATGCAGAAAATATCGATTTCTCGTTTAAAACCCGGAATGAAGCTAGCCGAGGACGTGTTCGCAAGCGACGGCCGCATCCTGCTGCTTAAGGGATTTGTCATAAAGCCCCGGTACATACAGCGGCTTAAAGCCTATAAGGTGGATCATGTCTTTGTGGAAGACGAACTGGTTCCTGTCAGGCAGATCGATGAGGAACGCATCTATGAGGATGTTTTCTGCAACATCAAGTCGGTCATGGAAAATGCCCGGCTTGAAAAGCCCTTGGATCTCCGGACGCTCAGGGAAACAGTTTATGAACTGGTACGGCAGATCCTGAACGACGACACCGTATTCATGGCCCTGACCGGCATCCGGGATATTGATAACTATACCTTCCTCCATTCGGTGGACGTCTGCATCTATTCGGTCATCACAGCCAAGGCGCTTCACATGCCCCTTGAAGAAATAAGGGAGCTGGCTTTCGCCGCCGTTCTCCACGATATCGGGAAATGCAGGATACCCCTGGAGATACTCAATAAACCCGGAAAACTGACGGAGGAAGAATACTTCATCATCAAAAACCACACCATTTACGGCATGGAGATCACAAAAAACACGCCGGATCTTTCGGAAAGGATCCCGAAGATTATCTGCCAGCACCATGAAAAGTGGGACGGCACGGGCTATCCCCTCGGCCTCAAGAGTTTCGACATCGACCGCATGGCGCGAATCATCAGCATAGCCGATGTCTACGACGCCCTTACGGCCAACCGGGTTTACCGCAAGCGGCACATGCCCCATGAGGCCGCGGAGTACCTGATGGCCCAGACAGGACAACACTTTGATCCCTATATTCTTCAGACCTTTATCAACAATATCGCCATCTATCCCGAGAACCTGATCGTGATGCTCAATACCGGTGAGATCGCCCGGGTGCTTTCCTCAAGGAGGGGCATCATGTCCATGAGACCCGTCGTTTCGGTTATCACAAGGAAAGACGGACCTCCCATCCTCAACCCGTATGTGCTGGATCTGCAGCAAAACCCGACAGTCTTCATCGTGGATATCATCAGCTGATGCGGTTGATGTCTTGCGGTTGGCCCGCACGCTTTCCATACAGCCCCATGGGCTGGTTTTTTTACGCTTTCGTTAAGAGCTTTTCGCCACCCTATGGCGGAATGGATTCATGGTATATAATCATCGTAGAACGCATAAAAGGAGGAAAGCGGCATGATAAACATCCCTGAAGTGAAGCTCGGCATCATAGCGGTAAGCCGTGACTGCTTTGTCATCTCGCTGTCCGAGAGACGCAGGAAACGGCTGGCAGAAGCCTTCACCAAAGCGGGCGGATCGATTTTTGAAATTCCCACCGTTGTGGAGAATGAAAAGGACTGCCTCCGGGCCGTAGACGAGGCGAAAGCGGCAGGCTGCAACGCGTTGGTGGTACTCCTTGGCAACTTCGGCCCTGAAACGCCGGAGACCCTTATCGCGAAATATTTCGACGGGCCGGTCATGTACCTGGCTTCAGCCGAGGAACGCAGCGACGATCTCATCGATGGCAGGGGCGACGCCTATTGCGGTCTGCTCAACTGCTCCTACAACCTCGGACTGCGCAGGCTGCGCGCCTACATTCCGGAAAATCCTGTGGTCACGGCGGAGGAGGGCGTAAGCCGCATCTTTGATTTCATCCCGGTGGCCAGAGCCATTCTTGGATTGAAGCGACTGAAGCTGTTTACCTTCGGACCAAGGCCCTATGACTTTTTTGCCTGTAATGCACCTATCAAGGCGCTTTACGACCTGGGCATCGAGATCCAGGAAAACTCCGAACTGGACCTTCTCATTTCCTACAAAGCCCATAAGGACGATCCGAGGATTGCGGGCGTGGTGAAGGAAATGGCGGAGGAACTGGGTTCCGGGAACACCTACCCCGATTTGCTTGAAAGGATGGCCCAGTATGAACTGACCCTGCTGGACTGGGCGGAGAAGAACCTGGGAGCGAGCAGGTATTTCGTCTTCGCCAACAAGTGCTGGCCCGCCTTCCCTGAGCAGTTCGGCTTTGAGCCATGCTACGTGAACAGCCGCCTCGCCGCAAAAGGCATCCCGGTGGCCTGCGAGGTGGACATCTATGGTGCGCTCAGCGAATACATAGGCGCATGCGTGACAGGGGATGCCGTCACCTTGCTGGACATCAACAATACGGTGCCCGAGGATATGTACAGGGAGAACATCGCCGGAAAATATCCCTATAAGCTGTCCGACACCTTCATGGGCTTCCATTGCGGAAACACACCGCTTTGCAAGCTGGGCAAGGGATGCGCCATCAAGTACCAGCTCATCCAGCACAGGTTGCTTGAAAAGGGCGAGCCCGACTTTACGCGGGGCACCCTGGAAGGAGACATCGCCCCCGGCAATATCACGTTCTTCAGGCTGCAGAGCGCCGCTGACACCAGCCTGCACGCCTACATCGCCCAGGGCGAGGTCCTGCCTGTCCCCACAAAATCCTTCGGGGGCATCGGGGTCTTCGCTATCCCCGAAATGGCCAGATTTTACAGGCATGTCCTGATTGAGAAGCGGTTCCCCCACCACGGCGCTGTGGCCTTTGCCCATTGCGGCAAGGCACTCTTCTCCATTTTCAGGTACCTGGGCGTGGAGGATATTTCTTTCAACCAGCCAAGAGGCATGCTCTACAAAACTGAAAACCCGTTTGAATAAGCTGTATGGAACAGTTAAGGGAGAAACCGGTCGACGGCTTCTCCCTTTTTTCGTACAGCTTTCAACCTGGAGGTCCCATGACCTTAAAGGCCCGCTTCTTTTCTCAAAATTTCCGCCCTGTCGGTCTTCTCCCAGGTAAAATCCGCATCTTCCCTGCCAAAGTGCCCGTAGGCGGCTGTTTTTTTATAGATGGGGCGCCTTAAGTCCAGCATCCGGATGATGCCGGCGGGCGTCAGGTCAAAATGCTTCCTGATGAGTTCGACTATCTTTTCATCGGGAATACGTCCTGTGCCAAAGGTATCCACATGAATGGAAACCGGATGGGCCACACCGATGGCATAGGCCAGTTGTACCTCACAGCGGTCGGCAATACCGGCGGCAACGAGGTTCTTGGCCACATATCTGGCAGCGTAGGCGGCCGAGCGATCGACCTTGGTGGGATCCTTTCCCGAGAAAGCACCTCCCCCATGCCGGCCCATACCACCGTAGGTATCTGCAATAATCTTTCTGCCCGTAAGGCCTGAGTCACCCTGCGGGCCGCCCACGACAAAGCGTCCGGTGGGGTTGATGAAGTAACGGGTCTTGTCGTCCAGCATATGCGAAGGAATGACGGGACGGATCACATGCTCGATGATATCCTTTTCAATTTGGGCATGCTCAACCTCCGGCCCATGCTGGGCGGAAACAACCACCGCATCCACCCTGACCGGTTTGCCGTCGACGTATTCCACCGTGACCTGACTCTTTCCGTCAGGTCGAAGATAGGGCAACGTCCCGTTCCTGCGGACCAAAGCCAGCCGCTGCGTCAGCTTATGGGCGAGCAGGATGGGCATGGGCATGAGTTCAGGCGTCTCATTGCAGGCAAAACCGAACATCATGCCCTGGTCGCCGGCACCGATGGCCTCATCACTTTTGTCTTCCCCGGCTTTCGTCCTGGCCTCAAGGGCCTTGTTGACACCCATAGCGATATCGGGTGACTGTTCGTCGATTGAAGTAATCACGGCACATGTATCACAATCAAAGCCAAATTTGGCCCGATCATAACCGATCTCACGGATGGTTTCCCGGACGATACGGGGAATATCCACATAACAGTTGGTGGTAATCTCCCCCATGACCAGCACCAAACCGGTGGTCACCGCCGTTTCACAAGCTACACGCGCATAAGGATCCTGCGCGATGATGGCATCCAGCACCGCATCGGAAATCTTGTCACATATCTTATCCGGATGCCCTTCTGTAACCGACTCGGATGTAAAGAGCGTTCTTGTCGGCATATCAAGCCCTCCTTTTAAATTGCCGGAATATACGGGAGCGAGGTAAAGTCCTGGCGCCAGGATGATCACGGCTCCACAAAAAAAATCTCTTCCAATGAAGAGACTTTCCAAAGCTCCTCATCTTTCAGAATGCTGCCATTCTGCGGGAATTGGCACCATTGCCAATAAGGCCGGTTGCCGGGTTTCATCGGGCCCGATCCCTCCACCGCTCTTGATAAGGCACAATATTGATTTTAGCTGAATCATATCATATGAAAATTTCGGCGTCAAGTGCGTTGACAAACACTTTTTGCGATAAATATAATTGACTTGTATGGTATTATATACAAAAAACGGGAGTGTTATAACACCGGTCATGTCCCGGCCGGCAGGCTGAGAATCCATCTGACGAAGAACCGGTCTGTGCCGCAAAACGCAGCGGACCACTTCATGAAGCAGGAGGGATCACGGATTGAAAAACATCAAGGATACCGCATTGGACAGTTTCCAATATACCGTTTCGGAACTTTTGATCCGCAACAAAAGCATATTGGACGGCATGACAAAGCTTGAGGACTCCAACGCCAGGATCAACAGGACCATCTCAAAGGCCGTTACCCAGTGCGGGTGTATCAAAGTCAACGCTAAAAAGCAGGAGTATCCCGAGGACATGGAATTTGAAAATATCAACGGGTTATTGGATTCCCATGTGGACGGGCACCTTTGCGAGTCATGCCGCGATCTCCTGGAGAAGGATATCGGCAGGCACCTTTTCTACCTGACTTCCATATGCAACACGCTGGATTTGAACCTTTATGATATCATCATCAAAGAGTTGGACAGGCTCCAGATGCTCGGAAAATATAGCCTGAGATAAGCTTTACCCAAACGCTGTGAATCATCAGAAATGGGAGGACCTGTCGCGTCCTCCCATTCGTTATTGCGGATGATGCCGGAAACCCTGCAGTCCGCTTCAAATCCTTTACGGTTCTGCTGTTCATTCCATGTCCAGATCCAGGCAGATACGCTCCTTGATGCGCTTAAGCCCCTGGTTGATGCTTCGGGCCCTCTGCCCCCCAATGCCGTCCACCAGATCCAATTGCTCCACAGTGGCCGCGATAATCCCCTTCAGGTTGTGTTTCTCTGGACGCTCTTGGGCAGGCGGGCAATCTTGCTCAGCGCACGGAAGCCTCTGGGAGATACCGGGCTGTCCATGGACACCACCCCGGGATCATAGCCCAGAAGCCTGAAGATCACATCATGCCTGGCCAAATCGTCATCGCTCAGATGATGGAGCCGCTCAATAAGCTCCGCAGGCTGTACGCCGCAGCCTTCCGCGATGTAATCCTCCAGGATCAGAAGTTCCTCATCCTCGATATTGGCCAGAAGTTCTTCCAGCTGGATGCTGATCAGGCGGCCTTCCACTCCCAGCTCGCAGATGCAGGTTCTGATCTCATCCGCAATGCGCATGGCGATCTCGCAGCGGATGATCACATTGATCACGTCCGTATAGCGGCACAGGTCGTTGAATTCCAGGTTGGTCAGTTTGTCCAGCTCGCGCATCAGGACCTTCCTGTTCTTGTCCAGGGTCTGGAGCGCATTGTTGGCATAGGTCATGAGCTCGGATGCGCTTCGCAGCACAACCTTCTGATCCCCTTTGTAGAGGGAGATGGTACTTCTCCTTTCTGAGATGCAGATAACTAGCTCGCCTGTTTGCCTGGCTGTCCTTTCGGCTGCCCTGTGCCTGGTTCCCGTTTCAGAGGTTTGGATCAGGGGATCGGGGATCAGCATGGTATTGGCCATCACGATTCTGCTGGCATCCTTGTTCAGCACAATTGCGCCGTCCATTTTTGAAAGCTCATAAAGATAGGCCGGCTTGAATTCGCAGTCAATGCGGAACCCACCGTCGATCAGACAGGTGAGCTTTTCGGGATCGGTCACCACGATCAGGGCGCCATTTCTTGCCCGGATAATGCTGTCCAATCCTTCCCGCAGCATGGTGCCCGGAGCCGTCATCTTGATCATGGAGAGAACTTCATGGTCCAGCATATGGACTCCTCCCAGCAGCGATGGATTCACAATCTAAAAGAGGATTTGGAGTAATTCATCTATGGTGTTGACAGGCAGTATCTCCATGCCATGGTTGTCGCGGAGCGATTTGGCGCTTCCGGCAGGCATGACGCACCGTCTGAAACCCAGGCGGGCGCATTCCGACAGGCGTTTTTCGCTATGGCCTACAGCCCGGACTTCCCCTGTCAGGCCCACTTCGCCGAACAACACGGTGTCATGGCACACAGGCTTACCCTTGAAGCTGGAGGCAATGGCCGCCACAACGCCCAAATCGGCCGCCGGCTCTTCAATCTTGAGTCCTCCCGCCACATTCAGGTAAGCGTCAAAGCTGTGAAGCTGCATCCCTGCCTTTTTCTCCAGGACCGCCATCAGCATGGCAAACCTGTTGTAATCCATTCCGGTAGCCATCCGTCTTGGCATGCCGAAGCTGGTGGGACAAACCAGCGCCTGCACCTCCACCAGCACGGATCGGGTTCCTTCAAGGAGCCCGACCACCACGGATCCGGGCTGGTCCCCGGATCGCCCTTCCAGCATGATGGAGGAAGGGTTCAGAACATCGGTGAGTCCTCTTTCCCCCATTTCAAACAGGCCGATTTCATTGGTGGAGCCAAAGCGGTTCTTGACAGCCCGCAAAATCCGGTAATCCTGGTGGCGTTCCCCTTCAAAATAGAGAACCGTATCCACCATATGTTCCAGGACCCTGGGTCCCGCAATAGCGCCTTCTTTTGTGACATGGCCCACGATGAAAACCGTGATGCCGAGTTTCTTGGCTACCCTCAGAAGGTTTCCCGTCACCTCCCGGACCTGGCTGACACTGCCGGGAGCGGAGTTCAGTTTTTCGCTGTACATGGTCTGTATGGAGTCTATGACCACAAGCTCGGGCTTATCCCGTTCCAATACAGCCTCAATTCTTTCAAAGGAGGTTTCGGACAGCATATAGAGGCGGCCGCCGGACAAACCGATGCGGTCTGCCCTCAGCTTAATCTGCCTGACGGATTCTTCGCCGGAAACATAAAGAACCCGCTTTTCAGCGGCTATTTTTGAACACACCTGAAGGATCAGGGTGGATTTGCCGATCCCCGGATCACCGCCCACCAGGATCAGGGATGCCGGGACAATCCCTCCCCCCAGGACCCGATCCAGTTCGGCGCTTCCGGTGCTGAGCCGGAATCCTTCAGCAGCATCCACATCCGATAGGGCGACAGCCGGGGGCAGATCCTTCCATACGCTCTTGCCGCCGGATGCGTGTTCCGGCTCCGCCACTTCCTCCAATAACGTGTTCCATTTCAGGCAGGACGGGCACTTGCCCAACCAGCCGCTGCTTTCATATCCGCATTCGCTGCAAACGTATTTTGTGCGTGGCTTTGGCATTTTCTCCTCCAAATGGTAGCACTAACTTTTATTTATCACAAAAAGGGGAGTTTGAAACTCCCCTTTAAGCGCCTTATATTTTCTTCCACTTGACGCCCTGCGGCGTATCCATGAGTTCTATGCCCATACTTCGGATTTTATCCCGGATTTCGTCGGCCAGTTTCCAGTTCTTTTCCTGGCGTGCCTTCTGGCGCAAGGCGATGAGCTGCTCGATTTCCTTGTCCAGCGGAACAGCTTCCTGCTTCGGCGAAACCCTGTCCAGCCCAAGGCCGAAGACACTGTCCATCTTTACCAATAGGTCGTAAAGTTCCTGCGATTTTTGGGGATACCGCACCACGTTCCAGGCAATACCCAGGGCCCGCGGGATGTTCAAATCATCATTGATGGCATCCTCAAAATCTTTCAGGAAAGCTTCACACACACCCGGGTCCACGGCTTCTTGCCCTTCCTTATGGGTCAGAACGCCTTCTATGAATCGGTTATAGGCGGTCTGTGATGCGTCCATGCCCTCCCAGGTAAAATTGAGTTTGTTGCGATAATGGGCATTGAGGCACATGAACCGGAAAGCAAGCGGGTCATACCCCTTTGCCTTAAGGTCCGCCAGCGTGTAGGTATTGTTCAGGCTCTTGGACATCTTCCCGTTGTTGACCATCATGAATTCACCATGGAGCCAATAACGGACGGCGGGTTTTCCTAGAAGTGCTTCCGACTGGGCTATTTCGTTCTCATGGTGAACGGGGATATGGTCCACACCGCCGGTATGGATATCAAAGGTATCGCCCAGATACTTGCGGCCCATGGCCGAACATTCGATGTGCCATCCGGGATAACCCATACCCCATGGGCTTTCCCATTGCATGATGTGTTCCTTGGGCGCCTTTTTCCAGAGGGCGAAATCGGCCGGATGCCTTTTCTCCGTGTTGACCTCCACCCTGGCGCCTGCCATCTGGTCCTCAAGGTTTATCCTGGACAATTTTCCATACTCGGGGAACTTGGAGATGTCGAAATAAATCCCGTCGCTGGTTTCATAACCATAACCTTTCTCAACCAGGCCCTGCACAAATTCGATCATCTCCGGGATATGCTCCGTGGCCTTGCAGATGATCTCAGGCTTCTCGATGTTCAGGGCGGTGATGTCTTCCATGAATGCGCGGGTGTAGAATTCGGCTATCTCCCAGGGGGTCTTTTTCTGCTCCCTGGCCCCCTTGATCATCTTGTCCTCGCCTTCGTCCTCATCGGATACCAGGTGACCCACATCGGTGATGTTCATCACATGGCGCAGCTTATAGCCGTTATACTTCAGGACACGCCTGAGAATATCCATAAATATATAGGTTCTCAGGTTTCCGATATGGGCATAGTTGTATACGGTGGGACCGCAGGAGTACATTCTGACCTCATCTTTGGACAGCGGGACAAATTCGTCCTTGTTCCGTGTCAATGTATTATAAAGCTTCATTTTGGGGTTTTCACTCCTTCGCTTCGCTGCTGTCTTTGTCGCAGCCGGAATATTTATCTTTAAGCTTATTCAGTTCACTGAGCTTTTTCTCATATTCCCTGAGTTCCTTCTTCAGTTGTTCGATCTCGTTGCGGAGGCGGCAGAATTCCTGGGAAACAGGATCCGGCAAATGAATCTGATCCAGTTCAAAGGATTGCCGGATTTTTTCTCCGGCGCGCCTTACGGCACGTCCCGGCACCCCCACCACGGTTGTATTAGGCTCCACCTCGCTGGTCACAACAGCGTTGGCGCCTATCTTGGCATTGTCGCCAACGGTGAAGGGTCCCAGAATCTTGGCGCCTGCACCTATAAGCACATTATTCCCTATTGTGGGGTGTCTTTTTCCTTTATCCTTTCCCGTCCCGCCTAAAGTAACGCCATGGTAGATGGTGCAATAATCCCCGATTTCAGCCGTTTCGCCGATAACCACGCCCATCCCGTGGTCGATAAAAAGGCACTTGCCGATTTTGGCCCCTGGATGGATTTCTATACCCGTTTTGTGCCGGGCGTGCTGTGAAATGGCGCGCGCGATAAAGTACAGGCCCTTTTTATGGAACCAATGGGCGATCCTGTACCACCTGACGGCCTTGTAGCCGGGGTACTGAAAGATGACCTGCCAGGGGCCCCGCGCGGCCGGATCCCGCTCAGCTATTGATTTGGCTTCCTCATACCATCTGAACATATCCTTCACTCTATCCCCACGAAAGGGGAGTTCCTGCCTTTATATATCCTATCCATGCATCAGGTCAGACTTGGTTAATACCCATTATAATGGATATCCGGTCACAGAACAAGCCAAACATCCTTCCCAGCCCGTTCGGATGCATGGAAACCCGCAAGAAACGGGACAACCCGGATCTGGCCTGTAACATCCCTTACAATATGGTATGCCGGGATGCGGCAGTCAGAACCGGGTTGCCTGAAACACGCGGAAAGCTCGGAAGTCACCCGGAGGAATGTTTCGGTGCAAGGCCTAACCGATTTCCTCCGCCTGGCCGTTGCTGGCGCAGATGGCCGCCGCGCCCACGGCCGTGGCAAATTCCGCGTTATCCGGAATGATAAAATTCACGTTGAACAAGGCGGAAAGTTTCGTAAACACATCCTTTCCCTGGGGCACATTGGTCAGGTTTCCTGTCAGCACCACGTCCTTAACATGTTCCATCCTGGTGGCGAAAACCGCCAGCATGCCGATGGCCTGGAAAACCAGGTTGATGATTCCCATGGCCACATCGGCCTTTGTCGCCAAATCGCTGATCTTTCCGAAGTTTGAGGCTGTAGTATCCGGCGAAAGGTTGGTCACGCCATTCCTGGATATGTCGCCTATGGTCAAATCCACATGATCCAGGCTGCCTCCTTCGGCCATTTTGATGATGTCATCAAAATTCCGTATGTTCAGCATTCTGTTGGAAAGGCCCAGGAGCGTTCCTCCGCCGATGCCCGTGCCTCCCAGGTGGACCGCCCGATCCTGTTCGGCCATCACAAAGGCCGTACCGGTACCCATGCTGACAACGATGGCCTTCTCAAGTCCGCTTAGGAAGAGCCCGCCCATGCCGATGGCCAGAAACTCGTCAACTTTTGCGGTGGGAACGCCCAGAAGCCGCTCGTTGAGGTAAGTTGAGCCCACTCCTGTCACCATGATTTTCTCCACGTCAGCCAGGGTCAGGGCATTGTCGTTCAGAAACCTTCCCAAGGCACCGTAAACCGAAGCTACGGGATCGGTGGCTTTTACGAGGATCGGGCTCAATATCCTTCCCCTGGAATAGCCGATGATTTTGGTGGTGGTGCCGCCAATGTCGATGCCGACGATGATGCCCATCACGAAGGCCTCGCTTTCTCGTTTCTCGTATCACTAATCTTTTGAACCGCAAGAACAACAGGCACGCTAATAAGGGATGCCGCCGCTATCTCAACCAGCATATTCACGATCGCGCCGCTGAAAATGATGGCAAGAGCGCTCTTTCCCACTGTGGTCGCACCAACCGCCTCCACATACTCCTGGGCATACAGAAGGTAAATCATACCCAATACGCCGACGGTATTGGTGAGGGTGCCCCCCAACGCGGCTCCGACGATGGATACGGTTTTGTTCCTGATCAGCTTTTTCAGCAATGCAAAGACATAATAGGCCACAATGCCGATCAGGATACGGGGCATGACCGAAACCAACGGATTAAGGAAGAAAGGCGCTACCGGCATGCCTGAAAAAATTGTGGCTGCCGTATACAAGCTGGACAATCCGAACATGAGCCCGACAAAAGCGCCTGTCAGCGGCCCGTCAAGCACGGCTGCAATGATAACCGGTATATGCATGGTGGTAATGGAAAATGGCGGAATCGGGATATACCCCAGAGAAGGTATGAGTGTCAGAACAATGGTAAATGCCGAGAAAATTCCGGCAACGGCGATACGCCTCACACTCACGCGAGGCCTTGTTTGAATGTTTTCCATTTGTCATCCTCCGTTCTCATTCCCTTGCGGGATATAAGTCGAAATGATTTTGATATTTGGTTGCATTATGTTCGGTTTTCTGCAGAAATACCGACAGAGCCATGATAGCACATTCCATATGTTTTGATCAAGATTTTTGTATACACGGATAACGGCGGCTTTAACATGAGATTGCGCATTGTACGGCTTTCCTGACGCACATAAAAGGAATTTATGAAAAAGCGGCACATTGGGTATACCAACAAGGGACACATCCCGGCATTCCATTGTCCGTCAAATTGTGATAGAATGTTATAATCAACTGTACAGGTGATCCGCTTGCTGCATGTTTTTATCGTCAACCCGATTGCCGGAAAGGGAAAATCCCTTTCTTTAATCAGCCATATCGAAGACCGGTTCCGGGATTTTCCCGAGCCTTACCATATTGAAATCACCAGATATCCCGGGCATGCCACTGCCATTGCCAGAAGCCTTTCTGCCGACGGCGTTCCCATGCGTGTCTACTCGGTTGGCGGGGACGGAACCCTCAACGAGATCATCAACGGGCTTTCCGGCGATCATGTGGAACTGGGGATCATTCCCTGCGGTACGGGTAACGATGCCATCCGATCCATCTATGATATCACGGATCCCCTTGTCCTCCTGAAAATCCTGCCGGTAGCCTCATCCATTCTGCTGGACATGGGAAGAATCAATGGCCGGTATTTCATCAATATCGCTTCCATCGGCTTTGATGCGGAAGTAGTGATTTTCAGCAGAAAATTCAAGCGCATCCCCCTGGTTTCCGGCCCCATGGCTTATGTTCTGGGCGTTCTGGCCGCCGTTATCGGCTTAAAAAAGCACCGTGTCAGGATCGCCGTGGATGGCGCTCCGGAGCGGAGCAATGAGCTTCTGCTTTGTGCGTTTGCAAACGGAAAGTATTACGGGGGCGGCATGAAGCCGGCTCCCGATGCGGATATGACCGACGGCCTGCTGGATATCTGCGAGGTGGAATCTCCGGGCAGGCTGAGGCTTCTGAAGTTCTTCCCCGCCTTCATGAAGGGTGAGCATATCGGTCTGAAGGAAGTGTCCATGCACCGCTGCAGGCGGATCGAGATCACGAGCCAGCGGCCTATGCCCATCAATATCGACGGCGAAACGACAAAAGAAACCCGGGTAACGGTTGAAATCGTCCCCGGGTCGCTTCGTGTCCTGATTCCCTAATGCTTTGGCCTTATCAGAATGTTATTGGTTCGCCCGTTACCTCGAAATCGACGTACTGAACGACCTTTCCTGTCAGCTTCTGGCTCCTGGCGTCGGGCTGGCTTCCACCCACGAACACCCTAAACTTTCCGGGTTCAAGGATGATATTCCCCTCGTCGTCCACCATGGCCATCTGCCTGGGTGTCAGCGTGAACTTAACTGTTGTTTCCTCTCCCGCTTTCAGGTAGACGCACCTGATGCCGTTGAGCTGCCACCTGGGCACAACGGTACTGGCTTCCATATCCTTAAGGTACAATTGGGCCACTTCGTATCCGTCGTACTTGCCCGTGTTTTTGATCCGCACCGTACATTCGATAGGCTCGCCGGCCTGTATCCTGTCGGCGCTGAGTGCCAGCTCGGAATATTCAAAGGTGGTATAGCTTAGCCCATAACCGAAGGGATACAGGGCTTCTCCTTCCATGTAACGGTAGGTCCTGCCCCTCATGTTGTAATCCCTGAAATCGGGAAGCTCTTCGGTGGAACGGTAGAAGGTAACCGGCAGCCTGCCGCTGGGATTGCTCTTGCCGAACAGGACGGAAGCAACGGCATTTCCGCCCTCTTCTCCCGGATACCAGGCCTGGAGGATGGCATTGGCTTTCTCATCGGCCAGTCGCAAATCCATCGCGCTTCCCGCAAGCACCACAACGACAACAGGCTTTCCTGTCGCCAATATGGCTTCCAGGAGTTGAACCTGGCACTTGGGCAGGCTCAGATCTTCCTTGTCGCCTGAGAAGTATTCGTTGCCCTGATCGCCTTCCTCGCCCTCCAGGGTTTCATCCAGACCGAGGCAGAGGATGGTGACGTCCGCTTTCTCCGCACAGGATACCGCTTCTGACAAGCGATCCGGTCCTTCTCCCAACATTCTGGATAACCCTTCGCTGTACTGGTCGGCAAGGGGTGAACCAATAGAATAGAATACCCTGATGTCATCGCCGCAGAAATTGCGTATACCTTCGAGGACTGTCACATATTTGGACGCGGTGCCGTAGTAATTGCCCATGAGCGCCTTGCGGCTGTCGGCGTTGGGTCCGATGACGGCCACCGATTTGATTTTGCTTGGATCAAGCGGCAGAATCCCGTCATTCTTCAGGAGTGTCATGGATCGGATGGCAACTTCCCGGGCCAGATCCCTGTGCTCCTTGCAGTCGTTGACCTCATAGGGAATCTTGGTGTAAGGCACGTTCTCTTCCTTGTCAAACATGCCCAACTTCATCCTCGTCATCATCAGGCGGGTTACCGAGCGATCGATCTCCTCCTCGGTGATGAGCCCTTCCTTCAAAGCAATGAGCAGATTGCCGTACATGCTGCCGCAGTTGAGGTCACAACCGTTCCTGACAGCCAGGGCCGCCGACTCGGGAGCGGTTGCGGTCACCTTATGGTGGAGGTGAAAGTCCTGGATTGCCCAGCAATCCGAGGTAACGTGCCCTGCGAATCCCCATTCCCCGCGCAGGATATCGACCAGGAGGGTCTTGCTGCCGCAGCAGGGCTCACCATTGGTCCTGTTATACGCACCCATGACGGATTCGACCTTCGCTTCCTTCACACAGGCTTCAAACGCCGGCAGATAGGTCTCGCGAAGATCCTTCCGGGAAACCACCGCGTTGAAGGAATGACGTTCGGACTCGGGTCCGCTGTGGACCGCAAAATGCTTGGCGCATGCCGCCACTTTCAGATATTTCGGGTGATCCCCCTGAAGCCCCTTGATAAAGGCGACGCCCAGCCTGGATGTGAGATAGGGATCCTCCCCATAGGTTTCATGTCCGCGGCCCCATCTGGGATCCCTGAATATATTGACATTGGGCGACCAGAAGGTAAGCCCCTTGTAAATACCCCTGTCGTCTTTTCGCGCATATTCATGGTGCTTGGCGCGGGCTTCGTCGGATATGGCTTCCGCCACCCGTTTGATCAGGTCCTCGTCAAATGTCGCAGCCATGCCGATGGCCTGGGGAAATACTGTTGCGGTGCCTGCCCTGGCCACACCGTGGAGCGCCTCGTTCCACCAGTTGTACCTTGGGATGCCCAGCCTCGGGATGGCAGGAGCGTTGAAAAGCATCTGGGATACCTTTTCCTCAATGGTCATCCTGGAGACAAGATCTTTGGCTCGTTCCTCGAAGCTCTTGGATTCATCGAGATAAACAGGACAGTCGTTCATGAACCTTTCCTCCTTGCAGCGATTGATATACCCATTGTATACCAATTTACAGCAATATGAAAGCACTAATTCATCTGACTTTAATAAGTTAGACGATTCTCCATCCTGTTTATCAGAAAAAAGCCCGTTGGGTTCTCCGGATTCTCCTTGTTGTAGGTAAACGGACGACCGTCCATCCCCAGGAAGATGCCACCGGCTTCTTCGGCAAGGATCTGCATGGCCGCCGTATCCCATTCCATGGTCTTACCGAACCGGTAATAGGCCTCCACGTCGCCCCGTGCAAACAGGCATGCTTTATAGGCGCTTCCGGCAACGACGATATGCCTGATATGGTTTTCCTCAATGAGCTTGTCCAACTCGGGGGTACGGTGGGATCTGCTGACCGCCAGCCGGATGTCCCCTATCCGCTCCGAAACGCGCAGGGGCTTTTCCTGCTCGTTTTCCCTGTGCCAGTAAGCCCCATGGTTTTCAAAGGCATAATAGTATTCCCTCAACATGGGTACATAGATCAGGCCGGCGACAGGGACACCGTTCCTTGCCAGGGCGATATTGACCGTAAACTCGCCGTTTCTCTTGACAAACTCCTTGGTGCCGTCCAGCGGATCCACGATAAAGCAGTACACCTGCGACAACCGGGACAGATCGTCGGCAGATTCCTCCGCCAGGACCGGGATCTGCGGATAGGCGTCTTTCAGGCCCTGCACGATCAGCTCGTTGGCCAGCTTATCGGCCATGGTAACCGGGGAATTATCCTCTTTATATTCCACCGCAAAATCCTGTTGATAGACTTCGCGTATCTTTTCCCCGGCCGCGCCCGCAAGGCTTTTGAACAGGCTGATGATTCTGCTTGCGTCCATTCCATGCACCTTCCAAATGCGATCTGGATTTGCTTGTCATCTCTCGATTTTTATATATTCCCTCTTCCGGTTATGTTCAACCACTTTGTAGGCCGCCCTCACCGGGCATCCACAAGCCAGGCTCTCGGCCAGGACCGATTTTAAGTATTCGCAGGGAAAGCTCAGGCAATAGCCGCAGCCCGCCTCGGAAATCCTGCAGGGCGTGGCGATGACGTCAAACTCCAGCCCTTTTTTCTCAAAGATCCGGCAGACCCTGTATGCAAAATTCCCCGAATCATAAATGGCAAGGCATTCCATCAACACGCCTCCCGTACGCATCAATTCATATTACTATGCTATTCGCCAGTCTGACCGATTGTCACATTGCCATTGTTTATGCCATTGACATTATCGACTTCCCTGTAGTAAAATAATGTTTGCAATTCACGAGCGCCCATAGCTCAGCAGGATAGAGCGACGGTTTCCTAAACCGCAGGTCGGGGGTTCGAATCCCTTTGGGCGTACCAGAAAACCCGCATTCCTAACAGGTTTGCGGGTTTTATTATAAGAAAAAGCCATGTCTGTGTTGGCAAAATTAGCATAATTGCATATTATAAATAGAGCTTACCTCGCCTCTCATTGATGCGGACCAGGGTAAGCCATTTGCTTTTTATGGGGTTTTATGGATAATATTCCAAACAATCCGTTACTGAAGCCGCCAAAATCGTTTGAAGAACAAATTGATTTACTGATTTCCAGGGGATTGGTTGTTGACGACAGAGAAGAAGCAATTTCATTACTTAAGCGAATATATTATTATAGACTATCGGCATATACTCTTACCTTGAAAACATTTCATGAGCGATTTATTGAAGGGACAACTTTTCAGTAAATATACGCATTATATGAGTTTGATCAAAAATTAATGGCATTGCTTATGCCCCTGATGGAAACAGTAGAAATTGTCAGGGTGCCGGCTTTAATAGCAAGGAATACTATAAAATCAGACCTTATTATATTAGAAATTGGCTCCATGTGTTATCGGTTACCAGAAACATTTGCGCACATTATGGTAGAATATACGGAAGATATCCGCCGGTTAGAATCAAACTGTTTAAAGAAGAAAAATATGTACCAAGCAATAGCTTCTTGCAATAAATCTGATTTTAGACTCTACAATTTGGAATTCATATATAACATCTCTTGCTGCACTTTTTGAACAATACGAATGTGTTGATATTAAGCAGTTGGGATTCCCGAATAATTGGGGGAGTATACTCAGAAAAAATTCTTCATCATGTTAACGTTCCAACACTGATCGCTATTTCATTGCATCTTTTTGACATGTATTTATTGCTAACACTATAACTACCCTTTCTCTGATAGTCATCATATATACTCGGGTATAACGTGTTAATCGGCTTTTGTATTACAGATTTCAAGCTAATGGTTCATGCCATGATTTGTATGATACAATAGAATCAAAATACATATGTACAGGAGGTTATTATGAATCTGAAGGGGACAAAAACAGAGGCCAATCTGCTGGCGGCATTTGCAGGCGAAGCCCAGGCGAGAACCAAATATACCTTCTATGCTTCCAAGGCACGCAAGGAAGGCTTCAACCAGATCGCCGACTTCTTTGAGGAAACCGCCAACAACGAGAAGGAACACGCCAAGATCTGGTTCAAGCTGCTCCACGAAGGCATTCCTTCCACAGAGGAGAACCTGCTGGACTGCATCGCCGGCGAACACTATGAATGGAGCGACATGTACGCGAAATTCGCCGAAACAGCCAAGGAAGAAGGCTTCGACAAGATCGCCTTCCTTTTCAAAGCGGTAGCCGAGATCGAAAAGCATCATGAAGAGCGTTACCAGAAACTCCTGGACAACATCAGGGAAGGCAAGGTATTCAGCCGCGAGAACAAGCAGTATTGGGTTTGCGGCAACTGCGGACACGTCCATTACGGCGAAAAAGCGCCGGAGGTTTGCCCCGTTTGCGAGCATCCGAAGGCCTTCTTCGCGCTGAAGGCGGAAAATTACTAAACCGCAGGCTTGTCGCCGAAAGCATGATAACAGGTCAATGACACAGGCTGTCCCATGGCTATTGCAAGAACCGTTGGACAGCCTATTTTCATACCAGTACGAATAAAATGCTACTTGTCGAAAACGGGGATGTACGGTCCATAATAGTTCTGGATTACGGTCCGAATGGGAAAGATATGGCCACACAGGGACAGGATTGGTTTTAACGCCGTATCGCGATATTGGATGTACCGATCGATCAGCAGCACCATTTCTTCCCTCGTGATGTATGCGTCAAAGCCTATGGTACCGTCCTCGGAAATGGTGATGATGCCGGCCTTGACAGCCTTCATGGTATCAAGCCTGGAAGAAGCCGGTATGGCTTTGAAATCCTTGATTTTCAACATTATGGCAAACCGCTCCAGGATGTTCAGCCTGGCCACGATATGGCGACTCATGACAGTTATGGCGTCGCCTAGGGTTATCGGTTGGCTGCCCGTCCCCATCCAGGTCTCGTCCACTATGCCCTGTTCAACAGCCGCCGCCAGGGATGACCGGACCGATCCCGTTCCGCCCGAAGCGACAGCATCGCCCCTGACCTTCTCAAGCACCTGAAGGAACTCCTCCCGGGATGCACTGGCGGCATAATCAAAACGTCCGTCTTCTTTTCCGGCGATATAGCCGTCGTCATAGAACCGCTGGATTACCTCCTCCGATTCTCTGTACCGCAGATCATAGAAGCCGGTCGCCGCCAGGCTCCTGTCCTGGCTGACAAGTTCAAAGCCGTATTCGAACAGCTTGTATGCATCCTCAAACATACCCCTCCGGTTGGGATGCTTCATGAGAACCAGGATCAGTTCAACCCCTTCCCCGTTTCTGGCACAGGCCACAAAGACGTTTTGGGCGGCCTTCGTATAACCGGTTTTTCCTCCCACGACCGTAAAACGATCCGATTGATACTGGAGCTTTGTCAGCAAGAGATCGGTGCTCTTCCTGGTTCCACGGTTCTCCGGGTGAAAATTGGTTACAGGCAGATCATATTCCGTCTCGCTGATGATCTCCCTGAAAAGCGTATTGCTGGTAGCATAGCGCATGATCTGGGCCAGATCCCTCGCCGTGGTCTGATGCTCCGGATACCCGTCCTCCACATCCAGGCCGATGGGGTTCGTGAAATGGGTGTTGGACAGTCCGAGTTCGCTGACCTTCTGGTTCATGAGCCTGACAAAATCGTCAATACTGCCGCTCACCCCCTCTGCCACCGCATTGGCAGCATCATTGGCTGAGCTTATCAGGGTCATTCTGAGCAAGTCCTTGAACTGAACGATTTCTCCCGGTTCCAGGGCCATATTGGATCCGTTGATACCGATACCGTCCACGGCAGCCTGGCTGACTGTGGTCGTCTGTTCATAATAACCTGCTTCCAGGGCAAGAGCAGCTGTCAGGATCTTGGTGGTGCTGGCGGGATACTGTTTTTTGTCCGGATCCTTCTCGCAAAGCACCCGATTGTCGGCCGCATTGATCAGGATATAGCTTTCGGCCTGAATTTCGGGCAATACCGGCATTGTATCGGCATAAGCCGGAAATGCGGTACCGTATACCAAGAGATAAAGCATCAGTATGATAAAAACACCTGTTTTCCGCATGTATGGGGGCTCCTTTGCAAGATGTTCCGTCAACACGGACGGCGAATGGGTCCGGACAGGACAGCATAAGCCTCCTGGACATTTCTCAACGTAAAAATTATATCCCGGAAAAGCCGAACCGTAAACACTTCTTCAGCCAAAACGGCATGAATGCATCATTTCAAACTGGTATGGCGGTTGTTGTTCAATTTTGCGCTGTGCTATAATAAGGGCGACCTGACCAAAATCAAAACGATGGAGTACCATATGCGCAATGTACTTGAAGACATGGATCGCTGCGTCGGTTGCTCAGCCTGCGCCCAGCGCTGCCCGACACAGTGCATCTCAATGCAACACGATCATGAAGGTTTTCTCGTACCCTATATTGATGCAAACAGGTGCGTTGACTGCGGACAGTGTAAAAAAGTCTGCCCGGTCCTAAATACTGGCATGGAAATCCCAAATGCAAATCAGGAGCCGGGTTTTCCCAGGGCCTGGGCCGCCTGGAGCCTCAATGATGCCATACGACTGAGCAGTTCTTCCGGCGGCATATTCTCGTTGTTGGCCGAGTCCTGCCTCAGCAGGGGTGGCACGGTTTTTGGAGCCGCCTTTGACCAGGATTTCATGGTACGGCATACCGGAATCACCGAGCCTTCGGAGCTGGATTCCCTGAGACGGTCCAAATACGTTCAGAGCGATATCAACCAATGTTTCAGGGAGGCGGAAAAACTGCTCAAGGCGCATAAACCGGTTCTGTTTTCAGGAACGGGATGCCAGATAGCCGGACTGAAATCCTTTCTGGGAAAGGATTATCCTGATCTCCTGACCGTCGATCTGGCCTGCTATGGCGTACCTTCACCAAGGGTTTGGTCCCTGTACCTGGAGGACATGAAAAAACGGTTCAAAAGTGAAATTGAAGCCATCTCCTTCAGAGATAAAAAGAACGGATGGAAACATTACTGCATGCATATAAGCTTCAAAAACGGACGTTCCTATCGGGACGCCGCGGTGAAAGATCCCTTTTTCATCGGTTTCGGGAAGAACCTTTTCAGCCGGAAAAGCTGCTACAACTGCCTGTTCAGGCATCCCCATTCCCGGGCCGATATCACGCTGGCCGATTTCTGGGGCGCTGATAAGCTAGGTATTGTCAATACCCAGGACGATAAAGGCATCTCCCTGGTAATTGCCAATACGCCCCGGGGACAAGCCGCCCTGGAGGCCATCCGTGAAAATTGTTTTCTGGTGGAAACTTCCTTCCGAGAAGCGACCTCGAAAAATCCGCGGCTGACGGTATCGGCTCCCATGCCCCATGCCAGAACGTTGTTCTTTGAAGATATGAACAGTGGCATGCATTTTTCGTCGCTTAAGAGGAAATATATGAACCGTTTTGTGCAAAACTTCAAGCTGATGGCCAGGAAAATACTGGGTTCAGGCATGGTGGACAGACTCAGAAAGCTTTTGCGGGGTTGATTGACCGGTTGTACCATTTCAGGATTGAGCCCGAAAAACCCGCCGATGATGCCGCAGTGATGCCGGCAAACTTCCGCTGCGGGACGTTCCGGGAGGTAGGGGTTTGAGGACAAAACTATCGCTGTATAATACCGGCAGCGCCATGCTGCTCCAGATTGTGAATATGATCATCAACCTGATCCTGCCCAGGGTTATCGCCTTGGAATATGGGTCGGCTACCAATGGCCTTGTCAACTCCATCCGGCAGTTTGTCCAATACTTCAGCGTTGTGGAGGGCGGCTTGGCGTTTGCGGCTGTTTACGCCCTTTACAAGCCCCTGGCGGACAAGGATCAGAGCAGGATCAACCAAATTCTTTCCGGAGCCAACAGGCTCTACAACTATTCCGGCCTGATCTTCTCCGGCCTGGTTCTGCTGGGCACCTTCGTCTATCCGACGTTCGTGCACGAAGAAGGCATCAGTCCGCTGACCATGGGCATGCTCGTCCTAATCATCGGCTTCCAGGGCGCGCTGGAGTTTTTCGCCATAGGCAAGTACAAAGCTCTGTTCACGGCCGATCAGAAAAGCTATGTCATTTCTTTGATCAATGCCATGGGCGTTACGCTCAATTCGGTCATCATCATCGTACTGGCCCGGCTCCATCTGGATATCGTGCTGGTCTGGCTTTTTTCCATGACCAGCTACTTTGTTCGCGCACTGGCCTACATCCTGTATGCCAGAACGCGGTACAGGGACCTGGATTTTAAGGCCGAGCCTGATTTCAAGGCGCTGGACAAACGCTGGGATTCCCTGATCCTCCAGATACTGGGGGCTGTGACCGTCGGAACCCCCGTATTGGTTACCTCCTTCATGTGCGGCTTGGGGGAAAGCAGCGTTTATGTCGTATACAACATGGTCTTTGCCAGCGTCCTGGCCATCCTCTCCACCTTCAACAACGGCCTCTCAGCCATTTTCGGCGACATGCTCGTCAGAAACGAGACCGAAACCTTCCAGAGGGCATACAGGCAGTACGAGTATCTTTACTATGCCCTCATGGGCTGGGCATACGCCTGCGCCGCTATTCTAATCATGCCCTTTATCCGCGTATACACCAGGGACATGACCGACGTCAACTATATCCGACCTGAGATCGGCCTGCTCTTTGTGCTTTACGGCCTTTTGTACAATGCCAAGACACCCCAGGGCATGCTGGTCATATCGGCCGGCCTGTACAGGGAAACCAAGTACCAGACGCTGGCCCAGGCCATCATCAACATCGTGGTCTCAGTCGCCCTGGCGCCCAGCCTCGGGATTGCGGGCGTGCTCCTTGGCTCTGTGGTATCCAATCTGTACCGGACCATCGATCTGGTCATATTCATCCCCAGGGTATTGACCAGGCTTCCCGTCATGATGACCGTCAGGCGTCTGATAAGGATGTTTGTTCTGCTCGGCGTCAGCATCTGGCCGCCGCTGCATTACCTGCACATGATGGACAAATCTCCCGACGGATACCTGGGCTGGCTCCTTTGGGCCATCCCTACGGGCCTTTGGTGCCTGTTCGTTTTCGCCGTGGGAAATGCCATCATGGAAAGAAGGACGACAAAGGATATCCTGCTCCGGGTGAGCGGAATGTTCTCCGGCAGGCACACGACCTGACCGCAGAACGTAAATACTGGAATACGGATTGGTACGGGCAGTCCGCATAATCCGGCAAGCCTGAAAATTGTCGGGATTTTGTTGTAGAAGCTATTCTTTTCGGAAAGGTTCAGTGATGCACGATGAAAATCGGCTTGATCACATTCCATTATGCGCACCACTATGGGGCCCAGCTTCAGGCTTATGCTCTCCAAAAGGCCGTCGAAAAACTGGGCCATGAATGTGAAATCATTGATTATGTCCGGCCTGACACTGTCGAAGGGAGCAGTCTTTTCAGGAGGGGTATCGGGCCGGGGGCCATCCTTGCCAATACGCACACCCTCCTTCACCTGTCTTCCTTCAGAAGAAGGCACGAGCGGTTCAACAGCTTTGTCAACGCACATATGAAGCTAAGCAGGAGACGCTATAACAGTCTTGGGGATCTGATGGCCGATCCGCCCGTTTACGACTGCTACCTGTGCGGAAGCGACCAGATTTGGAACCCCCTGATCTTTACACCGAAAGGGCTCGATCCGGCTTTCTTCATGCCCTTTGCCGGAGAGAAGAAACGCGTCGCCTATGGGCCAAGCTTCGGCATAAGCGCCATCCCCGAGCCTTATGTCAACAGCCTCCGGGAATATCTCTCAGGCTTCAGTGCCCTTTCTGTAAGGGAATCGAGTGGTTCCAGAATCATCCGGGAACTCACCGGCAGGGATGCGGAAGTGGTGCTGGATCCCACCATGTTGCTTGAACAGGACGACTGGCTTGAGGTTTGCTGCGAAGAACGGCGAAGCACGCCCTACATCCTTTGCTATTTTGTTTCGGACCCCGCGCCCTATACGGAAACCATACAAAGGCTCTCAAAGGCGCTGGATCTTCCCGTGGTCATCCTCTGTGGCTCCAGAAAACCCATTCCCGGAGCGATTCAGCGCATTTATGACGCAGGCCCGAAGGAGTTTCTGGGACTCATCCGGGATTCGGCCTTTGTCTGTACCAATTCCTTCCACGGCATGGTGTTCTCCATCCTGTTCCGGAAGGCATTCTACTGTTTTGAGAGCCGCAGGCCCAACCCTGAACAATCGGTCAACTCCCGTCTGCATACCCTTCTGAACAAGCTGGGACTGGCGGACCGGCTTCTTTCAGGCGGCAAGGCACAGGACGGGATAAACCTGTCAGAATCAGAGATAGATTATCGCAGGGTGATGGAGAATTTGGGGCGAGAAAGAGAAAAATCGCTGGATTATTTGAAAAATGCCCTGGAGTGAGACGGATCAGGCGTTTTCCTGCCCTTCTTCCGGCCCGTGGGCAGCCAGCCTGATCGCTGAAAGGACGATGCCCATGAAAACCCAGAACAGCATCATGGCCCTGGGATAATACCAGATATATTCCACAAGAGCTATGACAAGAAGCCCTATTAGGCCGGATACGCCGGCCCGCAATACATGCTTCAGGTAGGGATCGCCTTCTTCGCTGTAAATGACGCGTAAGGAGCATTTGACGGTCCTTATCATCCAGCCGATAAAAGCGGTAAGCCCTACAATTCCCATCTCAAGCCAAATCTGAAAATAGACATTGTGGGCATGAAGCGGAACACTCTTCGTGAAGATTTCATAATTCTCGGTGACCCGTTTCACCGCATCGCTGCCAAGGCCGATGCCGGTGTACCAAAAATCCGTAATAACCTGCCACATGGTCTTGAAGATATCGAATCGGTAGGAAATGGATGAATCATTGAAATTGGTGATGGTGGCTATTCTCCGCAGTACCGTATCCGGAAGAAACGGCATGGCCAGGATGCCCAGGGCGGCAAACAAGGGAATGAGGCTCCTTTTGACAAGGAAAACAAAAACCAGCACGGCTACCGCCAGACCCACATACCCTGATCGGGAATAGGTCATCAGAAGGGCAACCAGCGAAGGCAGCGCCGCCACCGTGAACAGGGCCTTCTTCTGCCAGCCTTTGGCACTGAGAACGATGGCTGCAAAAAAGGGAGCGAACAGAACGATGTTCTGGGCGAAAATATTGCTGTTGCCAAAGAATGATTCGACGCGGCCGGGCATGCCTTCATTCAATTCCACGTCCACCTGCGCCTGATTGACCGGAACGCCCACGATGCCCTGATACAAGCCGTACAACCCCGCCAGAGCCACACCTATCATGATGATCTCCAGAACCGTGGAAAGATCTTTTTTGGATCGAATGGTGCTGACCAAAATGAGCATCATCAGAAAATCGGTGCCGTAAAACGCCAGAAAGCGGAGGCTCAGCGAAGGATAAGCCGAAAAGACCTGCGCCAGAAAAATGGAGAGCAGAAACAGGAACAGGAACAGATCGATGGTTTTGACGGCAAACCTGACGCTGCGGTCTCCCATGGTCCTGATGAGAAAAAGGCCGAAGAAAACCAGTACAGCCAGTGTCGTGTAACGGTTGTTCCAGCGCGAATAGGGTATGACCAGGGAGGCCATGACAAACAGGGCAATCAGCGTGGACACATGCCCGGAAACAAAATCCAGCAGCCTGTAGAGGAAGCTGTTGCGGAACCAATGCTCCAGCCGGGCATAGATGCTTCCCAGAAGGTTTGGGATCAGATTCGCCAGCCAGTCTGCGAAACGCAGTGCGGCGCTGTGCTGCCAGGTTCTTACCAGCAGACCGTCCTTTTTAAACCAGTTGATGATACGGCTGTGGTGCCATATATTCATGAACCAGGCCGACAGCCGGCAGATCAGCCTGTAAGCCAGGCTGTTTTTCCAGAGCCATATGATATACTGTACAGGCTTTGAAAGCCACCGTATGAATAAGCTGCTCTCAAACAACGCGGATCTCCCTATTTCTTTTCAATATTCTTAATGCGGGTGAAGAGGATGGTATCGCCCACATAAACCGTGGTGTCGCGATAGACATAGTAATTGGTGTTGCCGATGTTCACCACCTTGCCATTGAAGACCCCGGTGCCTTCCACGGTAAACTCCAGTGAGCAGTAGCCCTCCTTGGATGAACGCACATACCTGCCGTCCTGATCGGGCGCGTAACTTCTGTCCGGCAGCTTTTCCACTTTGGTGACCTTGCCCAGGTAGGCGGAGGTAACCTTGTCGGTAACCGGATCATTTATCTCAACGTTGTCCGCGGCATACTCAGGCAAACTTTCGATGATAAAGGTGATGGCTACGGGATCCTGCTTGGCAAGCGGAGTAACGATATTGGCCTTCTGGAATTTGTTGAAAAGGAAAACGCCTGCGGCCAGAATAATAAGAATGATCAGGAGATCGATGAGATTGATCTTTTTGAATAACCTGCCCTTGTCATCAATGATCATGGAGACAACTCCTTTGTATGGTTTATCGGTAAAGTGTGTTCCAAGGATGTTTGTCGAACGGATAAATGGATTGAAGCCTAAATACCGCTCCCCATAATTATAAGCGTATAGCCCGGACAAATTCAAGCCGCTTAATGCATTCGGGTCGTGTCAACTTGTTTTAGGTTTTATGTCACTGTCTGCCCCTCTTTTTGGGCAAGGATCATATGGCAAATCCATT